>Ga0070665_100001828_pt1 | contig 24156 bp, 15 predicted proteins | sample KBSS13metaG_FD_65862 | JGI IMG/M metagenome (GOLD analysis project Ga0070665, IMG submission 65862) | Switchgrass rhizosphere microbial communities from Kellogg Biological Station, Michigan, USA - KBS S1-3 metaG | ecosystem: Host-associated > Plants > Roots > Rhizosphere > Soil ... | reverse complement strand
TCACCCCGGCACAGCGTCGGCGGCGGATATCAATGTAACGATCAATCCCGCGCACACCCACCCGATTTCGCAATACATCTACGGCATCAACTTCGCCGCCAAGGTCGACGGCCTGCCGGCCGCGTTGACGCTGGACCGTGCCGGGGGCAATCGCTGGACGGCCTACAACTGGACGACCAACACATCGAATGCCGGCAGCGACTACTACTTCCAGAACGACAATTACCTGAGTGACAGCTCGTCCCCGGGAGCGGCCGTATTCGATCTCATCCGCGGCGATCAGAAGGCCGGCATGGCGAGCCTGATCACCGTGCCCATGCAGGGACTGGTGGCCGGCGATAACAAGGGGCCGGTGAACGTCGATCATCCGCCGGACCGCTCGCGCTTCAAGACGGTAGTCTTCGAGAAGAAGAGCTTGTCCACCGAGCCGTTTTCAACTTCGCCCTCGACGCGCGATGCGGCCGTCTACATGGACGAGTTCCTGTGGGCCATCGACAAGAAATTCGCCGGCCAGGATGTGTTCGGTCCCAAACCCACCACCCAACCGGTGTTGGTGGAGCTCGACAACGAGCCGGACCTGTGGAATCACACCCACCTGGAGATCCAGGGCCCGAAGCTGCCGACCGCCGATACCTTCATTGCCAAGACGGTGGGCCTGGCCACCGCTTTGAAGAACCAGTTCCCGGCGCTCATCATCATGGGGCCCTCCAACTTCGGGTTCTACGGGATGTACACCTGGAGCGGTGAAATCTCGCCCACGCCCGACGGCAACAACTGGTTTGCCGACCGTTACATGTTGGCATTGCGCGAGGCTTCGCGCTCATACGGCAAACCGCTCGTCGATGTGTACGCCTTCCATTGGTATTCCGAAGCCACCGACGGCCAGAACAATCGCGTGACCGGGTACAAAACACCCACCATGACCGATGCCCAAGTGCAGGCCCTCGTGCAGAGCCCACGCAGCCTGTGGGATCCGACCTACAAGGAAAACTCCTGGATCACCCAGACACTCGGCGGCCCAATCAACATCCTGGGCCGGTTGCAGACGCGCATCAACGCCGACAATCCCGGCATGAAGATCGCGATCACCGAATACAACAACGGCGGGGGCCAACACATCGCCGGCGCGGTGGCGCAGGCCGACACGCTCGGGATCTTCGGTGCCCAGGGGCTGTATGCCGCCAATTTCTGGCCGCTGGGAACGGGCGAGGAATATCTGCTCGCGGGCTTTCGCGCCTTCCGGGATTTCGATGGCGCCAAGCACAGCTTCGGAGACACCTCCGTGGAGGCCACCTCCAGTGATGTCGCCAAGGTGGCAGCTTATGTAAGCACGGACACCAGCCGTGCCGGACGGGTCGTCATCGTGGCCATCAACCGCACAATGGCCGCGCAGAGCACCACCTTTACAGGACAGCCTCTGACGGGCACCGCGCACCTCTTTCAGATCACCGCAACAACATCCAAGGGACAGAAAAATGTGCGTCCCGCGGCCGCAGGAACGCAATCGGTAAGCGGATCGGCGCTGACTGTTGCATTGCAGCCCATGAGCGTCACAACAATCGATGTCTATTAATTGCGACACATTTGCCGCGTATTTCAGGGCTAAAACAGCGACGTAGCGCCCAACCTCAAAGGGAAGAATGTAGAAAAATCCAGTCCGCCGGTCGAATCGGCGGCGCGATGCCCGTATGATCGCGCCCCTTTGGCGGGCCATCCCTGGTCAGGAGAGTCGTGAAGTGCCGCAACAACTCGTGAGCCCCGCAGCTGGTGCCAAAATTCTCGTTGGCTGCTATGTGCTGCTTTTGGCAGGATGCGGCGGCGGCAGCTCGCCTCCTCTGAGCACTGCAGCGCAGACGGACGGCTCCTCGTCGAATTCCGGCACGATCGTTCCGGTGACGACGGACTCACCGCCGGCGACCTCTCCTCCGGCAACAACATCCCCGCCTGCGACGACGTCGCCCCCGGGCACGTCAACTCCGCAGCTGCCTGCGTCGGTGCCCGCGCCGCCCGGCAATTTACCTTCGGGACCGGGAATCACTTTTACGACCGCCGCGGCCCTCTCGGGAATCGGCATGGTTGCGAATCGTGACAGTGTCATCGTGACATTTCCGGCTGTGGCGAATGCTCGGGATTTTCGCGTGTTGGTTGCACCGACCGGTGTAACACCGAACTCGGATGGGACGGAAACGGTAACCGGCGGCACGCAGTTCTGCGCCGGCATTCAGCAGCATCAGGCTCGCACCCGTTATGTGGCCGACAAGGCCACGATGTTTCCCTACTACTTCTACCTCAACGGGATCGTGAATCCGAACAACTTCGTGCCGCAGTTTGGTGGCGGCTCGCCGCCGGGCGCCTGGGGCATCTACGATCTCGATACCCCGCCCGTGTTGGCAATCGAAGTGACCGGCGTGACGGCTGCGACGACCGTGGTGGTCGAAGCGATGGACCGGATGTGCCCATTCCCCGGCATCATCGGCCGCACTGCCCAGAACATTGTGTTGACTCACAACCAGGATACGGACCACCCGGGCAATCCCTGGGTCGATGCGAGCGCCGTCACCACCTTCCCGGTGGTCACCAAGGCGCAGGTCGTTGCGAAGTACGGCAGCCTGATCGTCAACGGTCAGGGCTGGGCCGGTGGCCCGAACGTACAGGCCAACCCGCCTGCACAGGGCCCGTTTGCCCAGCAGGCACCCTTGAATCCGCCGAAGGTACTGGCACGTGGCTCGGTCACGATTGCACCGCTGTCCGCGCCGCCGTCGCCCCCGAAAGATTTCTTCGACGATTTCTCCAATTCGAGCGATGCCTTCCAGAAGATCGGGTTGCCGAACTGGACGTACCCGCGCTGGCTCGGTGGTGAGCTGGTGATGCAGAACTCGAAGTGGACCATCTACGGTGATGGCTTCACCTGCTGTACTGCCACGGCCGCCGCAGACAACCATGGCGTTGCGGATGCCTGGGTCGACAACGGTCAGATGAACATTCTGCTGGGCGATTGGGGCCAGGACGGCTTGTCGGAAATGTCGATGTACCCGCGCAAGGTCGCGCACCTCAACGCTACGACTTATCTGCACGTCACGTACGAGGTCCCCTCCTACGCGACGAGCCGCCGCTACTGGGTGTTCACCGCCTGCGGAGCGGGCACGGCCGGGCAGACTCTGGACAGCACGGGCGCCCTGAAGGAACAGGTGGCCCACACCACGTTCTTCTATCAGAACACCGGCGCGAACCCGAGCACCGCGGGCTGGAACTGCCTGCAGATCTTCAACCGCCAGGGCAACTCGAACGCGCTCTCGTCGTGGGAGAACATGTACAACCTGAATGGTGGACGCCCGCCGAAGCCTGCGAACAACGGCATGTACGACCTCAAGGACTACATCAGCATCGCCATTCCCAGCATCGCGGATCCGACCAAGACGGCGGCCTACACCGTGCATCCGGAGAGCGATGTGGTGGTGATGGTGAACAAGCCGATCCCGAAGGCCAACCTGCCTGAGGTGCTGGGTGGCAATCAGCAGGTGGCGCAGTCCAACGCGACCAGCCCCATCAATGTGTCGCCGAATCAGCTCGACAACCCGGCAGACGAGCAGGCGTGGTTCTTCCAGGTCGACGACAAAGGCAATCCCACGAAGGGCATCCTGGACGATCAGCAGCTCGCCTCGCCGCGCACCAAGTACGACCTGTATATCCGCAATAACCGGGTCATCATGTACGTGAACGGCCAAGCGCGGCTGTGCAACGACTTCACGACCCCGACGACGACGCTGAGCATGGCTGAGGCTGCACTGGGCTTCCATCAGGTGCTGTATCACTCGTCAGGCGAATGGGCGGAGCGTATGGGCGATCCGGATCGCGGCGCCGCCTATCACTACCGGTACAACTCGCCGTGGCTGGATGCGCGCGGCTGGGACAATATCGGCTTCGAAGAGAACGTGAACGCGCCGAGCGATTTCAACGCGAACACCTGCTTCGAGCACAAGAGCCTGGGCGCGGAAAACAACGAGCCCTGAGCGAAATCAGCGATTGAGGGTGCGGCATCGTCGGATGCCGCACCTGCCTGCCCCAGCGCGGCTGACCTCCACGGCCGCCGACGATGCCCCCAGCGACCCCCCAGAACGCTCCATAGCCGCGCGCTGACGCCCCGCGCCAGAACAACGGCCCCGCCGCGCCAGCACAACGCCACTGGGCCAGTGCGTGCCTCGTATGCCTGCGTGACGGAACCAGTACGTCGTGCGCCTGAATGGGCGCGACACTCACTGCCACGCCCACGCGCGGGCGCGGCTACGCGGCCCTACACCCTGCGCGGCGGCCGCGGGCCGAATGAGCGCCGGCCCGACGCCGCCAAAGCGCAAAATTCCCGCACCCGGGGCCGCTTCCGGCTCAAACAAACATAACACCAACATGTTGGTTCTGCCGCGATCCGGGAACGCTTGTCGCCACTTCGCGACGGTTCGTGCGGCAGGCGTGCGATTGTCGTACTTCGCAGCATTTTCAGCGGTTCGCCACGCTTACGACCGAGATTATTGACAACTGCCGCGGTGTTTCACCTGTGTGAATTTTTGAGCGCACGAACACGAATCAGATCATTACATTTCGCAATATCGAGCTCCCACGCCGGCTCCAGCTCCGCAGTGAAGTGCATTTTCTCACGGAAAAAACAGGCTAAAACGCACGCGCGAAGAATCCTGCCGGCCCGGGCGTCTTCATCTTGAGACAGTTTGCGCCGCTGGAAAAATGGGGTTAAACAGCCCACCTGTAACTGCACACAGTCGTACAGACCAACGCGCTCGAACAACGAACTACAATGTTGTCGCGTGCGTCCGGCCTGTCTTTTTTTGTCCTGGGAATTCAAAGGTCTCATCCGATGGCTCCAATCGCACGCGCAATTGCCTTCGCCGCGCTCGTCACGGCGCTCCTCCTAACCAACACAAACGGCGTCGCACAGGCGGCCACGACTGCCGGCACGATTTCAGTAGCCAGCTCCAGATTCGAAGCCACCTCGTCGCAGACGAGCGTCACTGTCAAGGTCAGTAGAACGGGCGGATCCAGCGGCGCAGCCAGCGCCACGTACTCGACGATTTCAGGTTCCGCACTGCCGGGCAAGGACTACACCAATACCACCGGCACGCTCAAATGGGCCGCGGGCGATGCGTCGACGAAAACCTTCGTCATCCCGCTCCTGCACGGCCCGAACTCCTACAAGATTTTCTGGGTGCGGATTGCCAACGTCACCGGCGCCACACTCGGCACCAGCACGGCACGCATCACGCAGACGGGATGGAATGTCGCCTCCCTGTCCACCAGCGCCAATTCGGTTGCCGCGACCGCCAAGACGCTGACCATCACAGTCACCCGCCAAGGTGACACGGGTGTCGCATCCAGCGTGAAGTACTCCACCACCGCGGGCACTGCGATCGCTGGAAAGAATTTCACCGCGACCCAGGGCTCGCTGAGCTGGCTCGCCAACGACACCACGCCGAAGACGTTCGTTGTGCCGATTTTGAACGGCCAGGCGAGCGCCGCTTCCGTCGGCTTCACGGTGAATCTCGTCAGCCCGGTCAACATGGGCCTGTATCCGCCGTCGACCAGCACGGTGACGATCACCGGCGCATCCACGACCGGCAGCGGTGGTGGTACTACGACACCGCCCGTGACAACCCCGCCACCTTCCACGAGCACTGCGCCTGGAGCCCCCACCGGCATGACGGCGACCGCCGGCAACGCATCGGTGGCCCTCAAGTGGACCGCCGGCTCCGGAGCCACCAGCTACCTGGTAGGCCGCTCCACGAGCGCCACCTCCGGATATAACCAGATCGCCGCACCGACGACGACCAGCTTTACCGACAACACCGTTGCCAACGGCACGAAGTACTACTACATCTTCGCCTCGGTCAACAGCGCCGGCACCACTTATGGCGCGGCCGCGGTCTCTGCGACTCCCGTGGCAGCGTCAACCGGAGGCTCGGCCCCACCGGTCACAACTCCGCCGGTGACAACACCTCCAGTCACCACGCCGCCCGTGACGACGCCTCCCGTTACAACACCGCCGGTAACGACTCCGCCGTCAGGCTCGGGAATCAATTGGACGTCTGCTCCGACTTTGTCCGGCATCACGACGACGCCCAACCGTGACAGCGTCATTGTTAGATTCCCCGCTGTTGCCAATGCGCGGGACTTCCGCGTGATCGTTTCGCCGACGGGTGTTACACCTAACTCGGATGGAACGGAAACGGTAACGGGCGGTACGACGTTCTGCGCCGGTGTTCAACAGCATCAGGCCCGCGGCCGGTACATTGCCGACAAGACCACGATGTTCCCCTACTACTTCTATTTGAACGGTGGCGGCGACATCAATCCGAACAACTTCGTGCCGTCGTTCGGCGGCGGCTCGGCTCCGGGCGCCTACGGCATCTACGATCTCGACACGCCGCCCGTGTTGGCGATCGAAGTGACCGGCGTGAAGGCGTCTCAGACAGTCACGGTTGAAGCGATGGACCGACTGTGTCCGTTCCCCGGCATCATCGGCCGTACGGCGATGAACATTCCGCTGACCCACAACGCGGATACGGATCACCCCGGCAATCCCTGGGTCGATGCGAGCTCCATCAGCACCTTCCCGGTCGTCACCAAGGCGCAGGTCGTTGCCAAGTACGGCACCCTGATCGTCAACGGTCAAGGCTGGGCCGGCGGACCGAACGTGCAGGCGAACCCGCCCGCCAAGCCGCCGTTTGCGCAGCAGGCCGCAGTGAATCCGCCGAAGGTTCTGGCTCGTGGCTCGGTCACGATTGCGCCGTCGTCGTCGTCGCCCGCACCGAAGGACTTCTTCGACGACTTCTCCAATTCCGGCGACACGTTCCAGACCCTTCCGCTGCCCAACTGGCATTACGGGCGCTACCTCGGTGGTGAGCTGGTCATGCAGAACTCCAAGTGGACTGTCTACGGTGACGGCTATACCTGCTGCACGGCCACGGCTGCTGCGGACGGTCACGGCGTTGCAGACGCCTGGGTCGACAACGGACAGATGAATGTTCTATTGGGCGACTGGAGCCAGGGCGGTCTGTCGGAAATCTCGATGTTTCCGCGCAAGGCTGCACACTTGAACGGTACTTCCTACCTGCACGTCACATACGAGGTCCCCTCCTATGCGACGAGCCGCCGCTACTGGATCTTCACCGCGTGCGGATCGAGCACCTCCGGACAGACTCTGGACAGCACCGGCGCGCTCAAAGAACAGGTCGTGCACACGACGTTCTTCTACAACCCCACCGGTGCGAGCCCCAGCACCGCTGGTTGGAACTGCCTGCAGATCTTCAACCGCCAGGGCAACTCGAATGCGCTGTCCCAGTGGGAGCAGATGCACAGCCTGAATGGCGCGCGTCCGCCGATGCCTGCGAACAATGGTACGTATGACATCAAGGACTACATCAGCATCGCCATTCCGAGCATTTCGGATCCCACCAAGACGGCGGCCTACACCAATCATCCGGAAAGCGATGTGGTGGTGCTGGTGAACAAGCCGATTCCGGCCTCGAAGCTGCCTGAACAGCTGGGTGGCAACGAGCAGGTGGCGCAGTCCTCCGTGACCAGCCCCATCAACGTGTCGCCGAATCAGCTGGACAACCCGGCCGATGAGCAGGCCTGGTTCTTCCAGGTCGACGGCAACGGCAACCCCACCAAGGGCATCCTGGACGACCAGCAGCTGGCCTCGCCCCGGACGAAGTACGACCTGTACATCCGCAACAACCGGATCATCATGTACGTGAACGGCCAGGCGCGGATGTGCAACGACTTCACCACACCGACCACGACCCTGAACATCGCTGACGCAGCACTCGGCTTTCACCAGATCCTGTATCACTCGTCGGGTGAATTTGCGGAGCGCTTGGGCGACCCGGATCGCGGCGCGGCTTATCATTACCGCTACAACTCACCGTGGCTCGACCAACGCAGCTGGGACAATATCGGCTTTGAAGAGAATGTGAATGCACCCAGTGACTTCAACGCCAACACCTGCTTCGTGCACAGGAGCCTCGGCGCGGAAAACAATGAGCCGTGATGGCAGTAGATCCTTCATTCTGCTGACTCTGGCCCTGCTGCCGCTGACCTCAGCGGCAGCAGCGGCACCGGCCGCGTGTGCGGCCTATCTCAAATTCCTGGGATCGCAGTGCGCCGCGTGGCAGGCCGATGTCCTGCCGCTGGAACTGCCGCCGGCGCGCGGCAACCGCTTCGCCGACCGGCAGGATGCCGCAGCGTTCGGCATGAAGGTCTTCTACGACAATCGGTTCTCCAAGCCCGGCAGCGGCGTGGCCTGCGCCAGCTGCCACGACCCCGAGCATTCCTTCGCGGAAAAGAAGGCCCGCTCACACACCATCGCGGAGGCTGCGAGAAATGCGCCTGACCTGATCAATGCCTCCTGGTACACAACCAGCCACTTCTGGGACGGCAAGGTCGACAACCTGTGGTCAGCTCCTCTGTTCACCCTCGAGCAAACCGAGGAAATGGGAGCAACGCGGCTGCAGGTGGTGCACACCGTGGCCTCGATCTACAAGATTCGCTACGAGAAGATCTTCGGCGCCCTGCCGGACCTCTCGGACAAGAAGCGTTTTCCCGAGTCCGGCAAACCCGGAATGCCGGCGTACGACGCGATGACGCCCGCGGACAAACTGACGGTCAATCAGATCTACGCCAACCTCGGCAAGGTGCTGGAGGCGTATATCCGCAAGTTGGCTGCTGGCCGTTCGGCTTTCGATAATTTCATGACCGGCTCGCAGACCTCGATCACTCCTGCGGCGCAGCGCGGCATGGTCGCCTTCAACAAGTACGGCTGCCAGAGCTGTCATTCCGGACCCACTTTCACGGACGAGAAGTTCCACAAGCTGGGGCTTCCCGCGCTGCAACAACGTGCTCGCGATACCGGTCGTGAGGGCGGACTGCGTTTTGTCCAGGATTGGCAATTCCTCTCTGCGGGTCGCTTTGCAGACCCGGCGGTGACCAACGCCGTCATCTCGGACTCCCGGCCGGTGAATCAGAGCGAGGCTTTCCGCACGCCGTCGCTGCGAAACGTGATGCAGACCGCTCCATACGGACATGACGGTTCGCTGGATACGCTGGAGAAGGCAATCAACGCACACGCAGCCGTCCTGCCGAATCACTTGGCACCGACGCCCGCGGACGAAAAGGACCTGGAGGAATTCCTACGCTCTCTGAGCGGCCGGCCTCCCCAGTCCCCCTGGAATTACTGGCCGGGCGGCTGAGCGCCTGCAAGCGCCTCTGCGGGCGCCCCAGACACGACTTCCCTGGCGAGCACGTCCTTCGCGAAGTGCAGTGATGAAACGGAGGTCAGGTGGCTGTAGTCGAACGAGGTGATGCCTGCTTTGACGTCGTTTCCGAAGTAGACCAGGCACCCGTCCTTGCCACAGAAGTAGTCCATGAGGCTCACGTAGCGGGCGGAGGTTGACGGCGGGAAATCCTCCTTCAACCTGGCGTCGGCAGCATTAAAGTCCTCATCGAGTCCCAGGGTGCTGTAGCGCGGAATGTGGCCCCAGAGCTTGCAGGCCGTCAGGGCCGGCAGGCCGCCCCGCTTCCAATGCGGGCTCGGGCCGGTGAACAACACTTTGCCCACGCCCGCCGCTTTCAGCTTGGCGGCAATCGTTTCCATCGCTTCCACACTGTGGCCATGCTCCTGGCCGACGAGCACGACATCGGGCCTGGCCTGCTGAATGGTCTGCAGGGCGAAGTAGTTCGAGTACTCGCAGTAGTTCTGGGGGTTGCGCACATACACCAGGCTCGCGGTGCACCCGGAGCTGGCGATCTGCAGGATCTGCCAGTCGGGCGGCAACGTGTTCTTCAGACCGTAATAGAACTGCTGCGCGTGGCTGTCGCCCCAGATGAGAATGGCGTGCGGCTGCGCGGGATTGCGCTCGTAACAGGACTTCGAGATCTGTGCCGGCAGGTTGGTCGTATGACCGCTCCAGGTCGCCTTCAGATCGAAGAAGTCGCAGTCACCGCGCATCTCCGCAAACAGATTCACCCGCTTGGCGTACTGCCAGTCCGGAAAGCTGTTCTCGAAGTAGTGCAGGAAATCCCCCTGCGCCCCGGTATAACGCCCCACCGTACCCTTGGTCAGCTGACCGGCCAATCCGACTGACAGCAGGAAGAGGCTGCCGCAGGCTGCGTACGCGAATATCTGCTTGCGGGTGAACTTGGTGCGGTCGCGGAACGGCGTCTCGATGTACTTCCACGTCAGATACGCCAGGCCCAGGGAAATCACCGTCAGGACGAGGTAAGTCAGCGGGCCCGGCACCTCGAAGCTGCGCTGCCGCGCAAAAGCAAACAACGGCTGGTGCCACAGGTAGGCGCTGTAACTGATCAGGCCGATACCGACCATCACCTTGCTGCCGAACACTTTGCCGATGAGCGTCTGCGGGGTCGCGAACAGGATGATGAGGACTGCGCCTACCGTGGGAACCAGGGCGTGAAAGCCTGGAAACGGAGTTTGCTTATCGTACGCAAACACCGAGTAGAGAATGAGCAACAGGCCGAGCGCGCCGCCCAGCTCCCCGACCCACCGACCGACGGGTTTGCGGTCCGGTGTCGTCAGATAAAACGCCGCGCAGGCGCCGAGCAGCAGCTCCCAGGCGCGTGTCTGCAGCGAAAAGAAGGTCAACGAGGGCACGGAGCTCGTGTACCACTCGGCACCCAACAGGCTGAGCACGCCGATGACGGCAAACAGCGTGACCATCCAACGTTTGCCGAAACGCCACGTCAGGATGATGAGCACCGGGAAGAACACGTAGTACTGCTCTTCGACCGCGAGGCTCCATGTATGCAGCAGCGGCTTCAACTCGGAGGCCGTGTCGAAGTAACCGCTCGTGCGCCAGAAAAGGATGTTCGAGGCAAATGCGCACACCGCGATCAGGCTCTGCGAGAACATCTTCATGTCGTACGGCAGGAGCCACAGCCACGCAGCCGGCAGGCAGACCAGCAACACGAGGAACAGCGCGGGCAGGATGCGCCGTGCACGCCGCTCGTAGAACTTGAGAATGGTGAACTTTCCGGCCGCCTGCTCGCCGATGATCAGAGAGGTGATCAGATAGCCGCTGATGACAAAAAAGACATCCACACCGACGAAGCCGCCACTGAAGCTGGCAAAGCCGGCGTGAAACAGGATCACCGGTACGACGGCCAGAGCCCGCAGGCCGTCTATTTCCCGCCTATACTGCACTGTGACTCCTCATCGCGGCGCGGGTGCGGCGTGTCCCTCTGAGCCGAAACTGGCAATCAGCTGCACGCCGAAAATCGTGGAATCGAAATCGCCGCCGATGAAATCGGAGGAGCGCTTCAGAATGTTGGCATACGGTTTCAGGCTCAACCAGCGCACGATCAGGTAGTCAGCGCCTACCGTGAACGAGCGCTGATGATCGACGCGGTCCGAGCCCGGCGGGTTGTTGCCCTGCCGTGGATAATCCCGGAGCGTCCACATGTAGCCCATTTCGAGCGCGAACCGGTGGGTTGCCTGCCAGGACACGTTGGCGTTGAAGCCCGTGTCGGTTTCGGATCCGGCGTTGGCCACGTAGTTGACCAACTCGCGGCTCACGCCGATGCTGAAGCTCGTCTTGTGGGTGAGCTGGTCCTTGAATTTCAGGTGACCGGTGAAACCGCTCTGATTGTCGTTGCCGAAGGACGAGGAGCGCTTCGAGTAGCCCGCCTCGCCGTCAAAGGTCGTACGTCCCGTGAGTTTGTAGCTGGCGGTGAGCCCGGCCATCGATTCGTGGTACGAGGGATTCTGCAGGCTGCCGCTATTGCCGTAGTCGCCGCTGCGGTAGCGCGCATCCACTCCCGCGGTGAAACCTGCAAGACCGGTGTACTTGACCGCGGCCTCGCCCGTTTTCTCCTTCAACTGCAGGTCCGGTGCCCCGACGAGCGGCTGATCCAGGGATTCATAGATTGCCTTGCCCTCCAGGCGCCAGTCCGAGTTGAGTCGCCAGCCGGCCTCAGCGGTCTCCGTCTGCAGCGTCTGCACCGAAAGGACGGTCTGACCGAGATCGAAGAACGGCACCATGGAATGTTGGCGCGCGACATCGAAGCGGCCGTCGAAGTGCGATCCGATCGCCCAACGCCAACCGCCGTCGAGGTTGTAGTCGTTGTGGTTCAGGCCCGTGAAGCGTTGATAGTCAATTTCCTTGGTCGAGCCGGTGAGATACAGCTCCTGGCGGCTGTACTTGTAGGAGAGATCGAAACCGGCGCCATAGGCATAGTAGGAGTCGGACGGCGTGCCGGTCACGCCGACGGGGGCGCCATTGACGATGCCGACATTGTTGCCGCCGGACTCCAGGTTGAATACGTTGGAATTGTTCTCGTACTGCCCGGTGGCCGACAGGCCCCACTTCAATTCCGCGCTGGCCGGCTGGCACAGTCCCATGGCGGTGAGTCCTGCCCACAGCAGCCACCGCTCTCGTGCGAACAACAATCGAACCCCCTTCATTTTTGATTCTCTCCTGTGGACCTGCCGTCCCCGACCCTTTAGCATGAACCGCGGATGAAGCTCAAAGACATGCCGGCGGCAGCGCGCCGCAGAATCAGCGGATACCTGCTCGGAATCCGCCACTCCTCCAAAGTCTCCTTCGCCTCACCCCCGGTCGTCGACGGCCGGTGGCCGCAATTCAACGGCCCGGGGACCTTCAAATTCGGCACCCGTTGCACCTTCAAGAACTTCCGCCTGCCGCAGAGCGTGGTGGCCTTCGCCGGTGGCACGCTCGAGGTGGGCGACGATACCTTCATGAACGACGGCGTGACCATCTGTGCCGCGAAGTCGATCAAGATCGGCAGCCACTGCATGCTCGCCGACATGGTGTATCTGTATGACACCGATTTTCACGCAGTGACCCCCGGTACGCCCGTGCGCAAAGCACCGATTTCGATCGGCAACAATGTGTGGGTGTGCGCAAATTCAATGATCCTGGCAGGCACCACCATCGGCGATCACTGCGTGGTGGCAGCCGGGTCGGTGGTGACAGGCGATGTGCCACCCAAGTCCATAGTCGCAGGCAGCCCGGCCCGCGTGCTCCGGACCTTCGAGTGCCGGGACGACTGGATCAGGAGCCGCGAGCCCGAATAACCGGCCGCGGAAGCCTGAGTCAACCGTTCCCGCCAAACAAGCGCGCGCCTTGGGTCTTACGACGCGCGTCACGCCTCGCCACCCGTGCTGCCGCAATGTACGGCCGGATGAGGCCGCCGGGGTGGCGCAAACTGCTCAGGTTGCTCATGAGCATCGGAACGGGGTCGGCCCAATGGCCGAGCATCGAGATCGACGCGTGCGGCTCCTCCCGGCCGGAAGGCGTTTCCGGGCGCAGACCGAACAACGTGCCCACAATGCGCGAAACGGCATGCGGAACCACCAGTCGGGCTTCCATGACGGGCCGTACCGCTGGACGCTCCAGGGGGCTGACCTGGTGTTGAGTCGACTGGTACCACAGCCAGGGCAAGTCATTGCCGAGCGCCATATCGAGGGCCATGAACCCGAACGCCCGGGGATTCAGGTCGATGGCCAGCAACCCCTCCCCGTCGACGAGCAACTCCAGCTCGAAGATACCGCTGCTGAGCAGCTGCTCCACGGCCTCGAGCCCCGTGGACATGATCGGCTCCGAGGCGCAACTGATCTGGGACGTGCTCACGCCCACATCGGGCGGCCATTGCGCCCGCTTGCAGGAAACGGATGCAGCGACCACGCCGGTGTGCGGGTCCTTGAAGCCACTGACGCTGTAGACACGACTGCGCGCTGAAGGAATGTAGCGCTGCAGGATCGGCCAACGCAGGTACGGATATCGCTCCGCCAGGAAGGTCTGCCCGGGAGCGAGCGTGTAGGGCCGGTAATACTCGCGCAACTCGTCCATGTCATAGACGATCCGCCCGCGCTCCAGCGCAACCAACAGGTGTGAGTTGGGTTTCATCACCAGCGGGAAACCGAGCTGCTGGGCGGCGGCCACCGCCTCCTCCAGGCTCTCGGGCGCAAACGTCGCCGGCACGGGCTGTCCGATCCGCTCACACGCCGTGGCGAACCGCGTCTTGATCAAACAGGTCTCCAACTCCGACACCAGCGGGATGGTGCGTTTGATCTCCGGTGCGAACTCGTCCCGCAATACCGAAACGTAGTAGGCAATGAGATCCGTCGTCGGGGCCACCCGGATGATCTCGCCGGAGCGGATCCGACTGCGCAACCAGGGCAGGAAGGCATCGGTATCCGTCACCGGAGGGCAGACAGACCGCTTGGTGCAGTACCGAGACCAGCCGCCGGCGCCGGGGCCGTAGAAATGCAGGGGCACGCCCTGCCGTCCCAGCGAAACGGTGAACGAAAGTGTCGCGGACCAATTGTTGTTGAACACCGCCACGGGGTGTGTCACGGAGGTCATGACTTCGTTACCTGCCTCCCCTATTTCCAGGAGCGGCTGGATGGCCCGCAGCGGCGCGTTCAAAGGGGCGGCGCTTGCGCTTCGGCGCGCGCTCCGAAACGGACCGGGAGGTGACGCAGATGTCGCGACAGGCGCTTGCCCGCATAGTCCGCTCCCAGCGCGAACCGCATCAACGGCCCGAAGGTCATGACCGCCAACGGTCCGACGAAGTACAGGCCGGGCACGGAGGATTCGAAATTACGCGTCAGAATGGGCGCGTCATCCTCAGTCCGGATGGCGGCGCGGATGGCGGGATCCAGGATGTCGACCTTGGAGATCGAGGCACGATAGCCGGTACCGGCAATGACGTGATCGGCGAACAGCTCCATCTCGGTGCCTTCCGCACTCCGGAATTTCAACTGCACGCCCTCGCCATGCGGGCGGGCGTCAACGAGTGAGAAGCCGTGATGGATCGGCACCTTGCCGATCACCTTGTCCTTCATGAACCAACCGCCCGCCGGGCCCAGGTGGTTCTTGACGATTTTGCGCCTCATCTTCAGGGGCAGCACCCGGAACCAGCCCGGAAAGAGGACGCAGATGGAGGAGCGCAAACCCGGGCCGAGCCCGAAATTCGGCTTGCGGATCTTCTGCCACAACGTGCGCCGGGTGTCGGGGGCCCGGTTGTGAAACTGCACCGGCCGGCGACAAACAATAGTTGCATCCGCACCGGCCTCCTGCAGCAGCGCGGCGTCGTCGGTCGCGGACGAGCCCGCACCGACTACAACAATCTTGCGCCCGGCAAACTTGCGCAGGTCACCGACCAGGGAGCTGTGCGAGCACAGCTTGGGGCCGAGGCTCGCCAACTGCTCGGGCATGTTTTGAATGTAGCTGATGCCGGTGGCAAATATGACTTTGTATGCATTCACCACCCGCCCGTCCTCGAGACGCAGGCGAAACCCGTCTTCGGTCTTGGTCACCGAGGTGACGAGCTTGGGGTCCAGGTGCGGCAGGAATTTGGCCTGGAAGGCATCGCCGTAGTCGCTGAACAGCTCTACGCGCACCGGCAGGCCCATGTCCGCATACTCGATCTTGTTCTGCGCGCAGTAGTCCTTCAGCGTGAAGCGGCCCTCGCCGGGAAACAGGTTGGTGGCAAAGCCGTCGGACTTCAAACACATGCCGGCCGGCATGAAGTTGCGCCAGTTGTACATCGGCGGCCCGAACACACGCACGCTCGGGTGGTCGCGCATCTGCGCGCCGATCGACAATCCATAGGGTCCGGAGCCCACGATAACTACATCAATATTCATTGTTTTTCTTTCGTTGGGTTCCTAACGTAGATGGCAACCATGATCGCAGATGCCTCGGTAGGTCACAATCGCACCAGCGCTCAGTTTTCCGACATGCCTGCGCGGCGGGAACGCTTATGTAAACGGAAAAACGTGACACAACCGACACTTAGCCCGTACACGCAATGTTGATACACAGCAGTGTTGGAGTACAGGTGTTGGTGGCTGGTGCAACGAAAGTTTAACGAAAGTAAAGCGGCCGGACGGCACCGGACCCGTCAGACGGCCAGGAGCGCCGTGAGGCCGGCGAGCGCCACGATACCGAGGCTCATGCGGTCCTTCAGGGCAAAAACGACCGGATCGTCGTGCATCTCGCCCCGGTGGGCCTTCATCCAGACACGACTGATCCAATACAACACCAGGACACATAGCAGCCAGATCATCTTCGGCCGCGTGTACAGCGCCGCCACTTCGGGGGAGTTGATGTACAGGGCGAGCACCAGGACGCTCATGTAGCCGGATGCGCTCCCCAGGCTCTGGAGCACGCCCAGATCCTCCACGTGATAGCCGCGGCCCGCCGCCCGCAGGCGCGCGCGCCGGCGCAGTGAATCGAGCTCGGCATAGCGCTTGACGAACGCCAGGCTGAGAAACAGGAATATCGAGAACAACAACATCCAGAACGACAACGGGACATCCGCGGCAGCGGCTCCCGCAATGATCCGCAATGTATAAAGGGCCGCCAGGGACAACGTATCGACGATGACGCGGCCCTTCAAATCAAACGAATAGGCGCACGTGAGCACGTAATACGTTGCGAACACGAGCTGGAACTTGCCGGGCAGAAACGCGGCAAGCACGACCCCGCCCAACAGCAGCAATGGACCCAACACCAGGCCGGTCTTGATGGACAGCGCCCCGGAAGCAAACGGCCGCCTGGACTTGCGCGGATGGGCCCGGTCGGCCTCCAGATCCAACAGGTCGTTGAGAATGTACACGGACGAGGCGCACAGGCAGAAAGCCACGGTCGCCATGAGGACCGCACTCAACTGGTGCAGGCTCCTGGCCTGGTGAGCCGCGAGCAGCGGCGCGAAAATGAGCGCGTTCTTGGCCCACTGGTGGGGCCGCAGAGCCCGCACGACGGCGCGCAGGCGGCGACCGCGGGATGGAAACGATCCAACTACAGCGGCGCCCGCGGCGGTAGCGGCCTTCTCCAAGGCGGAAGTTGCATTGACGACCACTGCACCGTGGGAGTGCTGCCACACCTTCAGATCGCGGACCTCGTTACCGCAGTAATCGAAGCCGCGCTCGCCGAAGAGCCGAACCAACTCGGTGGCCTTGGCATTGCCCGCGAGATTGCGGGTCGGATCGCTGGCCACGACGCCGTCGAACAGCTCCAGGTGCGCGGCCACGGCGTTGGCCAGCTTCTCGTTGGCCGCGGTACACAGCCACAGCGGACGGCCCGCCTGGCGCTCAGCCCGCAGCCATTCCAGCAGCTCGTTGTTGTAGGGAAGCGCCGCGGGATTGAGATTCACGCGCGCGGCAATCTGCGCCTTGAGGACCGCCTTGCCCTTCAGCAGCCACAGGAGCATCGACAGGATGTACAGCGGCCGCTGCTTGATCAGCAGCAAGGCCGATTCGAGCAGCAGATCGGAGTGGATCAGGGTGCCATCGAGGTCCACGCACAACGGCAGCGACCTTTGCGTCGCCAGGTTCACTGTCATTGCGATGCTACCGTCAAAGGCTGATTCCGCAGAGAAAGTACCGCCAGCCAGCCTAGCAGAACCCCCAGCCAAAGCGTCACAACGCGGCACGCCAGCGTGATGAAGATCGCATCCCCGGTGGCAAAACCCTGGGAAATGAGCAGGGTGCTCATGACAGCCTCGGTGCTGCCGAGGCCGCCGGGCAGGAAAGACAGGGCGCCCACCAACACGGCGACAGCGTAGATGCCGATCCCCATGGATGTATCGATGTGCACGGCAGGGGCTGCCCCCGCCAACACGCTGAAACCCACGCCCTCGAGACCCCACGCCAACAGCCCGAGGAGGCATCCGACCGCCAATGGTATCGGCCGCAACAACGGGCGCGTTGCCGACACTGCCGAAGTGACACTCAGCAACGCCCGGCGCAACAGCGCAGGCAACCATTGCATCGACTCAACTGCCGTGGCAATTCGCTCCCAGGGCAGCGCCGCCACGAGGACGAGCACGAGCAGCAGACACCCGCAGACCGCAACAATCAGGGGCCGGTAGTGGGAGGACGAGGCCAACAACATCACCGCGAGGAAAATCATCGATATCAGATCGAGCAGCCGCTCCGCGAAGAACGCCGCGGCCACCTTCGGCACGGAAATTCCCAGGGGCACGTAGTAGCGTGCGCGAACGAGCTCGCCCACCTTTCCCGGCGAGAGCGTGTAGGCGAAGCCTGCAATATAGGTGAGAGCCGTAAACAACAGCGGCAGCTCGTGCCCGAGGCGTGCGAGATACCAGCGCCAGCGGGTGATGCGCATGACGTAGTTCAGCACCGACAGGACAGCAGCGGCGGCGATCAGATTCGATGCATGCAACATCGCGCCGAGCGAGACCTGTTGCAGATCGGCGCGCAGGGCCACCGCACACCCGATGGCAAAGGCCACAACCAGCAGATGGGGGACAAATCGCAGCAACTCACTCACCGCCGGCCGGGGAAATTTGACAAAATGCGCCCCCGCCGCCGGGCTAGCTGCCCGCAGGGCCATGCTGCCCGCAGGGGCCGAAAACGGGCGCGAATGTACCACGGGTCCTATGAGAATTTCGTGACCGGGGTCCACGCGAACCCCGAGCGGGTTGGCTAGTGTGGATGAGGCTTTGGGTTGATTCGGGGAAGAGGCAAGAAAAATGGCGGCCGTGATCGAGCCCGCGAGCGCGTCAGCCCCGGTCGGGCAGCAGCACAAGCGGATACGTTTCGGGAGCGTCGAGCCGGCATTGCTCGCCGTTTTGAAGCAATTGGATCCGCTGGTGGCGGTCCTGTGCCTGCTCGCGAGCCTGCTCATCTATCGTAGCCCCCTCACCGCCCCGATCGGCGCGGTCGCCGTGATCACCTTCGTGACGGCCGGCCGGATCCTGGGCCGCTCCACCCGCGATGACGAAATGGCGGGCGAGCAGATCACCACTACTTTCCCGCGCATCCTCCTGGAATGGGTCTCGGTCGTGTGCGTGCTGCTGCTGGTTGGCTTTGCATTCAAAGTCACCGCGCAGTTCTCGCGTCAGGTGATGCTGACCTGGTTTACCGCCACCCCGTTTGCCTTGTACGCCGCGCATGCCGTGCGCCGCCGGGCCCGCTGGCTCATCGCCAACAGCGACTACGCGCCGAGCTATCTGATCATCGGTGCCAACAGTGTGGGATTCGAGCTGTTGCGCCGTCTGCCGAGCAAGGGCTTCCTGGGTTTCTTCGACTTCCGCAGCGCCGACCGGCTTCCGGACACGATCAATCCGGCTCACCTGATCGGACACTGCAAAGACGTAGCCGAGTTCGCCCGCTCGCGCGGAGTGACCTCCATCTACATCGCGCTGCCGTTGAGCAACGTGCCGCGAATCGGCGAGATGGTGCGCGAGCTGCGCGACACCACCGCCTCGATCTACTTCGTGCCGGATGTGTTCGCCTTCGATCTCATCCAGGGCAAGCTGGTCGAAATCAACGGCATGCCGGCCATTTCCGTCTGCGACACGCCTTTCCATGGGATGGATGCCTTCTCCAAGCGCGCCACCGACATCGTGCTGGCGAGCATTGCGCTGCTGCTGCTTGCACCGGCGATGCTGCTCATCGCCCTCGCCGTGAAGCTCTCTTCCAAGGGACCGGTCCTGTTCCGGCAGCGCCGTTACGGTCTGAACGGCGAAGAGATCTCGGTCTACAAATTCCGCAGCATGACTGTCACAGAGGACGGTGCGGTTGTTACACAAGCAACCAAAACCGACAAACGGGTGACGCCGTTAGGACGCATCCTGCGTAAAACTTCCCTGGATGAATTGCCACAGCTCATCAACGTCCTGCAGGGGACCATGAGCGTCGTGGGTCCCCGCCCTCACGCGGTCGCTCACAACGAGCAATATCGCAAGCTCATCAGCGGCTACATGATCCGCCACAAGGTCCGACCCGGGATCACGGGGCTCGCCCAGGTGATGGGCCTGCGCGGCGAGACTGAGACCGTGGAGAAGATGAGCGAGCGCGTGCGTTTCGACCTCGAGTACCTGAGTCATTGGACGCCCTGGCTCGATATCAAGATCATCTTCAAGACGCTGTGGGTGATTGCGAACGACCGCAACGCCTACTGAACGTCCCGAGTTCACATAATAAGAAGCCGGGATACGGCTCACTGCCTGCCCCGGTCCGGCGCAAACGCCCCATTTCGAGCACGAAAGTGGAACAACCCCCTATGCACGGCCGCTCAGATTTGTAAACTACCTGTCATCGTATGAGATCAAAGTCTCGTATAAGCTTCTGATCCGACGAGTAGCCTCTTCCATCGCGCGTCCGCCACATAAAACTCCGTGATGCGGCACGTGATTTGCATATACCAAGTACGAACGGAAGCGGTGGACGGTACAATGAAGGGTAATCCGGCGTTGCGCTCAACAAGAATCCTGCGCGGCGGCTTTCGCTAGAACAAACTCGACGTTGCGGAATACGAATTTTCCGCAGCGTTTTTCCGGTTTTCATTAGTTCGCTAGGGAGACAGCAAAATTGTCCGCGGTCGTCGGTTCAGTCGGCGGTTCGGTCCCGCATTCGGGTGCGCAAAAGCGCGTCGGCCTGGGTAGTGTTGAGCCGGCGTTATTGTCGGTGCTCAAACAGCTCGAACCGCTCGCGGCCACGGCCGCGCTGTTGCTGTGCTGCCTGGCCTTCCAGAAGGCTTTCACGGCCTCCATTGCCGCCGTCGCGGTGCTGACCTTTGTAATTTCGGGTCGCGTGTTGGGTCGCATCCGGCGCGAGGACGACCCGTTCGCGAGCTCTCACGTCACGGTGTTGGGTCGAATAATCCTCGAGTGGTCGGCAGTTGTCTGTGTTTTGTTGCTCGCCGGATTCGCGTTCAAGGTGACTGCACAGTTCTCGCGCGCAATGATGTTGACGTGGTTCTGCGTGACGCCGCTGATGCTGTACGGCGTACACATTGCCCGCTCCCGCGTGCAATGGGCCATTTCCAACGGCGCCCTCGCCCCCAGCTACCTGATCATCGGTGCCAATGGCGTGGGGTTTGAGCTGCTGCGCCGCCTGCCGCGCAAGGGCTTCCTCGGCTTCTTCGACTTTCGTAGCGCCGACCGCCTGCCCGACACCATCGATCCGGCGCACCTCGTCGGCCATTGCCGCGATGTCGCCGACTTTGCCCGCAAGCACGGGGTCACCGCCATCTACATCGCCCTGCCCCTGAGCAACGTGCCGCGGATCGGGGAGATGGTGCGCGAGCTGCGCGACACCACGGCCTCCATCTATTTCGTTCCCGATGTGTTTGCGTTCGATCTCGTGCAGGGCCGGCTGGTGGAAATCAACGGCATGCCCGCCATTTCGGTGTGCGACACGCCTTTTCACGGCATGGATGCGGTAATGAAGCGGGCCACCGACATCATCCTGGCCAGCAGCGCCTTGTTTGTCCTGGCACCGCTGATGACACTGATTGCGCTGGCGGTGAAGTTGACTTCAGCAGGACCCGTTTTGTTCCGGCAGCGCCGCTACGGGCTGAACGGCGAAGAGATCCAGATCTACAAGTTCCGCAGCATGACTGTCTGCGAGGACGGAGCGGTCGTCACCCAGGCGACCAAGCACGATCAGCGTGTCACACCCCTGGGTCGCATCCTGCGGTCCACCTCGCTGGACGAGCTGCCACAGTTATTGAACGTTCTGGAAGGCAAAATGAGTGTCGTGGGGCCCCGCCCCCATGCTGTTGCGCACAACGAGCTGTATCGCAAGCTGATCAACGGTTACATGATACGTCACAAGGTACGCCCCGGGATCACGGGGTGGGCGCAGGTCAATGGCCTGCGCGGCGAGACGGATACCGTGGAGAAGATGCGCGAGCGAGTGCGGTTCGACCTCGAGTATCTGAGCCACTGGTCCCCATGGATGGACCTGAAGATCATCTGCAAAACGCTGTGGGTCATCGCCCGTGACCAGAACGCGTACTGATGGTTTAACAGATTCGACAGATTTAACTTTGTATCGGAAGTTGCTGAAAATGTTGGACCGCGACCTAAGTGTCGGATCTGAATGTTATGTCAGTCGCGCGCGTGACCCTGCACACAATTCCAATTCCTGGCCGTTATTGGACCTGACGCCGATCACAGACGGTGAAAAATGCAGTAGCATGGCCATAAGCGGAAAAGGATAATAATTACATGACGTGCAGTTCAGAACAGCGCGTCTCCCCTGACACGAGACCGCTCGAAACGCGTCCGCCAGGGGTACCGGAGTGCGAGGTTGTGGCCGAGAAGGTGCCGACAAATCAAAGTGTGTACACGATTGCTCCTGCAATGGCGTTGCAGTCTGTGAAGAGCGCTTCGCAAAGCGCCTACGCCCAATCAATCGGATTGACGGATACCGTGGTACTGCGGGAAGTGGTGCACGTGATCGATGATTTCGGACTGCCCGAGTTCACGGCGGTGGCCGCGAAGTTCGGCCAGGAAAAGTTCGGCTACGTGGTCACACCCAATGTGGATCACCTGATCCGCTACTACGAGGACCCGACCTTCCGCACGCAATACCGTGCCGCCGACTACATTCTGATGGACAGTCGGTTCGCGGCCCGCCTGGTACGGCTGCTCAAGGGCATCCGGTTGCCGGTGTGCACCGGCTCCGACCTGACAGCGACACTGCTGAACAAAGTGGTTCAACCGGATGACGGCATCGTCATCATCGGCGGGTCCGAGGCCCATGCCCGGCAGATTGCCGAGCAGTTCGGACTGCGCAACCTCAAGCACCACAACCCGCCCATGGGATTCATCAAGGACCCGGCGGCCGTGGAGGAATGCCTCAAATTCATAGAAAGCGCGAGCCCCTTCCGCTTTTGCTTCCTCGCTGTGGGTTGCCCCCAGCAGGAGACCCTCGCCCTGCAGCTGCGGCAGCGGGGAATCGCCAAGGGCCTCGCCCTCTGCGTCGGTGCGTCGCTCAACTTCATCACGGGTGCCGAGCAGCGCGCGCCGCTGTGGATGCAGAACCTCGCGCTCGAGTGGCTTTTCCGTCTGCTGAATGACCCGAAACGTCTCGCCAAGCGTTACCTGATCCGAGGCCCGCGGATTTTCTCCCATCTGCGCCGTTCGCGCGTAGTCCTGCGCAAGGGATCCTTGCTGGGCTGACATCGTTGTGAGCACCGTGCCTCCTCCACGACTACAATGGGGGATTGCGTAAGGACGGTGCTGATGCCCGAAATTTCGATTGTTGTCCCCACCTTCCGCGAAGCGGAAAACATCGCCGAGCTGCACTCCCGACTCAGTGCCGTACTCACCGCCGTGAGTTGGGAGCTGATTTTTGTCGATGATGACTCACCTGACGGCACTGCCGACCTTGCGCGCGACATGTCCACGCAGGATGAGCGAGTCCGCTGCATTCAACGGATCGGGCGCCGAGGACTGTCTACCGCGGTGATGGAAGGCGCTCTCAGCTCTTCCGCGCCCGTCATCGCGGTCATGGATGCCGATCTACAGCACGATGAGACGATCCTGCCGGCAATGATCCAGGAGCTGCGCTCGCGTGACCTGGATGTTGTGGTGGCCAGCCGTTACGTGAGCGGAGGCGACACGGGTGACTGGGATGAGGGGCGCAAGCAGATCAGCCGCGTTGCGGGCCGCCTCGCCAAAGGCCTCGTTCCGGACAACCTCCGTGATCCGATGAGCGGGTTCTTTGTCATCAAGGCACAGACGCTGCGCGAAGCGGCCTATAACCTGTCGGGTTACGGGTACAAGATTCTGCTCGATCTGTTCGCCTCGGCGGGCCGACCGCTGCGCTTTGCCGAATTGCCCTACACGTTCAAACCGCGAGCCCACGGCGAGAGCAAGCTCGATTCGCTGGTCGCCTGGGAGTACCTGATGCTCCTGGTGGACAAGCGGATCGGCCACGTGATCAAGCCCCGCCTGTTGTTTTTCCTGTTGGTGGGCGGCTCGGGCGTGGTGCTCCACTACATCATCCTGAGCACGCTGTTCCTCGGGCTGAAGGTGGCGTTCCCGGTGGCCCAACTGGCGGGCACGGTGATCACCATGACCTCCAATTTCTTTTTCAACAACCTGTTCACCTATCGCGACCAACGCCTGCGCGGCATGCGACTGCTGCGCGGATTGCTGAGCTTTTACGCAGTTTGCGGCCTCGGCGCGCTCGCGAATATCGGCATCGCCGCGTATGCCTTCTCCAAGCACCTCGAGTGGGCACTATCCGCCGCCGCGGGCATCATTGTGGGGACGCTGTGGAATTATCTCGCTACCGCGCGCTTCACCTGGGGATCGCGCCGCTGAGACTCAGGTTCGCCATCC
>Ga0070665_100001826_pt1 | contig 24173 bp, 20 predicted proteins | sample KBSS13metaG_FD_65862 | JGI IMG/M metagenome (GOLD analysis project Ga0070665, IMG submission 65862) | Switchgrass rhizosphere microbial communities from Kellogg Biological Station, Michigan, USA - KBS S1-3 metaG | ecosystem: Host-associated > Plants > Roots > Rhizosphere > Soil ... | reverse complement strand
CCTGTCGTCAGAGTTGCTTGTCGAGCGGAGTCGTAGAGCCGGGGAAGGGCCATACACCTTTTCTGAATTTCAATGAGAGGACTCCGCTATCCGCGCACGTGCTGTAGAGCATACCGGTCGTAGAATCCAGAAATGGCAGCGCCGGGCACCATCCGATCGAGCCTGCAGTCTTTGCAGGAGGAGTGTAGTAGGCGATCTCCTTCGTGTTTTTGGGATCACGAATGTCGTAGACCCGAATCCCAGCGTTGAAGTAGCTGCAGGCCATTGTGGTTGCATTGTCTCGGTTGTCGACGGTGCACATGTGCGAGTCATAGAGGAATAGGGAGCCGCCGCCGGCATCGCCTGCTGGGCGCATGGCCGAAACCTCCGGGTCGATGAGTGCGCAGTTCTTCGGATCATTGACCTCCAGAACCAGGTTCTTGACGAGGACGGGCTTGCGCTCGTCGCCGATATCGAAAAGGCGGACCATTCCAAACGGCGTGCGCTTCAGCCCACAAGCGGCCTTGATCCCATCTCTCTGCGCGAGCCCGACGCCGGCCTCATTGGTGGTCACGAGATAGGGTTTTCCCCCGATCTTGATGGGAATGGTCATCTGAGCCCATGCGCCGTCGTGCCAGTTGGTTTCGCTGAGAACCCGAATCTTCGGATTGGATTTGCGTGCCTGAACCTCACTGATATCCAGGATGAGGAAGCCGTCATGAAACTCCCCCGATGCCGGCGCAATGTCCGCTGGGCCCGGCGTCCAGCCGGCAATGGTAGTGACATACGCTCGGTTTCCATCATCGCTGATGGACAGTCCGTGCGAAGTCGCTATCTTCTTGATGAACGCGGGAGTTGAAAACCCGGCTAGATATTTCGGGTGCCTCGGATCACTGATGTCTATGGCGTGATAGGCGCCGTGCGCGAGATCGCCGACCCAGTATGTGTTTCCGTCCGGTGAGAGCGCGCCTTCGTGTCCCCAGATTCGGTCTGTGCCCGGCCCTTGAGTCGTCACTCCCGCGGTCGGAAAGGTCATATTGGTGGTTGAGTACAGGAGTTTTGGATGTCGGCAATCGGTTCCAACGTCATACACATCGAACCCATGCGTCACATCGGCTTCAGCGGTGTTGTTCTTGAAGTCGGCATTGGCCGGGTCGTCCGGAGTATTGTTGTAGTATGCGGCCACCAGAAGACCGCGGCCCGCATGAGTGCGAATCCCCTCTCCGGGGGCACTGAGTCCGGGGGTGTCAATGAAACCCATTTCCTGCGAATGATTTGGATCGGTCAGATCGACTACGACCGTACCTGGCTTGCCCGTGAAATAGGCCGGGGCACCGTATCCACACAGGTGCCCTGCCTGATCGTGTACGAAACCGAACATCTGCCCCAGACCCTCGCCGCGACTGGATCGCGTGGCCGTGGTCATGTTCAGATTGCAGTTGTAGCCCTTGAACTCGGCCGCACGTTCATTGAACGGCACTTGCCCTTGCAAAACCGCCTCAACCCGATCACCCGGTCCGCACTGGGCCTTGCCAACAGACAGGGGGACGGAAGAGGCAGCTGTGCCACTCTCGGGAATCATGGTCGCAACTACAGTCAACAGGGCAGCGCAGAGGAACACTGTCAACACCGGTCGAGCACGGCTCCTCATTCCGATCCAAAAACTCATGGTGGGGTACCCTTGCGCGATGGCTTCTAATTTGACTGTGGCTGGTTGGATGCTGCACGCCACGAACCGGATTGACCATCATCCCAAAAGGGTGATGGCTTCATGCTTGCTCATCATCAACGTCCAGCCCCGGATGATCCCGGAGCTGGACGATGACCGCGACTCACCGATCCTGACTGGGTTAGTCGCGGCATCCGCGCTTGATTCTCAGTCAACGGACTCGCTGAAGTCTTTGTAGAGGGAAGAGACCTGCGGCGGCGCGTCGTCAACCAGGAGCCTATATCCGATCGATGCGACCGTGAGCAGATGTTTTGGAGAGAGCGGATCGCTTTCGAGCTTGCGGCGCAATCTGGATATGTACACTCGCAGAGGACCGGTGGTCGACCGCCACGGACCCCATACTTCGAGCAATAACTGGGCAATGGGCACCACGGCGCCCTTGTTTCGGGCCAGACACTCGAGAATCCGATACTCCATCTGCGTCAGGGCTACTTCACTCCCATCTGCTTTGCGCGCGATCCTCTGGGCCATGTCGACTTTGGCTGCCCCGAATTGAAGAGGGACGAAGACTCGCTCCACACGCGCAAATCGCCTCATGATCGCCCGCATACGCGCGAGCAGTTCGAGGTCACTCACCGGCTTGACGATGCAGTCATCAGCGCCTGCATCGAGCGCTTCAACTCTACAGGGCTCTGCCATCTGCGCTGTTAACACAACAATGGGCACGGGGGAACGACGGCGCACCTCCCGAATAAAATGGATACCTGAACGATCAGGCAAATATGGATCAATGATGCAGATATCCGGGCGTCGTGTCTGAGCGTCCTCGATGCCCTGCCCACAGCTATCGGCGGGCAGAATGGAAAAGCCGTTAGCCTGCAACATCGACGCGAATCGATAGCGATTCACACCGCCCGGCTCCACCAGGAGCAGCCTGTACGAGGCATTCGCCACGATTATTTGTCAGCGAGGAGTTTTGAACGTGCGGCAGCAACAATCTGGCTGTTCGCGTGGTTCAACAGCTGCGCTCGGATCCGCGGCGCCTCGAGCCTCAGCGGCCGTTGGCGTAAGCGACCAACTTCGGCCGCCGTATACGGGGCAAAGGACTCCGGCACATGCTGCTTGTCGAAGCGAACCAACATCCAGTTGACCAGATTCGCCAGATCCTCATCGGACAGCTCCGAGCTCGCGACCCCGGGCACCTGGATCAGATAGTCGCGTCCACCGGGAGCCCACAGAAATCGCGCCACAGTATCAGCCAGTACGGACGAGGAGTCCTGCGTCCCCTGTCCGTCCGCCCGGTGACAGCCCTGGCAGTTCAGGACCCAACTTTGCCACTCCGGTCCCGAGTCCCGAGTATTCGCAACCGGCGCAGCAGCTCCCGCAGCATCCGTCGGTTGGGAGGCGCTCGCCAGACACTGCATTGCGAGTAAGAAGGTCGCCACGACCCGGCTGAGTTTCATCCCGTCTACGCTCCGGAAGAAACACGCTGACTGCGCTGATTCAAGAACTCCTGGATGCTGCTGACGCCCTGCTCCTTGGCGACGAACAGACTCTCGAGATGCTCTCGTGTGTTCACCAAGCCGGCCACGACCAGGCGACCGGACTCATCGATCAGCACCGCGTAGGGGAGTTTGGATACCCCATAGACGCGACCCAACTGCTCCGACACCACATAGGGGAATTTCATCAAGTCCTTGTCGCGAACAAAGTCCACGTGCTTTTGCAGATCACCATCGCTTGCGAGGATGAGCTCCAGCCACCGGCGCTCGGCGTCGCCGGCCGATCGAATTGCGGGTAGGAGCGTCGCGCAGACTGTGCATTCCGGCGACAGAAACAACAGGAGCTGACTCTTACCGCGCCCCGAGCCGCCGACGGTGACTTGCGAGCCGTCGAGGGCTTTCAATTTCATCTCGGGAGCCTGACTTCCTCGGCTGAGCGACTGTGGTAAGGACAGCGCGCCCACCGGCGCAATGCGTTGATGCAGCAACCCCACTTGGCGAGCCAGAGCGGCAACCAGCAGTCCGAGCGCACCCAGGCCGATCCATAGCAGGATTTGTGAGGCAATCACGAAGCTCATGAATGAATCTTCCTGGCTATGGGCTGTACGGCCATCACTTCGTCAAATGCGAAGTAGAGGGCCATAAACACGAAGGCGGGTAAAAAGTCGGAAATGCCGAGCGAGGTCGCACTGGCAGCTGAACCGATGGAGACGACGATCGCCTCCACCAACAAGGTCGAATTCCTGAGTGTCTCGAATGCACCCAATCGACGGTGTGCAGTGCCGAAGCTGCAGCCACAATCCACATCGCGTCGGTCATCCCCAATCGCACGTACGATCGACACGAGGTACGCCGCGAAGACTACCGCCGCCAAGCCGGCGCCGATCGAGCGCATTGGAGTGATGCAAATGAGTAGTGCCGCCGATGCTTCCAACAAGGTGGCACCAACCACCGCGGCGGAGGCCAGACGACGGCTCAAGCCCACGAGCTCAGCCGCTGCCGTGCGGACGCGTTCAAATTGAAAGACCTTATGCAATGCGGATGCGGTAAGCAACAGCGCCAGAAAAAGCGACATCTGTGCGATCAGAAATTCCACGACGTCATGTGTCGTTTGTGATGGCAAGGAGATCCGTCCCGCGATGCTCGTTATTCGATGTTGAGATCCGAACAGAGCGGGGTCCCCGCTGCCATCGTCCAAAAGGGTGACCCTCAACGCCCGTTGTAGCCGTTGCAAAGGCCGAGTCCTCTGGAGGTAGCATGGCTTGCGATGGATCATGCACTCAGTTGGTTATTTCGGGTTGCCCTGCTTCTAATGGCTGTCGCCTTTGGCGTCGCCGCCGTGCGAGCGTGGCGACGATCGAGTGCTCGACGGCATCCGTACGTTAGTGAAATTCTCGTCGGGCTCGTCACAGACTTCTTCGATACTCTGGGCATCGGGTCTTTTGCCTCCACCACCGCGATCTTTAAATTGCGGCGAATGGTGAGCGATGAGTTGATTCCCGGTACGCTCAATGTAGGTAAAACGCCGTCGGCGATGGCCGAAGCCCTGATCTTTGTCGGCACTATCGAGGTAGACCCTGTGCTGTTGATATCCACCATCGCCAGCGCAACAGTTGGCGCGTGGGTTGGGGCCGACATCGTGGCGCGCCTCTCCAGACGGGCCATCCAATGGGTAATGGGCCTCGCCCTGCTCATTGCAGGAAGCACCTTCGCCGCCGTCAACCTGTCGTTGCTACCGGGTGGAGGAGTTGCCTGGACGTTGTTGGGTTGGAAGTTCTATGTCGCGGTGGCCGTTAATTTTGGGCTTGGCGTGCTCATGAGCGCGGGCATCGGGTTGTACGCGCCTTGCATGATCATGCTGGCACTGCTGGGCATGCACCCGCTCGCGGCATTTCCAATCATGGCGGGCGCCTGTGCCCTGGTTCAGCCCGCGGCCAGTCTGCGCTTTTTCAAGGCCGGTGCGTTTGCCCCAGGCACTTCGGTCGGCTTGGCAATGGGTGGAGTCGTCGGCGTCCTGCTGGCAGCCTATGTCGTGAAGTCGCTGCCACTGTCGGCATTACGCTGGCTGGTGATTGTTGTCGTCGCCTACGCGGCCCTTGCGATGCTGCGTTCAGCGGTCCTTTTCCGATCCCCCCAAAAGACGATGTAGCCGCATTCCAGGCCCACCTATTCTGATCGTCACATCCTCATTCGGGCGGAAGTGCTCACTTGGAACCCAACAGCGGAGCCGCGTCGCCAGGTCGATCGTCGATTTCAGCCACTGCCATTTCCGTCGTCACATTCATCCTTGCGCAGTCCGCAACTGCCGCGCCGACCTTTCCTCGCGTTGATGGCGAACGCATGCGGGTCGAGGAGACTACTGGCGAGAATTGGCTCAGTTATGGTCGTACCTACAGCGAGCAGCGCTTCAGTCCTCTGACCCAGATCAATGACCACAACGTACATAAGTTGGGTCTGGCTTGGAGTGCCGACATTGTCAGCCCTGACGGCCTGGCCAGCACCCCCATCGTTGTGGATGGCGTCATCTATCTCAGCGGTGAGCTGGGGCTCGTCACCGCACTCGATGCCGAGTCGGGCAAAGAGATCTGGGGCTATCGGCCTCAACATCTGAACCTGGCGCACTTGTTTGCTTCTTGGACATCGCGCATCAACCGCGGTGTGGCTGTCTGGCAAGGCAGGGTGTTCGTGGCGACGGGTGATTGCCGGTTGATTGCACTCGATGCCGCAAAAGGCACTCAGGTGTGGGAGGTGACGCAGTGCGACGTCAATGCTAGTTACGGCAGCACGGGCGCCCCCCGCGTTGTGAAAGGGATGGTGTTGATCGGCAACGCAGGCGCTGATGAAGGAGCCCGCGGTTACGTGTCTGCCTATGATGCGCAGACGGGTAGCTTGAAATGGCGGTTCTATGCCGTGCCCGGAGATCCGGCCAAGGGATTTGAGCAGCCGGCTTTGAAGATGGCAGCTCGGAGTTGGAAGGGTAAGGACTGGTGGAAATCAGGCGGCGGCAGCGCCTGGGATTCCATCACGTACGACCCGGAGCTCAACCTCGTCTACTTCGGAACGGACGGATCTTACCCTGTGGAGGGACAAGGTTGGTCGGGTCGGGGCGACAGTCTGTTCACGAATTCGGTCGTGGCGGTGGATGCCGACACCGGTGAATATCGCTGGCACTATCAGGAAACGCCAGCGGACTGCTGGGATTACAACTCGACGCCCCAGCTCATACAGGCCGATCTGCACATCGGCGGACGTCAGCAGAAAGTGCTGCTGCACGCTCCGAAGAACGGCTTCTTCTATGTGCTGGAACGTCGAACCGGCAAGTTGTTGTCTGCCGAAAAATATGTGCCGGTTACATGGGCATCGCGCATCGATCTGCAGACGGGCAGACCTGTCGAGATGCCTGAGGCACGCTTCTACAACAACGCGAACGGCCGCGCGACGGTCCTGCCGTACATTGATGGTGCTCACAGTTGGGAGGCCATGAGCTTCAGCCCGGAGACTGGGCTGGTCTACATACCGGCGGCCGAAGTCTCGATGGAATACAGCCTCGGCCAGGGCAAAGGCCTGGGGTCTACGCAGTATCAATGGCAGCTTCCGTCGGCCGACAAGCCGCAAAGCCTCGGGGTGCTGCTCGCGTGGGACCCGGTGGCTCAAAAGGCGCGCTGGTCGGTGAGGATGAAGTACGCCATTAATGGCGGGACTCTGTCGACGGCGGGCGACCTCGTGTTCCAGGGGACGGCCGAAGCCAAGCTCAACGCTTACAGTGCACTCGACGGCAAGCTGCTCTGGAGCGCGCCCACGGGCTCGGCGACTCAGGCTGCGCCTATCACGTTTCGTTTGCGAGATGAGCAATACATTCTGCTGCCGGTCGGGGCCTCAGGGGTCGTCCGTACCTATTCGCCTCAATACGGCAATCCCCCCGGCTCCCGCGGCCCAACACGGTTGCTCGCGTTCAAGCTGGCCGGAACCGGGCCTCTAAATACCGACTTGATCCCCGCTCTCAATATCCCAGAGCCGCCCCGCCAGTTCGGCACGCCCGAGCAGATCCAGCGCGGCCAGCGACTCTACAACGAATCGGACTGTTTCCTGTGTCATGGGCTCGAATTGGAAATGGCGCAAGGGGGAACGTTACGGGATCTTCGAGCGCTGCCCCCCGCTTTCCATGAGCAATGGAATGCGATCCTGCTGGAGGGTCGATTCTCGAGCCTCGGCATGCCCTCGTTCAAGGACTCTCTGACACCTGACGACGCCGCGGCGATTCACGCTTACGTCATCTCGAAAGAAATCGAGGCCTGGCAAAAACAACACAATGGACAGCAAACGCATGAAAAGTAACTTCTCTCGACGTCACATCATTTCGATGACACTGACCGCGGGCGTCATCGGCTCCGTCGGATTGGCCCCGCTCGGGCGCGCTTGGGCCGCCGGTCAGGAGGACCTGGTGAGCGAGAATGATCCGGTTGCGGGATCTCTGGCGTATACCTCGGACGCGAGCCATGTCGATCCGAAGGCATTCCCGGCCTATCGCAAGGGCGCGGACTGTGCCAACTGTGCGTGGTACGAACCGAAATCCGCCGGCGCCGGTCGATGTAACTACTTTCCCGGCAAGCTGGTCGCCGGCAAGGGATGGTGCCTGATGTACAGCGGCCATCCGAAATAGGCGCCACTCTCAGCCCGCCCAGTTCTCTTTGCGTGAGGTCTGTCCAACTCCCGGATTGAGTGAGTTGGACGGATCCAACTCGCGGTAGAAGTCGATCATTTCTTGCTTGGCACGGTACTGGTGCCCCACGTTGTGCTCGGCGGGATATTCGGCGCCCCGTTGGTCCAGGATCTGCAGCAGGGCTCGCTTGACGGCCGCCGGATCGCAGCCCTTCTTGACCAGATAGTCCTGGTGGAAGACATGGCAGAAGAAGTGTCCGTAGTAGAAAGTTCCCCGAATCTGCTCACTCAGGGGCGGTGGTAGTTTCTCGAGCCAGTTGCGATCGGACGCCTTCAATGCAACATCCAATGCGACGAGATCTTGTACCTGCCGGGCATGCAGTGCGCGATACCTGATCGCCGCTCCTGCGGCGGCAAAGCGGTGCAGAAAGGCCTTGGCGCCCTCCTCCGCGGTACAGATGAACATGTCTCCGCTGGCTGACGGGAAGAGGGAGCGCAGATAGCTCTCAGCCTCGGAGACTCCTGAATTCGCCATCTTCAGCAGCAAGTGGTGTTCAAAGCGATCCCGATACTCACGCATGCGGCGTGGCAGATGTTGTGGCATGAGGCTCGCCACGAGCTGAAGCAGGCGATCACTCAGGGCGGCTGCCCCGAATCCCATTTGCTTCGCCCACTGGTCGAAGGCACTACGCAGACGGAAGAAGTGGGGCAATCGGTCGGTACCCAGATGGCGAACTGCGAGAAAGGTGTCTTTGCCGTAGGTCTGCGCGAGATTGAAGGCGTCCCGGTGCAGATACTCGCCTGCCACGGGCAGGTTCTGAAATCGCGACAGCATGTGCCGACGGATCATCGTCAGCTCACCTGGGTCGTTGGTTCCTATATAGAAGACACGCGTCTGTTGGTCGCTCGGGAAGGTATCCAATCTGACGGCAAACACAATGACGTGTCCCGCCGAGCCAGAGGCCTCGAACAAGCGCCGAGGATCGGCGTTGAATCGGGTGGGTCGTTCTGAATCGACCTGTCGGATGCGTTGTTCGTAGTCGCGATCAGAGGCCTGTTGGTGAACGGGATATTCGATATCCCCTTCCGCGAACTCGCCGCGCTCGAGGCGCGCCAGAATGTCTTCCGGGTCCTCTCCCAAACGGATGCCGAGGTGATTGATGAGTTGAAGATCGCCCCGATCGCTCACGCGCGCGAACAGCGCCAATTCGGTGTAGGCCGGACCTCGGCGGATCAGAGATCCTCCCGAGTTATTGCAGATGCCGCCGATCACTGAGGCACCCAGGCACGATGACCCGATAACCGAATGGGGCTCTCGACCGAGGGGCTTCAGAGCGCGTTCCAGCTGATGGAGGGTGGCGCCGGGCAGGCAGATCACCTGGCGGCCGTGATCGATGATCCGAACACCGCCGATGTGCATCATGTTGACGATGACTGCATCGCGATCGTAGCCCTCGGGCGCCGGTGTGGATCCTCCCGTTAAGCCGGTGTTGGCGGCTTGAGGAATGACGATCTTGCGCGCGGACACGCAAACGGACAGTACTCGCCAAAGCTCGAGCAGCGATCGGGGTTGGACCGCAGCGAGGGCATGGCCTCCCTCATGGCGGAATCCCATGCGAAAGCGGCGAGTCTTCTGGTCGGTCGTATGGACCCGGGCAGCCCCGACGATCCGACGCAGCGCGGCCAGGAAATCTGCCTGCTCGTCCAATCTTTACAGCAGCTCGTAGGTGAAGTCATACGAGCTCTGTTTGGCATCTCTCGCATGGATTCTCAGGGTCCCTTTGGCGCCCACATAGATGCCGGTGCCTCCGGTGACCGCGAGCAGCGAATCTCCGGAATCGGATACCGGACCTTGCGTCGTGATTTGTCCGCCGCTCAAGATCAGCGTCCAGAAGCATTCATACCGTTTTCCAACAACCGTCCGTACGCAATAGCCCTGGTCGGTCCCCACCTGATTGCGATCAGCGGCATCGAACACTGGATTCACGAGCACGACGGTGTCGCCGATGGAGTCGCCCTTGGGCGCAACATCGATGGGGGTCTCTCCTGTTGGGTGCTCAACCAATTGGAGCGTTTGTGCCGCCCCTGCAGGATGTATGGTGGCCATGCTCAGGCAGGCTGCAATGATGGGCAGGTGCTTCATGGGTTATCCCAGGGCACGGACTACAGACTGTTTCCGCAGGAAATCGTCGAGGGCGTTCGGGCCGAGCACCCCACCGCCGTGTCCACTTTGATTCCACCCGGCGTACGGCACCCCGTGCGGGAACATGTTGTGCCCGTTGATCCAAGAATTTCCGGCGGACAATTGCTCCGCAACCCGGTTGGCGCGCTCGAGATCGGTGCTCCATACGCTGTTGGCGAGTCCGTAAGGGCTGCGGTTAACCAGTTGGATCGCTTCTGCCTCATCCCGGAATGGGATGACGTAGGCAACGGGTCCGAAGATTTCCTCACGCGCGCAGATGTTGTCAGGCGAGCCGCCGAGGAGTGCTGGCTGTACGTAGAAACCACCCGGATGTTCGGCAACTTGAGCCGGTCCCCCACTGAGATAGACTTCGGCACCTTCCTCCCGCCCCTTCTTTAGATAGCCCAGCACGCGTTCGCGTTGTCGAGCGTTCACGACGGGGCCCATCTGCGTCGCTGAATCACCGCCGTGACCGATCTTCGTGTCCTGCATCGCGGCAACGGCTACCTCGATGAATCGGTGTGCGATCTTCTCGTGCACCAGCCAACGGGTGGCGGTACAACAGACCTGGCCGGTATTCAAAGTCACGGCTCCAGCGAGCGCGGTGGCAGCCGCCTCGACCGTGACATCGTCAAACAGCACTGCCGCCCCTTTCCCTCCCAATTCGAGCGATACCGGGACGAGATTTCTCCCGCAGTTCGCCGCGACCTGGCGACCAACCACAGTCGATCCCGTGAAGGCCATGTGGTTGATGCCTGGATGTGCGGCGAGAGCCGCGCCAGCGCCCGCGCCCAGACCTGTCACGACGTTGATGACGCCACGAGGGATACCCGCCTCCTCCGCAAGCTGCGCGAAATACAGAGTCGACAGTGGTGTGTCCTCGGCTGGCTTGATCACGACCGTGTTACCGGCAGCGAGCGCGGGCGCTACGCCACAACCCAACAGCAGGAAGGGAAAATTCCAGGGAAAGATGAAAGCGCACACTCCGTGTGGTACACGCACCGACCGGGCCTCGTAACCGGAGATGGCCAACGGCTCGCTGCGTCGGGTGTTGACTGACAAATCCGCGTAATAGCGAAACGTCTGCGCGGCGTGGGAGATATCGTATGCCGCTTGCGGCACGGGCTTTCCGACATCGAGCGACTCGATCTCGGCCAGGACATCCGCCCGCTTTTGAATCAGGTCTGCGAGGCGATGGATCAGCACCGCACGATCCGATGCGGGCAACCGCGACCAGGTAGCTGCTTCGAATGCGGCTCGCGCTGCGCGAACCGCACGGTCCACATCCGACACACTGCCTGCAGCCACCGCTGCGATGCGGGTGCCCGTTCCGGGGTCCAACACATCGAAGGTGCTTTGGTCATCTGCCGGGGTCCATGCACCGTTCACGTGCATTCGCAGCGGTTGCGATCCCAGAAAGCTTTCGACTGCTGCTGATCTGATTGCCATGGTGTGGATCTCCCGCTACCGGTGTGAAGTCGATGCGTTCTGTTCGTCGTAAGCCGCCCAGGCCCGATCCAGGATGTAGGCCTGGATGGCTTTGAGGTCCGACTCGTTCAGCTGACCCTTGAAGGACGGCATGCCGGCTGCCGACAACTGTCCACCCAGCACAATCTGCGGGAGGATTGCGTGTATCGACTCGGGCAAGCGGCGCAAGTCCGGCACGTACCCGTGCTGCTGGGCCTCCACGTTCTTGCCGTGGCAGATGTCACATCCACTCAGCTCGAACAGGTCGTCGCCTCTGCGGGCTAGAGCCGGGTCCGGCCGCGGCCGCGGGGGTTTCTCGAAGGGCGGCAGGGTGACCTGCGGAATATCCAACTGCACCGTTCCATTCAACTTCAACGCAAGGAGCCGCGCCGGTCCGAATGGTTGCCTGGCCGCGCCGACCAACTTCGGCAGAGAACGGGGCGTGATGGCGGCTGCTCCGTTACCGATGGGCAGGAAGATGTATTGCGAGCCATCGAGCATCACCGTGCTCGCCGGCGCCATGACACCAGACCCCGTGAACTTCGACCACAGCAGCTTGCCGGTGCTCGCCTGGTAGGCACGGAACTCGCCATTGGCGGTGCCTTGAAAGACGAGGTTGCCCGCCGTCGACATGACACCACCGTTCCAGATCGTCGGCAGATTGACGTTCCAGCGAGCTTTTTGAGTCACGGGATCCCAACCGATCAGCCGACCTCGGTCGTGCTCGAGATCGTAGTACTGGTCAAATCGGACATCGCCGCCCAACACCCCGCGGTCTTTTGTCATCGTAAACAGTGCCTTCATCTCCATTGCGGGGATATAGACGAGGCCGGTCTGGGGGCTGTAACTCATGGGGGGATAGCTGTGGGCGCCGTATATGCCGGGCTGCACGGCGGCTTTGCCGTCAGGCCGCTCAAAGTAGCGGGGCCCCGGAAGCTCGACCGGACGGCCGGTCTTCATGTCGATTCTCGACGCCCAGTTCACCGGCACGTAGTTGTTTGCCGATAGCAGCTTGCCGGTCTTCGCATCGAGTACGTAGAAGAATCCATTCTTGGTGGCCTGCATCACAACGTGATGCGGTTGGCCATTGACGGGGATATCGGCTGTGACCATGTGCATGACGGGCTCGAGGTCCCAGGCGTCATTGGGCATGGTCTGGTAGTGCCAGACGTACTCCCCTGTATCGGCGTTTAGAGCCACGATCGAATTGGTGAACAGTTCGTCACCACGGCCGGATCCACGCTCTTTGGGATTGAATGGGGACGGAGATCCCACCCCGACGTACAGAAGGTTTGATGTGGAATCGTAATTGATGGCTTCCCACACGCTGCCGCCGGCGGTGGTCTTCCAATAGTCCTTGCCCCACGTTTTCGCCGCCATCTCGAGCGCCGGGCTTTCAAAGCCTTTGCTCGGGTCTCCCGGAACTGTGTAGAACCTCCATAGTCGCTTGCCGGTGCGCGCATCGTAGGCATCGACAAATCCGCGCCGAGTCCCCAGGTCACCATTCGCATTGCCCGTGAATACCTTGCCGCCGCCAACACGCGGTGGTGCAGTGATCATCGAGTCAGGATCATTGCCACAGACATCAGCTTCCCAGCGCAGCGTGCCTTTGGCGCGCTCGACGGCTACGAGCCGACAGTCGCCCGTGCCAACGATTACCTCGTCCTCCCACAGGGCGAGGCCACGATTCATCAACACGCCGACCGCGGCCATCACTCCCGATCCGTGTGCTTTCGGATCATAAGTCCAGAGTAGCTTGCCAGTGCGCGCATCGTTGGCGTAAACGATGCTCTTGGATCCGCTCTGATAGACCACTCCATCTGCGACCAGCGGGGTGCCGACCATCCCGTCCGGCGTCGGCATGTCGGATGACCAGGCGATGCCGAGCTGGCGAACATTGGAATCGTTGATCTGATCGAGCTCGCTGAAATGTTGCTCACCAGCGTTCGCGCCGATGACGCGCCATTCCGCGTCGGCGATTTGCGTCCCCGTTTGTGCGAGTACGCCGCGACTGACTAAGGCAAACAGCGAGACCAGTAACACCACATTGAGCGTGCGCCTCATGAAATCGACATCCCCATGATCATTCGTTCGTATGGACGATGCAGATTCTTATAGGGGGTTCCGACCGATCGCCCCATCATCTTTTGGGGGTAGGACGCGCGAGCATCAGGATGCCAGGGGCATCGACAGGATCTTCAAACCTAGAGTGGTGAATAGGACCATCAGCAGCAGGATCGGCAGTTGACTGAGGGTCGCCTGGCGCGAGTTTGGAAAAGTCTTCAGGGCTTCAACATGGGCCAGATAACTGCTCACGATGTGGCCGGCGACGATGAGGATCACCTGGCTCATCCAGATTGAGCCGACATCCACCATGATGGGGGCAATCCTCTGCCCCGCCGTACCGAACAGGTTCCATCCGCTCCCGAGGGGATCAGAGATCAGTCGTACAATCTGTGGGCCCTGGACCAACAACGTCGGGTAGTAGTGTGTGATGTGATAGACGACCGCAATCGGTACAAGGGTCAGTGCGAATCGGAGGGCAAGGTCGGGTACCCGGCATTGCGATTTCGAGATGAGCTTGGCTGCCCAGAGGAATAGCGCCAGCCCCATCCAATAGACGAATGGCGAGGCAACCAGCCAGAACCCTTGCCAGAGTTGATAGAGAAACAAGGCTTGTTCGTAAGCTGTTCTAGGACTGGAAGACAGGTAGGGCACTACGCGCGGATAAACCCCATTCCAATAGGTTTGTACCCATGGATACGTCTCGTGCAAGCCGTCGTATGCGGTGGAGGAAAGCATGAAGAGGATGAACAGAACCAAGCTCGGATGCTCCGCCTTGTTCTTCGCGATTCCTCCAGAGGACCAGTGCCGAGGCGCGAGCAACCCGATCAAGCGGAAGAATACACCAAAAAACTCGGCATGCTCGAACCAAGCATGGCTTCCGAACAACCAGGCTCCGGCGAGCATGATCACCGAATACAACAGCAGGGCCACAGATAAGCCCCACGGACTGAGCTGACCGAACAGCTCCAGCCAGATGAAGGCCATGTAAAACAGAAGTGCGGGGTAGTAGGCAAGCGTCCGAGGATAGGCCACTCGTCCGGCGAACTGACCCAGAGCCGCCCAAGGATTAACGGCAGCAAAGAAGTCCCCCAACAGGAGCGTTGCGTACGGGACGGCCAGGACGAAGACGATCCAGAAAAAAGTCATGTTGAAATTCTGGTAAGGGTCGTTCGTGCCGAGGAGCCCTGTCGCAATACAGAAAATCAATAGCGCGACAGCCACCGTCTGACCCAGGGTGAGTCTGCGAGCTTGGTTCTGATCTGCGCACGCATTCCGAATGACTGAAACTTCCGCGTGGGCAACCCGCGCGACCGGCGTTCCGGCGAATATGACGATGATTGCGAACGATAAGACCAGCGCCATGGCGCTCGCCCAGGCATACATCGAGAAGGGAACGGGTAGTCGGTATGGCGGCGTGAATGCGCATGCCCAGGCGAGTACGGGAAACAGAAGTGTCAATACACCGACCCAGATCGCCCGCTTTGACATCAACTTTTCCCGGACCTTGAGCTTCGAAATCCGACTGTCGACAGCGCGTAGAGGACGGTGACCGCAATAGACAAGCCAATCACCCAGCGCAAGGCGTGCCCGGATTGCGACCTTTCATTCACTGAGTCTTTCCCGCATCGTCGGGGACTGTAGTCCCCGCGCGCGGCTGCCACCTATCGTCTTTTCGGGTGACTGGTGTGGGGCGACACTAAACGACGATGGCACAGTTGACGTGCGGATCATATAAATCCCGCCACGTTCAACAGCCATTGGAGATCGGCATGAGGACATCCGTACCCACGGGTAACGTCTGGGGGGATATTGTTGGTTACTCGCGCGCGGTGCGAGTGGGGAATGTGATCTGGGTATCTGGAACGGCAGCCGTTGGTGAGAATGGCACGGCCTTGCACGCCGGGGACCCGGCGGGACAGACACGAATCATCTTCGAACGCATTGAAGCGGCATTGCTGAAGTTGAATGCCTCGCTGACGGATGTCGTCGAGACGTGCGTCTATGTCACCAACATGAATCATTGGGAGGCCGTTGGGCGCGTACACGGAGAAGTCTTTCCGAAAGTCCGGCCTGCCAGCTGCATGGTCGAGGTCAGCAAACTGATTGCGCCGGAGCTGCTGGTGGAGATCTCTGCCGTAGCCTGCGTCGATCCTGAGTCGAAGGCGTAGCTCCTGGTTCCTGAGGGCATCACCCTTTTAGGGTGATGGCCCAGCCGAATGCGGAGGCGCACGATCAGCCACTCACCCGTGCGCGCGAGAACCGATGTGGCAAACGTGGACGAGAGATCTGCGCCTGAGCGGCCGACCACTGCCAACGACGGGCAGGTCATTCGCCTTCTTCCCGGCACTCGACTCGCTGCGCCCAGGCCGCCGAAGGCGCTTCACGTTCCGGGTACGGCCAACGGCATCATTTCGCGCAAACGGCTCTTGGCTGAGCTGCATGGCCAAGGCGGCGGGCCTCCGAGCCTTCTGTTGATTGCACCTATCGGGTGCGGAAAGACGCATTTACTCATCGAGCTGGCAGAGCGTTGCCGGCGCGAAGCTAAGGCCGTCAGCTGGTTGACCCTATCCAGTTGCCATAATGAGCCGCAGGCCTTGCTCGAAGCGCTGGCGCAGGCCATGGATTGTCAACACGCACTACCGGAGTTGGATACCGGCGACTCAGCGGCGTGGGCCCACGCGGCCGCGCGACATCTTTTGGCAGCAGTCTCACACGGGCCGCCATCGACCGTCTGCCTCGATAACATCGAGGCACTGAGCCATCCTGCCTGCCAGGCACTGATAGAGCTTTTGATCAAGGGCTGGCCGCAGGGTCACCATCTCTACTGCGCAGGGCGCTCTCTACGAGCGATCCGCGTAGGCCAGGCGCTCCTGGACGGACGAGTAGTCGAGCTCGGGGCCGCGGAGCTGGCTTTTGATCCCTTCGAATTGGCCGAACTGGCTCGGATGCTGAATTGTTCGGAAGACGGCTCCGCCAGGGGCATCGAAAGCGCAACTTTCCTCGCGCACGGATGGGTGGCGGGCGCACGCGCATTGTTAACGGCGCGAACGCGCTCCGAACGCGCCGCACATACAGTCCCTGCTGTTCTTGAGCGTTATTTCGAAGAGCGCATTTGCGGGACGCTGCAATCTGAGCAGTCGCGAGAATTGATGGAGTTGGCGACGATCGGTACGTTCAATGCCGCGTTGCTGGCTGAATTACCGCAGAAACCGATCAGTTGGAGTCAGTTTGACAGTCTGTGCGAGGCGGGAGCGTATTTCGAGCGCCTCGACGCCGACTGGCACGACGACTCACAACCCTGGTATCGCCTCCAGCCCTTGCTCGCAGAATTTCTGGTCACGCGCTACAAGCGCAGTGAGCCACTTCGGGTCGCCACGTTACATCGGTTCGCCGCCGAATGGTTTGAGAAGCGAGGGCTGCCGGATGAGGCGGTCCGGCATGCACTCCAATGCAGTGACCATGAATTCTCGGTTGCGCTGCTCGAGCGCGCCGGCGCACTGGGCCTGGGATTGCGACAGGGAGTCGCCTTGTTCCGTTCCACCGGCGGCTTGATGGGGGTGGCCGATTCTGAGCATCCTTTGCTCGGACTCGGGCAGGTGTATGTCGATGTTCAGGAAGGCCGTGTCGTGGAGGCTCGCGCAAAGTTTGAGTCACTGCGCTCGTCCACGAACTCATTTCAGAATTGGGGAGCCTCGGTTCCTGGACCGGAGGCCCCTCGCCTGGCCGACCTGCTGGAGAGCATTCTCGAAAAATACGAAGATCGACCTCGCAGCCCAGAGGCATTGAGGCGACTGCAACAACACGTTGATGCGCACGACGGCGACCCGATAGTACGGGCCACGCACGCCTCTCTTCTTGGTCTCGGTTACCTCGGAAACGGCATGTTCCAGGAGGCCCAGACGGTTTGCGAGATCGGACTCTCGGCTGTATGCAACTTGCGCGCGCGGCACACTCATTTTTGCCTGCGGGTTCAGCAAGCGCACGCTGCCATCGCACTCGGACGACTCCAGGAAGCCGCCCTGCAGGTGGAGCGCGCCCGCGAGTTGGCCGTCTCCGCACCGGGCGGATGGACGCAAGGAATCGCAATCGCTGACGTATTGCGGGGTGTGTTGTACTACGAATCAAACGAAATCGACGAGGCGGAGAAACTCCTCTGGCGTGCCCTCCCACGCGAACCCGTCTTCACAGGTTGGTTCGAAATCTATGCGCTGGGATATTGCGCCAAGGTGTCGATCGCGTGCATGAAACACGGCGAGAGCGGCGCCGTGGACGCGCTGAAGGATCTGGAATCGTTGAGCTGGCGCTGTCGCCTTCCGCGCCTGTTGGATCTAGCCGCCATTCTGCGACTGCGCAGCGCCGTGCGATCTGGAAACTTCAGGCTCGCCATGGAGATGCTGAAACAGGAACGCCTGGTGACTCTGACTGCCCAGACGAGCGAGCCCATCGACTGTTGGGGACTGCGGCTGCGAACGCCGGCGTTGCTGGAATGTGCACGGGTACTGATCGGGCTCGAACGCTCACAGGAAGCAGCGCAACTGCTCGATCGTGTTGATAAGCGCTATGTCTACGAAGGCGATGCGCGCGTTCGATTCGAATATCTCGCCCTTTCAGCTTCGGTTGCGTTCCGTTCGGACTGTCTCGAAGAAGCCTACGATTGCTTCGCGAGCGCTGTGGAACTTGCATTGCAAGCCCGATTGACCCGCAAGCTGTTGGACCACCGAAGTGATCTCCTGTGCGTTTTCGACAGTGCTGTCAGTACCGGCCAGCCGCTCGCGGCGCGTTCAGTTCGGTATTGTGAGTCTGTTCTTCGGGATGCCCAAGACTCGGAATCGAGTGTGGCGCTGGACCGAAAACTACTGGCTGACCGCCCCCAACTGGATTTGAAGCAATATCATCTAACAGCACGTGAAACAGAAATCATGGCTTTCATAGCCGAAGGCCTATCCAGCAAGGAAATCTCACACCGGCTCTCCGTTTCCGAAAGTACTGTCAAGACTCACCGAAAGAAGGTGTACTTGAAGCTGGGCGTCAGTCGCCGCTCGCAGGCAATCGCAAGGGCTCGGGCAAAGCGCTCTCAATGATGTAAATTCCAGCCACTCGGCGGCTCGAGAGTTTCCAACAAGGCACGCAGAGTTGCAAGCCGGCGATTCCGCGGACCTGGGTCACTTCAAGCATACCAAGGGCCATCACTGCGAGGCTCACGAGGGCTGTGGGACGTCGTCCCACGCGATCCGCGATGCGACCCAATAGAATCGATCCGGCGGCCATGCCGATCAACTCCATTGACAGCACCCCTCCGAGAGTCGCTCGATTGATGCCCCATTCAGCAGCAATTCCCGGCGCTGCAAAACTGATGGACAGCACGTCGAAACCATCCAGCGCCATCAGTCCAATCGCCACGGCGACGGCCAGCTTCTGAATCAGACCCATCGGAGCACGCAATAGCAGCTCGTGCGGTGCACTGCGCTCCATCACCCGTCGTCCTTACTTGTCCGCAAACAGTTCGCGCAATTTCTTCTTGTCGATTTTCCCAACGCTCGTTCGCGGCAGGGCCTCGACTATCTGCAGCCGGTCGAGCAAGGCGAAGCGACTCGCTTCACCCCTGGCTACCGCTGCCGATATCAACTCATTGACTGCCTCGAGGGTTGGAACGGCCGAGCCACTCCGCACGACAATGCCCATGGGACGCTCCCCCCAATGAATGTGAGGAATGCCAATAACCGCCACCTCTGCGATACCGTCAGCTCCAGAAATGAGGTTTTCCAACGCCAACGAGCTCAGCCATTCGCCGCCCGATTTGATGACATCCTTCAGGCGATCGCGGACGATTATCGTGCCATCGGGATCGATGGTGGCGACATCTCGCGTATGCATCCAACCACCCCGCCACAACTCGTTGGAGGCCGCCTCATCTCCCACGTAGCAGGTTGTCAACCAAGGAGAGCGGAGCACCAGCTCACCTTGAGTTCGACCGTCTGCCGGCAAGGGATTCATCTGTGAATCCACGATCCGAGCGGACATCATTGGAACGGGAACTCCTGAAGCGACCATGGCCGCTACGTGGGCATCCTCATCCTCAACTGAGTTGCGCCAGCGCGCAACGGCGATCATAGGTGCTGTTTCCGACATCCCGTAACCACTGATCAGCTGTGCGCCTCTCTTCAGTCCTTCCCTGCACAAGTCTGATGTCAGTGGAGATCCGCCAACCTTGACGGTCCACCCGGAGAGATCGACGTCTCGCTGTGCGGCGGCAGTCAGGATCATTCGCATGATCGTCGGTACGCAATGGGAAAAGCTGACGGCTTCCCGTTGCTGAAGGTCCAGGATGATGTTGGGATCGTACCGCCCCGGATAGACCTGCTTCAGTCCAAGAAGGGTGGCCACATAGGGAAGGCCCCACGCATGAACATGAAACATTGGAGTGAGGGGCATATAGACATCACCATGACCCATGCCACCGCCACGGGTGGAGCCGAATGGCGCCTTGGCGCACAGAGTGTGCAGAACGATCTGCCTGTGGCTGTAGGAAACGCCCTTGGGATCTCCGGTCGTGCCAGTCGTATAAAACGTCGTTGCCAGAGCATTCTCATCGAAATCCGCAAACTGGAAGCTCGGATCCGCGGCGGCGCTCAACGCCTCATACTCACCGAGCACAAAGGGCGGACAGGCGATTTCCATCTCCATCCCGTCTGCAATCGCGATCACCGCCTTTAGGTGAGGCAACTGGGGAAGGATCGCTTCGATGATTGGAAAGAAGTCTCTGTGAACAAGCAGAATCTCTGCTTCGGCGTGTGCCAGCGTATAGGCGATCTGAGCCGGCGCCAAACGTACATTCACTGTGAAAAGGACGGCACCGAGCATGGGGATCGCAAAGTACGACTCGAGATAGCGGTGACTATCCCAATCCATCACCGCGATTGTCGTCCCCTGCTCCGCCCCAATTCGCGTCAGCGCTGAAGCCAGACGGCCGATGCGCTCGCGGAACTGGCGGTAGTTGTAACGTACCTGATCGCGATAAACGATCTCTCGGCCTGCTGAGGTGGCCAAGGCAGTATCGAGGAGATGTCCGATGGTCAGCGGAAACGGGTAAGCCTCTGCTGCGGGCTGAGCGAACCGTAGTGGCATGGATCCCCCCCTCTATCGCCGGGCCGCGATCAGCATCCTGGCGCTGTCATACTGCGACGCTAAGCGCCCGACCAATTCGGCTGTGCTAACGATTTCTTTCAAGGCGCCCACGCCCTGTCCGGCACCCCAGATGTCTCTCCAAGGCTTCGGACCCGGCGACTCACGCGACGTGAAGTCCATCTTGGAAGGGTCCGATTCCGGTAGGCTCTCGACATCGAGTCCGGCCGAGACGATGGATTGACGCAAGTAGTTTCCGTGCACACCAGTGAAAAAGTTGGTGTAGACAATATCCGCCGAGTCGGATGAGACGATGCACTCCTTGTAGGCTGAAACGGCATTCGCCTCGTGAGTGGCGATAAAGGCCGAGCCGATATAGCCGAAGTCAGCGCCCATGACCTGGGCGGCGAGCAAACTGGCTCCCGTCGCAATGGCACCTGACAATGCCAAAGGGCCTGCGAACCAGGAGCGTATATCCTGCACCAGCGCGAATGGGGAGAGCGTCCCTGCATGCCCACCTGCACCGGCAGCAACGGCGATCAGACCGTCTGCACCCTTGTCGATGGCTTTGTGAGCAAAGCGGTTGTGAATCACGTCATGAAACACGATCCCGCCATATGAGTGAATCGCCTCATTCACCCACGGCTGCGCGCCGAGGGAAGTGATGACGATGGGCACCCGATGTGCGACACAGATTTCGAGATCTTCCTGCAGACGACTGTTGGAACGATGGACGATCAGATTGACTGCGAACGGCGCGCTTCGGGCCTGCGGATTGTCTCGATCATGATTGCTCAGGTCCTGTCGGATCCGGGTCAACCACCGATCCAGGGTACCGGAAGGACGTGCGTTCAAGGCCGGAAATGCCCCCACCATCCCCGCTTTACACTGAGCGATCACGAGCTCAGGCCCCGAGATGATGAAGAGCGGTGCCCCGAAGGCCGGTATCCGCATCTGCTCGGTCAATCGCTTGGCAATATTCAACATCACCTGCGGCTCGTCATAGCTGTTTGTCAGGGGGTGTCGTCGAATGCGCGAAAGGCCAAACCCCGTGGGTAAATTTGAGTGAGATCACCCCACTATCTGCGCAAACGCTGTACATCATTCCGCTGTCAGCATCCAGAAACGGGATGGCCGGACAGTGGCCGATGGATCCTGCTGATTTCGCAGGTGGAATGTAGTAGGCGATTTCCTTCACATTCCCGGGATCGCGAATGTCGTAGACCCGTATACCGGAGTTGAAATAACTGCAGGCCATTGTTGTGGCATCGTCCCGATTATCAACGCTGCACATGTGTGCATCGTAAAGGAATAGAGAGCCGCCGGCATCGCCTGCGGGCCGCATGGCCGAGATTTCCGGGTCCATCAAGGCGCAATTCTTCGGATCATTGACTTCGAGGAGCAGTTTCTTGACGAGGACCGGCTTGCGCTCGTTGCTGAGATCAAAGATGCGCGCCATGCCAAAAGGAGTTCGTCCCAACGAGCAGGCGGCCTTGATCCCGTCCCGCTGTGCCAGCCCGACGCCAGCCTCATTAGTGGTCACGAGATACGGTTTGCGTCCAATCTTGATGGGGAGGGTCATCTGCGCCCACGCCCCGTCGTGCCAATTGGTTTCACTGAGGACGCGTATCTGCGGTTTGGGTTTGCGGGCCTGAACTTCGCTGACATCCAAGACCAGGAAGCCATCGTGAAATTCGCCGGACGCCGGCGCGATATCGGCCGGACCCGGTGTCCAGGCGGCAATCGTCGTAACATACGCTCGATTTCCGTCATCGCTGATGGACAGGCCGTGCGATGTCGCTATCTTCTTCATAAAGGCTGGCGTCGAGAAACCTGCTAAATACTTCGGATGCCTCGGGTCACTAATGTCAATCGCGTGATAGGCGCCATGCGCGAGATCACCGACCCAGTATGTATTCCCATCGGGTGACAATGCACCTTCGTGCCCCCAGATCCGATCTGTGCCGGGAGCAACCGTTGTCACCCCTTCAGTGCGAAATGTCAGTTTGGTCGTTGAGGACAGCAGCTTCGGGTGACGGCAATCAGTTCCGACATCGTACACGTCGAAACCATGCGTTATATCATCGGTTCCGGACGTACTCTTGGTGCCTGCATTAATTGGATCGTCCGGAGTGTTGTTGTAATAGGCACCGACTAGAATGCCGCGCCCGGTATGCGCGCGAATGCCTTCCCCAGGCGCACTCAGGCCCGGTGTATCGATGATGGCCGTTTCCCGCGAATGGTTCGGGTCGGTCAGGTCGACCACCGTCGCTCCAGGCTTCCCCGAGAAGTAAGTGGGTGATGTATATCCGCACAAGTGCCCAGCACGATCTCGAACCATGGCATAAAGAGGCCCCAAGCCCTCGCCGCGGCTGATGCGTGTAGCCGCAGTCAGTGTCAGGTTGCAGTTATACCCCTTGAACCCGGCAGCACGCTCATTGAATGGGACCTGCCCCTGCAAAACTGCCTCGCCCCGATCGTCGGCTCCACATTGCGCCTTGCCCATTGCAAGTGCTGCCCCATTGGAAGGAGGAGCCTTCCTGTCAGAGACTGCGGCAAGGGCCAGAACCGTCACCAGTAGAGCACCTCCGGCAGCCACCAAGGCCAACACGGCCCGGCGCGGTCTGCTCGGCTCCATATGTCCGGCTCCGTTTTCGAGAAAGCTCATGTAAACCCCCGATAATTTGGCCTCGCCGCGTTCGCAGCATCGGCTCCTTATTCAACCATCCTGCGCGATCGACACCGCTCGAACTATCGCCCAAAAAGAGCGATTATTTACGTACTTTCGGATAGGGGCACATTCGCGCGATACAACGCTTCTATCAGTTGCCCGAGATGCTTCCGATAGTGTCGCCAACGCCCCGACGACGTTTGATAGATTGGACGCCGAACTTGCGCGGCGCTTGCCGTCATCGAGATCCCACGAGTCTTGTGGACATCAACAGCCGAATTCACCCAAGGAATTCCACAGTGATGAGCGACAGCGGCTCCAACGGTGGTGGGATCTCGCACAAGATCTTCGTAGGTAATTTCCTGAAGGCGGCTCCCCAGCACATCGCGCCAGTGCTGTATGAGTCGGAGGTATGCCGCGTAATAGCGGGCGAGCTCGCCAAAATCGTAGGTAAACGGATAGGCCTCGCCGAACAGGGTTCGATACATGGCAAAACAGCTGTCCAGGGGGTCTCGCGTGACCAGGATGAGCTTGGCCTTCGGTAGTGCTCGACCGATGGCGCCGAGGTAGAGATAGTTCATCGGCAACTTTTCAATGACCCATTCGGACGTGGGTGCCTTGCCAGCCAATCGATCGTACATCTCAGCGACCTTAGATTCGTCCGCGGTCGCTGCCCGCTCGAAGATATCCGCACCTCCGACCCGGGCATCCAGGCTCTCCATCAGGGACGTTGCGAAGTTGTCTGTTTCACCATTCGACGTAACGCCTGGCAGACCACACAGAATTCGCTCCAAAAGTGTGGTCCCGGAGCGCGGTAGCCCAACGATAAACAGGTGGCGGCCTCCCCCTTCTCGT
>Ga0070665_100001825_pt1 | contig 24176 bp, 12 predicted proteins | sample KBSS13metaG_FD_65862 | JGI IMG/M metagenome (GOLD analysis project Ga0070665, IMG submission 65862) | Switchgrass rhizosphere microbial communities from Kellogg Biological Station, Michigan, USA - KBS S1-3 metaG | ecosystem: Host-associated > Plants > Roots > Rhizosphere > Soil ... | reverse complement strand
GCCGTTGGCGTTGGTGTCGAGCCAGACGCGGTCACCGACCGAGCCCGTGTTGCGGTACCCGAAGTCGACGTCGGTGCGGTGCTGCTCCGGGGTCAGGGTGAAGGTGGCCTGGTGGGCCGAGGCGACGCCGTCGAGGTCGTAGCTCGCCGCGGCTCCGGTGGGGAGCGAGGAGGCGACGATCTTCACGGTGTAGGTGCCGGCCGCCAGGTTGTCGAACGTGTAGTTGCCGTCGCCGCTGGTGACGGTGGTGGCGACCACGTTATTGGCGCTGTTGAGGAGCTGGACGGTGACGCCGTTGATGCCGGCCTCACCCGCGTCCTGCATGCCGTTGGCGTTGGTGTCGAGCCAGACGCGGTCACCGACCGAGCCCGTGTTGCGGTACCCGAAGTCGACGTCGGTGCGGTGCTGGCCGGCGTCGAGCGTGAGGGTGGCCTGGTCGATGGAAGCGATGCCGTCGAGGTCGTAGGTCTCCGCGACCCCTTCCGGGAGCGAGGAGTTGACGATCCGCACGGTGTAGCTGCCGGCGGCCAGGTTGTCGAAGTGGTAGTTGCCGTCACCGGTGGTGGTGTCGGTCGCCACGACGTTGCCGGCATTGTCGAGGAGCTGGACGGTGACGCCGTTGATGCCGGCCTCACCCGCGTCCTGGGCGCCGTTGGCGTTGGCGTCGAGCCAGACGCGGTCGCCGATCGAGCCGGTGTGGCGATAGCCGAAGTCGACGTCGGTGCGGTTGGCGCCGGCGGCGAGGGTGAAGGTGGCCTGGTTGGCCGAGGCGACGCCGTCGAGGTCGTAGGTCTCCGCGACCCCTTCCGGGAGCGAGGAGGCGACGACGCGGACGGTGTAGTTGCCGCCGGCCAGGTTGTTGAAGGTGTAGCCGCCGTCGCCGCTGGTGGTGGCGGTGGCGATCACGTTGCCGGCGTTGTCGAGGAGCTCGACGGTGACGCCGTCGATGCCGGCCTCACCCGCGTCCTGGACGCCGTTGGCGTTGGCGTCGAGCCAGATCCGGTCGCCGATCGAACCGGTGTACCGGTAGCCGAAGTCGACGTCGGTGCGCGAGTCGCCCGCGTCCAGCGAGAAGCTGGCCACGTTCGCGGTCGCGATGCCGTCGAGGTCGTAGGTCGCAGCCAGACCGGCCGGCAGCGACGAGAGGACGACGCGGACGGTGTAGCTGCCGCCCAGCAGATGGTCGAAGGTGTAGTTGCCGTCGCCGCCGGTGGTGGCGGTGGCGACCACGTGGTTGGCGCTGTCGACGAGCTCGACGGTGACGCCGTTGAGGCCCGTCTCGCCCGCGTCCTGGACGCCGTTGGCGTTCTTGTCGATCCAGACCCGGTCGCCTACCGAGGCGGTGCCGCGGTAGCCGAAGTCGACGTCGTCCCGCGAGCCACCCAGGGTGAAGGTGGCCTGGTGAGCGGAGGCGGCGCCGTCGAGGTCGTAGGTCGGGGTCACGCCGGCCGGCAGCGTGGACGGGACGACCTTGACGGTGTAGGTGCCGTTGACCAGGTTGTCGAAGTGATAGATGCCGTCGGCGGCGGTCGTCGTGGTGGCGATCAGGTTGTCGCCGCCGTCGAAGAGCTGCACGGTCGCGCCGGTGATCCCGGTCTCACCCGGGTCCTGGACGCCGTTGGCGTTGGTGTCGATCCAGAGGCGGTCTCCCACCCGGCCGGCACCGCGGTAGCCGAAGTCGACGTCGGTCTTGTCCTCGCCGCTGGCGAGGGTGAAGGAGGCGACGTTGGCCGAGGTGACGCCGTCGAGGTCGTAGGTCGGAACCAGGCCGGCCGGCAGCGTGGACGCATCCACGCGGACGGAGTAGCGGCCCGCCGTGAGCTGCGAGAACGTGTAGTTGCCGTCGCCACTGGTGGTCGTGGTGCCGACGACGTTGTTGCCGGCATCGAGCAACTGGACGGTGGCGCCGTTGATGCCGGTCTCGCCGGCGTCCTGGACGCCGTCGCCGTTGGTGTCGATCCAGAGGCGGTCGCCGATGGTGCCGGTGCCGCGGTAGCCGAAGTCGACGTCGGTGCGGTTCTGACCGGTGGTCAGGGTGAAGGTGGCGGCGTTGGCGGTGGCCACGCCGTCGAGGTCGTAGGACTCCGCGACTCCGGCGGGGAGCGAGGCGACGACGACCTGGACGGTGTAGGTGCCGGCGATCAGGTGATCGAAGGTGTAGTTGCCGTCACCGCTGGTCGTCGTGGTCGCGACCTCGTTGCCGTAGGCGTCGAGCAGGCGGACGGTGGCGTCGTTGATGCCGGTCTCGCCCGCATCCTGGACACCGTTGCCGTTGGCGTCGGTCCAGACCCGGTCGCCGACCGAGGCCGTGGCCGCCGGGCAGTTGCCGAGGTCGATGTCGATGTCACCCCGGTCGGTGGGCGTCAGGTTCCCGGAGGCCGGCTGGGAGACGATCTCCAGGTTGAACCAGCCCGAGGCGCCGAAGTGCGTGTTCTTGCCGTTGGCGCCGGCGCCGACCTGGAAGGGCGAGCCCATGCGGGTCAGGTTGATGACGGCGCCCGTGTAGTTGCCGATGCCGGTCAGCGTGCCCGTGAAGCCCGTGTAGTAGTACCAGGTGGAGGGATCGATCGGGCCGCCGTTCTCGACGTAGGCGTTCGCCAGCAGTTCCTTCTTCGGACCGCCGTCGGTGGGCGTCGCCGAGTAGCCGCTGAGCTGGATGTCGACGACGAACGCGTTGTTCGGGTTCGACTGGCTGCGCAGGGTGCCCTGGAGATGGGCGGTCCCGTCGGCCTGGGCGGTGAAGGTGCCGGGAGCCGGCGTGAAGATGAAGTCCGTGCCGATGCCGGGCATATAGAAGGCATGGCCGGCGGGGTACTGGACGTAGGCCGGGTCGCCCGGCGCACCGGTGGCGCAGTTCTCACCGGCCGGCGGCGGCGTGCGATAGCCGAAGTCGACGTCGGTGCGGTTCTGGCCGGCCGCGAGGCTGAAGGCGGCCTGGTTGGCGGTGGCGGCGCCGTCGAGGTCGTAGGTCTCCACGAAGCCCGAGGGCAGCGAGGAGGCGACGATCTTCACGGAGTAGGAGCCGCCGGCGAGACCGCCGAAGGCGTAGTTGCCGTCGCCGCTGGTGGCGGTGGTGGCGATGACGCTGCCGCCGCCGTCGAGCAACTGGACGGTGACGCCGTTGAGGCCGGGCTCGCCGGCATCCTGGACGCCGTTGCCGTTGCCGTCGAACCAGACGCGGTCGCCGACGGAACCGTTGAGCCGGTAGCCGAAGTCGACGTCGGTGCGGTTTTGGCCGGCCGCGAGGGAGAACGTCGCCTGGTTGGCCGAGGCGACGCCGTCGAGGTCGTAGGTCTCGGCGACTCCGGCGGGAAGCCCGGAGACGCGGACGGTGTAGCTGCCGGCGCCGAGGTTGTTGAAGGAGTAGTCGCCGTCGCCGGCGGTCGTGGTGGTGGCGACGACGCTGGCGCCGTCGAGCAGCTCGACCGTCACGCCGTTGATGCCGGCCTCGCCGGCGTCCTGGGCACCGTCGCCGTTGGCGTCGAGCCAGACCCGGTCACCGACGGAAGCGGTGCCGCGATAGCCGAAGTCGACGTCGGTGCGGTTCTGACCGGCGGCGAGGGAGAGGGCGGCCACGTTGGGAGTGGCGACGCCGTCGAGGTCGTAGGTCGGCGCGACCCCGGCGGGCGGCGCAACCCGGACCGAGTAGTTGCCGGCCGTCAGGTGGCTGAAGGTGTAGTTGCCGTCGCCGCTGGTCGTGGCAGTCGCCAGGACGTTGTTGGCGGTGTCGAGCAGCTGCACCGTCACACCGTTGATCCCGGTCTCGCCGGCGTCCTGGACTCCGTCGCCGTTGGCGTCGTTCCAGACCCGGTCACCGACCGCAGCGGTGCCGCGATAGCCGAAGTCGACGTCGGTGCGGGAATCCCCGGGGTTCAGGGAGAAGGCCGCCACGTTGGGAGTGATGACGCCGTCGAGATCGTAGGTCGGCGCGACTCCGGCGGGCGGTGTAACCCGGACCGAGTAGTTGCCGCCGTTCAGCTTGCTGAAGCCGTAGTTGCCGTCACCGCTGGTCGTGGTGGTCGCCAGGATGTTGCCGGCGCCGTCGAGCAGCTGGACGGTGACGCCGTTGAGGCCGGTTTCGCCGGCATCCTGCACCCCGTCGCCGTTGGTGTCGAGCCAGACGCGATCGCCCAGGGACGCGGTGCCCTGATAGCCGAAGTCGACGTCGGTCCGATGCTCATCCGTGGCGAGGGTGAGGGTGGCCGCGTTGGCCGTCCCCACGCCGTCGGCGTCGAAGGTCGGGGCCACACCGGGCGGCAGCGTCGCGGGGACGATCCGGACGGTGTAGGTGCCGGCCGCCAGGCTGCCGAAGTTGTAGTTGCCGTCGCCGCTCGTCGTGGCGGTGGCCGCGACGTTGTTGGCGGCGTCGAGCAGCTGGACGGTCACGCCGTTCAGCCCGGACTCGTTGGCGTCCTGAACCCCGTCGCCGTCGACGTCGTTCCAGACGCGGTCGCCGATCGAGGCGGTCGCCGTCGCCGGCGTCTGATAGCCGAAGTCGACGTCGGTCACGGTCGAGCCGGCCTCGACGAAGTTGAAGTAGGCCCCGTCGGGCGTGTCGACGATGCCGTCGAGGTCGTAGGTCTGCGTCGCACCCGCGGGCAGCGTCGTCGTATCGATCTCGACGGAGTAGGTGCCCTCCTGCAGGTGGTCGAAGGAGTAGTGGCCGTTGGCTCCGGTCACCGTGGTGAGGATCAGGTTGCCGACGTCGTCGAGCAGCCTCACCGTGACGCCGGTGATGCCGGTCTCGCCAGGATCCTGAGCCCCGTCGGCGTCGGCGTCGTTCCAGACGCGGTCGCCGATCGAGCCGTTGCCCTGGTAGCCGAAGTCGACGTCGGTGCGGGTCTGGCCGCTGGCGACGGTGACCGCCGCCTCATGGGGTGTCGCGATGCCATCCAGGTCGTAGGTGGGGGTCGGGCCGCCCGGGAGGGACGTGTCGTCGACACGTACCGTGTAGCTGCCCGCCGGCACGTTGGGGATCGAGTAGTTGCCGTCGCCGTTGGTGGTGTCGCCGGCGACGAAATTCCCATTCGCGTCGAACAGATCCACTCTGACGCCGCTGATGCCCGGCTCGCCGGCGTCCTGCACGCCGTTGCCGTTGAAGTCGCTCCACACCCGGTCGCCGACGGCGCCCGGCCGGCGGTAGCCGAAGTCGCAGTTGAGCACGTTGCCTTCGACGACCGTCGCGTCGCACTGTTCGGAAATCGTCGCGGTAGAGCCGTAGAGGACTCCCGGAGTCTCACCGGTCCCGTAGTTCAAGATCGAGATCTGAACGGTGTAGCTGCCGGCATCCACAGGGAAGGAGTAGTGACCGGTGGCATCCGTGGTCGTCGTCGCGATGACCGTGCCCAGCGAGCCGAGCAGCTCGACGAGGACGTCGGGAATGCCGTTCTCGCCAGGGTCCTGGACCCCGTTGCCGTTCAAGTCGTCGAAAACGGTGTCGCCGATGAGGAATGGATGGAAGGGGACACAGGCTTCGAAGGAGTCACTGACGCAGAGTGCCCTCGCGGGCAAACGGACGGCGTTCAGGTTACTCATATCCACGCCGGACATCCGCATTTCGAAGGTACCGGCTGGAATCGAGCCCGTCTCGTAATCCATCAGGGACCGATCGAAGGGATCGGTCGAGATCTTGAATTGCTCCCACTCCTGATTCCCTGACGGGTTGTCGTTATCGAAGAACTGACCATCGGGGAAGAAGAGGCGGTACTTGACGGCAGGAGTACGCCGGAACAGGGCCGCGGCTGGCGCGGCGTCGTCCGCGGGATTTCCTGTGCTTGGGATCAGACCGATGGCGACTCCTTCAGGAACGGAGTCAGTCGTAGCCCATGGTGGTAGAAATGGCGCGTTGGGAGTATCGGGATCGTCGGTATCCGGATTCGTGCCATCCGCGTTGCCGTGATCGAAGTCGCCGTCCCAGATCTCGATCTCCGACTGCGGTTGTTGCATGCTGAAGAAGAAGCTGAATTCTCCGCTATAGTTCGTGGGTGTGGTACTGGGGAAATTCGGATAGATGATTCGAGCGTCGTTGAGCGAGCCCAGAGCGGCGATGTACGAGAAGGGCTGGGCCGCGAGCTCTACCGAAACGACTCCGGTCGTACGTATTTTGAAAGCGTTGTAAGCCGATATCGCCGGATTCGTAAGGCGAATGTTCAAGTGATAGAAGTAGTTGCCACTGGGCGACTTCGCCGGCGTGCTGGTATTGACGGAGAAGTCTTTCCAGGCGTTGTCCGGCATGGTCGTAGACGAGATCGAGGGGGATCCTGGCTCCAGCTGTACCACCGTTGTACCGGTGCCATTGCCGAGCGGATCGGCATACAGGGTGTACTCGTAGGGCGCGGCCCCAAAGTCCCAGTGCGCCAACCCTAGTCCGTCCAACAATCCGGAATCTCCGTCGAAGATGCCGATCTGGAAAGAACTGGTACCGGCCGCTATGCCGATCTCCACGTCGAGCTGGTCGTCGCTCAGGGTCACCAGTCCGGTGCCGGAAGCGACGACGAGAAAGCGGCCATCCGTTGAGCTGCAACTCGGGAAACAGCGGAGTTGTGCCAACGCTGGTTGAGACCAGAGGGCGACCGCCAGCAATGCCGCGGTAGCGAGTCCTCCAAACTTTCGGACCACAGAAATCATATCAGCCTCCCCTCCATTCATTTGCCGACATTTATCGACACTTGTCCCCGGTTGGCCGGGGTCAATGCGACTGATTTTCGATCTAGGCTCGGGTAGTGTGCGCCGGGGGCGTCAGGAGAACGTCAGGAGCTCGGGGAGCTCATGTTTCAGGTCTGCTCAACCGTCTGAAGGAAGGTCCTGAAACTCCATGGAGGTCTCTTCGAGAAGCTCTTCTTCGAGGAGGCGTTCGGCGAAAGAAGACACGTCCGATTGAAGGACGGATTCTTCGATTCGATACCTCTGGGCGAGCGCTTTGACCGTATCCTGCCGGGTCCCGTGCTCCACGAGAGCCCACCAGATGTCAGCCCCCGACCCCTCCAGTCGAAAGCTCTGGCCGGTAGCGAGATTGGCGATCCGGGTCTCATTGCCCAGGTGTCCGAAGAGCGAGCGGCCCGACGGCCTGAGAGGCCCCTTGCCGGTGGGCTGGATCTCCATGCCGACCTTCGGAGAAGGAGATCCTCGGCCCCGCAGGCAGAGCTCGGGAGGGATGATGCGCCACCCCGTCTCGACGGATTGGTGGGCGGGGTTCCATATCAGGCGTTCGGGCTCATTCCAGGGAAAGCAGATGCGGTCGGGGTCTCCGAGCCAGTAACGGTTCGGGCCGAGCCTTTCAGCCCACTGCTTCCTGGCGACCGTGTAGTCCCCCCCCATTCGATCCGGTCCATGGTCTTCGAGATCGGAGCTGGCAAGGCAAGCCAGCACTCGGGGCTCCCGCGCCTCCACCGCCGCTCTCAGCTGGGGATGGGAGTAGAGGTGGGCAAAGATGACCTGCTCACAAGGGCAGTTAGAGAGAAACGCCCCAAAGCGCGCGCCGCTCAAAGCACAATCGTCGACAATCACCACCGGTGAGCTGGCGCAGTCCGCCCTGACGACATTGGCAGGTGACAGATCCAGGACTTCCGCCAGCATCCCAAGGACGATGAATCCTCCGCGCGGGATGGCGGTATAACGGAAGCGGCGAACCTCTTTCTGCCCGAATCGCTTGACCAACTCGCCCGCGAGACGCTCCACGCTCCGCTCGGCGTCCCTGTAGTCGAGGTAACGAACTCTGTTCAGCGCTGTCTCGAGGGTGCGGCTTTGGACCTCGGCCCAAGCCTGCTGCCACGGCTGGTCCCAGTCCGCGAGGATGGCGATCAGCGGCTCAGGGTCCAGCCGAACCACGAGAGTGGCCGGCGGCAGGTCGCTCCAGCCCGGGCTCGATGCGATGGCCCTGGCCAGGGCAGGCCATGCAGAGCGCTCGTTCCGCAACCGGAGAGCTTTGCAGTAGTTGGAGATCGCTGCCTGGCTTGGGCGAACGACGTAGATGGACGTGCGGATAGCGTCCTGCCCGGGAGAACGGCTGAAGCTCACACTGCTTTCGTGCTGATGAAATCGAAGTCAGGAGCGATTCCAGTTCCTCCTTGAGTCAGGTCGGTGAGCTTACCCCACTCGACCAGGCCTGGAGGGGTATAAGGCTTCCTTTCCGGGGACGATGGTTCGTCGGGACAGCTTGAAGTCCGCGTAGTTTCTGGAGAGTCAGCCATGATCATCGCCATCCAATAATAGTGCTCGTAACAGTCCTTTTAAACCGCCGATACCGTGCTCCGCTCCCGGCATCTCAGCCAGGATTCCACGCAGAGAAATCCGATGAGGCGCCGGCGCTCGCTCGTGTGCTCTTCTTGCTGCCAATAAGAGTTCCACGCTGCATGAAGTGAATCTCCGTCCGTCAGCCCTTGCTGCAGGACCCGCGAATTTTGGAGCAAGGCTTGCACTCTTTCCCGTTCCCGGTCGTGAAGCCCGCGTTGTTCCAACTCGAGGAAGTGAACCAGCCGGGTCCGACGTCTCACTTTCTCAGGTAAATTACCCCGCATGGCCTCGCGCAAAATGAACTTGATCATGCCATTGCGAAACCGCAAGCGTGCGGGAAGTGACAAGAGGAAATCGATGACCCGCCGGTCCAGGAAGGGAAGGCGCCATTCGATTCCCAGGAATTCGGCGGTGACATCGAGAGTCAGGAGCCGGGCGGAGAAGCTCGCTTCCGTTAAGTGATGGTAGCTCGACCTTGCCGCCTGGCTCTCGAGATATGGAGGTGGCAGAAGATCGTGGGCTCTCTCACTTCTGGTTTTGCGGAGCCCGAGGCGGCTCAACACCGAGCGCCCCAATGGACGCAGGTAGGCTCTGGCGATCAGAGATCCTGGAGGGATTCGGCTATACCGCAGGAAATGAGGGATCTCCCTGTGCAAACGATGCGGTTTGACATCTCTCAGCATGGCCGGCGTGTGGTAGGGCTCTCCGCCGAGCACCTGGTCTCCGCCAATGCCGGTCAGGAGGACCTGGCAACCATCCGCACGGGCAGCCCGGGCTGGCCGGAATACCAGGACTCGGCTGATGCTGAGCTCTGGCTCGGCAAGAGGGTAACCTGCCTCCTCGCCGAACTCACGAAGACCCCAGCAATCGTCGCTGGGGAGGAATGTTGCTGGCATACTGGCACACCGCCGGGCCACATCCTCGGCGTACTCCCGTTCCTCGGCTCCAGGCGTCTGCTCGAAGACACAGGAGTACAGGCGTGCCTGCCCTTCGCTCTCCCCCGTTTCGAACGCCCGCTCTGCCGCACAGGCGATCGCCGACGAATCAAGGCCGCCACTGACCAGGATGCCGACTGGACTGGTGCTGCGCAGGCGAGCACGAACAGCCTCCTGGAAGATTTCCTGGAAGCGTTCGACATATTCTGAATCCTTACGGAAACTTGGCTGTGGCTCTTCCCCGAAGGCCCAGTAGCGAGTCGAGGATATCTGTCCCTCGGTGGCCGTCAGCCGGTAGGACGGTGGCAGCCTCAGGATTCCCTGGTACGACGTTTCGTCCGTCCAGCGCTCGAGCCTCCACTGCAAGAGATCCCGGATCAGGGCTTCGTTGACCGGCGGGGTGCGCTCGAGCACTCCCAGAATGGCGGCCACGCTCGAGGCAACAATCAGGCGGCGACGATCCGCATGGTAGTGGAGGAGACGGAGTCCTACAGGATCCCGGGCACAGAAGAGCTGGCGGCGATGGGAATCCCATAAGATGAATGCGAAATCACCTGCCAGCCGTCTTACGGAATCCTCCCCCCATCTCTCGTAGGCCGCGAGAATGAGCTCCGCGTCTGTCGTCTTTCTGCTGTCTTTGCCGGTTTCGAGGCTTCGAATGAGCTCGCCACGGTTGTCGATGCGAGCATCGGCCGCGATCCATAGACGCCCATTCGCATGGACTGCCGGCTGCCGCTCTCCAACCTCTTCCGGAGTTGTCCAGAAGTGAGCGTGCACGAGTGCGGCGGGTCCACAACTCCACGCTCGGAGCCCCTGCGGCCCCCGGCCAGCGATTCCCGCTGCCAGCATGGAGATCTGATCCCCCTGAACAGGGGCACCGTCCCAGTTGACGATCCCGGCGATGCCACTCAAGCCTTAATCGCTCCCCGAGATCCGCTGTCCTGCAACCCGAGGGTCTGATCCATGCGGCTCAAGCCACGATCTGGTCCTCAGGTCCCACCCCCGGCTCCTCCAGCCCCTTCCCCGCCTCCCGGAATCCGCCGTGTCATCAGATTGCCGAGCTCGTGGGGATCGCTGAGGTAGCGTTCCTCCCCGGTCTCGAGGTCGCGGACGGAGCAGCGGTGGACCGGGTCCCCATCGGGATCCTGCTCGCGCGGCTCTGCCCAGCAGCGGATCAGCCAAGACTTGGTCGGGACTTTGGGTCTAGCTCTTCCTTCGCTCACGGAGGTTCACCTCTCGGGCTCGTGGATTAAGGGACGAGGTTCGATGTGAGACGAGTATAAGGCCGGAACGTCAGGACAGCGTCAGGACGGAGACGAATCAGGAGTTGAGATAAAATCGGGGTGATCTGACATCCAGGGGGTTGCGTACCACGACTGAAGGTCGAGCTTCGGCGAAGGGGCGGATTCCGCAAGGTAGACATCTTGAACAAGATCCGTGTGCGCCTCCTCGGAGGCTTCGAGGTCTGGGACGGCGACCATCAGGTCGCCGGTTTCGAATCGCAAAAGGTCCGGGCCCTGCTGGCCTACCTGGTCTGCCACCGGCGCCGGGCGTTCAGCCGGGATCACCTGGCGGGTCTGCTCTGGCCGGAGCGCGAGCCCGACGGGGCTCGCCACGCCCTGCGCCAGGCGATCTACAACCTGCGGGCGAAGCTGCCGGCGGGCGAGACCCTCCTGCTGAGCAACAACCTGGAGATCGGCATCCACCCCCAGGCGGATTGCTGGGTCGACGTCGAGGCCTTCGAGGAAGCCGTGCGGCTGGGCTCGGAGCGGGCGGTCGACCCGCACCACCTCTCCACGGCCGTCCAGCTCTACCGGGGGGAGCTCCTGGCGGGGTTCTTCGTCAAGGAAAGCCAGGACTTCGAGGATTGGATGATCGCCCAGCAGGTGCGGCTGCGCGATGCCGCCGTCGACGTGCTGCACCGGCTGATCGACAGCTACCGGCGGCGCGGCGAGTACCGCTTCGGGGTCCACTACGCTCGCCGGCTGGTGGCGATCGAGCCGCTTTCGGAGGAGGCGCACCGCGAGCTCATACGCCTGTGCGCCCTGGCGGGGCAGCGCAACCGGGCGCTCGCCCATTACGAGGAGCTGTCGAACCTGCTGCGCGACGAGCTGGGGGTCGAGCCGCTCGCCGAAACCCGGGCGCTCTACGAGTCGATCCTCTCCCATACGGTCAAGGAGGAGGGCGCGGACGGGCAGGGAGAGCCCATCGGGCCGATCATCCCCCTGGTCGGCCGGGGCGTCCCCTACAGCCAGTTGCGGGAGGGGTGGACCCGCGCCCTCGCCGGTACCGTCCATCTCACCCTGGTCACCGGCGATCGGGGGATCGGCAAGACCCGGCTGATCAAGTCCTTCCTCGACGCCACCACCTCCAAGCGGCGCTGCGGCGTGCTCAAGGGGCGGTGCTACGAGATGAGCCCGCTGGTGGCCTACCGGCCGTTCATCGAGGCCCTGCACGGCGCGCTGGTGGAGGAGGCCGAGGGCGTGGGCCAGGTCCTGGCGCCGGTGCCGGCGGAGGTGCTCGAGGATCTCGTCCGCCTCGTCCCCGAGCTGCGCGAGCTGCGCCCGGACCTCCCGGTGCCGGCGCCCCTGGGGCGCTTCGAGGACCGGCGGCGGCTCTTCGCCTCGGTGGGGATGTTCCTCGAGGGGCTGTGCCGGAGCGACGATCCGCTGATCCTGTTCCTCGACGATCTCCATCTCGCCGACCGCGACACGCTCGACCTCCTGGGCTTCCTCTGCTCGAAGCTCGATGGAGCGATCTGGATCATCGCCGCCTGCCGGACCGGCGAGCTCGATCCTGACCACTCGTTGAGCCAGATCGTCCGCCGCGGCGAGAAAGACGGGCGCGCGACCCGGCTGGAGGTGGACCGGCTGGATTTCCCGGCGCTCGAGGAGATCGCGGAGACCCTGGTGGGCGAGGCGCAGGCGGCCGAGCTGGCCGGGTTCCTGGAGGCGAAGAGCGAGGGCGTGCCGCTGGCGATTACCGAGCTCGTCAATTATCTCTGGGACGAGGGGATGCTGACCGCTCAGCGCGCCGGGCACTGGGCCCTGCACGCCTCTCTCAGCGAGATCGAGGTGCCGTCGGATCTCGACGAGCTGATCCGGCTGCGCATCCGCCGCCTCCCCAACTCCACCCGGCGCCTGGCCACCCTGGCGGCGATCCTCGGCCACACTTTCGACGTGCAACTCCTGCAGGAGGCGGCGGACGAGCACGCCAAAGTGGTGGAGATCGGCCTCGAGATCCTGCTCAAGCGGTGGCTGGTCCGGCAGTTCGCCTACTTCTGGACCGACAGCCAGCGGGACGAGGACATCGTGCTGTGGGCCCGCGGCCCCCGCCGGGGGCGCTTCGAGTTCGCGCACAACCGCGTCCGCGAGGCGATCTACGGCGAGCTCAATCCGCTGCGCCGGCAGGCCATGCACGCGCAGGTGGGGGAGGCGCTCGAGAGCCTGCTGGGAGGGCGCGAGTGCGAGGTCCTGGCCTATCACTACACGACCGGCAACCAGTGGGAGAAGTCGCTCCCCTTCCTGGAGCGCTCCATCGAGCGGGCGCTGGCGGTGCAGGCGGGGGACGCCGCCCGGCGCTACTGCGATCAGGCGATCGAGGTGCTGAGCCGGCTCGCGGCCGGCGCCCGCAGCGAGGTGGTCGCCGAACGATGGCGGGAGGCGCGCGAGGTGATGCGCGAGAAGGCGGCGGCGCTCTCGCCGGAGTGGGTCGTCCTGACCCGCCGCCCTGACTGACTGCCGGAGCGAGGCCCGGTGAGATAGAATCGCGGAATTCCGACATCCGAACTTCGCGCAGGGGCGGGTTCCGCAAGAGGGTAGACATCTTGAGCGAGATTCGTGTGCGCCTCCTCGGAGGCTTCGAGGTCTGGGACGGCGACCGCCAGGTCGCCGGTTTCCAATCGCACCCGCTGGTGACCGTCGCGCCGCTCCCGGAAGAGGCGCATCGCGAGCTGATGCGCCTGGCCGCCGAGCAGGCGGCGCCCGGCGGGCCGGTCATCCCCATGGTCGGCCGCGGCGCCGCCTACGCCCAGTTGCAGGAAGGGTGGAACCGCGCGCTCGCCGGCACCGTCCATCTCACCCTGGTCGCCGGCGAGCCGGGGATCGGCAAGACCCGGCTGATCGAGTCGTTCCTCGACGCCGCCACCTCCGAGCGGCGCCGCGGCGTGCTCGCCGGGCGGTGCCACGAGATGAGCCCGCTGGTGCCCTACCGGCCCTTTCTCGAGATCCTGCGCGGCGCGCTGGCGGCGGAGGCAGAAGAGGGCGCCCAGGCCCTGGCGCGGATGCCCGCCGAGGTGCTGGAGGACATCGTCCGCCTCGTCCCCGAGCTGCGCGGCCTGCGGCCGGACCTCCCGGAGCCGGAGCCGGAGCCGCGCTTCGAGGACCGGCGGCGTCTCTTCGCCTCGGTGGCGCGCTTCCTCGACGGCATGTGCCGCGGCGGCGATCCGCTGGTCCTGTTCCTCGACGATCTCCACCTCGCGGACCGCGACACGCTCGACCTGCTGATGTTCCTCCTCTCCCGGCTCGAGGGGGCGATCTGGATCGTCGCCTCCGGCCGGCTGGACGAGCTGGACCGGGACCACCCCTTGAGCCAGATCGTCCGCCGCGGCGAGAAGGCCGGCCGGGCGACGCGGCTCGAGCTGGGCGGGCTGGAGCCCTCGGATCTCGCGGAGATCGCGGCGTCGCTGGTCGGCGAGCCGCGGGCGGCCGAGCTGGCCGGCTTCCTGGAGGCCAAGAGCGAGGGCGTGCCGCTGGCGGTGACCGAGCTCGTCGACTATCTCTGGGACGAGGGGATCCTGACCGCTCGGCCCGCCGGGCGCTGGGCCCTGCCCGCCGTCCTGAACGAGAGCGAGGTGCCGTCGGACGTCGGCGAGCTGATCCGGCTGCGCGTCCGCCGCCTCCCCAATTCGATCCGGCGCCTGGCCACCCTGGCGGCGATCCTCGGGCACACCTTCGACGTGCAGCTCCTGCAGGAGGCGGCCGACGAGCACGCCAGGGTCGTGGAGATCGGCCTCGAGGTCATGCTCGAGCACCGGCTGATCCGGCGGCTCGCCCGCCCGGGGAGCTTCGAGTTCACGCACGACCGCATCCGGGGAGCGATCTACGGCGAGCTCAATCCGCTGCGCCGGCAGGCCATGCACTCGCAGTTGGGGGAGGCGCTCGAGAGCCTGCTGGGAGAGCGGGAGTGCGAGGTCCTGGCCTATCACCACACGACCGGCAACCAGTGGGAGAAGTCGCTCCCCTTCCTCGAGCGCTCCCTCGAGCGGGCGCTCGCGGTGCAGGCGGGGGACGCCGCCCAGCGCCACTGTGACCAGGCGATCGAGGTGCTGAGCCGGCTCGCGGCCGGCGCCCGCAGCGCGCTGGTCGCCGAAAGGTGGCGGGAGCGGCGCGAGGTGATGCGCGAGAAGGCGGCGGCGCTCTCGCCGTCCGATTCGGAAGACTAGGGGGCGATCTAGCGGGCGATGCGGCGGACGCCGCCGATCCTCGGCTCGGCCGCCGGGGCGAGGCCCAGAACCTCGGCCTTGATCTCTTCCCGCTGCAGGCGCGAGAGGCGGCGGGCCTCCATGGCGAGCCCCATCTGGCGCATGGCGAGGATGACCGAGAACTCGAGCAGCACGAGCATCACGCCGAGCGTCGGCTCGCCGGTCACGGCGACCACCAGCGCCAGGGCGCAGAAGGAGACCACCATGCCGTAGATCACGGCGACGATGCGCGAGCGCTCGCCGCCGAAGTGGGCGAGCAGATGGTGGAGGTGCTTGCGGTCGGCGTGGAACATGCGCAGGAAGCGGTCGATCAGCGCGCTCTTCGGACGGTCGAGGAAGCGGACGGCCATCACCAGCAGGGTGTCCATCACCGGCACGCCGAGAGCGACGATCGGCACCAGGATCGCCACCGCCGCCGGCGCCTTCAGCGAGGAGTGGACGGTGGTGGCGGCGAGCAGGAACCCCAGCATCAGCGAGCCGGAGTCGCCCATGAACACGCGCGCCGGCTCCCAGTTGTGGCGCAGGAACCCGAGGCAGGAGCCGGCCACGGCGGCCATCAGGATCACGGTGCCGGCGTTGCCCTGCAGCATGGCGTAGGCGAGGAAGCTCACCGAGATGATGGCGACGACGCCGCCGGCCAGCCCGTCGAGCCCGTCGATCAGGTTGATCGCGTTGGTGACGCCGACGATCCAGAGCAGCGAGACGAAGCCACCGAACAGCCCGAGGTGGACCTCGCCCAGGACCGGCAGGCGCAGCACCTCGAAGGCCCAGCCGGCGTGGACGAGCGGCCACGCCGCCACGATCTGGGCCAGCAGCTTCTTGCCCGCCGAAACCCCGATCAGGTCGTCGACGACGCCGACCACGAAGACCAGCAGCGTGCCGAACGCCAGCGCGAGCAGCTCGTTGCGCCCGATCGCGGTCCCCAGCCTGCCCCAGAGCAGGATGGCCGCGAGGCCGGCGCCGAGACCCAGGCCCATGGCGATCGCGACACCCCCCAGGCGGGGTACGGCGCCCTTCTGCAGCTTGCGTTCCCCCGGGTGGTCCAGAGCGCGGAACAGCACCGCCAGGCGCGCGATGGGCGGCACCATCAGATTGGTGGCCAGCGCGGCGACGAAAGCCGCGCCAATGGCATACGGCAGAATCCCGTTCATACGGCTACTCCCCCCGCGACCGGACGCCTCTCGGCGTACCCGAAACTGCACTGTTGATCGCTAGTTGTGGGGGTATCTTACAAGGTATTTGTTTTTGTGCAAGTGCCCGATTTCGTCCAGAGCACGCGCGACTCCTGCCGAATCTCCAATATCCATCCGTAGATAGGAGCCCGGGGGCAGGCCCTGGGAGCCCAGCAGGTGGACGTCCGAGCCGGCGCTGCCGATGTACAAGAGAGGGAGGCCGGACTGGACGCAGCCGTAGACCTTGGAGGGGAGGACGTAGCCCACGAAGCCGTCGCGCAGGGTGATCAGGTGGGCGTCCGGAGTCACCAGGAGACGCGGCAGCATCTCCAGCGGCACGGGGCGGCCGCGGTGGACCGGCAGCCCCTCGCGGCGCAGGATCTCCTCGACCCGGTCCGCCTTCGAGCCGGTGGCGTTGAGCCAGAGGGCCACCCGCCTGGAGCCCTCTCGATGATGCCGGCGATACCCCTCGATGAACGTCTCGTGGTCGTGGGCGACGCCGAAGTTGCCGGAGTAGAGGAGGATCGCGTGCCCAGCGAGCTCCGCCGGCCGTTCGAGCGGCTGGGTGTCCGGCGGGATCTCGACCGGCGAGGGGTCGCGCCGCAGCACGATCCGCCCGGGATCGATGCCGAGGTCGAGCAGCCGCCGCCGCTGGTCCTCCCCCAGCACCTCGAAGCCGTCCACCCGGCGGCGCAGCGCCACCGTCCAGCGGTGGAAGAGCCGGAGCGGCGCCGGGACGGTCCCCATCTCGGCCATCAGGCATTCCGGATGGAAGTCGGTGATCCGGTAGGTGAGCCGCTTGCCGAGCAGGAGGTTGAGGGGGACGAGGAGCTGGATCAGGAAGGGGGGGCTGCCGGTGAACAGGATCTCGTCCGCCGCGCGCAGCTCCCGGCGCAGCCGCCAGACCAGCCCGAGATCCGTGCGCGCCGTCCACAGCGCCCGGGTGCGGAAATTCGCGCGGTCGTAGAGCGTCGCCCGCCGGCGGACGATCCGCAGCCGCCCGTCCCCCGGCCGCTCCTCCTCGACCGAATCGGCCGCCGAGGAGAGGCCGGCGAGCACCACGTCCTCCCCCCGCGCCGCGCGCTCGCGGGCGAACAGGAGGCTGTACTGGCCGACCGCGCCGAAATCGGGCGGCAGCCAGTCGCAGAGGTAGACGAGGCGGTGCATCGGTGAAGGTGTTCTTCTGGAAGCGCTCACTCCGCCCGGGATTGAAATCCCGGGCTACCCACGATCGTCCCTCCGGGACAGTTCTTGGAAGTCCCGGCAGGGACAGCCGTCGGTAGCCCGGGATTTCAATCCCGGGCAGCGAGTTACCGCTCCGTGAGCATCTCCTCGAGATACCCGCTCACCGCCTCGCGCTCACGGCTTACGAAGTACCAGTCGATCGTCCGGTGGAGGCCGTCCATGAACTTCATCCGCGGCTCCCAGCCGAGGAGCTCGCGGGCCAGGCGGTTGCTCGCCACGCGGTTGAGCGGTCCGGTCGGCATGTGCGGGAGGAACTTGATCTCGGCCTCCTGGCCGGTGTAGCGCAGCACCTCGCGGACGGCGTCGATCACCCGCGTGCGCTCCTCGGTGCCGAGGTTGACGGCGGTCCCGTCCTCGATCTTCTCGGCGGCGAGCACCATCCCGCTCACGATGTCCCCGACGTAGGTCCAGTTGCGGATCTGGGTGCCGTCCCCCCAGACCTCGAACGGGTTCTGGCGGACGAAGGCGCGGGCGATCATGGCGATCACGGCGTGGTTCTCGACCCCGCGCTCGCCGTAGACCGTGAAGAACCGGCAGGAGGCGGACTTGAAGCCGAAGTCGCGCGCGTAGGAACGCAGCGTCATCTCCGTCATCAGCTTGGCCCAGCCGTACATGTTGTCGGCGTCGTAGGGGGGGCCGACCATCTCCTCGGTGAGATAGAGCTCCTGGCTGACGTCGCTCTGGAGATGGTTGGGGTAGACGCAGCCCGACGAGGCGAAGACGAACTTGCCGGCGCCCGCCTCGTAGGCGGCCTTGATCAGCATGCCGTCCATCGCCAGGTTCTGGGCGCAGGCGGCCTGATGGAGGTCCACGAAGCCGCGCCCGCCGTGGATGGCGGCGAGATGGAAGACGACGTCCATCCCCTCGACCATGCGCTGGGGGACGCCGGGCTGGAGGAGATCCTCCTGATGAAACTCGACGATGCCGGCGTCGATGGCCGGCTGAATGTTGGCCAGGCGCCCGCTCGTCAGGTCGTCCACCACCCGGATCGACCGCGCGCCTTTCGCGACGAGCTCATCGATCAGGTGGGAGCTGATGAACGAAGCGCCTCCGGTGACCAGGACCTTCTGCTGATTCCAATCCATGCTCTACTTCTCCTCCGTCCCGCGGGAAGGCCGCCAGCCGGAATGTTGGGAATTGACGGGTTAGTGTAATCGGGAAGAGAGGAATGCGCAAAACTCTGCAGCAGATGGATCAGGACCCGGGGGGCGAGGCCCGTTTCCGGTTGAGCCCGGGGGGGATCGTCCTCGCGCTCGCGGCGCTCCGTTGCGCCGTGGCGCTCGCCCTCGGCTTCCGTCCGTTCGACGACACCTTCATCACCTTCCGCTACGCGCTGAACCTGGCCCGCGGGTACGGCTTCGTCTACAACGCGGGCGAGCGAGTGCTGGGGACGACGACCCCCCTCTGGGCGCTCCTCCTGGCCGGATTCCGGTCGCTCGGCGCGTCGATCCCGGCGGTGGCCTTCTGGGTGCCCCTGATCGCCGACGCCGTTTCGGCCCTCCTGATCCTGCGCCTGCTCTCCCGTCTCGGCTTCCCCCGGCGAGTGGCGCTCGGCGCGGCCGTGCTCTTCCTCGCCCTCTTCGACGACCTTTCGATCGCCCGCTCGGGGATGGAGACCTCCCTCTTCGTCCTGCTGGTGCTCGCGGCCCTCGCCGCCACGGCCGAGGGGCGGCTGGCGTTCGCCGGCCTTTTCACCGGCCTGGCGGTCCTGACGCGGCCGGAGGGGCTGGTCCTGCTGCCGGTCGTGCTCGCCGCCGGTCTTTTCCGGTGTCGGCGGCCGGCCGGCCGCCGCGACGCCCTGCTCGGGGCGTTGATCCTCGGGGTGACACTGGGGGCCTGGGTCCTGTTCGCGACGCTCTATTTCGGCTCTGCCGTGCCGCAGTCGATCGTCGCCAAGGCGAGCCACGTGGCGCGGGATCCGAGCCTCGCCGGTTTCAGCCGGATGAACCTGATCCTCTTCCTGACCGTCGGGCAGTTCGGCGGCGGCATCTTCGAGCGCACCTGGCTCCAGCTCAACGTCCTCCTGACGCTCCTGGCGGCGTTGGCGACGCTGTGGCTCGCGGCCGCCGCGGCCCGCGAGCGGACCGAGGCCGCCTTCCTCCGCTTCGCCCTGCCGGCGCTCTTCCCGCTGGGTTACACGGCGGGCCTGGCGGCGGGGCACGCCTTCACCTGGTTCCCCTGGTACTACGGCCCGATCTACCCCTTCCTGGCGATCCTCGCGACGATCGGGCTCGAGGGCCTGGCCGGCGGGCTCCGGCCCTGGCTCGGCGAGAGGGCCCGGTGGCTCGTGCCCGCCGGGCTCGCGCTCCTGGTGACCGCCCAGATCGCGACGGCCGTGCGGATGAAGCTCCCGCGGGGTCACGATTTCGTGGTCACGGGCTACCGGCGTATCGCGGCGTCGATCCCGCGGCTGCCGGGGACTCGCGTGGCCGCGCTGGAGATCGGAGCCATCGGCTGGCAGGTCTGGCCGCTCCCGGTCACCGATCTCCTGGGGCTGGTCTCCCCCGAATCCGTCGGCCGCCTTCCCGAGGAGACCCTCCGTTCCGTAAGCCCCCAGTACTTCTGCCTGCGGACCGACGACGCCGGGCCGCTCCTGGCGAGCGTGGCGCGCCAGGGCTGGTTCGCGGCGTCCTACGAGAAGACCCTGAGCGTGCCCGATCCCTGGGGCCAGCGCGAGTTCGTCGTCTACCGGCGGCGGGAAGCGAGCCCGTGACGGCGGGGAGCTCCGATCGAATCCCGCCGGTCCGGGTCGCCACCCTCCTGGGCCACGCCCACGTGGAGATGGGGCTCGCCTGCCTGGGGAGCCTGCTGCGCTACTCGGCGGACCCCCTCGCCCTGCGCGTCCACGAGGACGGCTCGCTGACCGCGGAGGATCGCGAGCGGCTGCGGGAGGGCCTGGGGACCCCCGAGCTCGTGCCGCGGGACGAGGCCGACGAGCGGGTCGAAGCGGCCCTCGCCGGCCGCCCCGCCCTGCGGACGTTCCGCCGGAACAACCCCCTGGCGCTCAAGCTGATCGACATCCCCCTCCTGGCCGGCGACGGCGACCTCGCCTACTGCGACTCCGACGTCCTCTTCCTGCGCCCCTTCGCGGACCTCTTCCGCTTCCCGGCGGCAACGGGCGCCGTCTTCATGAGCGACCGCCAGAACGCCTACTCGGTACGCTCCTGGCACCTGCTGACGCAGCCGCGGCTGGCGCTCCCCTGCCGGGTCAATTCGGGGCTCCTCCACTTCCGGATGCGGTTTTACGATCCCGATCTTCTGGAGTGGTACCTCTCGCGGCCGGAGCTCGGCTTCGCGCCGGTCTGGACCGAGCAGACCGCCTGGGCCCTGCTCGGGGCCCGGGCCGGCTGCCATCTCTGGGACCCGCGCCTCATCCGGCTGCCCGGGGGAGGGGGAGAAGAGGGAGCCGTGGCACTCCACTTCGTCAGCCCCCTGCGCGGGCTGCTCCCGGGCTTCCTGGAGCGCGCCGCCGACCGCGCGGGCGAGCCGCCGGTCGCCGTGGGAACGGTCCCGGCCCGGCGCTGCCGCCCCTGGGATCTGGCCTGGACGGAGGCGCGGCGGCGGCTGGCGAGGCTGTAGAAGAAAGGACGTAAAGGACTGCAAGGACGAAAAGGACAGAAAGGAACCGCCAGGAAGGGTCCTTTGCGTCCTTGCCGTCCTTTACGTCCTTTCAGTCCTTGCAAGCCAGCCCGGAACCTGGCGCAGATCCTCGAACAGCGCGTCCGGAGACCAGAGCGCCAGCACCGCGGGATTGCGAATACCGCAGCCCACAGCGGCGGTGCGGAGGCCGAGGGCGCGGCCGCTCGCCACGTCCACCTCGGTATCGCCCACCAGCGCCGACCCCGGTCCCCAGGAGATGCCGGACCCGCGCAGCAGGGGCGCCTTGGACGCGGGCGTGCCGTCCCCCGGGCCGGCGATCACGTGCTCGAAATAGAGGGAGAGGCCGGTCCTGATGAGCTGCCGCTCCAGCCGGTCCGGGTGCCGGCGGAGGGTGACGAGCGCGAGCTGGCCCAACTCGTCCAGCTCCTCCAGGACCTCCGCCATCCACGGCCAGGGCTCGTCCAGCTCCAGGTACTTCGCGGCCTCGATCCAGCGGAGCCGTTCCGCCTCGGCCTGGGCGGCGACCTCCGGCGGCAGGCCGGTCCGCGCCAGGATCTCCGCCTCGGCGACGAGGTTCCGCTTCGCCTCCCAGTAGGCCATGCGCGGCAGGGGCCAGCCGCCGAAACGCTCGACGACGTCCTGATGGACCTGGTGATAGCGCCGGGAGACGTCGAGCACCGGCCCGTCGAGGTCGAGGAAGATCCAGGGCCGGCTCACGCGCCGCGGAACCCCCGGCCGTCCAGCCGCGCCCGCAGCCAGGGCTCGAGCATGGCGTACCAGTCCCGCCCGGGGCGGATCTTGGAGTAGCGACCGGCCTCCGGGTAGCGCATGGTGACGGGCACCTCGACGGAACGGATCACGGGATCGAGCAGGATCTTGGCATAGAGGTAGTACTCGAAACCATAGGTGTGGAGCCACGGCGCGTGCCAGTCGAACTCCGCCCGCCGCAGCAGGTCGAGCCGGAAGGCCCGGAAGCCGCAGGTGGCGTCGCTCAGCCGCGCGCCGGTCGCGAGGTGGACGAAGACGTTGACCAGGGGGATCGACCGCCGCCGGAACTCCGGCAGATTGGGGGAGCCCCCGCCGGCGAGGAAACGGCTGCCGTTGACATAGTCGGCCTCCCCCCCGAGGATCGGCGCGAGGAGGCGGGGGATCTCCGCCGGCAGCATCTTGCCGTTCGCCGCCATGGCGCCGAAGACCTCAACCCCCCGCTCCAGCGCCCAGTCGATCGCCCGCATGTAGCCGTAGCCCACCCCCAGATTGCGCGGCAGGTCGAGAAAGGGGTGGCCGCTCTCGCGCACCAGCACCTCCGAGCCGTCGCTCGAGCCGTTGTTGACCAGGAGCAGCTCGACGCCGGGAATCGCCGCCTCGCGAAACTCCGCGAGCACCCGGGGGAGCTCCCGGACCTGATTGAAGACGGGGGCGAAGAAAACGACTTTCATCAAACCCAACACTATAATCCCGGCTCTTATGACGCCTCGACGCATCCTGGTGACCGGCGCGGGCGGTTCCCCCTCCACGAACTTCGTGCGCTCGCTGCGCGAGTCGGGGGAGCCGTTCCACCTGATCGGAGCCGACTGCAACAAGTACTACCTCCAGCGCGCCGAGACCGACGAGCGCCATCTGATCCCCGAGACCTCCGATCCGGACTACATCCCGATCCTCCAGGGGCTCGTCGCGGAGACCGGCGCCGAGCTGATCTACAGCCAGCCGGACCAGGAGATCCTCGCCATCTCCGGGCACCGGGACGAGATCGGCGCCCGCACCTTCCTGCCGGCGCACCGCACGATCGAGATCTGCCAGGACAAATACGAGTCCTTCCGCTGCTGGAAAGCGGCCGGCCTCACCGTGCCGGAGACGATGCTGATCGCGACCGAGCAGGACCTCGACCGCGCCTTCGAGGCGTTCGGCTCGCCCGTCTGGCTGCGCGCCATAGTGAGCCCCGGGGGCGGCAAGGGGAGCTTCCGGGCCGAGAACCCGCGGGTAGCCCGCGCCTGGCTCGACTTCTCCGAGGGGTGGGGGAACTTCACCGCCGCCGAGTGCCTGCGGCCCGACTCGATCACCTGGACGGCCCTTTATAAGGATGGCGAGCTGATCGTCGCCCAGGGGCGCAAGCGGCTCTACTGGGAGTTCGGCAACCGCGCCCCCTCCGGGGTGACCGGCATCACCGGCACCGGCGTCACCATGACCGACCCGGAGCTCGACGACCTCGCCCAGCGCGCCATCGCGGCGATCGACGACCGGCCGAACGGCATCTTCGCCGTCGACCTCACCTATGACCCGCGCGGCGTGCCGAACCCGACCGAGATCAACATCGGCCGCTTCTTCACCACCCATCTCTTCTTTACGAGGGCGGGCTTGAACCTGCCTTATATCTTCGTCAAGCTGGCGTTCGGCGAGCCGTATCCGGAGCCGGCCAGGAAGCTCAATCCGCTGCCCGTGGACCTCGCCTGGGTGCGCGGGATGGATTTCCTGCCGGTGCTGACGGACATGGCGGCGATCGAGGGGTCGGCGGCGGAGCTGGCGAAGCGGCGGGGGCGGTTGGCCGGCGGATAGAAGGCTTGACCGCCGATCCGTAGAGCGCGACCCGTGGTCCGGAGAGCGCGACCCGTGGTCCGGAGAGCGGGACCCGCGGTCCGGAGAATGCGACCCGCGGGTCAGAGAGCGCGACCCGTGGTCTGGAGAGTGCGACCCGTGGGTCGGAGAGTGTGACCCGTGGTCTGAAGAGCGTGACCCGCGGTCCGGAGAGTGCGACCCGCGGGTCAGAGAGCGCGACCCGTGGTCTGGAGAGTGCGACCCGCGGTCCGGAGAGTACGACCCGTGGGTCCGAGAGCGCGACCCGCGGTCCGGAGAGTACGACCCGTGGGTCCGAGAGTGCGACCCGTGGGTCGGAAAGTGTGATCCGTGGGTCAGAGAGTGTGACCCGTGGGTCGGAAAGCGTGCCCCAGGGGCCTTCCCCCAGCTCGGGCATTTTAGCTCACCCCTCAAGCGCTCCCTCTTCTTACCACGTCTTCGAGACGTTCGGCTTGCACCTCATTCTTTATCAAAACCGGCCCAACGGGTCGAGAGAGCCCAGCCCAGGGCTGAGGCCGGAGGCCGATGCCCTGGGGAGAAAGCACAACAAACCAAGCGGCCTGTAGGGCCGCGGGAGCTCTGCTCACCGTCCTCGGTTCTATCCAGCCCAGGTTCTCGCGACCCTTCAGGCCGCTTGGTGGTTCGGCCTGCTTTACCCAGGGCATCGGCCTTCGGCCTCAGCCCTGGGCTGGGCTCTCCCGGCCCGTTGGGCCGGTTTTGTCAGATGCCCTCAATCCTCTGCCGGTGGAGCTCGCCTGGGTGCGGTTGCCGCGATAGAAAGCACCTCCGGCCCATCAATGGGCCGCCCGGGCCCATTGATGGGCCGGAGCGCCCCCGCAGTGGGCCGGAGCGCCCCCGCAGTGGGCCGGAGCGCCCCCGCAGTGGGCCGGAGCGCCCCCGCAGTGGGCCGGAGCGCCCCCGCAGTGGGCCGGAGCGCCC
>Ga0070665_100001820_pt1 | contig 24204 bp, 15 predicted proteins | sample KBSS13metaG_FD_65862 | JGI IMG/M metagenome (GOLD analysis project Ga0070665, IMG submission 65862) | Switchgrass rhizosphere microbial communities from Kellogg Biological Station, Michigan, USA - KBS S1-3 metaG | ecosystem: Host-associated > Plants > Roots > Rhizosphere > Soil ... | reverse complement strand
GGGGGGAGCACTTTGAGGTCAGACGACAGTCGAGCGTCCATTGCGGAGCTGGCCCAGAAACACAGCGGCCGCCTGCGCGAGTTCCTGCGTGCGCGCGTCCGCAATGCCGCCGACGTCCCAGACCTGGTCCAAGAGGTCTTTCTGCGCCTGCTACGCGTGCCGAGCCAGGAAACCATCCGCCAGCCCGAGGCCTATCTCCTCACCATCGCCCGCCATGCCGCCCAGCAACACCTGCTCGCCTCGTCACGGCCCGCCCGCTTCGTCCAGCTCGACGAGTCGCTCAGTGAGCGGCTGCCAGGATCGGAGCCGGACCCGGTGCTCCAGGTGACGGCGGAACAATGCCTCACCATTCTCGAGCACGCCCTCGAGCAGATGTCGCCCAAGGTGCGCGCTACCTTTCTCCTGCACCGCCGGGATGGGTTGTCGATGGACGAGGTCAGCGAGCGCCTCGGCATCACCAAGCCGATGGCGAAAAAGTACCTGGTGAAAGCGGTGGCGCGCTTTCGCCAGCAGCTCCTGGACATCGAGCACGGACGCGAGGATGAGTGACATGGAGCGCACGAGCTTCAATCATCAGATCAACGACGAGGCCGCCCGCTGGTTCATCGAGTTCCGCGGCGGCGAGATCGACGAGGCCGGCCGTCGCGCCTTCGATGCCTGGGTGCGCACTTCGCCCGAGCACCTGCGGGCCTTCCTGGAGCTCACCGCGCTCTGGGATCATTCCACCTCCCTCGACCTGCACGAACGCTTCCCGACCGAGGCCCTGGTTGCGAGCGCGCGGGAGACGACCAACGTCATCCCCTTGGCCCCGCGCCCGAGGGTCGAACGCCCCCGCAGAAGCCAGCGGGTCTGGCTCGCCGCTGCCGTATGTGCTTTCCTCTCCGTGAGTGCGCTCGTCACGTGGTTCGTTTTACGCGAGCGCCAGACCTACAGCACAGAGGTGGGCGAGCAGCGCTCTCTCCGGCTCCCCGACGGCTCCACCGTGACATTGAATTCCCGCTCACGTGCCCGCATCGCTTTCGATGGGCTCACCAGAACCGTCGACCTGCTGGAAGGGGAAGCCCTGTTCCGTGCGGCACAGGAGACCTCGCGACCATTCATTGTCCGAGCGGATGGCACTTCCTTCCGCGCCATCGGCACGGAGTTCGATATCGACAAGAGGAACCGAGGCACCGTCGTGACCGTCCTCCAAGGTCGAGTGGCCGTCTCGGCAGCGGCGATGCCGACCGATCGAGGCACCAACACAACACGCGGCGCCCGGGACGAAGCGATTGTGATCTGCGCCGGAGAACAGCTCGACACGACGGCCGGACGAACCAGCGTCCCAACTCGCGCGAACGTCAGCTCCGCGACGGCCTGGATGCAGGGGAGGGTAATGCTCCAGTCGGCGACCTTGGAGGAAGTGGCCGAGCGCTTCAACCGCTATAGCCCGCGCCGTCTGGTCACCGAGGACCATGGCTCCGTCCCTTTCCACTTGAGTGGCGTGTTCTCGACGGATCCGGACTTTCTCATTCGCTACCTGCGTGAGCGTCCGGATATCCAGGTCGAGGAGCGCGCGACCGAGATCCGCATCATCCACACCGGGGCCCGGTAAGCGCTTGAGGCGCGCGAATCGGCCGCCATCGCGAAGATGCGCGCACGCTCGCCTCATTGCAGCGGCGATTGCCTGGGTATCGTTGGCCACCCTGTGCCTGGCCGACGAGGCTCCCATCGCCAGGCCCACCGCCATCCCGGCCGGGCCTCTCGGCCAAGCCCTGCAGACATTGGCCAGGGAGCGTGATCTCCAAGTGGCCTATGCCGCGGACGAAGTCGATCCGCTAACGACCCTGGGCGCATCGGGCGAGCTGACCATCGATGAGACCCTGACACAACTGCTGCGCAACACGGGCCTGACCTTTCGTCATACAGGCGCCAACGGCATCAGCATCTTGCCCGCTGGCCCAGCAAAGACCGTCGCACCCGGACCTGAGAAAAGGCCGCGGCCCGCTCCGCAGGCGGATCCCAGCTCTCCAGGGGCCGCGGCCACCGATTCAGGCCGAGAGCACTCCGGCGCCACCTCGCAGGGTGTGGCTCAACAGAGCCCGGCTCTGCAGGAAGTCCAGATCACCGCGCAGCGCCGCACCGAGAACCTCCAGAACGTACCGATCGCGGCGACGGCCTATCTCGGCACCGACCTGGCGGGCAAGGCCGTCAGCCAGTTGAATGATCTCCAGTACGCCGTCCCATCGCTTTCGATCGGCAACGCCGGACTGTCGAACGTCGTGAATATCCGCGGCGTAGGCCTTGCCAGTGGCAGTCCTGCCGTAGCGAACGGCGTAGCGGTGTACGTCGACGGGTTGTTTCAGACCCCCACGATCTACGCGAACCAGTTTTATGACATCGCCGATGTGGAAGTCCTGCGTGGACCGCAGGGAACTCTCGTCGGCACGAATTCCACCGGCGGCGGCATCTTCATCAACAGCCGCAACCCGGCACTCGGAAAAGTGGCTGGCTACGTGGAAGTCGGCGGCGGCAGCTACGACGCCTGGAGCGCGCAGGCGGCCGTTAACGTGCCGCTCAATGAGGTGCTTGCCCTGCGCATCGCCGCGGAATTCACCCAACACGACAGCTTCTACCGCAGCGTGGGCCCCGCCTATACCGACTCCGGCTCGCTGTACGAGAAGGGACTGCGACTGGGTCTGCTCCTGCAGCCCGGACCGTTACAGGTCCTCGCAAAACTCGAGTACGTGGATCGCGACACCGGCGGCTACGCCGCGACCGCCGTGCCCGGCACGCGCTACGCACCCTTTGCCCCCGCGGATCCTTTTGTGTTGGATTACGACACCCCCGGCAATCTCAACCACGAGCGCGAATTTACCCTGAACCTGCAGGTCCGTTACGCATTCGCCAACGGCATCGCGTTGCGCTCCCAATCGGGCTACATCGACAAACCTGTCCACAACTTCGAAGACTATGACGGCTCAGCCATCAATACGCCCGCGGCTCCCCGGCTGACCTATGACCAACACGTCCGCGGCCAGCACTGGACCCAGGAAATCAACCTGCTGTCACCCCAGCGGGGCCGTTACGACTGGGTCGCAGGCGCGTACCTCGCCCGCAGCAACATCAACGTGAATATTTACGAGACCGGCGCCCTCGGCCCCGCCGGCCCGACCCAATACGTCTACAACCCGGAAAAGAAAACAACCACCGGATGGTTCGGGCAGCTCAACATCCAACTGGCTCGAGCGTGGCAGTTGCAGACCGGCCTACGCTATTCGACCTACAGCGTGACCGGTAACGGCTTCATCTCCCTGGTACAGCCGAGCAGCGCGTGCATCACGAGCGCGCTGCCGCTTGCGCCATGGAATGGCTGCAAGGTCGGCTCGACGGCCGGGCAGGAGAGCGATGCCCGCGTGACCGGCAAGGTAGCCCTCAGCTACACCTTGAACGATGACAACCTGCTCTATGCCTTCATCGCGCGTGGCTACAAACCCGGCGGCTTCAACTCCCCGACCGCCCCCTTCGGCCCCGAAACCGTCTGGGACTACGAGTTGGGTTGGAAAGCCACGCTGCTGCAGAACCACCTCCGCATCCAGACGGGCGGCTTCCTCTACCGATACCAGAATTTCCAGTTCCAGGAACTGCAACTGTCCACCGGTACCAGTGGCGTCACCAACCTGCCGGCTGCCACCCTCGGCGGCATCGAAACTTCGTTGCAGGCGCGTCTCGGGCGCTGGGGCATCGACGCAGGCCTCGCCTATGTCCACTCCGACCTCCCGAGCCCGCAGCCCTTCATCAACAACCACCTGCTACCCCCAAGCGCCAGCAACCTGCCCCAATGTCCCCCCGGAGTGTCCGCTGCGACCGGATGTTTCGATTACACACCCTACATGACGAGCGCCCCCAGCGGCCCGAGCCTGTATGCCCCGCAATGGACCTTCAACACCGGAGTGCAGTACGAGCTCCACCTCGGCAACGCCGTCACCCTCACGCCGCGCCTGAATTACGCCTACGTCGGCGGCCAGTTCACGAGCCTCACGTATTCCCGTGTCACCGACTATCTCCCGGCGCACGGCTTGCTCGCGGCATTGCTGACATTGAGCCTGGCGGGGCATTGGAACATCGAGGCCTTCGGCAGCAACCTCACCAACGAGCTCTACCGCACCGGCGAAGGCCTCAACAGTGGCAACTACTACTTCTACGGTGCCCCCCGCCAATACGGCATCCGCGTGAAATACGACCTTCGATGAAACATTCAACTCTCCCGACCCTGACGCAGAACGCGCCCGGCGGTGCACCCATGAGCGCCCCCCGGACGATCGCCATCGACCCCCTCGTCGACGGCCAACGGATCGGCGCGTTCTCCCTCAATCTCCTGTTCTGGTCTTTCCTGGCCATGTTCAGTGACGGTTATGAAATCAACGCCATGTCCCTGGCCGCCCCCGAGCTGCGGGCCCTGTGGCACATCCCCGACGCGGCATTCACCTGGGCGCTCAGTGCCAGCTCATTCGGCATCCTCCTCGGAGCCCCCCTGTTCGGATGGCTCGGCGACCGCCTGGGCCGCAAGCCTGCCATCCTTGCCAGCCTGGTGGTCTGCTCGGTTACTACCGCCCTGGTGGCGCTGGCACGCAACCGGGACCAGATCGTCATACTGCGCTGCCTTGCGGGTGTTGGTATCGGCGGCCTGATGCCCAACACCATCGCACTCAACTCGGAAATGTCCCCGCTGCGGCGCCGAGCGACCCTCGTCGTCCTCATGTTCGTGGGCGTGACCTTGGGAGGAAGCCTGCCCGGCCTCGTGGCGCGCTGGCTGTTACCGACCTACGGCTGGACGGTGCTGTTCGAGGTCGGGGGTCTTCTGGCATTCCTCAGCGCGTGCGGAGTGTGGTTCTGCCTGCCGGAGTCGGTGCGCTTCCTGGCGGCCAGCAACCGTCGTCCCGCCGAATTGCGCGCCACGGCCCGACGCATGCGACCGGACCTGGAGATCGGCCCCTGCGACACCTGGTCGATCACCCGGACCCCCGCCTCGAACCAACCAGCCCTCCGGCAACTCTTCGCTCCCGGCCTGCGCCTCGTCACTGCGCTCCTGTGGGTCTGCTTCGCCACCGCGCTCATGTCGAACTATTTCCTGAATTCCTGGCTGCCCCTGTTAGGCTCCGCGAGTGGCCTGACCCGCGAGCGCGTCTCGACTGCCGCCATGCTCTACAACGTCGGCGGCGCGTTCGGCGGAGTGCTGATGAGCATCTTGATGGACCGCTTCGGCATCGCCGTCAGCGCCGTGTTGTTTTCGCTCGCCGTCCCCTCGATCGCCCTGGTGGGCCTCACCGGTATGTCCGGACCGGCGTTGTTTCCCCTGATCTTCCTGTCGGGCCTCACCGTCCTGGGCGCGCAGTTCGGCAACAACGCCGCCGCCGGAATGACCTATCCGACCGAGTTCCGCGCCAAAGCGGTAGGCTGGGCCCTCGCCGTCGGCCGCTTCGGCTCCCTTCTCGGCCAAATCCTCGGCGGCGCTCTAATTCACCTGCACGTCTCACCCCGAGGCCTGTTCCTCGGCGCAGCCGCTCCCATGCTATGTGGCGCCGCCGCCGCGGTCGGGTTGATTGGCCGATGGCGCGGTGGTCAGACGTCTCGCGAGCCACCAGCCTCATAACACCTCTTCAGCCACGTAGATTCTCCGCGTTCCCAGTCTGTCCCTTGATCCGCAGTGCACGTCTCGGCGTCCCCAATGCCGCGTGTCAAGCCACGCGCATTCCGCGCGCTCTTCACGCAGTAAGTGCGCGTCCGTCGTTCACACCGCGATGTTCCACCGAGGCGTTTCCCATGCAACTTACATAGAAGATTAGAGCGATGGACGTCATTCGAGGAGGAGGAACTATCTTGACTCACTGCGCAAGGCCACTAACATGACACGCGCAAGTCATCGGTTGGGTGGCCCTGGCTTCCGCCGCACCCGCCATCCGTCGTTACGTTCTGCGCCACCGCATCACCTATGAGACGTCTTCCTACGGGAATCGTGTACGGGGCTGCGGCAAGGTAGTAACGCTTTACATTACTAATGCGGCACATTAGTATGGGAGGAGGCCGTGATAAAGTCCTTCAAGGATCGGGAAACCGAAAAGATCTGGAACCGCGAGTACTCAAAAAGGCTGCCCAAGGAAATCCAGGAGCGAGCCCTGATGAAATTGCAGCAATTGAATGCTGCCGGTGCCCTGAGGGACCTATCGATCCCGGCATCGAATCAGCTCGAGCTTCTCAAGGCAGACCGCAAGGGCGACTACAGCATCCGCATCAACAGGCAGTGGCGTATCTGCTTCACCTGGAACGAAGGTCACGCTGCGGATGTGGAGATCACAGACTACCACTGAGATGCAAGCCATTATGCCGAGCAAGAAACTCAAACTCTCCCATCCGGGAAGAATTCTGCGCGAAGAATTCATGGAGTCGGTCGGATTGTCCGCTTACGCGCTCGCCAAGGCCCTGGGCGTTCCGCTGCCAAGAGTGAATGACATCGTGCGCGAGAAGCGAGCCATTTCACCGGAGATGGCGGTCCTCCTGTCAGCCTATTTCGGCACCAGCGATGAGTACTGGATCAACCTGCAATCGCACTATGATCTCGAGCTGGCCAAAGACCGGGTCGCCAAACAGGTCGCTCGCATACAACCCCACCCACACGACGAAAACGGAGCCTTGGAGCCTGTCTAAGGCAGTGGTCTGTGGGACAACTCGAGGCGAGCTCGGCCCTTTAGGGCAATGCAGTTCCGCAACACAACCCCGGTGCCCCGAGGTCCACATACCGTAGACCCCGGGGGACTCCAACCAACCTAGCGACGGCCGTTCAGAAATTCCGCCGCACCGTCACCAACCACTGCCGCGGCGCCCCCGGCTGTCCCTGCGCGATAAAGGTGGGCGCCACCGAATTCACCTTGTTGATGTAGTAAAACTTGTCCGTGAGATTGGTCACCGCGAGCGCCCCCTCCCAATCATCCTTCGGCGACCGCCACGTCAGGTGAGCATTCATCAGCGTGCGTCCTGACACCTCCCCGAGCGCCGTGTCCGTGATGTCCGTAAAGAACGAGGACTGATACTGCGCGTCCACACGAGGCGCCAGTGACCCCAGCGATCCCAGCGGGAACGTGTACTGCACCCCGAGACCCACCTTGCGCGCGGGCGCGTAAGGCTCCTTCGTATTCAGGCTCACCCCAGCCACCGTGGTCGCGGCCGATTGGGAGATGGACGTCAGCTTGAAGTTCAGATAGCTGGCCGAACCGTCGATTTCCAGTGCTCCGAGCGGGCGCCATTGCAACTCCAACTCGGCGCCCTTGATATCGGCCGAGCCGACATTCACCGGCGTCAGGTTCAAGGCACTCAACACCACCCCGCCCACCACGGTCGGGCTCGAGTTGGTGAAGAGCATATCCTTGTACTTGCTGTAGAAGCCGGCGACATTCAGCAGCAGACTCCGGTCGAACAGGTGGGTTTTCAGACCGACTTCCGCCGTGCCGAGCGTTTCCGGCCTGAAAGCGACCTCCTGCAGGGGAATGAAGGGGCGTGGGTTGACGCCGCCTCCCCGGTACCCCGTGGAGTACTGCGCGTAAGTCATGACTTCAGGCGTCCATTGATACTCGATGCCCGCCCGATAGTCCGTATGGCTGCCCGAGTAGCTGCCGGTCGTATTATTCAGCGGTCCCACAGGCGTATAACTCGGTACGGCGGTGTCGTAGGGATTGAGGCGTTGGAACGTGTAATCCTTCGCCTCCGAGGTGTAGCGCACCCCGGCGATCAAGCTCAGTGCATCGGTTGCACGGAACACACCGTGCGCAAACCCCGATTTGCTCTTGGAAGTAATCGGGTCGTTCCCGGTGAAGAGACTCTCTGCACCCGTCAACCCTGGCGACAGCAGCTTCAGGCCACCGAACAAGGCGCCCTCATCGAAGTAATACCCGCCGACCGTCCAGTCGAGCAGGCCGAACGAGGTGCCGTTGAGCCGCACTTCCTCCGTGAACTGCCGCTCGGACCAGGTGTCGCGCAGCGACTGCGTAGGATAAGGGGAGTCGCCGATCTCGCTCGAGAACGCCCCGTTGTACCGGAGGTAACCGGTAATGGCCGTGAACGAGTAGTTCTCGCTGAGCTTCCAGGTGAACGTATCGGTTATACCGTAGTAGTTCGTTGGGTTGGTGGTCGGCAATGGAACCGCGGCATGCGTGCCGGCGCCAGGCTTGCCGTTGTACTGCGGGGGATCCGTGAAGCTTGGCACGATGTAGGTGGCGTACGTCGTGTATGAAGTCGGTCCGGTGATGAACTGCGAGCCGCCGCCGGGAACGAACGGCTGGCCGTTCGGGAACTTCTGCGTGTTATTGGAATAGAGCAACTTGAGAGCCGGCACCTCGGAATGGTCCGCCGTGATGCTCGCGATCAGGTTGTTCTCGATGCTGTCGTTGGGAATCCAGCGCAGTGCCACGCGCGCCGCATGCAGATCCTGACCGCCTTCCGTGCCGAGCTTGCATCCCGGCAGCAGGCCACCTTGATAAATGCTGGAGGAGGCCGCGTTCACACAACCATAGTCCAGGCGCGTCATATAACCGTCAGCGGTTTTGGAGACGCCGGACACCCGCACGTACAACTGATCCTCGATCAGGGTGAAGTTGCCCCCGGCGCGCACGTTGATCCGGTTGAAGGAACCATAGCCTGCTTCGATGTAGGCGTCAGGGTTACCATCGGGCTTCTTCGAGAACAGCTTGATGGAGCCGCCGATGGAATTCTTTCCCGACAGCGTGCCCTGCGGCCCGCGCAATACCTCGATCCGGTCGAGATCCGTGAGATCCATTTCCGAGCCCAGCATGAGCCCGTGATAAACATCATCCACGTACAGCCCGACGCCCGGCTCCAGGCCCGGGTGCCCGTCACTCTGCCCGATGCCCCGGATGAAAATCTGCGCCACCGGCCCGAGAGTGGTCGTGCCCCCGGTAATGCTGACATTCGGCGCGATGGAATTGAGATCATTGATACTGGCGACCGAGCGATCATCCAACTGTTGCGCCGCTATCGCCGTGATGGCGAGCGGCGCGGTTTGCGCGCTCTGCTGGCGGAATTGCGCCGTGACCACGACCTCCTGAAGTTGATTTTCCGCGCCCGCCGCGTCGTTGGTGTCCGCGGCCAAAGCCGGTTGAGCACCCAGGCATCCGCCGACGCCGATACTGACACCGACAAGAGCCCTGACGAGACCGGAGTGGGCGCCGGCGGTGCGGAGCACCTGCCGCACGCATCGACCGATCTGCCCGGCGCGCGCAGCTTTGCCTACATGGCTTTTCATGCGAGAAACCCCCTTGATGTGGACTAGTGATTGAGTAACGGAATGTCTTTGGCTGCCTTGGCCCGTGGCAGACTCTGCAGGTACGCCACGATGTCAGCGATTTGAGCGTCGCTGATCACTGCAGCCGTGTAGACCGGCATGCGCCCTGACGCAGTGCGTAACTTCGCTTTGACAGCTTCCAACGGAAGAGGATCAGGCGCGAGATGCGGCCCGGCCATTCCCCCGCCGGCCCCGGTGGTGCCGTGGCATTGATAGCAGCCGTCCGCCAGAAACAACCGCTTGCCTTCGACAGCATTGCCGCGCATCTCATCGGCAACCGCTCCTGGGGAGCCAAACACCACCAGGGTCCCGACCGCGGCCGCCATGAGCGCGGCAAATCGAACGATGTGCATGCACGTCTCCCTCAGCGACCCTGGCAGATGACATCAACGAGCGCCGGCTGACCTTGCTTCACTACAGCCACGGCTCGCCGCAGCGCCGTCCCCAGCTCGCCGGGGTCCGACACCGGTCCTTCGCTGTAGAGACCAATGCTGGCGGCCAGCTTGGCGAAGTCGACATTCGGCTCAGTGATGGCATTGCCGATGTGCGCCCGGTCGATGCCGCGCTGGCGTTTCACCGCCATCGACTGAACGAACATGATCTCCTGGTGGTACGCCCGATTGTTGTGGACCACGTAGAGCAGGGGGATCTTGTGATGCGCCGCCGACCACAGCGCCCCGGGAGAGAACATCAGATCGCCATCGCCGCCGATGGCGACAGCCAACCGGCCATGCTTGCGATGCGCCAGCGCGGCGCCCACCGAGGCTCCTGGCAGATAGCCCAATCCATAGGCCCCCGCATCCCCGATATATTGATAATGTCGAGTCGCGGTCCACAACTGCTGCGGCCAGTAGTTCTGAAACACCGTCCCGTTGCACAGGGCCCAGTCCTCGTTGCGGATCTGCTCGTAAATTTCCGCACACAGCCGCGCCGTGGTGATCGGCTGCGAGTCCCACCCGATGGCGGCGGCGTTGCGGGATTGCTCCAACGAATCCAGGTGATCCTGTGCGAGCCTGGCCCCGCGGGCCTTGAAAAACGCGCGGCGCCGGCTCGGGGTCTGCTGCCTGACTGCCTCCACCAGGGCCGGCAGAGTCGCTTCGGCATCGGCCGCAATGGCCAGATCGACGGGCGTGAAGCGCTCGAAATCCTGGTAGTTGGACTTCATATAAAGATCGATGGAGCTGATGCTGATGCGCTTCACCCCGGGGACGAGCCGCCCGCCGAGCACTCCCCAATAGTCGGTGAGCTCGAGTCCCAGAATCACATCCGCACGGGCTGCGAGCTCGGCGCGCCGTTGAGTTTGATTCAACGGATGGCGCCACGGGAAATTCATCCGGCCGCTCACATCCACCACCGCCGCCTGCAGCGCCTCCGCGAGCTCGATCATGAGCCTCAGACTCTCAGGCGTGCGCGCCGTGCGATCGGCCACGATCAGCGGCCGCTCCGCCGCGACCAACACCCGTGCGACCTCCCGAACGGCCCCGGCCTCCCCAGCCGGCGGTGCGATCTGTGGAAGCTGCGGGATGAGCAGCGCCGTACCCTTGGCGACAGCGCCCTCCTGCAACTCCTGATCGACGGCCAGCACCGTAGGTCCCCAAGGTGGAGTCAGGGAGAACTTGTAGGCGCGCACTGCCGACTCGGCGAAATGGGAGAGCGACAGCGGCGTGTCATCCCACTTCGTGAAATCCCGAACCAGGGCAGGACCGTCGAACACGGAGTGCTGCCAATCGACATATCCGTGACGGTCCTTCGCATCCAGTATGGCGCCCACGATCGCGAAGACCGGCACCCGGTCGGCGTAAGCGTTATAAAGTGCCATCGCCCCGTGTTGCAGCCCCACTGTGGAGTGCATCATGCAGGCCATCGGCTTCCCGGCCACCTTCGCATAGCCATGCGCTATCGCAACCGACATCTCCTCGTGCATGCACGAGACCAGCTCGAGCGCGGGCGCTGAAGTCATCCCGTAGTTGATGACCGACTCGTGCAGCCCCTTGAAGGTATTCCCGGGAATCGCCGCGACGTACTCGATGCCCACGTGACGCATGACATCGACCATGAAATCGCTACCGCAACTGGCCTGAGTCGCCGTCACGGGCGGCGGAGTACCCTGTTCAGCCTCGCGCGACGCCATCTGCACACTGTGCCGGCGCTGCGCCGGCTGCTCCGCAGGCTGACTGGCCGCAACAACCCCTTGTGCCACAGCCCCGGAGCCCGCCAGCGTGGCGGTCTTCAGAAACCCACGGCGCCCCATGCCCGCGCCGGTCAAACCTTCAGGCTCCTTTCGCTCTGACATGTGCCCCCTCCGCCATCTCATCCCCCGACCGGCGCCGCCGCGTGCGCTATCGGTCGGCCAGCGGGTAAGAGTGTTTCCGCTGCCGTTCGATACCCCTCGGCCGCGAAAAAATGTCTGAGCGGGCTGGGACTCGTCTCAGCCGCTCGAGCCGCCCCCGTTCCCTACCGATCCCCCTCGCTGATCCGCACAAACCTCCCCCCGTGCAACTCATAGGTCAGCGTCCCTTCCCGGGTAAACCGCTCCCCTTTTTTCAGCGCCCGCACCGGAAACTCCGGATAGTCCTCGAACACCTCGATCGTGTTCTGGAGCGACGCCTTCAACCGCCCCTGCTCGAGCGCAAACGAACGCACCACCAGGTGCTCCTTCAAGTGCTTCCAGGCCCCCTGGTAGAACCCGACAATGGCCTCCCGCCCGATCAACCCTGGCAGCGGCGCCGCCATAAACACCACGTCGGCGTCGTAAAAATTGCTGAAGCAAGGGACATCGTGCGCGTTAAAACACTCCACGTACCGCCGGTACGCCGCCTCGACCTGCGCCTGTATTTGCGGCGTAAGCGGCTCCAGGGAAGAGGGTAGGGGCGCTGCCGCGGCGCGCGACCCGACGGGGTGAAAGTCCGCCCCCGAAGCCGCGCCGCGGATATGCCTGATCAGCCCAGCGCGGATCTCGTAAAAGACGACCCCCATCGACACAATCTCATCGCCCGCCTTCATGCCTTCGGGACGCGATTGACTCGCCACCCCATCGACACGCGCGACGAGATGCGTCGTCATCTCAGCCGCCATCAACCCCCGCTCATTGTCGATGACGACATCCCCGGGCACGAGCGTCTGCGTAAACGACTTCCACGTCGTCCGATAAAAATCGAGAATCGCCTGTCGCCCCCGCAACGTCCCATAGTACTTCCCATGCTCGAAGACCACATCGTCCCCGTAAAGGTCCGCATACCGCTCATCCCGGTTGTTGAAGCGACGGATGTATTCCGCGAACTTCTCTCGCGTCATGATCTGGGCCCGCGCTCCAGCAGCCGCAGCGCCTGCGGCGCCTGTGCGGTCACTGTGTTCAGCAGCTCCCGCAGCACTCACCCAGACGCAAGCCGCGATGCAAGCCCCTATGCAAGCAAATCGACCCCGAGGGACGCCACGCAATTTCATGAGCTTTCTCCAACTATGAGCCGCTTGCGCAACTCGGCAGAGCGGATCCGGGAAAACTTCCCATCCTCCAGGTCATACAACACGACCGTGTTGATGAACAAACGCTGCCCCTTGCGCATCGGCCCAGCCGTGAAATCAGGAAGGTCCTCCAGCGCCAGAAACTCCGATTCCAACTCCGCGGCAATCGCGCACCCCGTAATGATGAGCCTCTTGACGTTGATCGTCCGCCGCGTCGTAGCCTTCACCGACCGGTAAAACTCCAGGATGGCCTCCCGCCCGGTGAGCTCATGCTTCCCCGCAATCACGAGCCTGACCCCCGGCGCGTAGTAATCCGCGAACCCCGCATAATCGTTACGATTGAAGGCGTCGATATAACTCATGAACTCCCGACGGGAGAGGCTTCGACCACCCGCACCACGCGTCTGCGCAGGCGCAGCCTCCGCGGAGAAATTGCCACGACGATAATGAGCCGCCCGGACCCGCGCGAATTCGCGCCCCGACAGCTCATACCAGATGAAATTCTGCGACCGCAGCACGTCCCCCTTGAGGAGCGGGCCCGTCGGGAAATCCGGCCAGTCCTCCAACGCCTCGAGCTCTGTGACCACGTCAGCCACCAGCTCCTGTTCGCCCATCACGAGCTGTTGAACTTCCAGCCTCTCACGCAGCCGCGCGTGCACGCCGCGATAAAACTCAACCACGGCGTCCCGCCCCTGGAAGTTCCCCGCGCGTCCCTGGAACTGCACGTCGGCCGCATAGAAACGGCTGAAGACGCCAAAATCACTCCGGTTGAAGGCCGCGATGTACTCCCGATATTCCGCTTCGCTCACACCCGGGCCAATGGGAATCCACGGCACCAGCAGATGCGAGTCGAACCGTCCCCCCATGTGGATCACATGCCGACCCTGATTCCTCGTTGCCTCATGGCGTGCCACAGGCGCCCCCGGCGCCGAGGGCACGTCGATGTCATGACCTTGCACCACCACACGCAACCGCTCCCCGGCCGCAAACGACGTCGACGATGGCCAGATCTCGATCTCCAGGGGCACCACTTCTCCAGGCAGCAGCCGTTGCTCGCGCACATGGGAGTGAAACGGCTGCTCCGGCCGCGACCGCCCCTCATCCAACTCCCGATGGCTCGCCCGCAACCACCCCAAAGCCACCGGCCCGGTCTCGTTCAGCGAATAAAACACAAACGGCACCGGATGACCTGCCCGATCGAGCTTCTGCACGGCAACGAACAAGTCCATGTCGTCGCCCCCGTCCGCCTGCACCCACAGACGCAGCTTCATGGAGCCGCTGACCTCGGCCGCTTGCGGCAAAGTGTAGTCAAACACCGTGCTGCCAAAGCGCGCATCGTAAGCTAGGGACGAACCAGCCGCCCGCGGCTGCGTTTCCAACAGGCCGTCAGCATGAAGATAAAGTCTTCCCAACTGCGTCCGCGCCAGCGGCCACTCATTCTCCGCCCGCAGCTCCCCAACGTTGGCCCTCTCTCGCACCTCAATGAGGACTTTCGGCCACGCCGGCACGAGATGGTCTCTGTGCTTCAAAAAATGCTCGAAGAAAACCCGCTGCTTCTCGACACTCTGCGGCCGGTAGTAGTAGTGCCACTTCTTGCGACCGTGCACCTCCAGCCACTTCTCCCGGGAGGCGATCCGCTTATAACCCTCCAAAGTGCCCCGCGTATGCAACCCCTGATCGGACCAACTCGCCACGACATACGCGGGCACCTGGATGTCCTCCAGCGCACATTCCTTGCTGCGCCAGTACGCGTCATGCAGAGGATGGGCGCGCGCATTCGCCACCGTATCCTCCACTCGCGTCGTCGAGTATTGAAAATTGGCGCACCCGCGCACGAGGAAGGAGGTCTCCGGAATACCACCGTGGTAGGCGAGCTCACGATACCAGTCTGAAAATCCCTCCCACGGGTTGATGGCGGCCAGGTAACGAGGGCGCAGCGGCGCCACCTGCCACTGGATCGCCGTCAGATAAGAAACCCCCGACATCCCGACTTTGCCGTTGGACCACGACTGCTCTCCCAGCCAGCCGATCAGGTCATAGCAATCCTGCGCTTCCCCCAACCCGCCATGCCGCAGTTCGCCTTCCGAATACCAACTGCCGCGCGGATCCGGGTAAACCACGGCGTAGCCCCGGCTGCACCAGTAGAGCGGATCCGGCGCCTCGAACGCCGTATAAGGGGAAATCCACCCCGGCGCCACGTCGGCCTCCGGCCAGGCAAGCCGAGCCGCGGTGTTATGTTTCCCATAGGGGCTCCAGCCCAGAAGAGTCGGCAACTCACCCGAACCCACGGCGTCCCGCGGCCGGTAGATGTCGATGAATATCCGCACGCCATCTCGCAACCGCACCGATACGTTGCGCTCTATTACGAGACCGTTCTCGTCATAACGCGCGTACTTAGGCAGTGGCGGCACCTTCTTGCCCACCACCTTCTCAGGAGCCACGCCTTCCCGATAAATCAAGTCGACTCCCGAATCGTCCGGTGTCATGGCGCATTACTCGTGGAGCGCGTGAGGGAGCCACCCGCGCCGACCCAGTCATAGTGATCATCGGGCTCCCGGGCCGGCATCATTCCGACAAAGCTGTGCGGGTCATTGACATCCCCCTTCACGTATCGCACCCGCTCCGGATAGGCGAACAACGGTCTGCGGCGTACGCTCCCATCCTGCAAGCGAGCCGCTGCCACCACCTGCACGGGCGCCTGGCCGCGCTCCACCCAGTTCACCATCGCCCCCAGAAAATCCTCTTGATAAGGAATGTAGCCCCCGCCGCAGTGATACACCCCTGGCACGAGAAAGAGCCGCGCGAACTGCCGGGCCGCCTCGAGGCCGCCCACGACATCACGAATGTCCTGGTAGTAGGCCGGCATCCCGGAGATTCCCGAAGCCTGGTCGGCGGTTCCTTGCCACAGAATCAACTTCCCGCCCGCATCACGGAACGCACGCAGGTCCGCGCTCCGCGGGTCATACACCGCCCCCGCCGCATCGAGCCGCTCGAAGCTCGGCAGATCGAACGTCCAATCGCGCCAGGTGAACCCGGTCGGCAGCTGGTTAGGAAAGGCCAGGTTCTGCAAAAACCCGCCTGCCGCGATCCCCGTCGAGCTCAGCGCTCCGGGCTCACTCCACAGGAGCTCCGATCCATACGGCAACCCGCCAGGAAACAACTTGTGCCCCGCGCCGTCCATCGGCCCTTGATACAACAGACGTGCGGCCGTCACCTGCTCGCTCGTCAGACACGCCGGCGGCTGCCGCCCCTTTCGACAGGCCAGTTGACCGGGATCGTAATGGCACAGCCGCGGATCGTCGATCTGTCCATCCCGCACGCCATCGAGCGGATCGCACTTCTCGAGGACCGCCCGATGCAACAGGGCGGTCGCCTCCGACGTGAGAATCTTTGCCCCTTGCGCCGTCAATGCAACGTGCGAGTCCCAAAGAAACTGCTCCATCACCGCCGGCATGGAGAACACGGACCCGGCGACGATCCCGTTGAAATCTCCCGGATACCGCTGCGACTCCATCAGCGCCTCGCGTCCCCCATCGGAGCAACCCTGGAAATAGGTCCAACGCGGCGCCTTGCCGTAGTAAGCCGCTACAATCGCCTTGGCGGCGATTGCTGCAACGTGGGTGGCGCGAAACGCGTAGTCCTCGCGCAGCTCCGGAGCGTCCTTCGCCCAAGCCCCATCGCCGATCCCGGCCCCGACGTGCCCGGAATTGTTGAACCCGACCGCGAAACTGCCGCCGAACGCGACGGCGCTGTCACAAGCGGGCTGCAATGAATCCCCAATGACCCCGCACATTCCGCCGCACCCACCCTGGAGATAGCGCCCGGCGTAACTCCTGGTCGGTAGATAAAGTGCAAACTGCACCTGGGGCGCGACATAACCCTTCACCAGGCACAGCTCCCCGCGGCCCGCCTGAGCGGACTGAACCGCAGCAGACATCACGCGAAAAGTCACATCCGCAGTAAACGGGTGGGAGGCGAGCGCCTCGCAGCTCATCACGGGCAACTCGACCGTCCGTTCGGGCAAGGGCTCGAGCGGCGGCCCCGCCGATTGCGCCATCCCGACCTGCGACAACAGCCCGGCAATAGTGGCAATGAGAACCAGCACCACTGCGCGCACCACGCAGTAACCCGCACGAGCGTTGCACTGTCCCCACATCATGGCGTCCCCCTCGCGTTCGACTTATGCACCATAGATGTTATGGACAATAACAACTATTCAGAATAAATTGAACCCACCACAACGATCGACTGAAGGGGGTTTTATCGTGGCGCGACTCACTACCCGTGACCCGCATAGCGCGGGCTCGAAGGCCTCAGGCTCAACGGATCGGGCCTTCACAGGGACCGTCGGGGCGGCCGTCCGGCTCGTCCTGATCGGCTCGAGCCTGCTGCTCGCCGACACACAGATCGCCGCCGCGCAGGACTCAGCGGGTAAGCCTGCGACACCGGATGCCCGACCGCGCGCCAACGCCAGCCTCACTCCCGGCGCCGGCACGTCGTCAGCCGCAGCAGCAGAAGCCCAAACCGACCAGGTGGCCGAAATCGTCGTGACCGGCACCCGCATCGCCCTCCCGGCCGGCACCAGCACGCCCACCCCCACCACCGTCGTCAGCTCCGCCACCCTCCAACAGATGGGCTTGCCGAATGTCGGCGACATGCTCAACCAGCTCCCGTCCTTCCTCAACAACGGCGAGCCCACCCAAACGACGGCGTTGAGCCCGGCAAACATCGGCTCACGGATCGTGAACCTGCGCGGACTGGGCGCCGGCCGCACGCTCGTCCTCGTCGACGGTCGCCGCTTCGTGCCGAGCACCGCAACCGGAAGCGTCGATCTGAACCTCATCCCGAGCGCACTGATCGAACGCACCGAAATCGTAACGGGCGGCGCATCCGCGGCCTACGGCTCCGATGCCGTGGCCGGCGTCGTCAACATCATCCTGAACAACAAGCTCCAGGGCATCCAGAGCCAGGTGCAATACGGGATGTCGCAGGAACGGGATAACCAGGACGTGCAGGCCTCACTCGCCGGCGGCACCGACTACCTGGGCGGCAAGGCGCACGTGGTCGCGGGCCTGGAGTACGAGCGCGACGGCGGCATGGGCGACTATTACTCCCGCAGCTGGAGCCGTAACGAATGGTGCAATGTCGCCAACTCCACCCCGGGCGTGAACGGCTATGCCGCCAACAACATCCTGCCGCATTGCCACTCCGCCACCATGACTCCCGGCGGCCTCATCGTCGGTGGCCCTTTGAACGGCACCCAGTTCTCCGCCAACGGCACGCCGGAACCGTTCCAACGCGGGGTGCTGCCCGGCTTCTTCTTCATGTCCGGCGGCGATGGCTACGGCAAGAACCCGTTCTTCCTCGGACCGCAGATCGAGCCGGAATTCAAACGCTACAGCTTCTATGCGCATTCCGACTTCGAGCTGGGTGACAGCGTGCACCCCTTCGTCGAAGCCTCCTACGGACGCGTCGAAGGCCACGATGTCGGAGCGCAGCTACGCGCCTTTCCCGGAACGATCAAACTCACTGCCGACAACCCCTTCCTTCCAGCCTCGATCGTGAGCACGATGAAGGCCGACGGATTGGCCTCGATCACCCTCGGCCGGGCCGGCAACGACCTCGGTAACGCAATGGGCGAGTCCGACACCTCGACGGCAAGATTCGCCGCCGGTGTGAATGGTGCGCTCTCGGGAAGCTGGACCTGGAATGCCTACTATCAATACGGACACAATAAATACGACCAATACCAATACGACGACATCATCCCCGGACGCCTCGCCCTGGCCGTCGATGCCGTGGTCGGCCCCAACGGCCAGGTCGTCTGCCGCTCCACGCTGACGAACCCGACCAACGGGTGCCAGCCGCTCAATCTCATCGGGGAGCACAACTTCACCCCGCAAGCGCGCCAGTACGTCATGGGCACTTCGCAGCAACTCAACACCAACGACCAGCACGTCCTGTCAGCCAACGTGCAGGGGCAGCCGGTGACCCTCTGGGCCGGTCCGCTCTCCGTGGCCGCCGGTGTCGAATATCGCGTCGACTCCATCAGCGGCGTGGCCGACCCGTTGTCGCAGCAAAACCTGTTCTACGTCTTCAACGGCAAGAACATCGACGGCAAGATCCGCGTCACGGAGGGCTACCTGGAAACCATCGTCCCGCTGCTCAAAGACCTGCCGTTCGCGAAGTCCCTCGAATTCAACGGCGCCGTGCGCGAGACCGACTACTCATTGAGCGGCCGGGTCACCACCTGGAAGGCGGGTTTGGTCTATGAGCCCGATGACATGTTCCGCTTCCGGGCGACCCGCTCGCGCGATATCCGCGCGCCCAACACCTTCGAGCTCTTCTCGCCGGTGACGGCCGGATTCACCACCGTCATCGATCGCAACACCGGCATCCAGACGCTGCCGCACTACCTGACCGGGGGTAACTCCGGCCTCGCCCCGGAGATCGGCTACACGAACACGGCCGGCATCGTGTTCACACCCGGTGGCTGGCTGCGCAACCTGAGCCTCACCGCGGATTTTTACGACATCACCGTTCGCAACGTCATCTCGCAGCAGGGCGGACAAACCATCCTGAATAACTGCGAGGCAGGGTTTACGGTCGATTGCGCGCTGATCACCCGGGACGCCAACGGCCTGGTCGCCTCCATCAACGACACGTACCAGAATCTGAACGAGCTGCATGCCCGAGGCGTCGACCTCGAGGTGGACTACCGGCACGACCTCCCGGCCAACCTCGGAATGGTGACCCTGCGTGGCCTGGCGACCTATGCGGATGCGCTGACCACTGTGTCCAATGGCGGCGCGACGTCCGTCAACCAGGCCGGCATTGACGGAGTAGGGGGTGTCCCGCACGTCATGGCCTCCACCTGGCTCACCTGGCAGTATCAACCCTGGTCCGTCACGATACAGAACCGCTGGGTCGGCGGCGGTCACTTCAGCCCGCTCTACATCGGGCCCGGACAACCGGGCTACAGCCCCTACCTGCCGAACAGCATCAATAACAACTGGGTCTCCGGCCGTCTCTACACCAATCTGTCCCTGACGTACCGCCTCCCGCTCAACGACAAGAGCGAGCTGCAGTTCTACGGCGTCATCAACAACCTGTTCAATCTCGACCCGCCGGTGGACCCGGGCGCGGCGTCCTCCACCAACAGCATTCTCTTCGATGCCATTGGCCGGGCTTTCACCCTGGGGGTCAGGTTGCGGCTATGATGCGCGGGCCGGGGAGAGCAGCAGGTAACCCATGAAAAGCACATCGAGCACCCGCCGCGGCAGGGCGCCGCGGCGGTCGCCTGATGAAGGAACACAGGCAGCGGCGGAGATCAGGTTGAAAGCAGTGGAAGGCGCGGTGGGGTACCACCTGCGGCGCGCTCAAACAGTAGTGCTCGACGATGTCGGTCGTCGGATGGGGACCTTGGGCCTCAATCCGCGCGATTTCACGGTGATGTCCGTCATCGGTGCGAACCCCGGCATCAACGCGTCGCGCATCGCCGAGTCGCTACCCATGAAAGCCTCGAACCTGAGCGTGCTGCTGGTCAAACTGAAGCGCCGACGCCTGGTGCGCCGCGCCGAGGGCGAAGAATTCAGCCGTATTCAATCGCTCCATCTCACCCGCGAGGGGGCCGAGCTGCTGGAGGAAGCCCGCCGCCTGCACCGCGAGCACCTGAGTTTTCTCGAAAGCATCCTCGGCCGTACCGAGATGGCCCAACTGATCCGCTCCCTGCGCAAGCTCGGCAGCTACGAAGCCGATCCCAGATCAAAGGACCCAGCAGGTGAGCGCACCGCCCCAGCCCGGTGAGTTGCGGCCACCTCCACAGTCACCGCACGATTCGAGCTCACCGCCCGCGCCGCACTCACCACATGCGCCGGGCCCACCGCGCGAACTGGCCCTCGCCGCCGCCATCGACGCGCGCCCCCTGGGAGCATTCCAACTCCGGGTCGCGCTCCTGTGCGCGCTGGCGCTCATCCTCGATTCCTTCGATTCGTCTGCGGTAGGCTTCGTCGCCCCCCGCCTGAGCGAGCTGTGGCACCTGCCACCGGGCGCCCTCGGACCGGTGTTTGCCTGGGGCTTCTGCGGCCAACTCCTCGGTGCGGTGATTGCAGGCCCGGTCGCCGATCGCATCGGCCGCAAGGCCGTACTGATCGCGGGCGTCATCGAGTTCGCCCTCGGCGCACTGGCCACGACCCGCGCCGACTCGCTCGGATCCTTGCTCGTGCTGCGCCTCATCACCGGCCTCGGTCTCGGCGCCGCCGCTCCCAATGCGCTGGCTCTCGTGACTGAGATCAGCCCCGCATCACGCCGTTCGTTCCTGTTGTCTCTCGCGCTTTGCGGGATGGCCCTGGGCGCGGCCACGGCGGGTATCGTCGCCGCCCGATTGCTGCCGCTGTACGGGTGGACCAGCCTCTTCCAGGTGGGCGGCGTGCTCCCCCTGGCCCTGACACCGCTCCTCGTGTGGCTCCTGCCCGAGTCACCCTACTACCTGGCACTGGCCGGCAACCGGGATGCCGCGATTGCGGCCATCGTGCGCAAGATCAATCCCGCTGTGCCCCACGATTCTCACTTCGTACTGCACGAAGCGCGCACCACGGGCCTCAGCGTCCAACACCTGTTTCGCGACGGCCGCACACTCACGACAATCCTCCTGTGGATCGTCGTCTTCATGAACAACTTCCTCATCTACGTCTTCGCGAGTTGGCTCCCCAGCCTCGCCCGCGCCAGTGGCTTGACGGAGCAGGCGAGTGTCATGAGTGGCGTCGCCATGAATGTGGGGGGGCTTGCCGGCACCCTCACCATCGGTTGGCTTCTCAACCGTGCACGGATCGAGCGATTGATGAGCATCAACTACGCCGCCGCCGCAGCCTGCATCGGGCTGCTTGCGCTGGTGGCCGGCCATCGAACCCCGATGGGGTTAGTCGCCGCGGCCGCGGGATTTTGCATCGTGGGAGGCCAGATGGGTGCCAATGCCCTCCTGGCCTATCGTCATCCCACCTCGCTACGGGCCACCGCGTTGTCTTTCGGTCTCGCGATCGGACGTGTGGCCTCCATAGTAGGCCCACTCGGCGCCGGCTGGATCATTGCTGTAGGTTGGTCGACCCGCACAACCTTTCTCCTGGCCGTCATACCAGCGCTGTGCGCCTCGGTGGCCGTCTATTACCTCGGCCGACACGCGGTATACTCACCCATATCGTTCCCGGGGGGCCGAAACGGTGAGCAAGTCAACCGCAAAAATCACCACGGAAGAACGTGAGCACCAGGTCCTTTTCGAAGCGGCGACCGGCGAGAGCCTGGTGTCGATGAAACAGGCGGTACGTTTGGCGTACTCGTTCGAACACGAGCTTTTGCGCCGAGGACGCAAGCCGGGAGAGCGCGAGACCCGCTACCTCAACGATCTCTTGCATCTGAGCGGATCGGTGGGCAGCGAGGTCATTCGGATACTGCAGTCCCGCGGAGTCATCAGGGGCAAACCCGGGCCGCATGGCGGCTTTCTCATGCTGGCTCCCAGCACCGAGTACCTGCGCGAGCTCGTGTTGCAATATGTCGTGCACGCGCGGATGACCCCTGCGGATATCGCGGAAGCCAGGCAGGCCGTGAGCTTCCTGCAAACTGCGCTGCAGGCGACTCATCCTGGAACAGCCGTGCTCAAGATCATGAATGACGTTCTTGACGGGCTTGCCGGCTGGCCTGCGACCGATGCCGGGCCGGCGCGCCAGCGTGCGGCCCGGATCGCGCGAGATCTGGCGGCGAGCGTACTTCACGCGCGCCCGGATGCTGCTACCCGGGAGAACCTGCGGCTCGGACACGAGGATGAGCTGTGTGAGCGCTTTAACGTGTCACGGCCCGTAATGCGCCAGGCAATCCGCATCCTCGAAGCGCAAGCCCTGATCGAGACGCGCCGTGGCCGGGGCTGTGGGTTGTTTCTCGCGCCGCCGCAGCCGGGCCCGGTGGCCCGTCTGATCGGCCTGTGGATGCGCAATAGCAACTTGTCCTTACCCGATGTCCTGGATATCGAACGTCCATTACGTACCGCGGTGGCAATGGTCGCCTCGAGGAGCACGCGATGCGCACCGGATCACGCGGTATTTACGCTTCAACAGCGCAGTGAAGCCGAGGGCGGCATCAGGGTGTTGGAGTTGATCGAGATGGAGAAGACCCTCAGCTGGCTGGCGGGCAATCCGCTGCTGGACCTGTTTCTCAGGACGATGACCGTCTACAAGATCGGCGCGGGCCAGTATCGACAGGGCGATGCCCACGGCCTCGAGTCCTACCTGGCCGCCAATCGATTCCTGCTGCAGAGCCTGTTGACCCGGAACGAGACCCGGATCGATCGCGCGTGCGAGCAGAAGAACGAGTGTCTCCGGGAGTACGACCTCAGCTTCGGCAGCCCCGCGTCCGCTACCGCGAATTGATGTGACTGTTTTCCACTCGCCGTTCCCGTAACACTTCCTCAACAAGGGGGAAGGAGTAGCGTGCGGGTTGCGCGCGGCCGCTCCATTCACCCCCAGGGGGATGGGTATGGCGCGGGTCGTGTTCGATCTGGCAGGCGCTGCTCTCGAGCGGCGTCGCCTCTTACAGAGTCTCGGTGGTGCCGCACTCTACGCGTGCGGCACCCTGATGTTGCCGCGCCACGCCTGCGCCGCCGAAGTGGGTCCACGGCCCGTCGCAACAACGGCCGGCAAAGTACGCGGCACGATCCGCAACGGCATCCACATCTTCAAGGGAATTCCCTATGGAGCCTCCACGGCGGGCGCGAATCGCTTCCTGCCGCCGGGGAAAGTACAGCCATGGAGCGGTGTGCGTGATGCCCTTCAGTTTGGACACCAGGCACCGCAGAACATGCATTTCACGGACGTGCTCGCGCCCCAGGCGAATCCAAGCGAGGGCTTCAATGAAGACTGCCTCGTGCTCAACGTATGGACGCCGGGTCTCGCGGATGGAGTCAAGCGGCCGGTCATGTTCTGGTGTCACGGCGGTGGATTTGCCCAGGAAAGTGGCTCCTGGCCCTGGATCGACGGCGAGGCGCTGGCGCGCCGCGGTGACGTGGTCGTCGTCACGATCAACCACCGCCTCAACGTGTTCGGCTACCTCCACCTCGGGGATATCGGCGGAGAGAAGTACGCGGCCTCTGGAAATGCCGGCATGTTGGACCTGGTCGCTGGCCTCGAATGGGTCCGGGACAACGCTGAAGCCTTCGGCGGTGATCCGCACAACGTCATGATCTTCGGCGAGTCGGGCGGCGGTGCGAAGGTTTGCACACTGCTCGCGATGCCTGCGGCCAAGGGTTTGTTTCATCGAGCCGCCGTCCAAAGCGGTGCGTGGCTGCGCGGTATCGAGCGTGAGGACGCCAACAGGACCGCCAGATCATTACTCAACGAGTTGGGAATCGCGCCACAGCGGATCGACGA
>Ga0070665_100001818_pt1 | contig 24208 bp, 23 predicted proteins | sample KBSS13metaG_FD_65862 | JGI IMG/M metagenome (GOLD analysis project Ga0070665, IMG submission 65862) | Switchgrass rhizosphere microbial communities from Kellogg Biological Station, Michigan, USA - KBS S1-3 metaG | ecosystem: Host-associated > Plants > Roots > Rhizosphere > Soil ... | reverse complement strand
TGCCGGCAGTGCTGCGCGCGCCTTCGCCGAGGTTGAGCGTGACGCTGCTCGCCGCGCGCGCGAGCTGGTCGGCGAGGTCCTTGTTGTACTTCTTGATCGCGGGGACGACGGTGCGGAGGCTGCGGATGAGCTCGAGCGAGACTTCGTACGTGATGAACATGGTGGTGATCTCCCGGTGGATCGTTCGTGGGACCCCAGCTCCTCGGGCTCGCCGAGGTCGGGCGCTCTCGCCCTCAGCGCGCCCGAGCGCAGGCACCGTGACGAGCGCCCGGCACAGAGCCCGCGTTCGCGCGAACGTGCGAGCGAGCAGCGGCGGTGCGCAAACGTCGGTGGCCGTGGCGCTCGGCGCGGTGCGTGCGCGTAGGCGCGCGGGGCGAGCGCCCGACCGAGGACACGACGATCACGACAGCGGCGAACGGACGCGGCGAACGGACGCGGCGAACGGACGCGGCCAACGGCTACGCCAACCGGCTTCGACTACGCCAACCGGCTTCGGCTACGCCAACCGGCTTCGACTACGCCAACCGGCTTCGGCTACGCCAACCGGCCGGGACGGCTTGCTTGCCGCCCTGCGCCTGGATGACCGCATCGACAGTCGCTCGCTGGTGGCCTTCGCGAAGCTCGACCTCGGTCACGTCGCCCAGGCGCCTTGGGAACTAGCTCGCGCCGAGCTTGGCGTGGAGCTCGGCGAGCGTCGCCGTGCACAGTCGGCCGCCGCTGAAGAACGAATCTTCGGTGACCTCGCGGCTCGCCCACGGTGGTGCGTGCAGCGCGTGGAGCTCGTCCAGCGTCGCGGTCTCGACCTCGGTCAGGGCCAGCGCTGCGAGTGGGCCCGTGAACACGTCGATTGCCCAGCGATGGCCCTGATCGTCGCGGTGGTAGCGGTACTTGCGCATGTCGCGCCCGTCGAGCACGGCGAGCGCTTCGTATTCCGCCTCGTCGAGATAGATGCACACGAGGGGTCGCGTGAACGCGGACGCCGACGCGAACTTCTTCGCGAGCTTGAACGTCTGCTCGCCGGTCGCCAGCTCCGTGATTCGCCGCAGCCGGAGGAGACCGCAGGACAGGTAGCGATCCTCGAACAGCTGACGCGGCCCCGTGCGATCGACGGCGTCCGGACGGACGAGGAAGCGCCGCTCGTTTTCGGGTCGCGTGTACTTTGGTGCCGACAGCGTAGCGGACTGGCTACTTGCCGCCCTGCGCCTGGATGACCGCATCGACCGCACCACCGTTCGAGTGGATGTCGGGATGGTCCTTGTTGTCGGTGTCGATGACCGACTTGATCACCGGGCTGGTCTCGTGCGGCGGCGCCTTGTGCTCGTTGCGCAGCGCGAGCACGCTGTCGCGCACGTGCGGATCTTCGACGACGAAGCCGAGCGCGCCGTAGTCCTTGAGCCGGTCGATCGCGCGCACGTCGAAGTCGCCCGCGCGCCACGCGATGGTGCCGCCGTCGATGCCGCCCTTGCCGAACTGGTTCTCCATCACGCCGCGGAACGTGTCGAAGGTCCGCTTGTCCTCGGGGATGATCGAGACGTCGAGCGAGATGTACATCTTCCACAGACGGTTGTCGTAGAAGAAGAAGAACCGGCGCTGGTTCTTGCCGCCCTCGTTCTCCCAGTGCTCCATCATCGATTCGTTCGTGTTGTGGGCGAACTCGCCCTCGACGATCGAGACGTCCCACGGCGAGTTGTGCGCATCGAAGGCGATGTACGTGCCCGCGACGCGCGCGAGCTCGGCCTTCTTGTCCTTGCGCAGGCGATCCTGGACCATGATGTCGGTCGTCGCCTTGATCTTGTCCTCGTACTGCTCGTCGATCTGCTTCTGAAGCACGCCGAGGACTTCGTCCTTCGTCATGCCGAACTTGAAGCCGCCGAACTTCTCCGCGAGCGCCTTCTTGTGCTCGGCCGAGACCATCGGCGCCGGCGTCGCCTTTTTCGCTACGGGCTTCGCTGCGGGCGTCGCAGGCTTCTTCGCGGGTGCCTTCGCGACCGCCACGCCCGACAGCCCGATCACGACGGCGAACAACGCAGATTGCATGCGGCGCATAAGTCTCCTTGGATCACATGAAGAACGAGAAGCGCGACCCCTTGTTGGTCTCCGTCTGGAGCCGCGTCTCGAGCTTGTTTCCGTCATCGAGCAGCCCACCTGCTGCCTTGCCATCGTTACCCACTTTGCCGTGGACGCGGTCGTAAATCGCACGGAGGCGGCGCGTGTAGTAGTACTCCGACACCGTCGGCTCGCCGCCTTTGATCAGCGAATCCCGCACGCCGTTCTGGAGCAGCGGGACGATCTTCTTCGTCGGGACGTTGTCGCCGCCGCTCGTCACGTAATCGCCCTTGGTCGGCGTGGCGCCTGGATCGTTCTGGTACGCGAACGCGCTGGGCGCTTCGCCCTCCGGGCACTTCGCGACCGGCGAGCCGCCGCCGCCGCAGTACACGCCCGACAGCAGCACGACCTTCGCGCCGAAGTCGACCTTCTCCGTATCCGTCGGCGACTGGATCAGCACGCCGTACTTGAAGCCAGCGCCTTGCACGGTCGCGGCATCAGCCGCATCGGCGGCTTCCTTGCCCTTCTTCAGCGACATGTCGTCGCCGAGCGCGGCCTTGTTGTGCTGGTCGATCATGTCCTTCACTTCGGCGACGCCGGCGTAGAACCCGAGGAGCATTCCCTGCGTCTCGGCATCGAGGGCGCCCATGTTGGAGCGGAACACCGCCTGGGTCTTCACCTCGAGCTTGACGGCGGTCTCTTTCAGCTGCTTGTCGACGTCGAGATCCGGCCGAAAATTCTTTTTCGTCTTCGCCTCGTCGAGCGCGGTGTCGAGATCCGACAGCGCCTTCTTCAGGTACGTGACGGTCGAGGCCGTTCCGCGGTCGCCGAGGATCGCCTTCGCGCCCTTGAGTCCGTCGTTGTAGTTGCTCGCGCCGGTGCCGACCTTGCCGACCGTGACGCCGATGATGAGCGCGACCGCGGCGGGCACCGCGATGCGGAGCACCGTCGACGCCGTCGAGCTCTGACCGACGTGCTCGACGGGCACGCCGTCGTTCACGATGATCATCTCGGGCTGGCGTTGCACGGTTGCGTGCGCAGCCATCGCGTTCATCGCGCCGAACGGATCGTCGGCGGCGTTCGGGATGACCGGTGCCGCCGGCTGTGCGGGAGCCAACCCTGGAGGCGGTGGCAGGTTGAGGCCCGGCGGTGGGACAACCCCGCCAGAAGTGCCGTTGCCACGACCTGCAGGAGCCGCCGGAGCTGCACCCTTCTTCAGGCCGAGGCGCTGCTTGAGCTCGCTGATGTCGCGGCTACCACTCTTCTTCGACGCGTCGCTCAATGGTTCCTCCGGGAGGGGGACTTTATGAACCGGCCCTCGTAACTGTCAAGGATGCCCGAGGCTTGGCCACGTTGCAGACGATGTCGCGTGGCCACCACACCACGGCCAAGTCGTGAAAATGCGGTCACACTCGATCCCTTAACGAGATCTCTAGAATGCATGTAAGTCGAGGGAATCGGGCAATGTTTCGTGCCTGTGTACCGACTCGACGGAGTGGCCCGACGGGTGCACAGTAAACCTCTGCGCCGCCTCGAGCGTCTTTGCTCCCAACAAAGGTGAAAGCCATCGTGACTCGCCTACCTCTCATCCTCGGTGCAACTCTAGCCGCTCTCGCGTTCGCGCCGCTGACCGCAGAAGCCGGTCACTTCGGCGGCGGCGGTCATGCCGGCGGCTCGGCGCACTTCGGTGGCCACTTCGGTGGCGGCAGCTTCCACGGCAGCGTGCACGTCGGCGGCAGCTTCCACGTCGGTGGCGGCTACGTCGCGCGCGGCGGCCACTTCGGCGGCTACGCCCGCGGCCGCTACTACGGCCGTGGCTACGGCTACGGTTATGGGTACGGCGGCGTGCGCGGCCACGTGTGGGTCGGCGGCTGCTACTGGAACTGCGGCTGGTACCGCCCGTACTGGTACTACCCGGGCTACGTCTCGTCGTACTACTACGGCTCGTACTACCCGGTCGACACGGCCGCGTATGCAGGCCCGTCGGTCGCCGAGCCCGTCGCGGTGGAACACGAGCTGCCGCGGTTCGGCATCGGCGTCGCCGGCGGCATGACGTCGACCGACTTCAACACGGCGAACAACGTGTCGGAGACCGACCTCGACGTGCTCGGGCGCTTCCGGCTCACGCACGGCCTGATCGTCGAAGGCGAGCTCGGCCGCAACTCGATCGCGGTCAACGGCCAGGACAACGTTCGCGTCGACCGCCGGCTCGGCGGCTCGCTGCTCTACGAGTTCGGCGCCCACAACCGGTTCGCGCCGTACGTCCTCGCCGGCCTCGGCGTCGAGCAGGCGAGCACCGATGGCTCGTACAACACCACGCAGGACTTCGCCGAGATCGGCGTCGGCCTCCGGTTCGCGCTGAGCGAGCACTTCCACATCACGTTCGACATCCGCGAGGGCAGCCGCTCGACGGTGTCGTCGGATGACTCGGGCACCTCGGCGCGCACCATTGTCGCGCCGCCGTCGTCGGACAGCGGCCAGGACGAGGACTACACACGCGGCCGTCTCGCGGCGATTCTCTACTTCTAAAGGCGCAGCGCAGATCGCACGTGCGGGCCGAGTCATCTCGGCCCGTTTCGTTTTCGGGTACGATCGCTGACCCGATGATCGAAGTCGACCAGCGCCACGTCGTCGCGAGCGACGGCACGCGCATCGGCTACCAGGTGCGCGGCGACGGGCCGTGCGTCGTGCTCGCGAACGGCCTCGGCGGCACGTACGTCGCGTTCCGCTACCTCTACGAGGCGCTCGCCGACTACAAGGTCATCAGCTGGGACTACCGCGGGCTGTACACGTCGAGCGCGCCGGCCGATCCGCGCGCCAACACGATCGCTCATCAGGTCGGCGATCTCGAGACGATCCTGGCGCAGGAGAACGCTGGCGACTTCGTGCTCGCCGGCTGGTCGATGGGCGTGCAGGTCGGGTTCGAGACGATCTTGCGGCATCCGGCCCGCGTGAAGGGCATGCTCGCGATCAACGGCACCTACGGCCGCACGTTTCGGACGGTCATGGGCAGCCGGCTGGTCGGCCGGATCATCCCGATGCTGCTCCGGCTCGTGAAGGCGCAGGCGCAGCTCGCGAATCGCGCGACGTCGCTGGTCACGCGCTCGGCCGCGCTCGACTCGCTGATCGGCGCGATGAAGCGCGTCGGGCTGGTCTCGCCGACGATCGACATGGCGATCTTTCGCGCGGTCGCCGGGAGCTTCCAGCACATCGACTGGGCGATCTACTCGGACCTGCTCGCGCGGCTCGACGATCACGACGCATCGTCGGTGCTCTCGCAGATCCGCGTTCCGCTGACGATCGTCACCGGCGACAAGGATCTGATGACGCCGCCGGCGACGGCCGAGGCGATCCATCGCGCCGTGCACGGATCGCGGCTCGTCGTGATCGAGGGCGGCACGCACTACACGCCGGTCGAGTTTCCGAAGATCGTCGTCGACGAGCTCGGCCGGTTGCTCGATCGCGTGCCCGGCTGGGAACGCAAAGGCGCGGCCGCATGAACTGCCCGCAGTGCCAGCACGAGGTGCTCGAGATCGACGTCAAGTGCGCCAGCTGCGGCGCCGCGCTCGGCTCGACCGGCGCGCATCGCATGATCGGCCAGGTCGTACTCGGCACCTACGAGCTCGTCGACGTGCTCGGGCAGGGCGGCATGTCGGTCGTGTTCAAGGCGCGCCACAAGCTCACGGATCAGGAAGTCGCGCTCAAGATCCTGCCGCCCGAGCTCGCGGCGAACAGCCAGGTCAAGTCGCGGTTCGTCGACGAGGCCAAGGCGCTCGCCGCGCTCGACCACCCCAACATCGTCCACCTCTATAACTTCGGGCAGGAGAACGCGAGCTTCGTCCTCGCCATGCAGTACGTGCAGGGCAAGACGTGGGAGCGCCAGATCCTCGAGCGCCGCCGGCTCGAATGGCGCGCGTCGACGCGGATCGCGGTCGACGTGCTCAAGGCGCTCGAGTACGCGCACGGTCGAGGCGTCGTCCACCGCGACATGAAGCCGTCCAACGTCCTGGTGCGCGCACACGACTCGATCGCGACGGTGATGGACTTCGGCATCGCGAAGATGACGACGTCGACGCGGCTCACCGCGACCGGCCAGACGATGGGCACGGTGCGCTACATGTCGCCCGAGCAGGTGCGCGGCCAGGAGGTCGACCTGCGCACCGACATCTATTCACTCGGCGCGACGCTCTACGAGTCTCTCGTCGGCGAGACGCCGTTCGACGGCAGCACGCACTTCGAGATCATGACGAAGCACCTGTCGGAGACGCCGAAGCGGCCGTCGGCGCTCGGCATCGAGCTGCCGCGCGAGGTCGAGGACGCGCTGCTCCGGAGTCTTGCCAAGCGCGCCGACGATCGCTTCGACACCGCGCGCGACATGCGGCTCGTACTCGAGTCCGCGCTGCGCGCCGGCGACGTCGGGCTGGTCGAGACCCAGCGGCTCGGCCGCGACGCGGTCGAGGATCTGCGGACGCCCGAACCGGCTTCGACCCCGCACCGCGCGACCAGCATCGCCGACGAGCTCGAGCCGCCGATCCCGGCGAAGCTGCGCAAGGCCAAACCGATCTGGCCGTGGCTGCTCCTGGGCACGGTCGTGGTGGTGTCGGCCGGCGCGGTCGCCTACGTCGCGAGCCACCGCACGCAGCATTATGTCCCGGTCGCGCAGGTCGAAGGCGTCGCGCTGACCATGGGCCAGCAGTTCGGGCACGTGCTCGTCGAGACCGACGGCAAGGTCACGCCCGAGCAGGTCCAGACCGTGATGATGAAGACACTCGGCGACCTGCGCGACTCGGCCGATGGCGTAGCGGCGCAGCTCGACGTGATCGATCACGTGGTCGCGCTGCCCCAGAAGCAGCTCTGTCAGCCAAAGCTGTACCCGGGAGGCAGGATCCCGGACGATTGCCTGACCGCGCGGAGTGAACCGACGTTCGGCGCGGCCTCCAGCCACATGCTGCTGGTCTCCGACGATGCCAGTGCATTGCCGGACGCGATGCGCGCCGGGGTCGCCACCGCAGTTTGTGTGTTCCAGCCGGCGAACCTCGGCTCCGACCAAGTCGACAAGATCTGTGCGATGACCAAGCAGTTCGCCCCGCATTGACATCCCCGCGTAGGCACACGAATAATCGCGAGCTGGAGGGATCATGTCCCGCACGGTTATCGCCGCCGTTGTCGCTGTGGTCATCGCAGCGCTGACGGCGATCGCTTTCTTCGTCACGACGCACAGCTACAACGACAAGGTCCACCGCGATGCCAAAGGGCAGCTGCAGCGGTCGTATCAGGTCGTCCAGCAGCTCGCGCAGCTCGAGGCGATCGACGTCGCGAACAAGGCCGAACGGCTCGCGGCGGATCACTCGTTCGTCGCGTCGCTCAAGGCGTCGTCGGATGTCGAGCGCGACAACCAGGCGCGCCTCGGCTTCACGCGGTTCACGTCGAACGAGAAGGAAGGCGACACGCGGCCCGACATGATCGCGCTCGTCGACGCGCAGGGCAACCTGCTCGCGATGAACGACGTGAACGGCGTCGTGCCGAATCAGTGGAAAAAAGAGGGCGACAAGTCGGGCAACACGATCATCCCGGCGCTCAACGTCGTGCTCGGCAACCGCGCGATCATCAGCGACATCTGGATCAACCCCGACGGCCGCATGATGAAGGTCGGCGTCGCTCCGGTGATCGATCCCGACGCGCCGGTGCCGGCCAGCGATCCCGACGGCGTCGTGATCATCGGCGCCGTGGTCGTCGCCTACGCGCAGACCGCGCAGCTCGCGCAGCACGACAAGCAGCTGCTCGGCACCGAGATCGCGTACTACGACGGCACGCGCGTCGCCGCGACCAGCTTCACCAAGCCCGGCTCGAACGAAGAGGATACGGGCAAGAGCAAGGAGCTCACCGACATCGCGAAGTCGGGCAAGCTGACGCCGACGAGCGGCCAGCAGACCGTGACGATCGACGGCGTGTCGTATCTCGCGGCGGCCGTGACGATGCCGCGCTCGACGTCGAACCCGCGCCGGATGCCGAAGGATTATCCGGCGGTCACCGCCGAGGCGATCGTGCTCGCGCCCAACGCGGACCTCGCCGACACCGCCGGCACGATCAAGCTGTTCATCTTGCTGCTCGGCCTCGGCGCGCTCGGCATCTCGCTCGTCGGGCTCTACCTGTCGCATCGCCGGATGGTCGCGCAGGTCGATCAGATCGAGCTCGGCGTCACCGACATCATCAACGGCAACGTCGATCGCACGTTCCGCCCGGTCGGGCTCGAGCTCGACGGTCTCGCCAACGGGCTCAACGTCATGCTCGCGCGCCTGCTCGGCCGCCCCGAGCCCGGCGAAGAAGAGTTCGATGAAGAGGGCAATCCGATCATCCCGGGCCGCGTCGAGTTCGAGGACACGGAAGGGCAGGCCGCGCCGCAGACCGATCCGCAGCTCGCCGCGCTCGCGCAGGAAGCCGAGCCCGACTACTACAAGCGCGTGTTCACCGAGTACGTCGCGGCACGCAAGGCCGTGGGCTCGCCCGACGACGTGTCGTTCGAGAACTTCATCGCCAAGCTCAAGGTCAACGAGGGCAAGCTCAAGGCGCAGTATCAGTGCCGCGCCGTGCGGTTCCGCGTGGTGACCAAGGACAACAAGGTCAGCCTCAAGCCCGTCCCGATCTTCGCGTGATCCAGACCGGGCTCGCACGATTAGCAGAAGAGGGCCTTGCTGGGCTCAAGGGCCGGCGCGTCGGTTTGATCTGCAATCCGACCTCGGTCGATGCCGAGCTGAACCACGCGGTCGAGCTGCTGCGATCGAAGCTGAACCTGACCGCGCTGTTCGGGCCCGAGCACGGCGTGCGCGGCGACGCACAGGACATGATCAGCGTCGACGACGGCCGCGATCCCGTGAGCGGCCTGCCGGTGCACAGCCTGTACGGCCACACCGAGGCGTCGCTGACGCCGACGCCGGCGATGCTCGACGACGTCGACGTGGTGATCTTCGACGTCCAGGACGTCGGCAGCCGCTACTACACGTTCGTGTGGACGATGGTGCTGGCGATGCGCGCGTGCGCGAAGGCCGGCAAGCAGATGATCGTGCTCGACCGGCCCAACCCGATCGGCGGCGCGCACGTCGAGGGCCCGCTGATCGAGCGCGGGTTCGAGTCGTTCGTGGGCCTGGTGTCGTGCGCGATCCGCCACGGCATGACCGCGGGCGAGATCGCACGGTGGCGCCACGCCGAGGAGAAGCTCGACCTCGAGCTGGCCGTCATCACGATGCTCGGCTGGACGCGCGACCTGTGGTTCGAGCACACCGGGCTGCCGTGGGTGCTGCCGTCGCCGAACATGCCGACGGTCGACACCGCGCTGGTCTATCCCGGGATGTGCCTCGTCGAAGGCACCGAGCTGTCCGAGGGCCGCGGCACGACGCGCCCGTTCGAGCTGTTCGGCGCGCCGCACCTCGATGGCCATCGCCTCGCGGCGTCGCTCGACGCGATGAAGCTGCCCGGCGTGCGGTTCCGGCCGGTCGTGTTCACGCCGCAGTTCCAGAAGCACGCGAAGACCGCGTGCGGCGGCGTCCAGCTCCACGTCACCAACGCGCGCGCGTTTCGCGCGTATCGCACCGGCGTCGCGGTGCTCAAGGCCGCGCACGATCAGAGCCCGGAGCAGTTTCGCTGGCGCGCGAAGGCCTACGAGTTCGTCGATCAGATTCCCGCGATCGACCTGCTCGCCGGCACGGCGACGCTGCGCGCGGGCATCGAGGCCGGCGCCAGCCTCGACGATCTTGCCGCGCGCTGGCCTCGCGATGAAGGCGAGTTCGCCGAGGCGCGCGAGCCATACTTGCTCTACACATGAAGACGGCCCTGTTCGGCGGCAGCTTCAATCCGCCGCATGCGGCGCATCAGCTCGTCGCGCTGTACGTGCTCGAGACCTGCGACATCGACGAGCTGTGGCTGGTGCCGACGTACGCGCACCCGTTCCACAAGACGCTCGTGCCGTACGACCATCGCGTCGCGATGTGCGAGCTCGCGGCGGCACCGCTCGGGCCGCGCGTGCGCGTCAGCCGCGCCGAGGAAGAGCTCGCCGAGCGGCCAGGCTTCGTCACGAGCCGCACGTTCGACCTCGTCGAGATGCTCCGCGCACAGGATCCCGCGCGCGAGTTCCACCTCGTGGTCGGCGCCGACATCTTGCAGGAGACCGCCAAGTGGCACCGCTGGGACGACCTGGTCGCGCTCGCGCCGCCGATCGTGGTGGGGCGCCCGGGCTCTCCGTGGACGGGCGTCGTGATGCCCGATATTTCGGCGACGCGCGTCCGCGAGCTGCTCGCGGCACACGACCCGAGCGTCGGCTCGCTCGTGCCCAGGAGCGTTCTGAGGTATATCGCCGGCCACGGACTGTACTCGTGACCGCGCGTAACCCAACCACGATCGTGATCGGCGCCGGGCCGGTCGCGACCGCGCTCGCCGGCGCGATGCGACTCGGCGGCGTGCCCGTGCTCGGCTTGTGGGCGCGGCGCGCGGCACCGGCGCGACACGCCGGCTCGGTCGCGGGCGTCGCGGCGTACTCGTCGGCGCCGCCCGACGTCCTGCTCGAAGCCGAGGTCGTGATCCTCGCGGTTCGCGACGGCGTGATCGGCGAGGTCGCCGAGATGCTCGTCGGGACCGGCCTGGTCAACAAGCGCCACATCCTGCTCCACTGCGCGGGCGCGGCGTCTGCCGAAGAGCTGCTCGGCAAGATCGCGCCGAAAGTCGGCGGCATCGGCACGCTCCATCCGCTGTCCGCGATCGCCGATCCGAAGCTGGCGATGCGCGCGCTCAAGGGCACCGTGTTCGGCGTCGAAGGCGACGCGCATGGCCGCGCTGCCGCCGCGACCCTCGTCCACGCGATCGGCGGCATCGTGCTCGAGCTCGATAGCTCGCAGATGGCCGCGTATCACACCGCCGCGGCGCTCGCGTCGAACTACGTCGTCGCGACGATCGACGCGGCCGCGCAGGTGCTCTCGAGCGCGAACATCGCTCCCGACGCCGCGGCGCGCGCACTCGTGCCGCTCGCCGAGGGAGCGCTGCGCAACGTCGCACAACGCGGCACAACCGCCGGGCTCACCGGGCCGATTCGACGTGGTGACGCGCCGACGGTTCAGCGTCATCTCGAAGCGCTGCGCGACAAGCCCGACGTAGCCGAGATCTATCGAGCGCTTGCGCGCCGCGCCGTCGAGATCGCGATGCGAATCGACGGGCCCGACGCGCCGGATCGAGCCGGCATCGACGCGATTCGCGCCTTGCTCGAATCGTGATTCGTGTACCATCGAGCGCGATGACCGCCCGCAGTCTGCTCGTCGCTGTCGCGCTCGCGTTCCTCGTTCCGGCTGCTGCACAGGCCGACGACGCGCCGGGCCGCGTGTTCAACGGCCGGATCATGACCTCGACCAAGCGGTTCCCGATGACCGCGAAGTCGCAGGGCGCGTTCATCGCGAACGTCCGCAAGCTCCAGCAGACGACGTTCATGGAGGACAAGGCGAGTCACACGTGGACCGTCTTCTTCATCGCGTTCCTCAAGTCGCCGCTCAACGACGTCGAGTACGTCATCAAGCTCTACGACGTCTCCCGCGGTGGCCAGCAGTTGCTCGGGACGATGGACGAGTTCAACGATACGCGCGGCCAGACCACGATCGCGTCGAAGATGACGCTCGACAAGAGCATCGTCGGCGTCAACCGCGACCTGCTCGTCACGCTCGAGGACAAGGGCAAGGTCTACGCGTCGACGAAGATCCGCATCCTCGGCGAGGGCGAGCACTTCACCGGCAAGGTCAACTTCTCCGAAGACGACGCGAACGGCGGCTCGGGCGAGTAGTTCCTTTCGGGGCGGCTCGCCCGCGTCCGCGCCGCTGCACCCACATTACCTACCGTTGAGGCCGGATGCTGGCCGATTTAGGATGGGGTAAGTGCCAGCGGGTCCACAGCTCGCAGAGTTCGCGGTGGGTGAGGTGGTGCTCGGGAAGTATCGCGTCGAGGAGGTCCTCGGCCGCGGCGGCATGGGCGTGGTGGTCAAGTGCATGCACATGGCCCTCAACGAGCGCGTCGCGATCAAGATGATGCGTCAGGACGTGACGCCCGATCATGCGTCGATCGAGCGGTTCATGCGCGAGGCCCAGGCGGCCGCGAAGCTCAAGAGCGAGTACGTGGCGCGCGTGAGCGACGTCGGCGCCTTCGAAGACGGCACGCCGTACATGGTCATGGAGTATCTCGAGGGACATGATCTCGGTGAGCTGCTCGAGCATCGCGGCAAGATCGCCGTGCCGTGGGCGTCCGAGCTGATCCTTCAAGCGGCCGAGGCGCTCGCGGAAGCGCACTCGCGTGGAATCGTGCACCGCGATGTGAAGCCGACCAACCTGTTCGTGACGTGGCGCCCCGACGGAACGTCGCTGATCAAGGTCCTCGATTTCGGCGTGTCGAAGGTGCAGGCGGGGGCCGATCTGCGGCTGACCAACACGCAGTCGCTCCTCGGGACGCCGGCGTACATGTCCCCCGAGCAGATGCGATCGGCGCGCCTCGTCGATCCGCGAACGGACATCTGGTCGCTCGGCGTCGTGATGTACGAGCTGGTCGAAGGCCGGCGGCCGTTCGCCGCGGAGAACTTCACCGAGCTCTGCGTGAAGGTGTCGATCGATCCACCCGAGCCGATGGAGCATGCGCCGCCCGCGCTGCAACGCGTGATCCTGAAGGCGCTCGAGAAGACGCCCGAGCTCCGCTACAGCTCGATGTCGGAGCTCACGCGCGACCTGTTGCCGTTCGTCGCCAACCGGAACGCAGGGGCGATCATCGTCGAGCGGGTCGGGCGTATGTTCGCGCGCAGCGCCAGCGAGATCGACGACGACGGCCCGACGGCGCCCATGCCGAGCCCGCCGGTGGTGCCGCCACCCGCCGCGCCGGTTCTGCCCACGGCCGCGACGCTCGACACCGGGCCGGGCGTGAGCGAGAAGCCGTGGCCCGAGGTGACGCCGACGACCCAACCGGACGTGAACCTTCCCCGACTGATCGAGCAGCGGATGCTCGAGCTCGGCGCCCCGGCGCCGCCCGAGCTCGGCGGCCCACCGCCGCCGCTGCCCGGCGACGACAACGACACGATCTTCGAGGTCGGCTCGACGCACGTGCCGTTCAGCGATCACCGCGGAGATGACTACGTGCGCACGCCGCTGCCGCTCCAGCCGGCGCGGCGGCGAACCCCGTTGCCGGTCGCGCAGGCATCTCAAGCGTTCCAATCGTCGACCGCGCGGATCGGTCTGGTCGCCATCGTCGCGCTGGCGGTTGGAAGCGCTCTGCTCGCGATCGCCTGGTACCTCGGCGGCGGCTCGTAGCGACTAGCGCACGTCGAGCGGGATCTCGAAGCTCGAATCGACCGACGGCGGGAACACGCGCAGCACGTAGTGTCCGGCGTGCGGGAACGCGTACGTGAACGCGTAGTGGCCTTCGCCGCGGTGCGGCTTCGCCGACAGGCCCTTGGTCTGTCCGCGATCGTCCTCGAGCGTGAGCACGAGCTCCTGTGCGCGCACGGGCTGGCCGAGCTTGTTGCGGATCTCGAGGTGCGGGCGGACCTCGGCGCCGGCGCGGATCGGATCGGGCACGATCGCGTGCAGCACGAGCTCGCCGTCGTCGAGATCCAAGGTCCGGCGATCGGAGCCGGTGGCCACGACCGGCGTGTCCGGCGTGTCGGGCGACTCGTCGGGCACCTGTGCGTGCGCATCGCCGCGGACGAGCTCGCGCGCGGCGAGGCCGGCGGCACCCGCGAGCACGATCGCGCCGATGCCTCCGGCGATCAGGAGCCGCCGCGAGCGGCGAGGCGCGGGCAGGTCGCGCTTGGTCACGCGCGTCGTGCGCTTGGTGCGCGGCGCGCGATCGAGATCGATCAGCGCGGCATCGACGGCAGCGACCAGCGCGTCGGCGCTCTGGAGCCGATCGCCTGGCTTCTTCGCGAGCAGCTGCGCGCACAGCCGATCGATTGCGGGCGGCACGTCGCCGCGGCGCTCGCTCGGCTTCGGCGCGGTTTCGCCGAGGTGCGCCATCAGCACCTCGAAGCCGGTGCCCTCGAACGGCGGCGCGCCGGTGACGAGCTCGAACAGGAGGCAGCCGACCGCGTAGAGATCGGAGCGTGCGTCGACGGCGTCGTTGTGCGCTTGCTCGGGCGACATGTAGCTCGGCGTGCCGACCACGCCGTCGTGCGTGAGGCGCGTGGTGTCGGCGGTCGCGCCGGGCTTGCTCGCGGCGATGCCGAAGTCGACGATCGTGATCAGGTCGTCGCCGTGGCGGTCGCGGCGCCACACGATGTTCGACGGCTTGAGATCGCGGTGCACGACGTCGGCGGCGTGCGTCTCGGCGAGCGCGGTCGCGATCGAGCGGACGATCTTGAGCGCGCGATTGGCCGGCAACGGGCCGTCGGCGAGGATCTTGTCGAGCGACTGGCCGCCGACGAACTGCATCGCGAGATACGGCCGGCCGTCGGCGAGCTCGCCGACCGCGTAGATCGCGACCACGCCGGGATGCGTGATCCGCGCCGCCGATCGCGCCTCGCGCGCGAACCGCTTCGCCATCACCGGATCGGCGGCGATCGCCGACGTCGGAACCTTGATCGCGACCGGTCGATCGAGCCCGAGCTGGCGGCCCTTGTACACGGTGCCGAACGCGCCGCCGCCGAGCACCGAATCGACCACGAACTGATCGGCGATCACCGTGCCGACGAGGTTTCGCGATTCCGACCCGCTCTCGATCGGGATCACGGCCGTCGCCGCCACGCCGTCGACGAACGCGGTCCCGCAGTCGGGGCAGAACGAGCCCTCGGTCTTCGCGTCGCAGCGTGGACAGGCGTGCAGCAACCTTGCAACCGTAGCAAACGCGGCGGCATGCTGTTCGCGATGAAGTGTTTAGCCGCGGCTGTGGTCGTCGCCGCGGCGGCCGCCTCGGCAAGCGCCGGCGGGATGTGGCTGCCGGTGCAGGGCGTTCATTCGTTCGAGCGTGCGGGCGCGCTCGTCGCGGGCGCCGATGACGCGGATGCGCTGTGGCTCGACCCCGCGGGGCTCGGTCGCTTCGCGGGCTCCGGCACGACCGGACTGTCGTTCGACGTCGCCTATCTGTATCAGCCGGTGAGGTACACCGCGCCCGGGCAGCCAGCGGTCACCAACCAGCAGCCAGGCGAGGGCCTGCCGTCGCTCGCCGGCGCGATCGGCCTCGACGATCATTGGGTCATCGGCGCGGGCCTGACCTGGAAGTACGCGCCGACGAGCCGCTACCCGGCAGCGCTGTCGGCCGGCGGCATGGCGTTTCCCGCGCCGGAGCGCTACGCGTCGACCGGCGTCGCCGGCACGCAGTACGTCGAGCTCGTCGCCGGCGCCGCATACGTCGTGACGCCGCGGCTGCGCATCGGCGCGACGGTGCAGGATCTCGTCACGCTGCTCGATCTGCAGGTCACCGCGGTCGGCTGTCCGGGCGCGATGGCGTGCGCGGCAGGCGACACGTCGTTCGACATGCCTCTCGAGCTCAAGGGCACGCAGGCGATCGCGCCGAGCGGATCGATCGGCGTGCAGTACGCCGCGCGGCCCGAGCTGACGCTCGGCGCGGTCGTGCAGGCGCCGACGCGGATCTCCGACGGCGGCACGCTGACCGTGACCGCGCCGACGGCGGCGGTGTTTCGCGGCATGGCGGTGACCGGCAACACGGGCACCGCGACCTTCTGGCTGCCGCCGAGCGTGCGCGCCGGCGTCGAATATCACGCGGGCATCGCGATGGTCGAAGCCGCGGTCGACGTCGAGCTGTGGTCGCTGCAGAGCTCGATCGATCTCGCGCCGGACTTCTCGATCGGCGCGTTTCGCGCGAGCCCGGTGTCGATCGCGCGCGATTACACGACGTCGGTCGCGCTGTCGCTCGGCGGCGAGGTCCAGCTCGGGCTGGTGCGGCTCGGCGCCGGCCTCGGCTACGAGACCGCAGCCGCGCCCACCGCCGACGTCTCGGTGCTCACCGTCGACGCGCCGAAGTGGATCGTCGGGCTCGGCGGCGGCTATGCGGCCGATGGTTGGGACATCGGCGTCGCGGCGAGCTTCGTCTACCAGCACGACGTCGACGTGACCGTCACCGACGCGGGCGTCGCCGCGATCGAGCCGCTGCACGACCCCGGTGCCACCGCCGTACCCGCCAACGCCGGCAGTTATCACGCGTTCGACGTGATGGCCGGACTACGCCTCGCGCGGAAGTTCTCCGCCTTCTAGATTCAGGCGACCGCGCGAAGCGTCGCCGCGACCTGCGGCGCGAGCGCGCTCTCGATCAGCGCGAGCGCGCGATCGGTGCGGACCTGGACCGCGTCGGCCTGCATGCCGAGGTTCGTGGTCATCTCGGCGGCGTCGAGGCTGCCGAGCAGCACCGACCACGCGAGGTCCGCGATCTCGCGGGCGTTGACCTGGCGGTAGACGTTGGCGTGGATGCCGTCGGCGACGCACGCGCCGATGTGATCCTGGATCCGCGCGATGCCTGCCGACACGGCGGTGACGACCTCGTCGGACAGCTGCGGGCGAACCGCGGGCTGCGCGAGGAGGCGCAGGATCCGCGGGCCTTCGGCGTCGCGCTCGGCCCAGCGCACGAGGATCTGCCAGGTCTCGAAGAGACGCTTCGCGACCTCGGTGTGCTCGCGCACCTGGCCCATCTCGACGTCGAACACCGTGAGGGCGTCCTCGATCAGAGAAACGTAGAGGTCTTCCTTGGAACGGAAGTAGAGATAGATCGCGCCAACCGACAACTGAGCCGCGCGAGCGATCAGCTCGATCGAGGCGCCGGCATAGCCGCGCTCCGAGAACACCGTGCGAGCCGCCTCTTGGATCCGCCTGCGGCGTGCCTGCCGCTCCTGCGCCTTGCGTTCTTGAGCGTTCGTCATGGGCGCGTAGTAACGGCGATGACGCGCACGGTCAAGCGGTATTCTTCTGTTAAGCGCTTTCCAGACTTCTGTCTGTAGATTCTTCCAGTTGGCAGGGAGCTGGTCGGTCCAGAACCATCTCCGCTAAATCTGAGTCGAAATTCGCTTCTACGTACGTTCACGTATTGCCAGTGGCAAAAAACGAACCCCGCTCTTGGCGAGCTTCAGCTCCGACCCGACCTCGAGCGAAGGCTCGGGCTCAGGGGTTGAGCTCGGCCAGCGAGACCTGAAGGTCGCGCTGGATCAGCACCGCACGCTGCGCCGGCACGTCCTCGAACCCATCTTTGGCTTCGCTCTCGACGCCGTTCGACACGAGCAGCACGCCCCGGAACGACTCGTCGCGCTCGGTGCGCTCGCCGCGCGTCCACAGCTTGCGCAGCTTGAGCGGATGATCGAGCCGGACGGCGACCATCGATCGGCCGTTCGACACGACGAGGTTGCCGAACCCGCCTTCGCCGGCCTTGGCCTGCGCTTGCTCCGCGGCGACGAGCTTGATCGTCGCGGCGAGCGCGCGGCGCGTGACCGCGAGCGGCACGTTCGGATCGTCGATCGCGCCCTCGTCGTGAAGCATCGCGAGGAAGACGTGAAACACGAGCTCGCCGGGTGTGCGGCCCTTCAAGTTGCGCCGCAGATATTCCGGCACGTGCGCGACGAGCTTCTGCGTCGCGCCCTCGAGCATCGGCTGCCCGGTGAGCCCGAACATCCAGCGCCGAAACCGAAACGGCGGCGTGTTGTCGGTGCCCGCGTACCCGTCGGCGCCGATGGCCACCGACTGCGCGATCGCGCAATCGGTCGGCAGCTCGGCGAGCGGCGCTGCGAGATCGACCGGAGTCGTGCTCGCCTTCGGCGTCCGCACGAGCAGCACGTCGCCACTCTGCGCGTACGCGAGACCCCAACGCGCGACCGGCGGCTCGGCGACGAGCGCGTGGCGCACTGGCGCCAGCGCCTCGGCGAGGCGCTGCGGTTGGTTGCACATGCATGCGAACAGCGTCATCGGGGCGGGCTCGCCCACGCGAGACCCATATCGAGTATAGGGGCTGGCTCTGACCGCGCCAATTCCCGGCGATGTCTCAGGAGCGTAGGTCCGAGTAAGTACGAGTTAAATCGCGGCGCTGCACGCTGCGAGCGTCTTCTGGACCTCGCCAAAGGGCCGCGCACGATCGATCTCGTTGAACACCTCGTGGCGAAATCCGGCGAGCATGTGGAGCTGAGCGCCCGGCACGGTGCCCGCTACGCGCTCACTCTGCGCGGGATCTGCAATCGGATCGTCCGCGCCCACCAGCCAGGTCGTCGGGATCGCGATCCGCTTGGCGTGATCGGCGACGAAGCGCTGGGCCGCGACCGCCTCGGTGAACCAGCGCGGCGTCGCGATGTCGAAGCACAGCGTGTCCTTGAGCCGGGCGTCCTGCATCGCCTTGTCGTGCGTGAGATCCTCGACGCGCAGGCGGTTCGGCTGCGCGAGCTTGGGCGCGAGCACGCTGCCGATCTTGGCGAGCCACAGCTGCGCGCGCGGCACCGCGAGCTTGAGCCCGAGGAACGGCCCGGACACGATCGCGGCGACGGCCTTGGGCGCGCGATCGCTGGCCAGCGCGCGCAGCGTGATGAGGCTGCCGGCGGAATGGCCGAGCAGCACCGTCGGCGCGGCGGCGGGGACGAGCGTTCGCGCGACCTCGTGGACCGCCGCGAGGTCGTCGAGATACGTCTGGAATCGATCGATGTAGCCGCGCGCCCCAGGCGAACGGCCATGGCCGCGCACGTCGTACGAGATCGCGGCCCACCCCGCGTTGACGATCACGTGCGCGACCTCGTGGTAGCGGCCGCAGTGCTCGGCATACCCGTGCGTGATCAGGACGACTCCGCGCGGCGGCTCGGCCGGCGTGAAGATCTCGGCATAGAGCCCGGCGCCGTCGATCGTGGTCGTTCGAGTCGGCGACATCGGGCCGGGCGCGGTCATGCGCGTTTCTATCACGGCAGCGAAGTTGCCCCGAAGATCAGGCCGCCTTAGGCTCGTGCGTGATGCGGGTCAACCACGTTGTTTTACTCGTGTTTTCAGCCGGCTGCATGATGATGCCGGACCACAGCCACGACATGAAGAAGAGCCAGGACCGGCTCGACATGGCCAAGGACTTCTTGCGCAAGCACCAGCTCGAGGCCGCCGAGAGCGAGTGCAACAAGGCGCTCGCGTTCAACCACGACAACGACGAGGCCTACGTCGTCCGCGGTCTGGTCTCGATGATTCGCACCGTCGACACCCAGCGCACGATGGAGATCGACAGCTGTTTGACCGGCGTCGACCGCGAGGTCACGCAGCGCGATCTCGACCAGACGCTCGCGAAGGCAGATCTCGACTTCGAGCGCGCCGCGAAGGTCACTCCCGACTACGGCGAAGCCTGGGCCGATCGCGGCGTCGTGCATTCGCTGCAAGAAGATTACGGGGCCGCCGCGACCTATTTTCAGAAGGCGCTGCAGTATCCGATGCGCCTGGACAACCCGGCTCTGATCCGTGCCGATCTCGGGTGGGCGTTGTTCCATCAGCGCTCGTTCGTCGAGGCTGCGAAGGAGCTGCGCGAGGCTCGCCAGTTTCAACCGAAGATGTGCGTGGCAACTTATCGGCTAGCGAGGGTTTACTTCGCTCGCGAGGAATGGGAAAAAGCCGCTGAACTGTTCCAGGCGGCATCCGATGATCCGTCCTGTGGGTCTCAGGAAGCCAGCTACTACCTGATGAAGACTCGAATGCAGCAAGGACTCGCGGCGGAAGCAAGAGTGGCGCGCGATGCGTGCCTCAAGCTGTCGCAGCACAGCTGCATCGCCTCGCAATGCCGCGCTGACGGCATGGCTTTGGGACACTGACTGATGGAAGCACGCGCGGGCAGGCACCACGATCGACTCGAGACCGTCGTCGACCCGCGCACGAGCCTCGCGACCTGGCTGCGTGCCGGCCGCGCCGAGCGCAAGCTGACGCTCGACGACGTCGCCCGCATCACCAAGATCCAGCCGCGCATTCTCGAGAAGCTCGAGGCCGGCCAGTTCGAGGGCCTGCCGGCGGACGTGTTCGTCCGCGGCTTCGTGCGTAGCGTCGCCCGCTGTGTGGGCCTCGACGAGCAAGAGGCGCTCGAGCGCTACGGCGCCTGCACGGGCGTCGCGGTTCCCGCCGGCGCGCGTGCGCTGGTGCAGACGATGAGCGAGCTCGCGCCGGTCACCGCGCGGATCGTTTCGATCGAGCCGGCACCGCGTGCTCCAGCCGCAACGCCGTCGACGCCGACCGCGATCGTGGTCGAGACGCCGGCCGAAGACGCGCCCGAGGTCGAGGTTGCCCCGGTCGTCGAGACGGCTCCGATCGTCGAGACGGCTCCGGTCGTCGAGACCGCGCCTGTCGAGATCCCGTGCGAGGTCGCTCCGAGCCTGGAGACGACCGGCGAGATCTCGCCGGCGAAGAAGAAGCGCGTGCGCAAGAAGCCGGCGACGACCGGCGCGCCGCGCACTCGCAAGAAGAAGACGACCGCCGCGCCGGACGTGGTCGCGGAAGCGGTCTCGGAGTCGGTCACGGTTTCGGAGCCGGTCGCGGTTCCGGAATCGGTCGCGGTTTCGGAGCCGGTTGCGGTTTCGGAATCGATCGCGGTTGCGGTTTCCGAGCCGGAGCTGATCGCGGTGTCCGAGCCGGTTGCGGATCCGATCCCCGAACCCGTCCTCGATACGACGACCAGCGCCGCGATCGAAGTGATCGACGCGACGGGCGAGCCCTGGCAGCCGACGATGCCGCCGATCGCGGTCGCGCCGAGCGTGCCGTGGCGCCGTCCGTCGTTCGCGACGACGACGCAGCCGGCCTACGTCGCGCCGAGCCTCGTCATCGACGATGCCGATCCCGAGTCGGCCGACGAAGAGCGCGAAGCGCGCGACGCCGCGCGGGCGCCGAACCGCGTGTCATTCTTGCCGCCGATCCTGCTCGACCGCGATGACAAGGCAGGGCGGCAGGGCGGCCTGACGCTCGCCGTGATCATCCTCTTGATCGCGGCGACGCTGACGCTGAGCTACTTGATGCGGCGGCCGAGCCTGTCGGGCGACGGCGTGACGATGGCCGATTCGATCGCGCATCGTCTCGCGTAATGGCGGGCGACCGCGGCGTCGTCCTGCGCACGACGCCGCTGCGCGAATCCGATCTGCTCGTCGTGCTGTACACCGAGACGCACGGCCGCGTGACCGCGGTCGCGCGCGGCGGCCGCAAGTCGCAACGCCGGTTCGCGGGCGCGCTCCAGCTGCTCGTGCTCGCGCGTTACGGGCTGTCGCGCGGGCGCGGCGAGCTGTGGACGCTCGACGCGGCGGACGTCGAGCGCGAGTGGACGCAGGTCGCGAGCGACGTCGTCGCGGTCGCACACGCGAGCTACGTCGCCGAGCTGACCGATGCGCTGTTGCCGGTGGAGCAGCCGCACGACGGCGTGCTCGAGCTGATCGTCGGGCTGTGGGACAGCCTCGCGAGCGGCGGGCCGTCGCCGGCGGTGCTGCGCACGACCGAGCTCGCGATGCTCCAGCTCGCCGGGCATCAGCCCGCGCTCGATGCATGTGCGGCGTGTGGTCGCACCGAGCTCGCGGGCGGCGTGTTCGATCCGACACGCGGCGGCGCGATCTGTCGTGCGTGTGCGGCGACCAGTCGCGGCCCCGACGTGCGTCCGCTCGCGGCGGGCACGCTCGCGTATCTGCGCGCGATCGCGAGCGCCGGATCGGTCGACGACGCACGCGCGGTGGACGCGGCGTTCGACGCGAGCGATCGGATCGCGGCGCGCGAGGCGCTCGTCGCGATGGTGGTCGCGCTCGTCGGCAGGCCGCTGAAGTCGCTCGATTTCATCGCCAAGCTCGCACGTAGTAAGCTCTAGGCCGATGAGGCTGTACTCTTGGGCGTCCGCGCTCGCGCTTGTCACGTTTGCCGGGATCGCGCGCGGCGCGCCGGCGAAGGACGCCAAGCTCGCGCACCAGAAGCTGGTCGCCGCCCAGGAAGCCGCACGCCACGGCGATGTCGACGCGGCGCACGGTCACGCGAACGAAGCGAAGACGCAGTGGACGAACGCCGAGGCCGATTTCGAGCAAGCGCTCGACGCCGGCGAAGATGTCGGCGTGAACTACGAGCTCGCGGTCGTCGAGGACAAGCTCGGCCATCTCGCTGACGCCTACAAGCATCTCCAGATCGTGGCGCACGCCGAGGGCGTGAAGGCCGACCTGATGAAGAAGGTCCAGGCCAAGCTCGACGACATCAGCGGACGCATCGGTACCGTCAAGCTCGAGGTCACGCCCGACAGCGCGCAAATCTCGGTCGGCGGCAGCGCGGTGACGAGCACACCGGGCGAGCCGCTCGTGCTCGCGCCCGGCACGTACACGATCACGCTGAGCGCGCCCGGGTTTCAGCCCAAGGACATCGAGCTCAAGGTGATCGCGGGCGGCGAGGACGAGCGCAAGGTCGCCCTCGATCCGATTCCGGTCGTCGTGACCAAGCAGATCCAGGAGCCGCCGCCGCCACCACCGCCGGCGCCGAAACGGTCGTACGTGCCGCTGATCATCGGCGGTGGCGTCACGCTCGCGTTCGCGGTCACCGCGACGTTCACCGGCATTGCGGCGATCCACCACCACGACACGTTCGTCGATCCGAGCACGGATCCGCAGGAACGCAGCTACTCGCAGTCGCGCGGCAGGCTCGACGCGCACCTCACCGACGTCTTCATCGGCGGTGCGATTGTAGCGGCAGCGGCGACCGCGGGCTGGTACTACTTCGTCGGCGGCCGCGAAACGTCATCCAAGGTTGCGGTCGCACCGTGGGTCCAATCCGATGCGAGCGGGCTCGCGGTCGCGGGCTCGTTCTGAAAGGCGAACATGGCGACACCGGGTTATCCACACATGGGACATGGGCAAGGCCCGATGATGGGCGGCATGCCGCCCATTCCGCCGACGCGCGGACCGCGGCGCGGGACGTCGCGTGCGGTTCCGGTCGTCGTGTCGGCAGGGCTCGCGGTCGGCGTGTTCTGCGGTCTGTTGTTCGGCCTCGGCACCGGTGACAAGGCCGACGCGAAGCCGTCGACCGGCAACAACCTCAAGCACGAAGAGGAAGGCCACGTCGATCCAGGCGCGGCCCCCGCGGGCCTCGGCGCGAGCACGGTCAAGCCGGTCAACGACAAGCTGATCGGCTCGGGCGCCGTTGTCGCTGCGGCCGGCTCCGGCTCGGCGGGCGCCGGCATCGGCTCGGGCGTCGTCGCGATGGCGGGCACCGGCTCGGGGTCGGCAGCAGCCGCGCCCAAGACGATGAAGATCACGATCGAGATCGATCCCGACACCGCGGCGAGCACGGCCGCGATCAAGATCGACAACAAGCCGATCACCGGCAAGACCGCCGAGGTCCCGCCCGACACCAAGCAGGTGCACGTCCAGATCACGGCGGACGGCTATCACTCGATCGACGAGAACGTCGACGTCTCGGGCGCGAGCGGCGACGAGCACGACGTCAAGATCAAGATGTTGAAGCGTGCTCCCAGCGGCGGTGCTCCGAGCTCGCCGGGCTTCGGCGGTGCGAGCACCGGCGGCAACCACGTTCCGACGGCGCCACCGAAGCTGCCGAAGAAGCCTGCCAACCAGGGGATCATCGACATTTGATCGCGACCCTGCGCGTCGGACTGTCGCCGGTGTTCGGAGCGTTCCTGCTCGCGATCGCCGCGGTCGATCTCGCGCTGTTTGCGACCGGTGGCGGCGCCACGCAGCTGCTGCTCGCGCTCGGCCTCACGTTCGGCGGCGTCACGTATCTGCTCGGACCGCTGCTGATCGTCGACAACAACGTGGTCGAGCTCAAGAACCCGCTCGGCATGACGATGCGCGCGCTGCCGTTCGAGCGGCTCCAGATTCGCGGCCGCAGCCTGTTCGTCACCAACGCCGGCGAGACGCGCAAGGTCAACGGCCTGCTCGCGCGCCGCCGCGACTGGCACGCGCTCGCGAAGGCGATCGCGGAAGACGCGACGTGATCCGGCGATCCGCGCTCATCGCATGCGTGCTCGCGGGCTGCTCGAGCTCGACGAGCACGTCGGGTTCGGAGCCCGTGCTCACCGGTGACGCGTGCGCCGCGTACGGCAGCGACGAGGCCGACTGCACGGCGAACCCCGACTGCCACTTCCTCGGTACCGGCTGCGCGTGCGCGCCGAGCGATCCGACCTGCAACTGCCCGCCGGGCTCGTGCGCGTCGATCGACGGCTCCGGCTCCGGCTCCGGCTCCGGCTCCGG
>Ga0070665_100001817_pt1 | contig 24217 bp, 24 predicted proteins | sample KBSS13metaG_FD_65862 | JGI IMG/M metagenome (GOLD analysis project Ga0070665, IMG submission 65862) | Switchgrass rhizosphere microbial communities from Kellogg Biological Station, Michigan, USA - KBS S1-3 metaG | ecosystem: Host-associated > Plants > Roots > Rhizosphere > Soil ... | reverse complement strand
CGCGAAGACCAGTTGTATTCGACCGCGGGCACGACCGCGAACGTGTCGAATGCACTCGTTCGGCGCGTGCCGGTCGCGTCACGCACCGTCGTCGGCGCGTCGTGCCGGTAGTAGAAGTCGGCGGCGAGGACCCAGTGGCTCGTGAGGCTGTATTCCCAGGCATTGTCGAAGGACAGACTCGCGCCCGGACGCGCCTTGCCGTCGAACCCATCGGGCGTGCCGTAGACACTGAGGTCGTGGACCGCGACACGATTGGAGAACGATCCGCCGATATTGACGCGACCGCGCAGGATGCGTCCGTTGCTCAGCCAGAAATACTGCTGCGCGTAGACGCCGAACGTGGTCGTGTACGCACCGTTGCCGAACCCATTGCTCATCCGGTCGAGTCGATCGTAACGACCGATCGGCAACGATTCCTCGATCGCGAGCGCGATCGCCGGAACACGGCTGTCGCGGCTGAAGGTCGTCAGCGCGTATTGCGCATGCAGCGCGAGATCGCCGACGCCGATGTGCGAGCTGCTGTCGCCGTCGTCGAGCTGGGTGTAGCCGAACGAAGGCCGCAGGCCGACCGTCCAGCGATCGCTCAAGCCGTACAGCATGTAGGTCTGCGAACCGAAGCCTTCGTTGCCGCCGGACCTGACGTCGAAGAAATAGCTTTCGACGTAGAAATGCCCGGGTGGCAGCGGCGCGGGCGAGTTGGCGATCACCGGCCCTGTCCACCAGGCATCCTCGAGTCGCTGCTGCACCGGCAGTGCGGATTCAGGCGTCGACGCTTCCGCGGCAACCGCGTCCGATGACGGCGCGAACTCCGCGCGGGCGGCCGGAGCCGATGGCAGCCCGAGCGCGAGCGCGCAGGCCACGCGAGCGCGCCACGCAATCCCCTGCATCATGGCTTGCGGAACTTGTAGATGAACTGGTCAGTGCGACCCTGGATCGTCTTGTCGAACGGGCCAGCGGTGTGCGGATCATCGGGATTCGCCAGCAGCTTGCTCTCGCCGACGAACTCGAAACCGGCCGTCTCGACTTCGCGCCGCACGACGGATGGTTCGATGCGATGCAGGGTGTCGGTGACATCGGCTGGCGATCCCGTTGCAGCCACGTGGTCGAGCACGACGTAGATGCCACCTGGCTTCAATGCCGCAAGGACCGCGCGGTTGAACGCCGCCATGTCGACCGGCCCCATGAACGGGTCCTTGAGGTCGTGGTAGTTCTGCGAGATCCAGAACAGGTCCAGCTTTTCAGGGTAGCGCGCAGCGTCGAGCGATGCGGCGAAATTGACGTTGACGTTCGCGTGCGTCACGACGAAGCCCTGGATTTCCGCGATCCCCTTGACGATGTTGGGATACTGCAGCAACGGGCTCGGCACGCTCGCGTAGACATGTCCCTGCGGGCCGACGATGTCGGCGAACAAGCGCGTGAAATAACCCGAACCTGCCGCATAGTCGGCGACCTTGTCGCCCGGCTTGACGCCGGCGAACGCGAGCACCGCCGCCGGTTTGCGATTGGCATCGCGCTGCGTGTCGGTCGCAGGCCGCGCCGGGTTCGCGACCGCCGCGGCGATCGCATCGGGCGCGCTCGCGGCCGCATGAGCAGTATCGGGAAGGCCCGGCAGCACGACGGCAGCCAGCATCGCTGCCAGCGCAATGCGCCCGCAGCGGGACCTCTCCAGAGGCAGGAGCGCGGAAGCACGGATGAACACTGCCTTTGCGGATCGAGGAACAAGGACGTTCACGGATTCTTCCTTCGGCTGCGCCACGGCTGGTGGCACTCGGGCGAGCGCTGATTATGCGAGCCGGGGTTTTGCCAGGAAGGGCCGCCTGCAGAAGATTCCGCCAGTCCATTTATCCTGCGTCGGGCATGCCTACCCTGCACAACCGACGTTGCAGCGATTGCGAAAGCAGATCGCCGGGATGGGCGGCGTGCGAATGGATGTACGGTGCGCGGAAACGCACCGGTTCATCGCCCGTCGACGGACCATCGCGTGGAACTCTGATTCAGGCGGGCCATGCTGGCTGGCTCTGGCGTCCGCGTCATGTAGGGCCACCACGCGTCCTCATGCACCGTTTTTCTTCCCTGCTCTCGGAGCGGGCGCGGCCTTCACCGTCGCGCGACGGCTCGCGGAGTGCAACCAGAAACCGATCGCGACTCCGGCAATCGCGACGCCGACCAGCACGGCTGCTGGCCGCGAGCGCGCCTGATCCAGTGCAGAGGAACCCCATGCGGCCGCATGGCGTCGCGCATCGCGCCAAGCGCGGCTGCCTGCGCGGAGACCGGTTTCCATTGCGTCGCTGGCAGCGTTGCTGCCAATCGCGGCTGCGCGTTTTGCATGCACCTGCAAGCTTGCCTTGCCCGCCCTTGCGTCGGTTGCGACCCGTGCGGCGGCGGCGCGAAGGTCGTTGCGCGCCGCCGAAGCCTCGGCCAGGACATCGAATGCCGCCGCCTTCATGGTCGTTGGAATGTCGGTGGCGTGATCGCCATTGATAAAGGATCTCAACACGGCAGCTCTCCAGAAGAATTCCACGAGGAACGGTGGCAGCCCGCATCTGTACGATGACTGACGCGCACGAGAGGTCAGTCAGCTTGCCTATGGCTGCGGTGCGAAGACCGCCGCGAGCAGGCACAGGTAACCGACGACCGCAACAACCGCGTGCACGAGGACGAGCCACTTCGGAAGCGGGATCGCCCGCCAATGGAAATTGAGATTGAGCACGACGCCGCCGAGCGCCGCGACGACGAACAGCACGAGCGCGACATTCGCGAGGCCCGGCAGGCCCATCGTGAACGACGCGTACAGAAGCAGGGTCACGGCCGCTGCGGACAGGAATCCGTGCAGCATCGCGAGCCAGATCGGCGGATGCGGCTTCCCGCTGAAACGGATGACCGCCATCGTCGCACCACCAGCCGCCGACAGGGTCAGCACGACCGCCGCAGTCTGCATCATGAGCATCGGTTCCACGTCGCCTCCTTTACCCGACGGGTTGGACGCCCGGGCAGGTTTGAATGCTGCGAGCCCGAGGATCCCTTCAGGCTACCTGTTTCACGCGGTCGCGACCGAACGGATCGCCCTTCACCGACTCGGTATGCAACGCGCACTTCCACTCCCCATCAACACGCGTCCACACCGAGGCGTCGTACGCGGTCAACTCGAGCGGCTTGCCGTCGACATCGAGCTTCTCGGTGACTTCATAGCCGATGATTGCGGTGTCATCGGTGGTGAATTGCACCTGCAGCTTGTCGAGCTTGAACGAGCGCAGCGTCCACGTGCCTTCCTTCATCATCCTGGCGAAGGTACTGGAGTCGATCGTCGCCGCGCCTTGTGCACCCGTGACGATTGCCGTGTCGGCCATCATGTTCGTCGCCGTGTCGACGTCGCGATCGATCATGGTCTGCCAGAATTTCTTCTCTAGCTCGATGATGTCCTGCCTGGATGTCATGGTGGAGTCCTCGTGGCCGCCGGCGCTCAGGTGCGAGCCCGGCGTGACCATACGTCGCGTCGCATGAACGCCACGCATCGACGCGGGCGTTGCGGCAGCCACCGTTCATGCAACGCCACCCTACGTCAAGGTCGCTCCCGTGCTGTCGATCCCGCCTGCGTCCGTTCGTCGACTGGAAACAGCCGCCGAAGCCCAGTGCCGAAGCGGATCGCTCCCACACTCTCGACGAGGTCATCATGGGCAGGGTCATCGTGGAACAGATCATCAGCGTCGACGGCTATGCGCAGGATGCGCAAGGCAGCATCGGCTTCTTCACGTCGGCGCGCGAGTTCAACGACGCCGACCCGGGCCAGCTGCAGATGCTGGCCAGCGTCGGAGCGATCGTGCTCGGCCGGGTGACGTACGCGATGTTCGCCGACTACTGGCCGACGCCCGCCGCGCAGGCGGAACCCGTCGCCGGACCGATCAATACACTGCCGAAGTTCGTCGTGTCGTCGACGTTGCGCACCGCGCCGTGGGGCGAGGACGATCCGGCCGAAATCCTGCGCGGCGATGGCGTCGCGTCGGTGCGCGCGCTGCGAGCGCGCATCCGCGGCGACCTGATCGTGTGGGGCAGCCTCACCCTCGCCGATGCGCTGCTGCGCGCCGGCGAGGTGGACATGCTGCGCCTGCGCACCGTGCCAGTGCTGCTCGGTGCCGGGCGCTCCTTCGCCCCGGTCGACCTCGGCGAGCGCAGGCTCGAATTGACAAAGGTCCAGACGTGCGCCGGCGGGCACGTGACCTCCGAGTACCGACCGCTGCAATAGATGCAGCGCCGTTCCCGGTGGCGTCGGATTCCCGCGCAACCCGTGCAGGCGACTTGCGGATCACTGGATTTGCATTCCGCCCAAATTGGGCGTAGACGCCAAATTGCCGCATGCGGCGGCTACTGGGGAGTACGCCATGAGGAGTTCAGGATCTGCAACATCGCGCCAAAGGTTGCTGGCAGCTATTGTCCTTTCGCTGGTTTCGTGTCCGTTGCTCGCGTCCGATGCGGGCTTGCTAGGCGACGTGATCTCGATTCCGGGAACCGGGGTAGGTGCGATTCCGGATGGAATCGCGGGGAGCCCGACCTGCGGAGATGGCAATGGCGGGACGCCGCTCAACGTGAATTTCAACGTGCCGCCGTTCCCTGGACAGATGATCGCCTCGGTCACGGTCGGAATGACGCTCTCGCCGGCCCACACCTTCGTCGGCGATCTCACCGCGCGACTCATCGACCCGAGCGGAACGCGCGAGCGCGTGCTGTTCGGCCGTATCCTCGCGACGACCGCAGGTGGCTGCGGCGATAGTTCCGACTTTGCCGGCCCCTATCTATTCGCCGATGGCGTAGCGCCGCCATCAGGCGGCATCTGGCAGGAAGGCACCGCGCGTGGCACCGCCGAGGCGCTGACCTCCGGATCGTACCTTCCCACCGCATCCGGTGGCGCCGGCGCAGTCAATCCCGCGCCTCCGACGGATCTCGCCGTGTTCGTCGGGATGACGTCCGCGCAGTCGACAGGAACCTGGACCCTGCGCTTCGTCGACAGCGGCGACCAGGACACCGGCACGGTTGCTGCAGCGACCCTGCTGATCGCCCTCACGCCGGATACCGACACGATCTTCGTCGACGGATTCGACACTGCCATACCGATTTGACGCCAGCTCCGGCATGAACCGCTGCGCCATGCGCGCAGCGGTTCGCTGATCGGCCTACGGCACCTGGAGCGGCAATCCGCCCGCTTTTCGCGCCCGGAAGAGCGCCCTCCGACCCCACTCCCTCCCGACCCGGGGATCGCACATTGGCGCGTCTCCTCGAAGCCGCGTGTCCAAGCCTCGCGGAAAACGCCGTTAGTTCCATCAGGCCGCCTGGAGCCGTCGCTTGGGGAACGCGCAATGTCCGGATCCATCCTGCGAATCAGCGCCCTGCTGGCGGGCTTCCTGCTCATCGGCGCGCATGCGGCCGTGGCGGACTGCCTTCGCTATGTCGGCGACACCGCGAGCAACAGCGAATGTACCGATGACGACATCCAGTCCGCGATCGACCATGTCGATTGCCCGAACAGCCTCATCGTCATCACGGGCGACCACACCTACACGGCGCAGCACCTCGATATCAACGGCAAGAGCGTGACCCTCAAGGGTACCGACAACCCGTGCGGTCTGTTCCTCGAACCGCCGCCACCAACATCGCCGCGCATCACGATCAGCGGCGCCGGCCACAGCGGCGACAGCGTGTTGTACATCCATGGCAACAGCGACGTGACGCTGCAGTACCTCAGCATCGAAAGCGGAAACAATCTTGGTGGCTACGGCGGCGGTATCCACTTCGACGGCACCGGCTCCTTGCTGCTGGACACGACGACGCTCAAGAACAACAAGGCCGACTACGGCGGCGGCATCAACTTCACCGGTTCGGGTGGTCCGGCCGTGCTCACGCTCGACATCTACAGCCAGGTCATCAGCAACTCCGCGGCTGGCTCCGGCGGCGGCATCCGCATCGATGGGCAAGGCTACCTCTCGGCGACGCATGACGGCACCCTCATTGCGCTCAATCACGCGCCCGAAGGCTACGGCGGTGGCATCAATGTCGTCGGCCCGGCGCATGCCGATATCGGTTCGCCGGGTGCGGGCGTCGGCGTCGTCTACCTCAATGATGCGAAGTACGGCGGCGGCATCGCGATCACCAGCAGCGGCGACGACGACGCCAATGTGCAGCTGTTCACGACGGACCCTTCGCGCCCGGTCCGCATCGCGGACAACTTCGCCTCGAGCAGCGGCGGCGCGTTCTACCTCCAGGGCAATGTCGGCACCATCGGCTCCTTCACGTATAGCAGGGCGATCCTGTGCGCGCACGACTTCCGCATCGACGACAACTCGGCCCCCGAAGGCAGCGCGATCCACGCCGACTACGAATCCAACCCGACTTTTGCCTCCGGTAGCGTGGTCATGCTCAACGACTGCGGGACACCGCCTTTGGCACGGCGCTGCGGTTCGGGCGCGCCCTGCAACACGGTCAACGGCAATGTCGCGACGGATGACCAGGGCAATGCAACGCTCGGTGCGGCCATCCGCGTCGGCGACGCCTCCACGTTCAACGGCGATCGCTTCTCCATGCAGGACAACCTCGGCGGGTACGCCATCCGGACCAGCGGCAACGACGGCGACGCGAATACTTCGAACTGCCTGCTGACCGACAACCAGGTCAGTCGGCAATTGCTGAGCAGTGGCGGCGGCAATCTCGAAGTCACCAACTGCACGCTGGCGAACAACGCAATCCTTTCCACCGACACGATCCATGCCGAGGGCGGACTGAGCCTGATCGACAGCATCATCGACCAACCCGGCAATCTCGCGCTCGCCTACAGCGGCAGCGCGCCCGCCCTGCACGTCGACTACGTGCTCTCGAGCGACACCAGCACGTTGCCCGTCGCGAACACCATCATCATGGGCGCACCGACCTTCATCGACGGTGCCCATCGCGACTATCGCCTGCAGATCGCATCGCTCGGCATCGACTACGCGCCGCCGACCGCCGCTGACGATCGCGACCTCGACAACTTTGCGCGCGACGTCGACCTGCCGACCGTTCCCAACGTCTGGGGCCGGCGCGACCTCGGTGCCTACGAGCGCCAACGCACCTACGCCTGCACCGTCGGCGACACCATCTTCTGCCACGGCTTCGAGGATCTGTGACGGCCTGATGCCGCGGACAGTCAGTGCTTCCGGTTCGCGAAACCTGCCCTGCCGCCGCGGCCGACGCATCGCAGGATCGCGAACGCACACAGCAGCAGTGCGAGCCACGCGAACCAGTTACCGAAGCGCACATAAAACGTCGCGGCGTGTGCCACCGGGACGTCGGCGATCAGCGTGGCGAACGGCGCGGAATCGCTGCGGGCCTCCGCGACGATGCGCCCGCGATTGTCGCTCACGGTCAGATAGCCCTGCTTCGCGGCACGCACGATGCTGAAACCACCCTCGACGCCGCGCATCAGCGCGATGTGGCCGTGCCAGGTGCGATCGAGATCGAAGTCCCACGCGGGCACGAGCATGAGGCCGGCTCCCGCGCGGCCGTACTCGCGCGAAAGCGGCGTGAAATCCATGTCCTTGCAGATCTCCACGCCCCAGATGCCCGATGCGTCCGGCAGGAGCGTAAGCGTCGTGCCCGGCTCGAGATTCGATTCGAACGGCGGCAGCATGTGGTGCTTGGCATAGGCCTGCACCGGCGCGGCCGGCGCGTACACGCGCGCTTCGTTGTATTTGGCCGGTGCCGCCACGTGGATCAAGCCGACCACGACGCGCGCGCGCGTCTGGTCCGCTACCGCCTGGAACAGGGCGTCCATTTCATGCGTGTCGGGATCGACCGCGACACCGAGTTTCTCCGGCAACACGATCACCTGCGCTCCGCGCAATGCCAGTTTCGCGGCCTGGTCCGCATAGGCCTGGAACAGCCTGGTCGTGGGCTCGCCTTCGTCGGCCACCGCGGGGCTGGTCGGCGCATCCGACGCGATCAGTCCGACTTTCACGCGTGGGCCGGCATCGGACGATGCGAGGCGCGCCGTACCGAACGCCAGCACCAGCACGAGTACACCGACGGAACTCGCGACGATGTGCAGTGCCTGCCTGGATGCCGCGGACCGCAGATGGAAGCCGATCGCGAGCGACGCCGGGAACAACAGCAGCAGGAAGCTCATGCCCCACGGCCCGGTCACCGAGGCGAGCTGCAGGAACGGCAGGAAGGCCAACTGCGAGTAGGCGAGACTGCCCGCGGTGCCATGCGGCCATGTCGCGTCGAGCAGGTACTCGAACGAAACCCAGGCTGCCGGCAGCGCGAGCAACGCGACCCAATGATGCGCGCGTCGCAACAGCGCGCGGTAGAGCAGCACCGCCAGCGCGAACATCAGCGACTGGCCGGCGTAGATGCACGCGAGCATAACGGGCGGGATATGGATCACGCCGAAGTAGTAGTGCCACATGTTGAGATAGCCGATCAGCCACGCGAGGGCCGCAACGAGGGCGGTGCTCCACCACGAGGCCCGATGCGAGAACAGCAGCACCGGCACCGGCGCGAGCCAGAACAGCGGCCACCAGGGATCCAGCCCGGTCCCGAACCAGACCAGGCTCGCCGTGCATGCAATCGCCACGATGCCCGTGACGAAGCGTCGCACGTCAACTCCGAATGCCATGGAGATATCTCCGGAAGGAGCGCCGGTAGAAGGCGCGAAACTGGGCGGCGGTCGCATCGACGCGACCGCCGAGGAAAAGCATGATCAGGCCGTGCGACAACGCGCCCATCTCGAAGACGATCTCCCAGACATCGTCCTTGCGCAGCTCGCCACTTTGCATGCCTGCCTGCACGGTTTCCGCCATCAGGCTCGCGGTGGGAGAACGCCCTGCCTCGAAGTCGCGCGGGTATCGGCGCGCGCCCTCGCGCGGCTTCAGGAACATCAGCTCGAACAGTCGCGGATTGCCGAGTGCGTGGTCGAGGTAGATGTCGGCCATCTTCAACAGCCGTGTTTCGAAACTGCCGCCATAACGCTTTCCCTTGAGCGTGGCCGCCAGTTCCTCGAAACCTTCGTCCGCCAGCGCGTTCAGCAGCGCGGCCTGGTTCTCGTAGTGGCGGTAGATGGCCATCGGGGTGATGCCGACCGCATCCGCGACGCGGCGCATGGAGATCGCGTCGACCCCTTCCTTGTCCAGCAGGCGGCGGGCGGTGGCGGCGATCTTGCGGGCGGTGGTCGTAGCAGGCATGTATACACCGTATACGGTGTATACCGGAGACGCAAGTCCTGTCGCGGTTCTCGCTGCACCGCGGGCTGCCCGACGCGTGTCCGAGCCGACTCTGCGAGTCCGCGGTGCTAGCATGCGATGGCCGCTACTGCCGGGAACCACCATGCGACCACTGCTTGCGTTTTGCGTCTTCCTGTTGCCGACGTTCGCCCATGCGGAGGGCCGGTTCCTCGACCTGCTCAGGGCCGCCCCGCTGCAGAAGGTCTCCGTCAATCAAGGACGCACCGTCCTGTCGGATGTGAAGCTCGACCGCATCGGCGAGGACTTCTTCTGCATTCGACACCACCTCCAGGACACCGCCGCGGAAGGCACGCGCTGCTATCCGTCGACGGCGATCCGCTGGGTGAGCATCGGAAGCGACCGGACCACGATCGAGATCGCGCAATAGCACCGGCCTGCGCGGAGACTCCAGCCGCAGCCGCGGCTCAATCAGCCGGGCAACCGGTTCCGTTCGTGAACGGGCAGCAGACGAACACCGTGCGGTCGCTGGTCATCGTGACCGTCGTGTTCTGATTGGTGTCGTGCCCGGGAACATCGGTGAAACGCCAGTAGCCCCAGATGAAGGTGGCCGACACCGGCTGTCCGAACAGCGGCACGACCGTGCCAGGCGAGAACGGGGTCGGCGGCGGGTTCGCCGTGGCCGCTGCGCCGTTGACGGAGACGGAACACCAGGCCAGGTAGTTGTCGATCGTGAGCACGTAGTTTTCGAAACCATCGACGAAGATCGTGTCACTCGGCAACCCGGTGGGCGAAGTCTCGACCGCGGATGCCATTGGCGCGGACTGCGCGAGTGCGAGTCCGATTGCGAGCAAAGCGTTATGTCGCATGACATTCCTCCACGCTTGTCGACGCAATCACGCTAGCAGCAATGACGGGCGCCCACAAATGCCTCCGCGCGAACGACTTCGCCGGCATTTTCCGCACCAATTGGCCATCCCGGCGCTCGCAATAGTGGTCCTTCCAACCCCGCCGTTCACGCCCGAGCATCCCGAGCAACTCCTTCCCGAACGGACCTTCGCATGAAACCCGGCTTCAGGATCCTCACGAAACTCGCCATCGCCCTGCTCGCCGCGGGTGCGATCCCCGCGATCGCCGCGGACTTGCCGCCCGATCTCGCAACCGCCGCGAAGGACTACGACCGCGCCAACATCGCCGGCGACATCCCGGCGCTCGAACGCCTGTTCGCCGACGACTACGTGCTTGTGAACTCGGACGCTTCGGTGGAGAACAAGCAGCAGGCCATCGCCGATTTCCGCATGCCGGGCTTCAGGATCGATCCCTACGTGATGACCCAGCCGGTCGAAACGGCGTGGGACAGCGGCGCGGTGATCGGCGGTGTCGTCCACCTGGGCTGGACGCAGGACGGCAAGCACCAGCAGCGTTGGATACGCATCGCGCATGTCTGGGCAAGACGTCACGGTGCGTGGCAGATGATCTACACGCAGGTCACCCGCGTGCCGCAAGCGTGAGACCCGAAGCGTCGTCGGATGCCCGCTACTGAAAACCATTGCGGAAAATCAGGTCGGGCCTGGGGCCGGTGTCGTTGGTGAAGCGTGCGAACAAGGCCTCGTCGAAATCGCCAGCGGACGTGATGAAGGTACCGGCGAACAGCACGCGACCCTTGCGATCCAGATTGAGCGCCGCGGCCTCGTCCGGACCGTTGTCGCCCAGGCCGGTTCCGCCGATGAAGCAGAAAGCCGTCGTGCCCAGGCAATCGCCGTAACCGTTCAGCGGAACAAGGCCGGACGAGAATGCCTGCAGCAGCAGATAGTTGCTTTCGGGGCCGCTGTCTCCCGCTACCAGCACGCGTTGGCCGGTCGCGTCCGCGAGCTGCACGCTGCGATATGCAGCATTGTTGCCGAGACCGTCGTTGAGCGCTTCGTTGGCGTAGTCGCCATTGGCGCTGAACCGTGCGATCGCGGCGCGCCTGGAAGAGCCATCCGTCGCGTATGTTTCGCCGGCGATGACGATGTCGCCGTTGCCGGCCACGGCAATTCCCGACGCCGTGTCGCTATGCGCGGTGTTCTGGCCGAAGTAGTAGACGCGCTTGCCGTCGTGGATGCCGGTGTAGGCGCCCTGCACGGTGCACGAGGTGGCGCAGAACGTCGTGTCCGCGGTTCCATCGCCCTTGAATCGCGCCAACGCGACGCGAAAGCGGTTGATCGCGCTGTCGAACGCGATGCCGGCGACGCTGATGCGCCCGCCGCTCGCGGCGATCGCGAGCGCTTTCGGCACGTCGAATTTCTGGCCTGGTCCGAGATCGAAGAACGCGGTGGCCTTGCCGTCCCCGGAAAAGGCCGTATCGAGCGTTCCATCCGCGCCGCGCAGCCGCGCGATGCCGAAATCCGTGTCGGTCGCGCTGACGCCCACCTGCCCGACCACGATGACATTGTCGTCGGCATCGACCGCCACCGCCGTCGCGTAGTCGTCGATGCCGAAGTCGACATCGGTACCGCCGTCGCCGGCGAATCCGGGATCGAGAGTGCCGTCCGGCAGATGGCGCAGGATGCGGAAATTGCGACCGCCCACCGACGGCGTCGACGTACCGACGACGACGATCCTGCCATGACTGTCGATGGCAGCGCCGACAATCGACTCCAGGCCGGCCGCAAACCCCAACCCGACGCCAACCGAAGTGATGTACGCGCCGTTCGCGGTCAGGTACGTCAGTCGCGGGCACACCGGACTGCCGCCGCATCCGCCATCGACCCACGACACCTGGACGATCTCGCCGCCGGGAGTCTCGAGCATCGCGACCGCATGCCGTCCCGCCGAACCGACGCTCTCGACGTAGCGACCATCGTCGCTGTACGAACTGTCGAACTGCTCGGCGGTGGCGGGCGCCACCGAACCGAGCAGCACGAGGGCCGACATCAGCGGCGTGAAAAAGGCCTGCATGGAACTCTCCTGGGCTGTCGTTCCCGGGGAGTACGCAAGTCGGCGGACGATCGGGACATGCGTGCCGTTCGGGCATGCCCCGACCGCTACGTGATAGCGGGCCCGAACCACTGCGCGAGCGCATCCGCGAGTCCATCCTGCGCACCCTGGCCGACCCAGGCGACGTAGCCGTCGGGTCGCACGAGCACGGCAGTCGGCGGCGCTACCGCGCCGAGCACGGGCAGCTCCCACGGCCCTTCGCAACGCGCGTCGACGCGCCACACGCGATCGGCCCAGCCGCCGATGTCGATGTCGCCGCGTTCGCCGAAGTTCAGCAGCAGCGGTCGCGCCTCGTGCAACAGGGTGAACACGCGCAGCGGGCCGCCCGCCGTGACGAGGTCGAGGTCCGGCATGCGCCGGCCGAGCAGCGGATGGCCCTCGCCGAAGTCGTAACGGATCGCGAGACCCGACATTTCCGCGGCGAATCGCCGGCGTGCATCATCGGCAGCGAGCAGTTCGACCATGACCGCGCTCAATGCCTTCGTGCGATCGTCGACGCGGCTCAGCGCGACCTGCGCCATCGTGTTGCGCAGCACGCGTGCGCCGACGGCGTGGCGTTCGACGTGATAAGTGTCGAGCAAGCGGTCCGGCGCCGTTCGCTTCACCACGCGCGCAAGTTTCCAGCCGAGGTTCACCGCATCCTGCACACCGAGGTTGAGGCCCTGCCCGCCGACCGGCGGGTGCACGTGCGCGGCATCGCCGGCGAGCAGCACGCGACGGTCGCGGTAGGTCGCGGCCTGGCGCGTCATGTCGGTGAAGCGCGAGATCCAGACCGGGCTGTGGATGCCGAAGTCGGTACCGTACACGCCGACGAGGGCTTCGCTGATGTCACGCAACGTCGGCTCGCCGTCGGCGTGCACCTCGCGCTCGGTCAGCACCGTGCGCGCCACGCCCTCCGTGCCGGACTTGCCGATGCCGTGCATGCCGTGGGCGTCCTCGCGAAAACCCCATTGCGGTTCCTCGGCCGTGCGCACTTCGGCGATGAGCCAGCTCTTCGTCGCGTCCCAGCCCGGGAACGCGATGCCGGCGGCCTTGCGGATCGCGCTGCGCCCGCCGTCGCAGCCGACGAGGTACTGGGCACGTAGCGACGCGCCATCCGCAAGCAGCACATCGACGCCGTCGTCGTCCTGCACGAAGCCGCTCACTTCGCGTTCGCGCAAGGTCGGCACGCCGAGTTCGCGCACCCATTCCGCGAGCGTGCGCTCGATGTGGTTCTGCCACAGGCCGAGCGTGTAGGGATGGCGTGTCGGCGCATCGCCGATGTCGAGCGCCATCGGATGGACGTGCACCACCGGATGGGACTGTCCCTGCGCGATGAAGCGCTCGGCGATGCCGCGCTGGTCGAGCACTTCGAGCGTGCGCGTATGCAAGCCGCCTCCGCGCGAGCCTTCGAGATCCTGGTTCGCCCTTCGCTCGACGATCGCGACGTCGACGCCGGCGAGCGCGAGTTCGCCCGCGAGCATGAGGCCGGTCGGCCCGCCCCCCGCAATCACGACCGCATGGTCGTTGCGTGCGTGCGGATGCTGTTTCGATGACGTTGCGTTCATGGCGTCTCCCGGCCTGGTGGAATCGTCGAGGCCGGCGATTGGGCGCCAGGGATGGGGGCTTGCGGCAAGCCCCCGATGGTTTAAGATATTGAAACGGGGGAGAGTGGATTTTCCGGCGCTGTCGCAACGACCGCCGACGACCACCCCGGAACAAGCCCGACTGCTTCCACGCATGCATCGCGCGCAACCCTTCGGCTTGACCCGTTCGCCACGCACCCGCACGATAGGTGCTGCACCCTGCTGCGGGGTTGCACGGTCCGGTGCCCGCATGAAGTCTCTCGCATTCCCCGCCTCGACCCTGCTGCTTGTGGTCGCGCTGACGGTCGGCAATCCCGCGCGCGCCACGTCGTCGCTTTCGTTCGAAGGCGGTGGCTACTGGATCGACATGGAGATTGGCGATGGCGGGAGTCCCGCCCTTGCACGGATCCGGTTTCATTCCCCCGGAGACAAACAGGGCATCGTGTTGCCGCGAAAGTGGGTGCAGGTGGCGGCATTTGATCCGCAGCACCGGACACTCTCGCTCCGTTACGTCGGTGGTTCCGGCGTCGCGCCGTTTCTGCTGTCTGTCCACGGTGCTGCCGCAACGCTGGATCTCGGTACCAGGCGCGTGCTTGCAGGATTCAATTGGGACATGTGACGCAGCAACGGCGTCCGGCGTGCGGGTCCCGAATCCTGCGCGCTATCGGAATGAACCCGGCCGCTTTGCGAGCGAATCCGCCACGACCCAGGCGGCGCCGATCAGCGCGATGTTGACCGCGTTCTCGTTCCAGATCCAATGATTGGATGGATCGGCGAGCAGCATCGGCACGTGCACCAGCACGGTGAAGGACACGAACATGAACGTCAGCAGGACCGCGGCGAGTCGCGCTCGTACGCCCGTGAGGATCGCAACGCCCGCCGCGATATGGCCGATACCGGTCGCGTAGGCCCAGAATTCCTGCGTCGGCGGCAACCATTTGGGGACGATGGGTGCGGTCAGGGTCATGTAGACGAAATGCGCGGTTCCAAACACCAGCGCGCAGAGGCCGAACACGAATCGCGCCGTGTATGTGAGGCGTGCGGCCGACGCTGCATCGATCTTCGCGCTGTCCGCGTAAACGATCAGTCCGCCCATGGTGATCGCGAGCTGGATCGCAATGCTCTCGTAAGGCAGGAACTCCGCATAGTGCGCGAGCAGCACGCGGCCACTCATCAGGACCACGACGACGAGCCCGAAGTACGCCGTGATCGCCGCAGCAGCCGAAGGCAGGGTGCGGCGCCATTCGATGGCGGCGCCGGCGACGAGCATGAACGCGGCGGCGGCATAGGCCAGCGCCGTGCGACCGGGAAAGTCCTTCGGCACCGGCTGCCCCGGATGGAAGTCGCCGAGCAAGAGGCAGACCATGCCCAATGCGACGATGCCCATGCCGTAGATGCGCCAGCCGAACGCCGGCCTGTTTCTTTTCGCGATCATGATGGTCAGCCCCGGCTGCGAATGCACCGCCCGTGCGATGACGGTCGCACGATAGGTTTCCATCATGGGCTTGTGTAAGTGCTGCCAGTCATCCGATGTTGCCGGCATTGCCGGCCTGCGCAGTCTTTGGTGCCGACGTGATCCGGCACGATGCGCAATGGGCAACGAGGCATCCAATCCTGCCTTCGAATCGGAGTCGCGCGTCTTACGGCGCGACACTGTCCGTGAATACCGCCAGTTGCGCGGCGAACGCGCGCTGATAAGCGGGCCGCGCTTCGCCACGCGCGACGTAGGCGGCCAGGCTCGGGAATTCGGCCAGCAGGCCCGACGGCTTGACTCGAAGCAGTACCGCGATCATCAGCAGATCGCCGGCACTGAATGCGCCATCGAGCCAGTCGGCGCCGCCGAGGTATTCGGCGAGCGCGCGCAGGCGATCGCGGATTCGCTCCCTCACGAGTGGCATGCGCTCCTCGGCCCATGGCTTGGCGCCTTCCTGGAACATCGCGTTCTGCAGGTCGAGGATCGGCGGCTCGACTGTGTTGAGCGCGGCAAACATCCATGCGATCGCACGCGCGCGTCCGCTCGCATCCGCCGGCAGCAAGTCCGCACTGCGCTGCGCGACATGCAGCACGATCGCGCCCGACTCGAACAGCACGAGATCGCCTTCCTCGTAGCTCGGGATCTGGCCAAATGGCTGCACCGCGCGATGCGCGGATTGCTTCATCGCCTCGAACGACACGAGGCGGACATCGTACGGCTGGCCCGCCTCTTCGAGCGCCCAGCGCACGCGCATGTCGCGCGCGAGCCCACGGCCGCGATCGGGCGATCGTTCGAACGCGGTGATGACGGGTTTCATTCGAAATGCTCCAGTGCCTGCATGGCGCCATCAGGGCGTCATGCAGGCGTTCACGACGGGAAAGAAAAAACGGAAGGCGAGCCAGGCGACGACGTCAACCGCGCAGCGCGGCCTCGATCGTGGCGATATCGATCTTCGACATCTCCATCATCGCGTCGAACGCGCGCTTGGCCGCCTGGCGATCGGGGTTGGTGACGGCCGCGATCAGCACGCGCGGCGTGATCTGCCACGACACGCCCCAGCGGTCCTTGCACCAGCCGCACGCACTCGCCTGCCCGCCGTTGTCGATGATCGCGTTCCACAGGCGATCGGTTTCCGCCTGGTCGTCGGTCGCCACCTGGAACGAGAACGCTTCGTCGTGCTGGAACGCAGGCCCGCCGTTCAACCCGATGCACGGAATGCCCATCACGGTGAACTCGACGGTCAGGACATCGCCCTGCTTGCCCGACGGATAGTCTCCCGGGGAGTGATGGATCGCATCCACGGAACTGTCCGGGAACGTCGCTGCGTAGAACTTCGCGGCGTCCAGCGCCGCGCGGTCATACCAGAGGCAAATCGTGTTCTTGCTGACCATGGGAGTCTCCAGGTTCGGGTGCGGGAATGCCTGCTACTTCTATTGCGACGAACGGCAGGCACGCGGATCGACATGGCGTCGCATCGACCGTTCAGCCGGTGCGTCCGCCCGGCGCGCATTGCCATTCCCTGAGGATGCGACTAACGTCGCGCCCACGCGAACACGCAGGTCACGCCCGTGCCGCGAAGGCGCCCGGGGAGGCATACGATCATGTCGGATGAAGCGAAGCCGTCAGCAAGCGCACCGGCGCCCGCCGGATGGACCGTCACCGGTACCCAGACCGTCACCGGCGATGGGCATTCGCGCGTGGAAGTCCTCGTGCGCGGCACGTATACGGGCACGGTCGACCGCGGCGGCGGCTCGGACCAGCTGCGCTTTTCCGTGTGGGACGACGGCCAGGAGAAGGACTTCAAGGTCGTGAACATCCCGCTCGGCAGGACCGGTGTCGCCAATGTGCGCCTCGGTTTCGAAGGCCGCTACCTGACCGTCGCCGACGGCATCGGGATCACGATCGCGGTCGGCTCGGACGTCGGCGGCGAACGCGTGTTCGACCTCGACCCGTTCGTCCCCACGCAAGCGTAGCTCGACGCTCGGGCTATCCGCCGAGCATCTTCTCCAGCCACGCATCCACGACGACATCCAGCACCAGGTGCACGCGGTCGCTCGCGCCTTCGTTGCGCACGGCATGCGGATCGGCAAGGCGCAGGTACCAGGCTTCGCCCGGCGCCAACGGCACCGGCGTGCCGTTGAGCAGGAAGGTGACGTCGGGATTGGTCGTGATCGGCACATGGATGCGCGCAACACCCATCTCGGCCATGAGGTCGTTGTCGCTGTGCTCGTGGATACGCGAACCGGCGGCGAGACGCATGAGCCGCACCGTCGTCACCGGGCAGCGGAACGTCGCGATCGCGCGCTGCAGGCCCGGAGAGCGCTCGAGCCACGGCGTATCGACCCATGCGGTCGCGGCGGGATCGGAATAGATCATGCGGATCGGGTGCGTCTCGCCCGCCGGTGCGCGCAGCGGAATCACGCTCCAGTCGCCCGAATAATTCTGCTTCACGAAATGCTCGACCCAATCGATGCCCTCGAGCGCCGCGAGGTCCGCCGTCATCGCGGGCACGTCGAACGCAAGCGGCAGCCGTACCCGGTCCGGGAAGCGCATTGCCTGTCCGCGTGCATGCTCCATGAAGGTCCTCCCCGCCGTCCGCATGATCGCAGGTCCAGCATAGGGCGAGCCTTGGCCCGCCGCCTCTTTTTTCGATGCCGCGGACTCGCGCATGCGGCGGACTCGAGGCCGCACTACACGTTCGTCGTCTTCCATCCGCCGCGCGAGAACAGCCACAGCGTGAACAGGCCGGCCGAAATCTCCGAGACGAACACGGCCCAGAACACGCCGGTTTCCTGCCAACCCAGGTGCAGGGCGAGCCACCACGCCAGCGGAATCTGGATCAGCCAGAAGAACACCACGTTGATCCACGTCGGCGTGACCGTATCGCCGGCGCCGTTGAACGCCTGCACGCTGACCATCCACCAGCCGTGGACGAACAGCGCGTAGGACAGGATGTGCAGCCATTCCGCGCCGATGGCGACCACCTTCGGCTCGTCGGTGAAGAAACCGACGATGTGTTGCGGCAGGAAGAAATACGCCAGCGAAATCGCGAGCAGGTAGACCATGTTGTAACGACCGATCTGCCACACGGCTGCTTCCGCACGTTCGGGCTGCTGCGCGCCGAGATTCTGCCCGACCAGCGTCGCGGCGGCGTTCGACATGCCCCAGGCCGGCATCATCGTGAACATCATGAAGCGGATCGCGATCGTCGCGCCGGCCACCGCTTCGCTGCCGATGCTCGCGAGGATGCGCATGAGGAAGATCCACGAGGTCATCGCGACGATCATCTGGCCGACGCCGCCGAGAGAGGTGCGCACGATGTTCCACAGCACGGCACCGTGCCACGCGACGTGCGATGCCGCCACGCGGATGTGCTTGCCGCCATGGAACAGCACCCACAGCTGCACGAGCACGCCGGTACCGCGACCGATGAGGGTCGCGATGGCCGCACCCTCGATCCCCCACTGCGGGAACGGGCCGACGCCGAAGATGAGCAGCGGGCACAGCAGGATGTTGAGCCCGTTCGCCAGCCACAGCACGCGCATCGCGATCGCGGCATCGCCGGCACCGCGGAAGATCGCGTTGATGACGAACAGCAGCATGATCACCGCGTTGCCGCCGAGCATCCAGCGCGCGTAGCGGTAGCCATGCTCGATCGTCCACGCATCTCCGCCCATCAGGCGCAGCAGGTCCGGCGCATAGAAGATGCCGATCAGCGCCGGCACGAGCGACGCGAGCAGCGCCACGAAGATCGCCTGCACCGCGGTGACGGAGGCCTCTTCTTGCTTGCCTTCGCCGACGCGCCGCGCGATCACGGCGGTCACCGCCATCGCCAGGCCCATCGCGATCGAATACATGAGGAACAGGTAGCTCTCGGTCAACCCAACCGTGGCCACCGCCGACGGCCCGAGCTTGGCGACGAAGAAGATGTCCACCACCGCGAACGTGGATTCGAGCACCAGTTCCAGCACCATCGGCACGGCGAGCAGGAACACCGCGCGGCGCAGCGGGATCTTCGTATAGTCGGCCTGCGTGCCGCGAACGGCCTCGCGCAATTCGCCCCAGAGGGAACGGGGCGGCGTGGATTCGGGTGGCGGCGTCGTGGCGGAGATCGGCTGCATCGTGGGCTCGTTGGCGGCTGGAGGGATGGCAAGCAGGTCTTGCAGGAGCGGCTTTAGGCGCGATCGTGCCCAGAAGGCCTTGATTCCGTAGGAGCGGCTTCAGCCGCGATCGGAATTCCTCGAAGATTCTTCAACGACGACGGACGAGCGGGCCGCAGATCGACATCCTCGCGGAATCCGAAGGGCTCCGGACTGTACCCGAGTCCATTGTTGCCGTTCCGGGTCGAATCCGTGGCAGCGAACAGACGCGTGCGCGCACAAGAAAAATCAGCAGCGCGACCAGACCGAGCATCCCTCGCCCATCCAGCGTCGGGACCGATGCTGGCGAAGGCGCAACGCCATCCACCGAAAAACCGGCATCTCCCAAGTGAAGGTCTGCAATACCCAATGGTGTGCGATAGCGCATGTCGAACGACACGCTATAGGTCCCTGGAGAAAAAGTCCCCAAGCCGAATGTCCCGGTGCCCGTGGGATAGATGCAAAGCTCGCTGAGAAGGCTATGGTCGCCCCACTGGACGTATCGGATGGCATTGCCCACTCGGGTTATCTCGGGATATCCGGGGTGGGAAAGAAGTGCGTCGCACACTCCCATTCGGATATTCAAGGAAACGATGTCGTTGACCGACGGCGAGTCGGGCACGATGTAGGGCGGATCCCAGAAGGCCTGGCCGGTCCGGGTGAAAAACACGAGCAGCAACGCAAGCGATACCCGTCCAGACCCGCGCACCATATTCGACTCCAAAGCCGGCGTTGAATATGGCTGACAAGCAACGTCTACTCAAGCGCACGGCGCAGCGACGGCTTGTTCCTCGAGCGCGTGGGAGGTGACAGAAACTTTTCCGCCCCTGCGCGCGAGGAGCGAGCGAGCGCTGGCGATGCGTCGGTTCGCTCCCCTCACCCGCGCCTGCTGCGCGACTTCTCGTTGCGACCCTTCAGGCATCGAAGCCATCGCGGAAGATGCGATCGGTGGCGAACACGCGCACGATGCCGTTGTTCATGCCGATCGCATCGTCGTGCGCGGGCGCGCCGGCGTAGACGCGGTCACCGACGAGCGCCACGTCGCGGCCGAGGTCGTCGGCGCCGTGCGGCACGTCGCTCATGTCGAGCCGGTCCTGCGACCAGACCGAGGTACCGAGGAAGTCGAACTCCTGCAGCACACGCACGGCTCCTTCGTTGTCGATGAGTCCGTCGTGGCCGGGACAACCCATCGCGACCACGCCATCCGCTTCGTGCCGCGCACTCAGCGCCGTGCCGCACAAATCGCCGGCGGCGCTGCTGCCCGGAAACAGCTCGGTATCGAGGCTCCAGCCGACGAGACCGCTCGGCGCGAACACCGACACCGACCCCGTGCGTCCGACACCACTCTTCACGCGCCCGGGGCCGCCGACATAGATGTGCGTCGCGTCGAGTGCGACCGCACCACCGAACGCATCGAGGAAACCCGGGCTGTCCGCCTTCAAGGTGTCGAGCTTGGTGATGGTGCCGTCGATCGGCACGTACACGTAGGCCTCGCCCGCGAGGGCCTGCGCACCCTGCACCATCGCGGGTGCGCCGGCGACGAGCACATAGAAGGTCTGGCTGTCCGAATAGAGCGCGAGGCTCGCGCCAAGCTTGCCGCCGCCCGTGCCGCATGCGGCGCCACCATAGGTATGGGTGGCGCCGGCGTGGTAGTCGATGCGCACGCAGCCATCGCCGTCGTATTCGTCCGGCGTGCCGCTCGCGATCCATGCGCCGTTCGCGAGCGTCGAACCACCGACCGCGACGCTGCTGGCGAAATGCACGTCGTCCTGCTGCGACACGCGGAAGCCGGGAGCATACGATTGCAGCAGCGGCTCGACGTCGCCGGGAGCATCGCGCGTGGCGTCCTGGAAGACGTGCAATGCGCCACTGTCGTGATGGCCGGGGTAGTCGTAGTCGGGCGCGCCCACGGCGACCACGCCTTCGTGCGCGTCGAGTGCCGCGCCGAAGTGCGCGCCGTCCTGCGGCGTAGGCGCGCTGAGCCTCGCCGCGACATGCCATCCGCCGATCGGCGACAGCACATACACGAGGCCGGCGCCTGGATGCGACGTACCATCGACGACCGTCGCGTTCGGCGCGCCGACATACAGCGCGCGGATGCGCCCGTCGGCACGCACGTCCGCGGCGACGGTCTTGCCGAACCCCCACCCGTTCGTGCCGGAAGCGAGGCCCGCGAGCGCGATGCTTTGCTCGTACGGCCACGCGGCGTTGGCGGGACTGGCCGTCACGAGCGCCAGGCCCATCGAAAAGAAACACATGCGGAGATGAACGAACATCGGCGATCCCTTCACCGGCCTGCAGCAGGCCACGCGAACATCCAGAACACCGCCGCGCATCGAATCGAACAGGAGCCGCACGCGATACGACGGCTCGTTCCGCGTCCCCTCACCCGCGCCTGCGGCGCGACCTCTCCCGCAAGCAGGAGAGGTAAAAGATGTTCCCCCTCCCCGACTCGCTGTTGTCCGCCAAGCTGCCGGAGCGCGGGATTGCTGCCGTGGACGCGAGCAAGAAGTCTTTCACCGCCGCTTCATCGGTGCTGCATCGGGCTCGGCCCGTCTCTCCGATCGACATCCTTCAGAACGTCGAGGATGGCATCGATGACCGCTTGAGGCTGCGTGTTCTGGATGTCGTGCGTCGAATCGGGAACGGGTCGTACAACGCCGCGCTTCGAAAGCGCAGCCAGCTGATCAGCGAAGGCGGCGTGCACGCGATTGAGCGCATCCCGATGCGCCGGTGTTTCGTTGGCGCGGGGCCTGCCTGGCGTCGACGTCAACACGATGAGTGGCAGGTTGCCGTACCAGCGCCTTGCAGCGATCACCTCATCGGCGCTCGCATGCTGGTAGTTGTTCTCCTCGCTGGCCGACGCCTGTTGATAGGCTACCGACATCTGGTTCTTGCGCGAGGCCTCGTTGATCGCAGCGCCATGGAGCGGGTCATCGGGAGAAATGCAGATCTTGTAGATCTCCGATCCTTTGACGAAACCGACTTCCGCCGCCTTGATGCATGCCTGTTGCCGTTCCAGCTCCTTCGGATCCAGGGCAAAAGCCTGCTCGTGCGTCGGCTGTCGCGGGTCGAGCCTCCACCAGTTTTCCCGCCAGGTTTCTTCCGCCGAATCGACGAGCACCATGCCGGCGACTTCGTCGAGATGGATATCGGCATATAGCCTCACGTACATGCCTCCCAGCGAATGCCCGACAAGGATGTAGGGCGGCCCGACCCGGGCGGCTCCCAGAACGTGGTGAAGATCGTCGACGATGTTGGCGCTGTCAGACGGTCGGCGAGCCGGGTCGCTGAAGCCGATCCCCGCACGATCGTAGGAACATGCGCGCGTATGCCCGGCGATCGCCGGCTGCACACGCGCCCAGGTCGAGTTGTCAGTGCTCATACCTGCTTCGAAGATCACGGTCGGCGTCCCCTTGCCGAGGCAATGCAGGTTGAGCCTTCGCCCGGGCTCGACCTCCACCAGCCGCTGCGCGTGCGTATAGACCGGATCATCGATGATCTTCCCGGCGTCCTCGACAGCGACTGCCGAGGAAGATGCGAGGATGGAAACGAACAGGACGCGGTGGAGCTTGTTGATCACGGGCACGACTCTTCTCCATGGTCCCTGCATGCGGTACCGAAACTCCACGATCCTGTCGACACGGAATGGTCGTATTCCTTCTCTCCCAGCTACCGAAATACATGCTGTCGGGCGTCCGCGAGTGGCAGCCGACGCAGGTCGTTACGCAAATGCACCCGCGGTCGAGGTCCGCCATGGATGACCTCTACGCCGGCGGGCGCCATTCCGACTGCCTGCTAAGGCAATTCAAACGCGTCCGGGAAGATTTCGTCGATCACGCCACCGGCCTCCACCGCACCGCTGTCGCAGTTTCCGCCGGGCGGCGAGGGCTTGCGCAGCGCTCCGCGCTGGTCGGTGGCGTAGATGCATTGCGCGAGCGGAATGTTGTTCGTTGCGACGGCTGGCGGCAGGAGCGTCCGCGTCGGGCCGCCATTGTTGGCGAATGCACCCATCGTCAGCGTGACGTTGGAGTTGTCGGTCCCGTTGCTCAGGGCACCGCCGCAATCCGTATCGTCCGCGAGGTTGTAGCCGACGCTCGTGAACGGCCCCCCGGAGCAACTGTGGCCATGGGTGTTGCCCGAGAAGATCGACTGGCTCAACTGCGGCCCGCTTGCAGATCCGTTGCTGCTGCTGATCGCCGCGCCCTCCTGCGCCTGGTTCGCGACGAGGGTCGCGTTGTACATACCCGCGAACATGCTGCCGGCGAAGTAGATCGCACCGCCTTCCGAGCCCAACGCCGCATTGTTGTAGAACGTCGAATTGCTGATGACCGTGTAGCAGGCGCTGTAGATCGCGCCGCCATGGTTCAGGAAAGCCGTGTTGGGGACATTCGATTTGTTGCCGGAAAACGTCGATGTCGACACGTACAGATTGGTGCCGTCGCAATGCACCGCTCCACCGGTCGAGACCGCGGTATTGCCCGTGAACTCGCTGCCGTTGACGAAGACGAGGCCACCCTCGCTCCATAGCGCGCCGCCGATATTGCCGGCTGCATTGGTGTTGAACTGGTCTTCGTCCAGCCTCAGCTCGTTGCCGAAGTTTTCGATCGCCCCGCCATACAAGGCATTGTTGCCGGCAAAGGTCGAATTCCTGACGTGGACCTTGCCGCTGCTGCTCGAGTCGCCCCGGATGGCGCCGCCATCGAAGGCGCTGTTCGCGGTGAACGTGCTGTTGCCGATGTAGAGCAAGCCATCCGATTCGTTGCTGATGGCACCACCGTTGCCGGGATACGTGATGACGGACCCGCTGGTCTTGATCGTGTTGTGGTCGAACGTCGAACCCGAAATCCTCACCGTCCC
>Ga0070665_100001816_pt1 | contig 24220 bp, 19 predicted proteins | sample KBSS13metaG_FD_65862 | JGI IMG/M metagenome (GOLD analysis project Ga0070665, IMG submission 65862) | Switchgrass rhizosphere microbial communities from Kellogg Biological Station, Michigan, USA - KBS S1-3 metaG | ecosystem: Host-associated > Plants > Roots > Rhizosphere > Soil ... | reverse complement strand
ATCCCGCACATCAGCCATACGGTCGAGATCACGGGCGACACCATGAATCATGGCGGCAAGATGATGATCATGGCCGAGAGCTTGAAGATGGTTTCGAAGTAAGAACTTAGAAGTTAGAAGTTAGAAGGAAGAAGTTAGAAGTCAAGACAGGGCCGGCGCGTGGGCGCCGGCTTTTTTGGGCTTGACTTGTTCTAATGAATTAGTACAATAGGTCACATGGTGGCTGGCGCGCTCGTTTCCATCGACACCAAGGACCGCACGCCCATCTACGCCCAGCTCGATCGCGGCCTTCGAGCCGCCATCGCCACCGGGCGGCTCGCGGTTGGCGAACAGCTTCCCACCGTCCGGCAACTCGCCGTGGACCTCTCCATCAACGCCAACACCGTCGCGCGCGTATACGCCGAGCTCGAACGGGCGGGCGTCATCGAAACCCGCCGCGGCATCGGATCGTTCGTCACCGCGACTCCGCAACAGGCACAGCCTCCCGATCACCACCGTCGTCAGCTGCGCGCGTTCGTTACGCGCGTGCTCGCTGACGCGGCCGCCGCAGGATTCAGCATCGACGATGTCGCCGCCGAGATGCGCGCGCATCGCCAGAAGGGAGCATGACCGTGGCCTTCATCAGCTCACGTCGCACTCAATACAGCGCCGATCCGCCGCGCGCCAACATCGTGGCGATCCTGATTCTGATCGTGTCCCTCGCTATCGGCGGCCTCATGACCGCCGCGGCCGGCAACCCGATACCGCTCATCGTTTCCGCCGTCATCGGGGCGGTCCTGATGCAGTCGCCGCGCGTCGCGCAGCAATGGGAGCGCGCCGTCGTGCTGCGCCTTGGAAAGTACGTCGGCCTGCGAGGCCCCGGCCTGTTCTGGATCGTGCCGTTCGTGGATTCGGTCTCGTCGTGGATCGATCAGCGGACCATCACGACCAGTTTCGCGGCCGAGCAGACGCTGACGTCCGACACGGTGCCGGTCAACGTGGACGCCGTGCTCTTCTGGATGGTTCACGACGCGCAGAAAGCGGCGCTCGAGGTGCAGGAGTACGGGCAAGCGGTGAGCTGGGCCGCCCAGACCGCACTCCGCGACATCATCGGGCGCACCGACCTCACCGACCTGCTGCGGGGCCGCGAGAAGATCGAGGCGGAGCTCCAGCAGCTCATCGATCAGCGATCGAATCCGTGGGGCGTCACGGTGTCGTCGGTCGAGATGCGCGACGTCGTCATTCCCGTCGCGCTTCAGGACGCCATGTCGCGCGAGGCGCAGGCGGCGCGCGAAAAGCAGGCACGCATCATCCTCGGCGAGGCGGAGCTGGCGATTGCTCACTCATTCTCCGAAGCGTCGAGGGAATATCAGAACAATCCGACCGCGCTGCATCTGCGGGCGATGAACATGCTCTACGAGGGCCTGAAGGAAAAAGGCGCGCTGATGCTGATCCCGAGCAGTGCCGTCGAGTCGATGGGCATGGGCGGGCTGATGGGCGCCGCAGCGCTGCAACAGCAGCAGCTGACCAATCCGGGCGAGACCAAGTAGGTAGAAGTCGAGAGGCCGAAGATAAGGAGGACGATATGACGGAACTGACACCGAAATACGTCGACCTGACGAACCTGAAGGCGTTGGCCATGCTCGCGCTGGTCGGGGCCGGCGCTTACATCGTGGTCGGGGGCGTGCCGGTCGTTGCCGGCAGCCTCGTAGTTGCCCTCGTGCTGACCGTCTATCACCACGCGCTGTGAACGCGATGCTGTGTCGCCGTCCGAACGGCCGGGCCTGGCGTCAGAAGAAGAGAGACCCGGCATGCGAATGATCCTGTCGACGGCGTTGGCTCTTGCGATCGGCCAGCAGGCGATGCGGCCCTCGCCGCCGGCCGTTCCGCACGAGCCAGTCGCCGCGATCGTGGAGGCGTTCCGCACACACAGCGTCGTCGCCGTGACCGCGGGTCACGGCGAGGTCCGCGGCTACGCCTTCATGCAGCTGCTCATTCACGATCCTCGTCTCATCGCCGCCATCAACGACATCGTCATCGAAGAGGGGAGCTCGCGCTACCAGGATGTCGCCGACCGTTACGTCCGCGGCGAGAACGTGCCGGTCGAGGCACTGCGGCACGTCTGGCGCGACACCACGCAGCCCGGCCTCGGCTACGACCGTCAATGGGAAGAGTTCTTTCAGGTCATGCGCAGCGTGAACGCGTCACAGCCGGCGGCGCACAAGATTCGTGTCCTGCTCGGCGATCCGCCGATTGAATGGGAGAAAGTACAGGGGCCGGAAGAACACCGCCGATGGATCGAGATGCGCGATACATATCCAGCGGATCTGATCCAGCGGGAGGTCATCGCGAAGGGCCGGCGCGCGCTGCTCACCTACGGGTCGATGCATTTTCAACGCAAGAACCTGAACGCCAACTACGAGTCTGAAGGGCCGGCGGAAACGATCGTCAGCCGTCTCGAGAACAAGTGGGGCGCGAAGGTGTTCACGATTTTCACGGCGGACGTGTCGTCCATCCAGCCGGACGCCGAGTCGTGGCCGTCTCCCAGCCTGGCGATTGTCCGGGGCACGGTCCTCGGCGCGGCCGACTTCACCGTCTACTATCCGTCGGAGGCGATCGGCCGATTTCCGATTCGCGACGGCAAGCCCGATTTCTCGGCTCCGATTCCGCGCGAGCAATGGAAAACCCTCCGGGCCGAGGATCAGTTCGACGCCGTGCTCTATACCGGAAAGGGGCCATCGCCTCGAGTCGAGCTCGATCCGGCGCGTTGCGCGGACAAAGCCGAGTTCCAGGAGCATTTGCGGCGCATGACGACGGCGGGATTGCCGGCTTTCGAGACGGATCGACTCAAAAAGCTCTGCGGCCTGTGAACCTTTCGCCCGCTCGGCCGTAATACCGTCCATGCTTGATTCCTGCGTGCAGGACCTCCGCTATGCGGTGCGGCTCCTGCGGCGTCAGCCGGTCTTTGCGGCGACGGCGATCGTATCGCTCGCCATCGGCATCGGCGCGAACACCACCATCTTCACGATTGCAAACGCGCTGCTCTTCAAGACGCCGGCGGATGTCGTCGAGCCCGATCGGCTCGTGGACATCGGCCGATCACAGGACGGTGAGGGCTTCGACAACGGCTCTTACCCGAACTACCGCGACCTGCGCGCGCGCAATTCGGCCTTCACCGACATCTACGCCTACAAGCTGGGCGCCGAGCCGATGAGTCTCGGCGGACGCGACGGCGCCGAACGAATCTTCGGCAACATGGTCACGACGAACTACTTCACGATCCTCGGAACACGTGCCCGGATCGGCCGGCTCTTCACGGACAGCGACAGCGATCAGCCTGGCGCCGCGCCGTTCGTCGTCCTCAGCCATCACTTCTGGCAGCGTCGATTCAATGGCGACCCGCAGGTAATCGGCCGGACGCTGCAATTGAACGGTCATCCCTTCACGGTGATCGGCGTCGCGCCGGAAGGCTTTCACGGCACGACGGTGCTCACCACCGACCTGTGGGTGCCGCTCACGATGGTGGGCGAGTTGTCGGCGCGCCGGACGGCCTCGATCCTCACGAGCCGTGAAGCAGTCTGGGTCGTGATGGGTGCGCGTCTGAAACGTGGCGTCACGGTCCGTCAGGCGCAAGCGGACGTCGCGGCCATCGGACGCGCGCTCGAGCAGGAATTTCCAGACGCGAACCGCGGTAAAGGCCTGCGGGTCGAGGCCTCCGCACCGCTTCCGGGGAATGGCGCGCCGGTCGCCGCGTTCGTCGCCGTCCTGATGGGCCTTGTGGTCGTCGTGCTGGCCATCGCCAGCGCCAACGTCACCGGCGTGCTGCTTGCGCGCGCGTCGGAACGCCGCCGCGAGATTGCCGTGCGCCTGGCGATTGGCGCCGGCCGCGGCCGCCTCGTGCGGCAGATGCTCGTCGAGTCGTCGCTCCTCTTTCTCATCGGAGGCGTCGCGGGACTGGGTCTCGCGCGCGCGATGACCACGGCGGTCGTGTCGCTGCTGCCGACGCTGCCGGTGCCGATCGACGTCTCGCTTCCGCTCGATGTCCGCGCTGTCGGTTTCACGCTGACGCTCTCGCTCGTCGCAGCACTGCTCTCGGGGCTGGTGCCCGCGTTCCACGCATCACGTGCCGCTGTGTCTGGCGCGCTGAAAACCGACGCGCAAGGCGGACCGGATCGCGTGCGGCTCCGCCAGGCGTTCGTCGTAGGCCAGGTTGCTCTCAGTCTTGTGCTGGTAGTCGGCGCGGGTCTGTTCGTCCGCGGTTTGCAGCGCGCGGCGACGATCGATCCTGGTTTCGATCCGCACGGAGTGGAACTGGCGTTTCTCGATCTCTCGCTCAGCGGCTACACGGACACGACAGGAGCGGAGTTCGCACAGCGCATCGTCGAACGCGTGCGCGCGCTGCCGGGCGTCAGCGACGCGACGCTCTCGGCGATGATGCCGCTCGGCTTGAGTCGCATGGGCCTCGGCGGGCTGTCTCTGCCTGGAGCGCCGCGCCCGCCTGTCGGTCAGCGTGGTCCGGCGCCGCCTGGCTGGCTCGATGCCGACTGGAACGTTGTGGAGCCCGGCTTCTTCAAGGCGATGAAGCTGCCGCTGACGAGCGGACGTGATTTCACCGCGGCCGATCGCCGGGGCGCACCGTGGGTCGTCATCGTCAACGAGACCGCCGCGAGACGGATGTGGCCCAACGAGAACCCGCTGGGCAAGGTACTGGTTCATCATCTCGACCGGACCGGCGGCCCTGATTCGCTGCGGCCCATGACGGTGATCGGCGTGGCGAAGGACGCCAAGTACGCCTCGCTCGGCGAAGGCTCCACCGCATTCGTCTACGTGCCGAACCTGCAGCAGTACGTGCCCCGAACGACGATCGTGGCGCGGCCGGCAGACGGGCGACGAATCGCCGCCGAGATCCGATCGGTCGTGGCCGCGATGAATCCGGATGTGCCGATTGTGCAGTCGCAGACGCTCGACGAGTACGTGTCGGTCGGCCTGGTGCCTCAACGCATCGCGGCGTCGGTTGCGGCAAGCCTCGGGACCGTCGGCCTGCTGCTCGCCGCCCTCGGCATCTACGGCGTCACCGCGTACATGGTGACGAGCCGGACCCGCGAGATCGGCATTCGCATGGCGCTTGGCGCGCATGCGCAGAACGTCGTGGCGATGGTGCTCCGGCAGGGAGCGACGTTGACGGGCATCGGCACGATCGTCGGCCTGGCGCTGTCAGCGGCGTTGAGCCAGCTGGTGGCGTCGCTCCTGTTCGGCATCGGCGCCGTCGATCCGGTCACCTTCACCGGAGCGGCGGCGCTGTTCGGCGCGGTCGGTCTCGTCGCCTGTTACGCGCCCGCGCGCCGCGCGTCCAGAATCGACGCGACGGAAGCGCTGCGGCATGAATAGGTCCCTACGGGACCGCGGTGGCTGCGGTCGGTTTCCTGACCACCGTCACCGTGATCTGCGACGGATACTGCCTGGAATGGTGCACCGCGTTGTGCGCGACGACGCCCTTCGTTTCGTCGTAGTTGTTGCCGCCGGTGTTCAGGTTCCGATCGAATCGCGGAAAATTGCTGCTCGAGATCTCGATGCGCAGCTTGTGGCCGGCGGCGAAATAATTGCTCGTCGTCAGCGGCTGCAGCGTCACCTTGTAAACCTTCCCGGACTCCATCCACGCCAGGGGCTTGTCGTAGCCATCGCGGTAGCGCATCCGCTGGATCGACTCGTCGAGATTGAAGGCGCGGCCGTCCGGGTAAACGTCGAGCACCTTCACCGTGAAGTCAGTGTCTTTGGCGTCCGACGATACGTAGAGCGTCGGCACGATCGGACCGCTCACTTCCGTGCCTTCCTTAAATGCCTCGCTGGTGTAGACGAGGATGTCGTCGCGCGCTTCCATTCGCCGCTGATCGAATGAGCCGGCCTGCACCGCCGTGCCGGTGCAGCAGACATTGCCGCCGTAGGAGAGCACAGGGTTGAGCGGATCGTAAGTGAAGGCATCGGGCTTGTCCGCATCCGGCGCGGCGGCCGACAGCGCACCGTCACCGTTGAGGGTGTTGGCCTTGCCGCCGCTTCCCAGATAGAACGTCAACGGCTGGGCGCCGGCGGGCGGCCAGGTGTCCGCGGTCTGCCACTTGTTGATGCCCATCGTGAAGTAGGTGACCTTCGGCAGCGAGTCCAGCCGCGACGTCTTCTCGCCCTTGAGGAAGCGATCAAAGAAGCCGTAGACGATCTCGTTGTAGTCGAGGCGCGCGTCGCCCATGCTGCGTTCGCCGACGATGGTATCGGCCGTGGCGCGGGTGTAGGAGCAGTGAGCGACCGGGGCGATCACCGCCCACTGTTCGTTGGCCACGGCGGGCGATGAGGTCTGACGCACGTGGTTGTAGAGCGCCAGGTTCGGCCCGACCGACACGTCGTACCACGACATGAACCACAGGCCGGGCACGTTGAGTTTCTGATCGTCGTGATACAGGCCGCCGCGATACCACGCCGGATCGTTCGGCGCCCGCTGGATCATCCGGCCGCCGGTTTCGACCGGCATGGCCGATTCGAAGATGCCGCGCGGGCCGTCGACGTTCTTGATGATGTCCTGCGTTGGCAGGTGCCAGAGCTCTTTCGACCAGTCCACTGGCGGAAGATGCTGCGCGAGATCGAACGACTTGGACGCGCGGATCAAATCCTCACGCGACGTGTTCGGCGGAAACATCGGCCGGACCTGATTCTGTTCGCCGTAGAGCCATGCGATGAACAGCATCTGCACGGCGCCACCGCGATACCAGTTGCCTTGCTCGTAGTACGGTCCGACGCGCCCGACGCCTGCGCCGAAACCCTGGACGTTCATCGCTGCAAAACCGGGATGACCGAGCGCCGCCACGCCCATCTGGTATTCCGCGGTCGACGAACAGCCCGTGGTACCGATTTTCCCGTTCGACCACGGCTGCTTCGTCAACCAGTCAACCGTGTTGAACCCGTCGGTCTTCGACCCGAGGATGTCGTAGTTGCCTTCGGAGAAGAAGTGGCCGCGTTCGTTCTGCACGACGTAGGCGTAGCCGCGCTTGATCGCCATCAGCTGCGCGCTCATGTCGGCGGGCACGCCGTTCTGGATGTCCCAGAAGTTGAAGTTGTACGGCGTCCTCACCCAGATGGTCGGCACCTTGCCCGTGGCGTTCTTCGGCCGGTAGATGTCGGTGGCGAGCCGCACGCCGTCTGGCATCGGCATCATCACCTTGCGCTCGACCACAGCGATGGACTGCAGTTCGGCTTCCATGTCGATGCGCCGCTGCTTGTCGGCAGCGCTGAGCGTTCCCTGCTGCGCGAGCGCCGCGGCGCACGAGATCGCGATCAGCGTCGCGACGACGAAGTGGTGAAGGACGTTCTTCTTCATAGCCAGATGATACGCCTTGTCTGCGCGAAATCGGACACGCAGGCCGTCTGGACAGATCGGTCGTGCGAGGCGCCGCGGGAACGACGAAATGTGTCGGTAGTGTCCGGCTTCAGGCGGACCGAATATCCCGATACTCTTAGACCGTGAACGATCCTACGGCCGGATCAACGCCAGCCAACCGGCTCCGGTTCATCGGCTCCGGCGTGCTCGTTCTCGGCCTGACCGCCGCCTACGTGTTCTATCGCGTCCGATCGCAGACGCGCGAACCGACGATGGATGAACTGCTGCCGGGATATTCAGAGCGCAGCGCGCGTCAGACGGGCATCATCATGGGCAATTTCGTGGTCTCGCTCCTCCACGGCGCCGACAAGCTGCAGGAACCGTCGACGCAGGCGCTGATCATCGCCGGCGTGTCGGTGCTCGTCGCGCTGTGTTGTTTTCGGGTCGCGTGGCTGATGGACCGGCCGGCCGATGACGAACAGAGCGCGTCCGGCCCGGAGGATCAGTAAGCGATCAATCCTCACGTTCCCGTTCGCGGCGCTATACTCCGCGCTTGGATCTGCGCCAGACGTTCGTGCTCGCGAACGAGTTCAAGGAAGGCGACCTGCTGGTCGGCGGCGCCGACGATGCCCGCGTGCGCAACGAGGCACGCCGATCGATCGAAGCGCTGCGCCTCGGCGAGATCGCGCCCTCCTTCGTCAATGACGGTGTCACTGAGGCGCTCGAGCGTTCACTGAATTCGCAATCGCTGGCCGATATTTCGGGTCTGACGATCGGCCGGATGAAGCAGATCCTCCTGAGCAGCGAGGGCTCCGGCTGGATCCGGCGCTATCGCGATGGCCTCAGGAGCGAGGCGATCGCCGCTGTCGTCAAAGTGATGAGCGAAAGCGAGCTGTCAGTCGTGGCTCGCGCGATCTTCAACCCTCTTCCAGGCCAGGGCACGACCATCGGTTCGCCAGGCCATTTTGGTTCGCGCATCCAGCCGAATAGTCCTGGCGACGATGAGGACGACATTCTGCTGTCGATCCTCGAAGGGCTCTCATACGGCTGCGGCGATGTCGTCGTCGGACTGAATCCGGCGAGCGACGATGTGGACACCATCGTCCAGCTCGAAGATCTTCTTCGCCGCGTCGTCGAGCGGCTGCATCTCCCCACCCGCTACTGCGTGCTCTCGGACATCGTCAAGCAGACGCGCGCGCGCGAACGCGCGGCCGTTGACGTGGGGTTCCAGAGCCTGGCGGGAACGTCGAAGGCGCTCGCGGGTATGGTCGATCTGGACGTCGATGGCATTCTCGATCTGGCCCGCGGATTTCCGGGCTGCTATTTCGAGACCGGCCAGGGATCGGCGGTCACCAACGGCGCAGCCGAAGGGATCGACATGGTGACGCTCGAGGCGCGCGCGTACGGCGTCGCGCGGCACATTCAGACGCGCACCGGCGCGTGGACGATCGTCAACGATGTCGCCGGTTTCATCGGCCCGGAGGTCTTCAGGACCGCGGATCAGTTGCGGCGCGCCTGTCTCGAAGACGTGGTGATGGCGAAGCTCCACGGCCTGACCATGGGCCTCGACGTCTGCGCCACGTTCCACATGGGCATCCCGCCGATTGCGTTGCAGGAAACGACCCGGCGGATCGTCCAGCTGGCCGCGCCGGCGTACCTGATGGCCGTGGCCGGCAACGCCGATCCGATGCTCGGGTACCTCACGACGTCGTTTCGCGAGCACCCGCGCCTTCGTAGCCTTTCGGGAGGCCGCGTCACGACGGAGATGAGCGCGAGGCTGTCGGCGCTCGGCGTGCCGGTAGACGGCGACGCGGGTGAGCACTCCACCGCGTTGCTCTACGCCGCGTACCAGAAGGCGGGCGGCGATCGGCGCACGACGGAGGCGCTACGCGCGGAAGGCGTCGCGAAGATCGAGAATCTTCGTGCGCGCGGCTACGACGTCGGCTTCGGCCACGACGCTGGCTACACCGCGCCGGCTGCCGTCACGCGCCGACTGGACGCGGTCTACGCGCAGGCCCGCCGCGCGCTGTACGCCGAACTGGACAGGCATGTGCTCCAGGATGCCACCTCGCAGCACGTGAGCGTCCGGACTTCGTCGCGCGACCGGGAAGACTACCTGGCGCATCCGCGATCCGGAGAATCGATTCGCGACGGCGATGCGGAGCGGATCGTCTCGGCCGTCGCATCGCGCGGGCGGCGTCCCCAGGTCCAAGTCGTAATCTCGGACGGGCTCAACGCCAACGCGGTGAACGAGAATCTGCGCGTGGTTTTGCCGCCGCTGCGGGCCGAGCTCGCCGCTGCCGGCGTGCACGTCGGGACGGCAGACGTAGTCATCGAGAATTCGCGCGTGCGGGCCGGTTATCACGTCGGCGCGCTCGTCGACGCGGACGCCATCGTCCATTTGATCGGCGAACGGCCCGGCACCGGGATCGACACACTGTCGGCGTACCTCACGTTCGGGCGGGATGCCGCCGGACGATCGAGATGGAGCAGCGATCTCGATCACTCCGCGACTACGGCAGTGTGCGGCATCCATCGAGACGGGAAACCACCGTCCGAAGCCGTCGGCCAAATCGCACGCCTGGTCGTGCGAATCCTCGAAGCGCGCAGGTCCGGTGTCGCGTTGTGACCAACGACGATACCCGCGAGCTGAACGCGCTCGGCTACGCCCAGGAACTCTTTCGGACGATGGGCGGGTTCTCGAACTTTGCGATCTCGTTCTCGATCATCTCGATTCTGACCGGTGCCGTGACGCTCTACTCGCACGGCCTCGTGATGGGCGGGCCGGCGGAGATGGCGTTCGGCTGGCCGCTCGTCAGCGTGTTCACGCTCACGGTTGCGGCGAGCATGGCGGAGCTCGCCTCGTCGATGCCGACGTCCGGCGCGATGTACCACTGGGCGTGCCGGCTCGGCGGCAAGAGCTGGGGCTGGTTTACAGCCTGGTTCAACATCATCGGGCAGCTCGCGACGCTGGCGGGCATCGACTATGGCTGCGCGCTCTTCGTGACGCCGCTCATCGGTGTGCCGACGACGAGCGGCAACGTGCTGATCGTCTATGCCGTCGTGCTCGTGTCGCACGGCGTCATCAATCACGTCGGCATCAGGCTGGTGGCTCGACTCAACGATCTCAGCGTGACCGTCCACGTCGTCGGCGTGATTGCGATCGTCGGCGCCTTGTTCATCTTCGCGCCGAAGCAGCCGCTCGGGTTCTTCTTCGCCCGCATCACATCCAACACCAACGGCTGGCCGTACTGGTGGGCGTTCACCGTCGGCTTGCTGCAGGCGCAATGGACGTTCACGGGATACGACGCGTCGGCGAGCGTGTCGGAAGAGACCGTCGACCCGCGGCGCCGCGTGCCATGGGGCATCGTGATGGCTGTCGTCGTGTCGAGCGCGGTCGGCTACCTGCTCCTGATGGCGCTGACCCTCGCGATCCATGACATCCCAAGCGTGCTGAACGCGCGCGACGCCGGCGGCCAGCCGATTCCGGCCGTGATTGCGATCCTCACGACGGCGCTCGGTGCTCGCGCCGGCGGACTCGCAACCGCGCTGGCCGCAATGGCGATGTGGTTCTGCGGTCTCTCGGCGGTCACATGGACGTCGCGCGTGATCTATGCCTTCGCGCGGGACGGCGGGATGCCGATGTCGGCCATCTGGAAGCGAGTGAGCCCGACACATCTCACGCCTGCGCCGGCGATCTGGTGTTCAGTTGCGATTGCGTTCGTGGCGACAATTAGCAGCGGCACCTACGCCGTCGTGACGTCGCTCAGCGTGATTGGGCTGTACGTCTCGTACATCATCCCGGTCGGGCTGGCGTGGAGAGCCCGGGGGCTCCCGGCGGAAATCACTCGCGGTCCGTGGCACCTCGGGCGATTCGGATCGGCGATCAACATCGTTGCAATGATCTGGGTCGTGTTCATCACCGTGATTCTGGCGATCCCAGACGAAGGACGCGCCGGAAAGACCATCGCCGTCCTGACGGTGATACTCGGTGTCTGGTACATGCTCGCGGAACGGTACCGGTTTCAGGGTCCGACCTGGACGGCGCACGACTGAGCGCAAAAGAAAACCCGCGGGCACCTTCCGGCGCCGCGGGTCACGAATTCCGAATTCTTAGTTCCGAATTCTTAATTCTAGTAGCGGTAGTGGTCCGGTTTGTACGGCCCGTCCACCGGCACGCCGATGTAGTCGGCCTGATCTTTCGACAGCTTCGTCAGCTTTACGCCGAGATGATCGAGGTGCAGCCGGGCGACCTGTTCATCAAGGTGTTTCGGCAGCATGTAGACCTTCTTCTCGTACTTGCCGGTGTTGGCGTGCAGCTCGAGCTGCGCGATCACCTGGTTGGTGAACGACGCCGACATCACGAAGCTCGGATGCCCGGTCGCGCAGCCGAGATTCAACAGGCGTCCTTCCGCGAGGATCATGACGCTGTGCCCGTCGGGGAAGCGGAACTCGTCGTACTGCGGCTTGATGTTGATCCGCTCCACGCCCTTGTATTTCTTCAGGCCGGCCATGTCGATCTCGTTGTCGAAATGGCCGATGTTGCCGACGATCGCCTTGTCCTTCATCTTCGCCATGTGCTCGACGGTGATGATGTTGTGATTGCCCGTGGCGGTGATGAAGATGTCCGCCTTGTCGACGACGTCGTCGATCGTCGCGACCTGGTAGCCTTCCATGGCGGCCTGCAGCGCGCAGATCGGATCGATCTCGGTGACGATCACGCGCGCGCCCTGGCCGCGCAGCGCCTGCGCACAGCCTTTGCCCACTTCGCCGTAGCCGAAGACCACGGCCACCTTGCCGCCCAGCATGACGTCGGTCGCGCGCGCGAGGCCGTCCGGGAGTGAATGCCGGCAGCCGTAGATGTTGTCGAACTTGCTCTTGGTGACCGAGTCGTTGACGTTGATCGCGGGGAACAGCAGCGTGCCGGCTTCCATCATCTGATACAGCCGGTGCACGCCGGTCGTGGTTTCCTCTGAGACGCCTCGCAGCGACGAGGCGATGCGCGCGTAGCGGCCTTTGTCCTTCGTCATCGATTGCCGGATGGAATCGAGGATCACGCCCCACTCCTCGGGATCCTTCTCGGCGTCGAACGCGGGGACCTTCCCGGCCTTCTCGAACTCGACGCCTTTGTGCACCAGCAGCGTCGCGTCGCCGCCATCGTCGACGATCAGGGTCGGGCCGCTGCCGTCAGGCCACTCGAGCGCCTGCTCCGTGCACCACCAGTATTCAGCGAGCGTTTCACCCTTCCACGCGAACACGGGAGTGCCCTTCGGGTTTTCCACCGTGCCGCCGTTTTCCGGACGGCCGACGGCGACCGCCGCCGCGGCGTGATCCTGCGTCGAGAAAATGTTGCAGGAGACCCAGCGAACGTCGGCGCCGAGTTCGACCAGCGTTTCGATCAGGACTGCCGTCTGAATCGTCATGTGCAGGCTGCCCATGATCCGGGCGCCGGCCAGTGGTTTCGTCGCGCCGTGCTGTTTGCGCAGCGCCATCAGTCCGGGCATTTCCTGCTCGGCGAGTCTCATCTCCTTGCGGCCGAAGTCGGCCTCGGCGAGATTCCTGACCTTGAATGGTTCGCGTCCGGCCGCCCTGGCGGCGTCGTACGGATGCATTTTCTCGACCACAGTTGCCATCACTAGTCTCCTCGGATAGCCGCGATGTCCTACGCGTGTTTCTGAATTCGCGGCGTTGTTGCGGTTGCGACGAATAGTCCCGGACCCTTGGCCCGGGGATCGGGAGGAAGCGCGACGATACGCACGTCCTCGAATCCCGCTCCCCGGAGCATCTCACGTATGTGCTCGTCGCCGAACCCGAGCCACACGTGTCCCATCTGCTGACGGTAACTCTCCCTGTCGTGCGGCAGCATGTCGACGATGACCGCGCGGCCGCCTGGCTTGAGGACGCGAGCGACCTCGGCCAGCGCTCGCTCCGGCTGAGGGACGTGATGCAGCACGACCATGAGCGTCGCCGCGTCCAGCCGTCCATCGTCGATCGGCAGCGCCTCGAGATCGCCGCGCCGGAGTTCGATGTTGTCGAAGCCGTGCAGCCGCTTTTTCGCCGCCTGCAGCATGGCCGCCGAGCCATCGACGGCGATCACGCGCGCGACGAACGGCGCGAGGGCCGCGCTCACCTGACCCGTGCCGCAGCCGAGATCGCCGACGGTCCAGTCGCCCTGCGCGAAGGCCGCCAGCGCCGCCAGGTGAAAACGATCGCCGAACAGGTCGTCGCGGACGCGATCCCACTGGCCGGCCGACGATGAGAAGAACTCCTGCGATTTGGTGCGGCGTTCCGCGATCGTCGCCTGGAGCCGCCGCTGATCCTGGGCGGCTGTTGGCGACGCGCCGACCTGTTCGCGGACGAGGAGCCAGAGCCGGCGGGCGGGGGAGTCGAGATCGCGCGTCATCGAATAGAGGTTGCTGGTGCCTTCGGCGCGCGCCACGATCCAGTCCCCGTCGGCGAGCGCCTTGAGGTGCCGGCTGACCGTGGACTGGGGCAGCTGGACGATCGTGCACAGCTCTGACACGGTCAGCTCGTTGCGTTCGAGCAGGAGCAGAATCCGGCTGCGCGTGGTATCGGCCAGCGAGGCCAGGTGGTCGTGAATCGCGGGCGCCCGTCCATTCATCCGTATAACCGGATGAAAGGATACATATGGCCGGCATCCGGTGTCAACTCAACAGGACAAGGACCTCTGAGACGAAACCTCTGAGACGAAACCTCTGAGACGAAACCTCTGAGACCAAACCTCTGAGACCAAACCTCTGAGGTTGGACTGCCATGCGTACAATGATGGTCAGGTGACCGCAGCCTCTTCCACAGCCGTCGGCATTCCGGAAGTCTCACGCGAGACGCTGATTCGAGCGCTTCGCGACAGGAGCCTTACGCTGGTCGACGTCCTCTCTCCCGAGTCGTTCGTCGCGTTCCACATTCCGGGCGCGATCAATCTGCCCGTCATGGACATCGCGCGGCTGGCGTCACAGGTACTTCCAGACCGCCGCCGGCGGATCGTGACCTACTGCGGCGGGCCTACCTGACCGCTCGGTGCGCAGGCCGTGAGCCTGCTTCGAGATCTCGGGTACACCGACGTCAGCCACTATCCCGGTGGACTGAGCGAGTGGCTGGCCACGACGGAACCGGAGAGCACCCACTCGGAACGCGGAGCTCATCCCGTTCCGGTCGCCGCGCCGGCGCGGTCAGGTTCAAAGCGTCTCGGATTGATTGACTCGCTCGCCGATCGCTCAGTTGAATCGCTCTTCAAGCTGTGGCTCGAGATCGTGATCGGTTGCGGCCTCGCGTACTGGCTGCTCGCGGAGGTATCGCCGGCCTTCGCGTTGAGGACCAACGCCGGTCCGATCCCTCAAGGACTCCGCGGATTGATGCAGGCGCTCTATTTCAGCGCCGTCACCGCGACGTCGATCGGGTACGGCGATATCGTGCCGTCGAGCCTCGCGCGCGTGCTGGCGGTCTGCGAGGGGATCGCCGGATTGATCCTGTTCGGCTGCGTGGTTTCGAAGTTCGTGTCGCGGCGGCAGGAGGAGCTGATCGGCCAGATCCATCGCATCGCGTTCGAAGATCGTCTCGGCCGCGTGCGGACCAACCTGCTGCTCGTGCGAACCGAGCTGCAGGCGACGGCGCGACTGTGCGAAGGCAGCGAGATTCCCCCGCCGGAGGCTGTCGCGCGGGTCGAGAGCGCGGCGATGGTGTTCGTCGGCGAGCTGCACGCCGTCCACGATCTGCTGTATCGACCGCAGGACACGCCCGAGGAATCGGTGCTCGAAGCCATTCTCGCCGGCCTCGCGTCGGTGTTCCGCGAGTTCAACGAGCTGCTGTCGTGCGTCCAGGCACAGCGGGCGGAGCGGCCTCCGGCGCTGACGGCCAGCGTGAACACCATGTCCCGGCTCGCGCGCGAGATTTGCGGCGACTGCGTCCCGCGCGAATTCGCGCCGGCGCTGCGGACGTGGATGGATCAGATTCAGCGGGCGGCGACCGAGGTCGAGCAGATCTGAATCGTGTTGGCGTTGGGCTGTGCGGCGCAATAGTCGGCGATCGAGCGCTGGACTTCTTCGCGCGCACGGCGCACGTCATGCTCGCGCTTCGCTTCGGATGCCGCGTTCACCACGTAGTCGACGAGCGTCATCAGGTTGAACCCGATCGCCGGCGGCTGCCAGCCGATCGGGTCGAGCTGCCATGGCGGTTTGTCGAAAATCTCGTGCATCGGGTGGACGGCTTCGATGTGGATCTTGAAGTTGACCTCGGGCTCCGGCAGCGTCAGCTGAAGTGGCTTGTGCTGGAGCACGGCCCGCATGCGGTCGAGCGACTGATCCGGCGCGGCTGTTTGCGCGAGCGCCGTTGCGGACGTCCCGAGCACGATCGCCACTGAAAATGCGAGCAGGCGCTTCATCGAACCGGCGTCTCGCAGATCTGAATGCCGGCGCCGCCGCTCGGCTGAGCGTCGCAGTACTGCGCGATGGCGGCACGCACTTCGTCCTTCGCCACCGCCTCGGCGTGCAACCGGTCTGCCCTCGTGACGGCTGACGCCACCTTTCCGCCCAGATAGCGGCCGGCGAGATTCTCGATGAGGATCGTCAGGAGCTCCGGCTGACTGAACGCGGACAGCGGCTGACGCAGAGGGTTGTCGACCGAGGGAAACATGATCCGATCCTGCTCGGCCATGTAGAGGCCGCCGGCGGGTACCGGACCTGCTTTGAAGTCGAGCGTCGCAAGCAAGTCGTCGATGTGCTGGCGTTCCTGAATCTGCACGCGGAAGATCGGCCGTTCGTCGAGCGTGCTCAGCGACAGGGTGGGAGTGGTTTCGAGCGCTTCCCGGATTTTCGTCACGGAGAATGCCGGCGCTGAGCCGGGATCCGTGGCCGCCTGTCCTGCCGTCGCGTCTTGTGGAGAGGACGCAGGCGTCTGCTGCGCCGCCGCGGGCGAGGCGACGACAATCGCCGTAAACAACAGAGCCGACAGACGCATACTCGTTAGGACGCCGCGGACCCACCCGCAGCTCTGTCCACAGGTTAACGTACACGGAAAGCATGACGTAGGCCAGTCAAACCCGTCCGGATTCGAACAGGTGCGCGCGTGCCACGTGAAGCGTAGAATGCGGACAACAGGGGAGCGCGACGGCTCCAGCCGAGAAAGACGAGGGAGGCCCGGGATGCATCAAGTCCTGCGCGCGGATCAGATCGAGCTCGCCGACGCCATTGCTGAAGGTGCGAAGCGTCGGCCGAGCCAGGCGTTCGGTGAGTACTTCTCGGCCAAAGGCGGCTCCTGCGCGCTCGGCGCCGCGTACGAAGGCGCGTATGCGCTGCCCCAGGAGGCCGGCTCGATCAGGCCGCGTCTCGATCGCCTGTTCGACTGTCTCGAGAACGTCCGCCGGCGGTGTCCCGAGGGCTGCAACAAACGCCTGCCGCTCAACGCCATCATCCTGCACCTGAACGACGATCATCACTGGACGCGCGAGCAGATCGTCAGCTGGCTCAGGAAATAACGCCCGCTCAACACATCAGCGCTCGCCGATGCCCGAGCTCCCTGATGTTGTCGTTTATCTTGAAGCGCTCAGCCGCCACATCGCAGGCCGCCGGCTCGATCGACTCACGCTTCACAGCCCGTTCGTCCTCCGCACGGTCGATCCACCCATCGACGCGATCCAGGGGCACATCGTTCGCGGCGTGCAACGCATCGGCAAACGCATCGTGCTCGGGTTCGACGGCGACCTGTTTCTAGTCCTCCATCTGATGATCGCTGGACGCCTCCGCTGGCGCGAGCCGGGCAGGAAGCCTGGAATCGGCCCAAAGCTGATCCTGGCGTCGTTCGTCTTTGAAAACGGCACGCTGCTGTTCACCGAGGCGAGCTCGAAAAAGCGCGCGTCGCTGCAACTGATTCGCGGCGAGGCGTCGCTCCGCTCGCTCGATCCCGGCGGCGTCGAGCCGCTCGACGCGACGATCGAGCAGTTTCACGAGGCGCTGACGCGCGAGAGCCACACGCTGAAGCGCGCGCTCACCGATCCGCATCTGCTCAGCGGCATCGGCAACGCGTACTCGGACGAGATCCTTCATGCGGCGCGCCTGTCGCCGCTCAAGCTCACGCGCTCGTTGACAGACGAGGAGTTCCTCCGGCTGTACGACGCGACGCGCGCGACGTTGACCCGCTGGGTGAACCTGCTTCGCGCGCAGACCGGCGACGCGTTCCCGGAGAAGGTGACCGCCTTTCACGAGGAGATGGCGGTTCACGGCCGTTACCGCCTGCCGTGTCCCGTCTGCGGCAAGCCGGTGCAGCGAATCGTCTACGCCGCGAACGAGTGCAACTACTGCGCGGCCTGCCAGACGAGCGGCCGCCTCCTCGCCGATCGTTCGCTGTCCCGCCTGCTCAGGGACGACTGGCCGGCATCGATCGACGACCTCTGACCGACCTACCTGACCCACGCGACCCACGTGACCTGCCCGACCTACCCGCCCCCTGGACGGACTTGCTCTTATGCATCACTGCATGTAGATTTATAGATGTGAAACAGGCCTCGGCCCTCTACCGCCTGCTCGGCGACGAAGCGCGCCTTCGGCTCCTGCGAGTTCTCTCCAGCGAGCGGCTGAACGTGACCGAGCTGACCGGCGTGCTGGGCCTCGCCCAATCCGGGGTCTCGCGCCACCTGGGTCTGCTCAAGGACGCGGGCCTCGTCGCCGAAGAGCGCGACGGAGGCTACACCTACTACCGCGCCGCCGCCCTGCCCGGTGGCGACGCGCTTCTCACCGAGGTCCTGCGATCGCAATTCGAGACGTCCGCCGCCGACCCGGCGGTTCGCGCCGACGAGGCGCGCCTGCAGGAGGTCCTGCGGCTGCGGAAAGAGAACTTCGACGCCCACGCTGGACCCGACACACGCGATGCGCGTCAGCTCGTGCCGGGACGCAGCTGGGCCGCGTGGTCACGGGCGCTGGGCCTGTTGATGCCGCCGGTGAAGGTGGCCGACCTCGGCTGCGGGGAAGGGTACCTGACGATCGAAGCCGCCCGATGGGCGTCGCGCGTGGTCGCGGTCGACCGCTCGGAAAAAGTGCTGATGCGCGCGAAGGCGCTCGCCCGCCGCCGCCGTGTCTCGAACGTCATCTGGAAGAAAGGCGAGCTCGAAAAGCTGCCGATGAAGGACGCCTCCGTAGACATCGCGATGCTGTCGCAAGCGCTCCACCATGCGGCCGATCCCGTCCGTGCGGTCGCGGAAGCCGCCCGCGTGACCACGCCAGGCGGCCGCGTGCTGCTGCTCGACCTGCGCTCGCACGAGGAGGAGTGGGTCCGCGCGAAGCTCGGCGACCGGCGCCTCGGATTTGCAGACGAGGAGCTCCGGCGCATGCTCACCGTCGCCGGACTCGGCAACGTCAAGGTGGGTGTCGGCGCACGCAAGGCCGGCGATCCGTTTACGGTGTTGATCGCCTCGGGAACGAAATGCGGCACCAAACTCTCGAAACCCACGAAATTGCGAAAACACGACAACCCATGAGTTCCCGGCTGATGAAATCTGACGTACGCACGCAACTCGAAGCGCTTCTCGCGAAGCGCATCCTCGTGCTCGACGGCGCGATGGGGACGATGGTCCAGCGGCACCAGCTGACGGAAGCCGACTTCCGCGGAGAGCGATTCGCCGGCCACCCGAAGGATCTTCGCGGCAACAACGACGTCCTCGTGCTCACCCGGCCGGACGTCATCGCCAGCATCCATCGTCAGTATCTCGATGCCGGCAGCGACATCATCGAGACGAACACGTTCAGCGGGACGGCGATCGCGCAAGGCGACTACAGCCTCGAGCCGTTCGTCTACGAGATCAATCTCGAAGGCGCCAGGCTGGCGCGGGCTGCGTGTGACGAGTACATCGCGAAGAATCCTTCGCGGCCCCGATTCGTCGCCGGCGCCATGGGGCCGACCAATCGCATCCTGTCGATCTCGCCCGACGTCAACAACCCGGCGTTCCGCAACATGACGTTCGACGAGCTGCGCGACGCGTTCAAGGAGCAGGCGCGCGGCTTGATCGACGGCGGCTCCGACCTGCTGCTGGTCGAGACCATCGTCGACACGCTGAACGCGAAGGCGGCGATTGTCGCGATCGAGGAGCTCTACGAGGAGCGCCAGACCCCGATCGACGAGCGTCTTCCGTTGATGATCTCAGTGACCATCACCGACCGCAGCGGGCGCACGCTCTCCGGGCAGACGATCGATGCCTTCTGGGTGTCGATCGCGCATGCCCGGCCGTTCAGCGTCGGCATCAACTGCGCGCTCGGTGCGCGCGACATGCGGCCATACCTCGCGGAGCTGGCACGCATCGCCGATTGCTACGTGAGCTGCTATCCGAACGCCGGCCTTCCGAATGCCTTCGGCGGCTACGACGAGCAGCCCGCCGAAACCGGTGATTACCTCCACGAGTTCGCGACCAGCGGCTTCGTGAACATCGTCGGCGGCTGCTGCGGGACCACGCCGGATCACATCAAGGCGATCGCTGACGGCGTGGTCGGCCTGCCGCCTCGAGCCCTGAGCCCTGAGCCCTCAGCCCTACATCAGACACAGTTTTCCGGCCTCGAGACGCTGACCATCCGTCCCGAGTCGAACTTCCAGATGATCGGCGAGCGGACCAACGTGACCGGCTCGCTGAAGTTCGCACGGCTGATCAAGTCGGGCGACTACGCGACCGCGACCGACGTCGCGCTCGAGCAGGTGCGCGGCGGCGCCAACCTCATCGACATCAACATGGACGAGGGCATGCTCGATTCCGAGCAGGCCATGACGCGCTTCCTGAATTACATCGGTACCGAGCCCGACATCGCCCGCGTGCCGTTCATGATCGACAGCTCGAAGTGGTCCGTGATCCTCGCGGGCCTGAAGTGCGTGCAGGGCAAGGCGGTCGTCAATTCGATCAGCCTGAAGGAAGGCGAGGCGGAATTCCTCGCCAAGGCCGCGATCATCAAGCGCTTCGGGGCGGGCGTCGTCGTGATGGCGTTCGACGAACAGGGCCAGGCCGATACGATCGAGCGGAAGGTCTCGATCTGTCAGCGCGCCTACGCGCTGCTCACTCAACGGGCCGGCTTCGATCCGGCCGACATCATCTTCGATCCCAACATCCTGGCGATCGCCACCGGTCTCGAAGAGCACAACGCGTACGCGATCAATTTCATCGAGGCGACGCGCATCATCAAGGCGACCTGTCCCGGAGTGAAGATCAGCGGCGGCGTCAGCAACCTGTCGTTCTCGTTCCGCGGCAACGACGTGGTCCGTGAAGCGATCCACTCGGCGTTCCTGTTTCACGCCATCAAGGCCGGCATGGACATGGGGATCGTCAACGCCGGCCAGCTGGTGGTGTACGAGGACATCCCGAAGGATCTGCTCGAGCACGTCGAGGACATCATCTTCAACCGGCGCGCCGACGCGACCGAGCGCATGGTGGAGTTTGCCGCGACCGTCAAGGGCGGCGCGACCAGACGGGAGCACGACCTCACGTGGCGCGAGGCGTCCGTCGAGGCGCGGCTGTCGCACGCGCTCGTGCATGGTGTGGTCGACTTCATCGAGACCGACGTCGAGGAGGCGCGGCAGAAATACGCGCGGCCGCTCGAGATCATCGAAGGGCCGCTGATGGACGGCATGAAGGTTGTCGGCGATCTGTTTGGCGCGGGCAAGATGTTTCTCCCGCAGGTCGTGAAGAGCGCGCGGGCGATGAAGCGCGCCGTTGCCTACCTCGAGCCGTTCATGGCGGCGGAGCGCGAATCGCGGATGGCACTCGGTGGCGTCGCCGAGACGGCGTCGAAGGGCAGAATCGTCCTTGCGACCGTCAAGGGCGATGTCCACGACATCGGCAAGAACATCGTCGGCGTCGTGCTGGGCTGCAACAGTTACGACGTCGTTGACCTCGGCGTGATGGTGCCGTGCGACAGGATTCTCGAGACCGCCCTCCAGGAAAAGGCCGACCTGATCGGGCTGAGCGGGCTGATTACGCCATCCCTCGACGAGATGGTCTTCGTGGCGAAGGAGATGGAGCGGCGAAACATCCGCTTGCCGCTGCTCATCGGCGGCGCGACTACCAGCCGGCAGCATACGGCGGTGAAGATCGCGCCCGAGTACACGGAAAGCACGGTGCACGTCCTGGACGCGTCGCGCGTGGTGGATGTGGTCTCGAGCCTGCTGAGCACCGATCGCCGCGCCGCGTTCGAACAAACCAATCGCGGACTGCAGGAAACGCTGCGCTTCCAGCACAGTCAGCGGAAGGAACGCCCGCTGCTGCCGTACGAGACCGCGCTCGCCAACCGGCTCGCGATCGATTGGCCGGCGCAGATGCTGCCGGAGGCGCCCTTCATCGGCCGCCGTGTCGTGAACGTTTCGCTGGAGGACCTGGTCCCGTACATCGACTGGACGTTTTTCTTCTCGGCGTGGGAGCTGAAAGGCCGGTACCCGGCGATCCTTCAGCATCCCGAGTACGGAAAAGCGGCGCGCGATCTCTACGACAGCGCGCAGGTGCTGCTGAACCGAGTCGTTGGCGATCGCCTCCTGACCGCGACCGGCGTCTATGGATTCTGGCCCGCGGCGAGCGAAGACGACGACATCGTCGTCTATCGCGATCGGGAGCACACGGGAGAGCTCGTGCGCTTCAACCTTCTGCGTCAACAGGAAGCCATCGCCGACAGGAAACCCAATCTTTCGCTGGCTGATTTCATCGCGCCGCGATCGGCGCTCGGACGCGGCCGAACCGATTACCTCGGTGCGTTTGCGGTCACCGCCGGCATCGGTGCGGATGTGCTTGCGGCGAGATTCGAGAAGGAGCTCGACGATTACAGCGCCATCCTCGTCAAGGCGCTCGCCGATCGCTTTGCCGAGGCCTTTGCAGCGTATCTCCACCAGCGCTCGCGCCAGGAGTGGGGAATCGACGAAGCGCGCACCGTGGACGACGTCCATCACGAGACGCATCGTGGAATCCGTCCGGCGTTCGGTTATCCCGCGTGCCCGGATCACAGCGAGAAGTTCAAGCTGTTCGAGCTGCTCGATGCGGCAGAGGTCGGCATCGCCTTGACCGAGAACGCCGCGATGACGCCGGCCGCCAGCGTCAGCGGCTTGTATTTTGCGCACCCTCAGGCGAAGTACTTTACCGTCGGGCGTCTCGGAGAGGATCAGATCGCCGGCTATGCGAAGCGTAAGGGCCAATCGATCGATGAAGTCGAACGATGGCTCACGTCCAATTTGGCCTACGAGCCCGCGCGTTGTTGATAGCGTCAATTGATCGATCGCAGACGATCCGAGTGCTCATCCGTTTCAGAGCTCAGCAAAACGCGTAGAAAACTGCTTCGTCGCGCTCCGCCGGCAGTATCCTTGCTGCGAGGATTCGGCGCATGCGGCATCCGCCACCGCCCCTCGTCCCACTCATGCGAATTTTCTGGTGTGCACAGGTCGCGTGCGCGAGCCTGCTGATGACGGTCTCCGCCCGCGCGGCGACGATTTCCGTACCTGTCGGCGGAAATCTGCAGCAGGCGATCGATAGCGCGGCGCCCGGCGACACGGTCGCGCTTGCGCCCGGCGCGACGTTCATTGGCAGCTTCACGCTTCCGGCCAGGATCGGCGACGCCGTGATCACGATTCGCACCGCCGGTGACGATGGGCTTCCGGGCGACGGCGAGCGAGTCTCGCCAGTGAACTCGGGCACGCTGGCCGTCGTTCGCGCGATCGCCAACGCTCCGGCGTTCAAAACTCTCGCCGGCGCGCACCACTGGCGCCTGATGCTGCTCGAAGTGCAAGGCGTCGGCGGGAGTGACGTGATCACCCTCGGTGACGGCTCGAGTGCTCAAACGTTACTCTCGCAGATTCCACACGATCTCGTCATCGATCGCGTCTACATTCACGGCGATCCGGACAAGGGACAGAAGCGCGGGATCGCGCTCAACAGCGCATCGACGACGATCGTCAGCTCCTACATCTCCGACATCAAGCTGGCCGGGCAGGACTCACAAGCGATTTGCGGGTGGAACGGACCTGGTCCGTTCACGATCACGAACAGCTATCTCGAAGCGTCGGGAGAAAACCTGATGTTCGGGGGCGCCGATCCCAGCGTGCCCAATCTCGTGCCGGCCGACATCGTGATCTCCAACAATCTGGTCAGCAAGCGACTGGCGTGGCGGACCGGACCCTGGACGGTGAAGAACCTCATCGAGCTCAAGAACGCGCGGCGCGTCACCATTTCCGACAACACCTTCGAGAACAATTGGGACGATGCGCAGCCGGGTTTCGCGATTGTGTTCACGGTGCGCAATCAGGACGGCCGCTGCCCCTGGTGTCAGGTCGATCACGTGACGTTCGAGCGGAACATCGTCCGGCACAGCGCGGCCGGCATCAAGATTCTCGGCTCGGACAACAATCACCCGAGCCAGCAGACGCAGACGATCCTGATTCGGAACAACCTGTTCTACGACATCGACAGCCAGGTGTGGGGCGGCAACGGGTACTTCCTCGCGATGACCGATGGCGCCCGCGACATCACGGTCGATCACAACACGATCGTCCAGGTGAACGCGCTGGGCGTCGTTCAGATCGACGGGCCACCCGTGCTGCAGTTCGTGTATACGAACAACCTGTCGAAGTACGGCAGTTACGGATTCGCCGGCAGCGGACGCGGATCCGGCAATAGTGCGATAAGCGCGTACCTGCCGGGCTCGAACATCACGCGGAACGTGATTGCCGGCGCGCCGGCCGCCAGCTACCCCGCCGACAACAGCTTTCCCTCACCAGCGCAGTTCGAGACGCAGTTCGTCTCGTTTACCGGGTGGGACTATCGGCTCGTGCCTTCGAGCCCCTGGCGCGGCGCGGGGACCGACGGATTGGACCTGGGCGCCCCGCCCCTTACCGCGATCCGCTAGATCCCGACAATCG
>Ga0070665_100001812_pt1 | contig 24235 bp, 22 predicted proteins | sample KBSS13metaG_FD_65862 | JGI IMG/M metagenome (GOLD analysis project Ga0070665, IMG submission 65862) | Switchgrass rhizosphere microbial communities from Kellogg Biological Station, Michigan, USA - KBS S1-3 metaG | ecosystem: Host-associated > Plants > Roots > Rhizosphere > Soil ... | reverse complement strand
CACTCACAGTGGCGGGACCGCGCCGGCTTTTCACCGGACTTCCCTGTTATGCCCTCGTGGGCACCCAGACAGGGACGAGATTTATACCATCTCCGCGGCGACGGCGTCCAGCGCGCGGGCCGCGAGCTGCCAGGCCGCGAACACCTGACGGCCGTACGCCGACGGCCGGTACCAGCGCCGCGGGCGCCCGGTTGCGCCGGCGATCACCGGTTCCACCTGCGATTCGACGTAGCCCTTGTTCTGCATGCGCTGAAGCGTAATGTAGACGGTCCCGCGCTTCAGCGAACCGCCCGAGCGGTCGGCCAGGCGAAGCGGGAACTGCTCACCCTCCTGCAGAAGACTCAGAATCAGGAGTTCCGTTTCCGCCAGCTGCGGCATCCGAGAGCTGAAATGCGGTCTCGATGACATGGCGCCCCCCAGCAGGCACCGTAACACGGGTCTTGGGAAGTCAGGCCAGTTGAGCGGTCACGAGCGCGTCAGTGACACGTAAGTGACGTATGTCAGGCGTGTCACTTACCGGCCTTCGATGGCCGGCCGTACAGCTCTTCCAGCTGGCGGTCCACCTTTTCCAGCAGGGCCGGGTCGCCTGGATACCAGTACTGGAGGTGACACGCTTCGCAGGCGCGATCGAGGTTGTCGGCGGCGTCCCACAGTTCCGCGGTGTTCCGCTTCTTCACGATCTCCAGCACTTCGAGCCCGACATTGCGCAGGGCCTCGATCTTCGCATTCCACAACACCGGATCGGTTTCGAGTTTCGCCTTGATCTGAGCGGGCGACAATTCGCTCGGCTCAGGGCCCGAGCTGTTGTTCTCGTCTCCCGGCGGCGCGAACGGGCGCGGGACTTTCAGCAGGTACACGCCTTCAGCGATCGTCACGGCGCCGACGCGAATCTTGTCCCAGTCCGCGTCGGTCTTCGGTACTCGTTCAATCGTACCGCGCTTGGTGGTCTCGATCTTCACCGCGTCGAAGATGTTGTCGGACGCAGGATCGAGCATGTCGCGCATGAGTTCCTTGACCGAGACCACGGGCTTCATGTCGCCCCACAGAACCGGCCCTGCGGGCGTCGCAGGAGCCGCGGCCGGCGAGGCCGGTTTCGGCGACGAACAAGCGGTCAGCATCACTGCAGCGCAGAACAATCCGGCGACGTATCCGTTCCGGTTCGTACCAATTTTTTTCATGCCACCCACCACCAAAACGACTCAGCAGTGTACTACGGCGGCGAACCCAGCCAAGCGCGCGCTCTGGCACTGATGTTGCTCAAAATCTCATCGCGGAGGTGAATCATGAGAGGTCACGTCGTCGCGTACGCCATTGCCGCAGCCGCTCTCGTTGCGTGCGCAAACTCGGCGTTCGCCCATCATCCGTTCAGCGCTGAATTCGATGTGAACAAGCCGGTTACTCTGACGGGGACGATCACCAAGGTCAACTGGGAGAATCCGCACACGCATGTTTTCATCGACGTGAAAGACCCTGCGGGGACGGTATCCAACTGGAAGGTCGAGCTTGGCAGTCCGGTGGCCCTGACCAACCGTGGCTGGCACCGCGACATGCTGAAGACCGGAGAGTCAGTCACCGTGGACGGCTGGCAGGCGAAGGACGGCAGCCATCTGGCCAACGCCCGCTCGCTGAAGATGCCGAACGGCAAGACCATGTCGGCCGCGTCGTCATACACCGGCGCCGGCAAGAAAACACCATCGGCGGGGAACTAGCGGAACACTGCTCGCGCGCGGGCCTGGCCGCGCGCGAGCACGACTGTCGGCGCCAACGACATCTTTACGAATCTCCGACTGCGCAGATGCCGCTCCGCGGACGGCCTTCGTGAAGGTTGCGCCTTTGGCTGTGGGACACTAGCACTGGCTTGGGACTGGACCCGCGGCCGAACCTCTGAGGCTCAACGTGCTTCGTCTTTCCGATCGACCTGTCGCTGTCACCATGACGCTCCTCATCATCGGAGCGCTGGCATCCGCCTGCTCGTCGCCAAAGCCGCCGGCCGCGCCGGCGCCCGCTCCAGCGTCGCCGCCGCAGACGCTCTGGGGGGACATGAAGCCGATTGTCTCGGTCAAGGAACTGATGCAGTACATGATCGATCCGGCTTCCGACTACATTTTCGATTCGGTGAGCACGGTGATCCAGCCGAACGGGCGGGTGGTCGACAAAGCGCCGAAGACCGACGCGGACTGGGAGAAGCTCCGCATCGGCGCGGTAACACTCCTCGAAGGAATCTACCTGCTGAAAGTCCCCAGGCCCTTCACGCCGCCCGGAGACGAAAACAACAGCGTCGGGCCGGACGCGACCGAGCTCTCTCCCGCCCAGATCCTGGCGAAGGTCCAGAAGGATCCGGTCGAGTGGAACGCCAGGATCGAGGCGCTCCGCAACGTCGGGCTCCAGGTCCTCGAGATCGTGAAGAAGAAGAACACCAGCGAGCTGTGGGACGCGAGCGAGAATCTGGATGTCGCATGCGAACAGTGCCATGCGAGCTACTGGTACCCGAAAGAGGACGCCGAGTTTTACCGGGTCCTCGACAAAAGGCTGACGGACTTCTCGCGCTCGTCTTCGGCTGGCGCACGCAGCAAACCACCGGCGGGTTCTTCACCGGGCGTCGGCCGCTGACTTCTCGGTCAGTGACTTGTCAGTGACTGCGGCTTGACCGGTGCAGGCGCTGCCTGAGCCAGACATGCTGGACACAGGCAGTCGGAGTATTGCTCGCGGAGCGCGGCGCGGCCGGCCGCGTCGAGCTTGACCTTCCAGCACCAGCAGCCGAACAAGCCCCCGCAGTCGAAGGTCTGCCCGCACTTCTGACAGCGTTTCTCGCGGGCAAACATCCCGGGCTCAGGTCTTCGGAACAGGCGGATAGGCGAAGTCCACGACCGTGGGCGCACCCGGCTTGACGTCCACGGTCTTCGTGAGCGTCCCGAGCTTCTCGTGCCACACGCTGATCGTGCGCTTGCCGGCAGGCACGTTGCCGATCGTGAACGAACCGTCAGCGCCGGTCACCGCGAAGTAGGGGTGATCGACAATGCCGACCCAGGCCGTCATCCAGCGGTGGACGTCGCAGCCGATCTTCAGCATTTCTTCGTCGAGCAGCTTGAAGTCGTGCGTGAGGCCGGCGATTGGCTGTCCGACGTTGAAGCTGTTGCGATGGGTGGAGCTGCTGTGGACGTTGTGCAGCAGGTTGTCGCTGTTCTTCACTCGCAGCATCTGGCCCACACGCGCACCGACGACGCGCGGCTGGTAGAAGCAGGTCTTCTGATCGAGGAGGACGGGCTGCGACGGCACGGGCGTTCCGGGGAACGAGCCATCCAGCTTCACGAACACGTTCATCAGGCCGCCATCGTCGCTCGTCGCCACGATTTCGTCGACGGGGCCGGGTTTCTTGCCGGCCCACATCTTCGCGCACATCGGGTCCATCCCCATCCGGATGACCCGGTTGCCCGGCGCCTCGCCGTTCAGCTTCACGCGGCCACGGAGTGTGCCGGTGGCCTGAGCAGAGGCCCCGGGGACCACGGCGGCTGAGAAGATGAGCGCCAGCCCGGCGATGATCGCGGCGCGATACGTCATCTCGTCATTTCTTCCTGACGCTGCCTGCCCCTTCGATCTTCTCCGCGTCCGGGGGATACCAGTACTTGAGATGGCAGGTCTCGCAGGCGTTGTCGATGACCTCGCCGGCGTCGGACAACGCGTCCGCGTTCTTGGCGTCGATGGCCGCCATCGCCTTCATCCCGGCATCGTGCAGCGCTCCGGCAAGCTTCACGAGCGTGTCGGGGTCGTCGTCCATGACCCGTCGAATCGCTTCGGGGCTGAGCTCGATGCCCGGGTTCTCCGACTTCTCTCCGGGCTTGGCAACGGCGCGCCCATCCATGATCAGCAGGTTCGTCGCTTCCACCAGCGTGATGGCCGCGCGCCGCACCGCCTTCCACTCGTCGTCGGTTCGGGGGCGGCGCTCCTCGGTGCCCTTCCTCGTGACGATCGTGGCGACCGATTCCCAGAGGAAGTCCGCGGACGGGTCGACCATCGAGTCCATGATGTCCTTGATGGTGGCGGTCTTGCGGAACGGCGGCTCCTTCTTGGCCGCCGGGGCAGGAGCGGGCGCCGAACAGGCGGCCGCGACCAGCAGCGACACGCCGGCCAGCGCGAGCCAATGGAACGTTCTCAGTCTCATTCGCAACCCTTCTTGAGCGTGGAGTCACCCGAAAACGGCGAAGGGCAGGCGGGCAGGATCCAACCTGCCGGCCTGCCCTGCCGAACCATTCGTCTTGATCGAGTCATGTAGTGCAGGCCTTCCGGCCTGCCCGAACGGCAGGGCTCAAGCCCTGCACTACACCGTTCCGGTTTAGTCGAACGTGCCGCCCCACTTCCAGCCGTCCGACGGCCGGGTGATGGTGCGCATCCGCAGGCGATGATCCTCGGGGTTGCGGCCCGGGTTGCCCGTGATGATGACGTGGTCGCCGGGTTTCAGCGTCTCGCGCGTCACGCCCTGGCGGTTCAGCTGGAGACCAGCGCCCCACTCCACCGCGTACCGCACCACCTGCCCCTGCGCGTCCTTGCCTTCGACGTGCACGAACGAATGCGGGTTGCGGAAGAGGAACTGCACCAGTTCGCCCTCGACCGTTTCGGTCTTGTCTTCGAAATACGTTGCCGCGAACGAGTGGTGCGCGGAGACCGGCTTCATCGTGTAGACGAAGGCCCCCACGAACGCCGACGCTGTCAAAGCCAGAAGCAACTTGTGTTTCATCGCCGTCCTCCAGAGCCTGCCCGGCCCCTTGAAATACCGCAACACGATAACACGACGTCGGACGATTTCTTACCTTCGGGCGGTCAATTAGCGGTCAGTGACAGGTCTGTGACCGCGGCGCACGTTCTTTTTTACGGTTTTTCAACGTTTTTGCGGCCGCTTCCCGCTCCCAGCGGAGACTTCGCCAGCTGAAGTTCCCGGTGGAACAAGTAAGTAATGTCGATCGGCGTGTCGTCCATGGCCTTGACCTTCAGGACCACCTGGTAAAAGCGCGGCAGCGAGCCGTTTGTTCCCTGTGCCTTGAGGCTCGAGACCAGCTGTTTGGCCAGGTCGGGGTCCGTCAGCGCCTGCACCGCGCCCATGACGCTCGCGATCGTATTGCCGGACAAATACAGGATCTTGCCGTTGCCGTAGAGTCCCGGCAGGTTGCTGATGAGCGCGTGGCTTTCCTCGAACTCCTGCCCACCCTTTGGAAATACGTCGCCCAGGAAAGCGGGCTCGCCCGGCTGCGGTTTCAGGTTCTTCACGCCCTCCGGGGTGAGCACAAACGGCTGATCGATGGGCGGAATCGCCTGGATTTGCGGTTTCCCGACCGTCGAACCGACGAAGATGACGTCCCCCATCGCGATCTCGCCCATGGACAGGAGATCGCTGCGGATGGGAAAGACGTTGCGCTTGCGCTGCCCGAGAAACTGGCCCAGCAGGAACGCCGCGTTCGCCGTGCCGACGCCGGTCACGCCGGATGCGCTCGCCGCGACGGCGACTCCCTGCGCGCTGGCGTGAAAGGGATCGGTCGACAGCGTGACCATCAGCGGCCGATCCGACGACAGGAGCGGCCCCCACAGCTGCTGAAGCTCAGGCGTCCACGGCAGTTGCGCGCCGGTTTGCGCCGTCTTCTCGGCACGCGACAACCGGACGCCGAAATACGCCGCGGAAACAACCGCCAGCAGGAGCGACGCGGCCAGGGCGATCTCGCGCGTGGACACCTTCCGGCGTGCCGGTGGGGGGGCGGGGTCCGGCACGGGCACTTCCACGACGGGACGGGGCGCGAACGTCAGGGTAAATCCGCCTTTCGGCAGATCCACCATGACGGGATCCTCGAGGCCCTCGGTCCGGTAGTACTCGCTCAGCTTCTGCCGCAGCCGCCCGACGTGCATCCGCACGACCGATTCCTGGCGCGGGTCGTACGAGGCCGGCTTGCCGAACACGTCCAGGCCGACGGTATATTCCTTGAGGTTCTGGGCCTCGCCCGAGAGGGACTTGCCCGCCAGGTAGTTGAGGAGGTTCCGGTGAACTTCCGACGTCTTGAACGCCTTGCTCGAGACGATGCGCTGAACCTGGAGCTGGTTCGCGTCCAGTTCAACGACCTCGGGAACCATAACGGCCGATTGTACTTCCTGCATTCGGGCTGACACCAGAAAAGGCGGGGACGGCCGACGGCCGCCCCCTTGACGCTGCGATGTGCGGCATCGTCCGGCTAAAGCCGGACGCTACTTCTTGGGCGCGGCCGGCTTGGGAGGGGCACCGCTTTTCACGTTGTTCTTGATGGCGGGAATCGTCTGCAGGTACGCCCAGATGGACTTGATATCGTCATCTGAAAACACCTTGTAGAGTTCCCACGGCATCGGCGGCAGCAGGTCTTCGCCTTCGGGTTTCTTGCCGGTGCGCAACGTCTTGATGAACGACGCTTCCGTGTAGCGGCTCTTGAGGCCGGTCTCCGGGTCGGGGGACAGGTTCGCGCCGTAGCTGACGCCCCAGGGCCCGGCCCACGCCGTCAGGTCGAGGGACGCGTGGATTTCGTTGTTGTTCTGCGACGGCGCCATGGTCGTCTGCGGCCGGCCCGAGAACGGCCGCTTCGGATCGGGATGTTGCTGGGGGTCGAGCTTGGGCGAGTGACAGTCGTTGCAGGCCCCGACGGTCATCAGGTACTTGCCGCGCGCGATCTTTTCCGCGTTCGTCCCTGCCGCGGGCTTCGACTGGGCCTTCAACGCGCCCGCGCCCCACAATCCCAGTCCGAGCACGCCCATCCCGAGCACGCCCGCACGAAGAGCCCTTCTCATCATCAATCCTCCTGACGGTTGCGGGGCGATTCTAGCGGGTTCACGGTTCAAGGTTCAAGGTTCACGGTTCTCCGGGGAACCTGAACCCCGAACCCTGAACCTTGAACCGTGAACTGTGAACCGTGAACCTTGTTATATTTCCCCCATGCCCCAGGCCACCGCCTCCGCCTTCGCACTCGCGCTGCTCGCCATCGGCCACGCGGCGAACGCCGCGCCTTGCGAGAGCCTGACATCGCTTTCCCTGCCGAACATGACGGTGACCATGGCGCAGCCCGTGGCGGCGGGTGCGTTCACGGCACCGGGGCGGGGAGGAGCGGTCGCGCGGTTCGAGAACGTGCCGGCCTTCTGCCGCGTGCAGGCGAGCCTCAAGCCGACGGCCGATTCCGATATCAGGATGGAGCTGTGGCTGCCGCTCGACTCGCCTGGCGCAGGCGGGTGGAACGGCAAGTTCCGGGGCACCGGAAACGGGGGGCTCGGCGGCGGCACGGGCGCGAACCCGAATCAGCTGGCGGCCGGCGTTCGCGCGGGGTACGCGACGGCAGGCCACAACACGGGGCACGAGGGCGACTCGAGCTACGCGCTCGATCATCCCGAGAAGATCAAGGACTTCGGCTACCGGTCCACGCACGAGATGACCGTGACGTCCAAGGCGCTGATCAAGGCCTTCTACGGCCGCGAGGCGCGCGTGTCGTACATGGCGGAGGGCGGCGGCGGCACGATCGCCGCGCTCAGTTCGGCGCAGCGCTATCCAGAGGACTACGACATGATCGCGGTGACCGGCATGTCGTCGTATCTCACGCGCCACACGTTCGCGCAGATGTGGGTCTGGCAGGCCACGCACGCGGGGGCGGGCAGCTTCATCCCGCCCGACAAGTATCCGGTGCTGCACGACGCGGCGCTCGCGGCCTGTGACGCGCTCGACGGATTGAAAGACGGCATCATCGGCGACGTGCCGCGCTGCAGGTTCGATCCAGGAGTGACGCTCTGCAAGGATGCCGACGGACCGGCGTGCCTCACGGCGCCCCAGGTGGAAGCCGCGCGCAAGATCTACGCGGGACCGAAGAATCCCCGCACCGGCGAGGAGATCTACTCCCCGCTCTATCCGGGCAGCGAGCTGGGATGGGCCCAGCTGGCCGGAGGCGATCAGCCGCTCGGCATCCCGATCGAGTTCTTCAAGTACTACGTTCTCCGCGATCCGGCGTGGGACTACAAGACGCGGCCGATCAACTTCGACGGGGACGTCACGGCGTCGAACCGCCCGGAGATCCAGCCGGTGAACGCGGTCGACCCCGACCTGGGCCGGTTCTTCGCGCGAGGCGGAAAGCTGCTGCTGGTCGACGGGTGGAGCGACACGGCCGTCCCGCCCAAGGTGGCGATCAATTACTACAACGCGGTGGTGAAGAAACTGGGCGCGAAGACCGTCGGCGCGTCGATGCGGTTCTTCATGGTCCCGGGCATGGGCCACGGGCCGGGGACCACCGGCGCCGAAAACTTCAACTTCGATGCCCTCGGCCTGATCGAGCAGTGGCGGGAAGCCGGCAAGGCTCCGGATCAACTCATCGTTTCTCACTTCCGGGACGGCGTCGAGGTCGGCAAGCGGCTGGTGTGCCAGTACCCGCAGATCGCCATGTATAAAGGAAGCGGCGATCAAGAGGCTCCTTCAAGCTACACTTGCCGGTAGCTGCCGAGGACAATTCACCGGCGGGCCGGCGCGGGCCACGCTTTTTCGGCCTGAAACCGGCCGATAGGTTTGGCAACGAAGTTGCGACAGGTGAAACCATGATTACCAGGTTCACGACCATCGCTGCGCTGACGGTTGCCGTTTTCGTGTCCGCCGCCGGCTTCGCCGACGCGGGCCAGCGGCACCAGGGAGGCGGCGGTTCCGCAGCCGTCGGACGCGCGGTCCCGCGCGGTGGTACGGGTGGTGGCGGTGGCCATCCCGGAGGCGGCTACCCGGGCGGCGGACATCCGGGCGGTGGTTACTACTACGGTGGCTACTATCGGCCGTACGGGTACTACGGCTATTACGGCTACCCCTACGGTTACTACCCGTACGGCTGGGGCCTGAGCGTCGGATTCGGCTTCGGTTACCCCTACGGATACGTCGGCGGCTACTGGGGCTACCCCTATGGCGGCTACGCGTACGGCTACCCTGGTTACGCCGTCGCGACCTATGGCGGCGTGAAGATCGAGAATGCCCCGCCTGAGTCGGCCGTTTACGCTGATGGCTACTACGTCGGCACGGTCGACGACTTCAACGGGAGCTTTCAGAAGCTGAACCTGGAGCCCGGCGCGCACCACATCGAGGTCATGCGGCCGGGAGGCGCGCCGCCGGCCTCGGTCGACGTCAACATCCGCGCGGGGCAGACGGTTACGTTCAGGGCCAACTAGGAAGAAAGTCGAAAAGTTCAAAGTGCAAACTGGATAAGTAGGCACGCCTTACTTCTCAGCTTTGCACTTTTGACTTTGAACTTACGTACAATCGTCCTGTGCGTCGCGCCGGTCTGGCGTCAGTTCTTCTTCTCGCGGCCTTCTTCTCCTTTTCCCATTCGCTACTGAGTCAGCCGGGCGCGCTGACCGTCGTGTCGAAGGACGGGCGCCGCGCGCTGGCCACCACGGTCCAGAACGAGCAGGATTTCGTCGCGCTCGACGACCTCGCATCGATGTTCCAGCTCACCGTGCGCGAGGACGCGCTGGGCGTCACGGTGGCTTACAAAGGCAAGACGATCGTCCTCACGGTGGATCAGCCGCTGGCGTCGGTCTCCGGACGCCTCGTCTCGCTGCCCGCGACGCCGATCCGCAACCAGGCGCGCCGCTGGCTCGTGCCGGCCGAGTTCATCAGCCGCGCGCTCGCGCTCATCTACGATGCGAAGCTCGATCTGCGCCGCCCGGCGCGGCTGCTGATCGTCGGCGACGTCCGGGCGCCGCGGGTCCAGGTGCGATACGAGACAGTGGGCACGGGCGGCCGCCTGACGGTCGACGCCGCGCCGCGCGCGGGCAACGCCGTGTCGCAGGACAACGATCGCATCACGATCAAATTCGACGCCGATCTGCTGGACATCGCGGCCAACGGCCTGATCCTGCCGGCCCAGACCGCGGGACAGGGCATCGTCCAGGCGGTCCGGCTCGCGGACGCGACGACGATCGCCGTCGATCTCGGGTCGCGGTTCTCGTCGTTCAGGGCGTCGACGCAGCAGCTCGACACCGCGACGCGTCTGACCATCGATTTCACGGCGGCCACGGTCGCCGAGGCCGCGCCGGCTCCCGCTCCAGGCGCGACGCCTGCACCAGGGGGCGCGCCGTCCCCGGCGGGGGCGGCGCCCTCTGTGCCTCCCCCACCTGATCTGAGCGCGCTCACGCAGACGCCCAGTTCCATCCGCACCATCGTCATCGATCCGGGCCACGGCGGCGACGACGAGGGCGTGAAGGGCCCGGCGGGCACGAAGGAGAAAGACCTGACGCTGACGCTTGCCCGCCGCGTCAAGGCCGCGATCGAGTCGCGCCTCGGCATCCGCGTGCTCCTGACGCGCGAGGACGACCATCGCGTGCCGATCGACGATCGGACGGCGATGGCCAACAACAACAAGTCGGACCTGTTCATCAGCCTGCACGCCAACGCGTCGTTTCGCCCGGCGCTCGCCGGCGGGTCGATCTACTCCGCGGCGTTCGAGCCCGGCGCCGCGCAGGCGGCGCGCGCCCTGGCGCCGGAACGGGTGCCGGCCATCGGCGGCGGATCGCGCGAGATCGAATTCGTGCCGTGGGAGTTCGCGCAGACGGCGCACCTCGAGGAATCCGACGCCCTGGCGAAGCTGCTCGAGGCGCAGCTGCACGGCCGCGTGCCGCTCGCCTCGCGCCCGGTCGATTCGGCGCCGCTGCGCGTGCTCGAGTCGGCGAACATGCCCGCGATCCTGATCGAGATCGGGTACCTGACGAACCCCGACCAGGAACGGCAGCTCGCAAGCGCCGAGTTTCAGAACCCGTTCGTGCAGGGCGTGCTCGACGCCATCATCCGGTTCCGGGACATGCTCGACGAGAAGCGCCGGCCGGCGGCGAACGGAGCGCCAAAGTGACCGCGCGCCGCGTGCTGGGCTTCGGCGCGCTGGCGGTCGCGCTGGCCGCGATGGGGTGGGCGCTGTTCGTCGGCCTGCCGCGCGCGTACCGTCCGCGTCCGCAGGCGCTTCCCCCGCCCGCGCCGGCCGCTGCGGCGCCCGGACGCCGGATCAAGGCGCGCCTCTTCTACGTGTCCGAAGACGGGACGCGGCTGACCGGCGTCGAGCGGGACGTCGCGTACGGCGACGGCGCCGCCGCGCAGGCGCAGGAGATCATCAAGGCGCAGCTCGCCCCGGCCGCTGCCCCGCTCATCTCCGCCGTCCCGGCGGGCACCACGCTGCGCGCGCTGTACGTGACGTCGAACGGCGCCGCGTACGTGGATTTGAGCCGCGAGGTGGTGAACGCGCACCCGGGCGGTTCTCTCGACGAGCTGCTGACGATCTACTCCATCGTCAACGCGCTGACCATGAACCTGCCGGCGGTGACGTCTGTGCAGGTGCTGGTGGACGGGAAGGAAACCGACACCCTTGCCGGACACGTCGACCTGCGGCGCCCGCTCACGAAGAATGTGTCCTGGGTGGAATAGAATCGACTGATGCGATCCGACCAGCGGCCGGCCAACCAGCTCCGTCTTACCGCCATCACACCGGACTTCCTCGAACATGCCGAGGGGTCGGTGCTGATCGAGGCCGGCCGGACGCGCGTGATCTGCACCGCGAGCGTCGAGGATCGCGTGCCGCCGTTCCTGCGCAACAGCGGCAAGGGGTGGGTGACGGCCGAGTACGGCATGCTGCCGCGCGCGACGAGCACGCGCACGCAGCGCGAGGCGACGTCCGGCAAGGTCGGCGGGCGCACGCAGGAGATCCAGCGACTCATCGGCCGCTCGCTGCGGGCGGTCACGAACCTGCCCGCCCTGGGCGAGCGGACGATCTGGATCGACTGCGACGTCATCCAGGCCGACGGCGGGACGCGCACGGCGTCGATTACGGGCGCGTTCGTCGCCCTGGCGCTCGCGCTCGGCACGCTGCGCGAGCGCGACGTGCTGCGGACGATTCCGCTCACCGACTACGTCGCAGCCATCAGCGTCGGCATCGTGGACGGCGAGCCGCTGCTCGATCTCGCGTACGCGGACGATTCGCGCGCCGAGGTGGACATGAACATCGTGAAGACCGGCGACGGCCGGTTCATCGAGGTCCAGGGCACCGCGGAGGCCATCCCGTTCGGGCGCGACAGCCTCGACCGCCTCCTCGATCTCGCCGACACCGGCATCCGTCAGCTCGTCGACAAGCAGCGCGCCATCATCGGGCACCTCGTCAAGTGATCACGACGTACAACACAGAGCACGCGGAGCACACAGAGGTTTCTTCTTTTACGGGTGACATTACTCAGAGTGCTCTGTGTGCTCTGTGTTGAATGTCGTAAGCCACTTTCGCAGCGCTCTGAAGGCCTCGCCCCGGTGGCTGACCTCAGCTTTGCGGTCGCCGGCCTCGGCGAGAGTGCAGCCCAACGGCGGGTAATAAAAGATGGGGTCGTAACCGAACCCGCCGGTTCCCCTGGGCTCCGGTGCGATGAGGCCTTCGACGACGCCCCTCGTTTCGAAGATGATCCGGCCGCCGCGCGCCAGCGCCAGCGCGCAGACGAACCGCGCGGGGCTCCCGGCCGCGCCCCGCGCGCGCAACATGCTGTAAATAAGGTCGAATTTGGCGGCGTAGGTCGAGTCAGCCCCGCCGAAACGCGCCGATTCCACGCCCGGCACCCCGTCGAGCGCATCGATCTCGAGGCCTGAGTCGTCGGCCACGGTCAGCTCGCCCGTGTGTGCCGCGTAATACAGCGCTTTCAGCCGGGCGTTTTCGGCGAAAGTCCGCCCGGTTTCCTCAGGGGCCGCCACATCCGGCCACTCGGCCAGCGTCACGAGCTCCATCGGCAGTCCCCCGAGCAACTCCGCGATTTCACGGAGCTTGCCGCGATTGGTGGTGGCGACGGCGAGCTTCGGCATGGACGCTACAAATAATATGAGAAGGCGACGTAGAATGGCGCCAGAGTCATGGACGCGGTTTTCCGGTTCCTCTTCAAGTATCCGCTCCTGGTCTTTCAGCAGGGCGACTTCGTGCTGGGTGTGTCCCGGCCGATTCTGCTCGTCCTGCTCGCGGCCGCGGCGATCGCGGCCGGCGTCCTCCTGACGTACCGATCGATCTCGAGCGAAGGATCGTCGCGCGACAAGGGCGTGCTCATCGGGCTGCGGATCGCGCTCGTCGCGGTGCTGCTGTTCTGTTTGATCAGGCCCACGCTGATCCTGAAGGCCGCGGTTCCGCAGCAGAATTTCCTCGGCATCCTGGTGGACGACTCGCGCAGCATGCTCATCGCCGACAGCGACGGCCAGCCGCGCAGCCGGTTCGTGCAGCAGCAGCTCGGCGGCATCGACGCGGCGCTGCTGAAGACGCTCCAGGAGCGGTTCGTCCTCCGGTTCTTCCGCTTCTCCTCGTCCGCCGGCCGGCTCGGGTCCACCTCCGAGCTCAAGTACGAGGGCACCTCGACGAGGCTGGGCGACGCGCTCGAACGGGCGCGCGACGAGCTCTCGGGTCTTCCGCTCGCCGGCCTGGTGATGGTGACCGACGGCGCGGACACCTCGGACGCCTCGCTCGACGAGTCGCTGGCCAGCCTCAAGGCGCGCTCGATTCCGGTCTTCACCGTGGGCGTCGGCCAGGAGCACTTCACGCGCGACATCCAGATCTCCCGCGTCGAGACGCCGCGCACGGTGCTCAAGGGGTCGTCCCTCGTGGTCGACGTCGTCGTCTCGCAGACGGGGTACGGCGGCCGAACGGTCCCGCTCAACGTCGAAGATCAGGGACGCATCGTGACGACCGAGCAGATCACGCTGCCGCCGGACGGCCAGTCGCTGACGGCGCGCATCCACTTCACGGCCAACGAGGCGGGCGCCCGGCTGTTCCGCTTCCGCGTGCCGCAGCAGGACGGCGAGGAGGTCGCGCAGAACAACACGCGCGACATGCTGCTCGAGGTGCGCGACCGCCGCGAGAAGGTGCTCTATTACGAAGGTGAGCCGCGGGCCGAAGCCAAGTTCGTGCACCAGGCGGTCGAGAACGACAAGAACCTGCAGGTCGCGATGCTGATTCGCACCGCGGAGAACAAGTACTACCGCCGCGAGATCTCCTCGGCCGACGAGCTGGCGACCGGCTTCCCGAAGACGCGCGAGGAGCTGTTCGCCTATCGCGGCCTGATTCTCGGCAGCGTCGAGGCGGCCGCGTTCACGCCGGAACAGCTTCGCATGATTTCCGACTTCGTCAACAAGCGCGGCGGCGGCCTGCTGATGCTCGGCGGCCGCCGGTCCTTTGCCGAGGGCGGGTGGGCCGGCACGCCGGTCGGCGAAGTCCTGCCCGTCGTGATCGAGTCGGACGGCGGCCGTCCGGCCGCGCCGTATCTGAGCACGCTCCTCGTCCGGCCGACGCGCGCCGGAACGATTTCGCCCGTCACGCAGATCGCGGACACCGAAGCGAACTCGACCACCCGGTGGAACGACATGCCGGAGGTGAGCGCCGTCAACGCGATCCGCTCGGTGAAGCCCGGCGCGACGACCCTGCTCAACGCGACCGACAAGGGGCGGCAGGATCAAATCGTCCTCGCCTACCAGCGCTACGGACGCGGCAAGGCGCTGGCGATGCCGATCCAGGACTCGTGGCTCTGGCGCATGGACGCCAAGATGGCGGTCGAGGACACGACACATGCCACGTTCTGGCGCCGGCTGGTCCGCTGGCTCGTGGACGGGGTGCCCGACCCGGTCGAAGTGACGACCACCCAGGACCGCGTGGAGCCCGGCGAGGCGGTGAAGATCTCCGCCGAGGTCGCCGACTCGGCCTTCACCGCCGTGAACGACAGCCACGTCGTCGCCACCGTGACGTCTCCGTCGGGGAAGAAGAGCGAGATCCCGATGGAGTGGACCGTCACGCGGGACGGCGAGTACAAGGCGAGCTTCGTGCCGGACGAGCCCGGGGCGTACGCGATCAACGTCGAAGCCGCGCGGTCGAGCGGCGACCAGAAGACGCTCGGCAGCGGCAGCATCCACGTCCGGGCGTCGGCCGGCGACGCGGAGTACTTCGACGCCAGCATGCGCGCCTCGCTGCTCAAGCGCATCGCGGAGGAGACAGGCGGCCGGTTCTTCACGCCGGCCAACGCTGCCACGCTTCCCGAAGCGGTCAGCTACACCGGCCGCGGCGTCACGGTCGTCGAAGAACGGGATCTCTGGGACATGCCGATCCTCCTGCTCCTGATGCTCGGCCTGATGGGGACGGAGTGGGCCTACCGTCGCGTGCGGGGGCTCGCATGAGTGTCGTGGCGCGCGTAGCGTCCGCCTTCAGGCGGACGCTGCGTCCGGCTAAAGCCGGACGCTACGTCCTGCTGCTCCTGCTGGTGCTGGCCCGACCGGCCGCCGCCCAGGACACGCATCTGCTGGTCATCACGGGCGTCGGCGGAGACGACGAGCACGCGAACCAGTTTCACCAGTGGGCGACGGCGATCATCGACGCCGCGAAAGAGCGCGGCGGACTGACCGACGACACCATCACGTATCTCGGCGACAAGCCGGACCTGGCGCCAAACCGGATCAAGGCCCGATCGACGCGGGACAACGTGCAGAAGGCGTTTGTCGATCTCGCGACCCGCGCGCAGGCCGCCGACCAGGTGTTCATCATCCTCATCGGACACGGCAGTTTCGACGGCAAAGTGGCGGCCTTCAATCTTGCAGGCCCGGACCTCTCCGCCGAGGACTACGCCGGGCTGCTGTCCAAGGTGCTCGCGCAGCGGATCGTCTTCGTGAACACGGCCAGTTCGAGCGGCGGCTTCCTGGCACCGCTGGCCGGCCCGGGCCGCACGATCGTCGCGGCGACGAAGACCGGCGGCGAGCGCAACGAAACGCGGTTCGCGCAGTTTTTCGTTGAAGCCTTCAAGGACAACGCCGCCGACACGGATCGCAACGGCCGCGTGTCGGTCAACGAAGCCTTCGAGTACGCGAAGACCAAGGTGGCCGCGACGTACTCGAAGGGCGGCTACATCCAGACCGAGCACGCCGCGCTCGACGACGGGCGCGAGGGCAAGCTGGCGGGGACGCTGTTCCTCGAGTCGGATCGCGCCAAGATGGCCGCGACGGCGAAGATCGCCGACCCGGAACTGCGGGCGCTGCTCGACGCGCAGCGCGTCCTCGAGAACCAGGTGGCGGCGCTGCGGCTCAGGAAAGAGTCCATGGACCCGGCCGAGTACGAGCGGGAAAGCGAAAAGCTGCTGACCGAGCTGGCGCTCAAGACGCGCGCGATCCGGGAGCGCGAGAACAAGAAATGACGCGACGCCGGCTCTTCGTCACGGCGTCGGCCGTCGCGGTGCTCCTCGCGGCCGGCACGGCGTTCGCGCAGCGATTCTTCTCAGACGGCACCGGCTACGATCCGCCGACGCACAACATCCCCTACGACGGAAAGTTCACGTTCGCGCGGATCCGGTACACGGTCGGTCCCGGCGGCTACTACTACCGCGGGCTGCCCTCGTGGGCGCACGGCTACCCGCGCGGCGAGCGCAACCTCACCAAGATCCTGAACGAGGTGAGCTACCTGGCGCCGCACATCGAAGAGAGCAACGTCCTGAAGCTGGACGATCCGGAGCTGTTCAAGTTCCCCGTCGCCTACTTCGCCGAGGCCGGCTACTGGGAGATGAACGACAAGGAGGCCGCCGGCCTGCGCGCGTACCTGCTCAAGGGCGGCTTCATGATCTTCGACGATTTCCGCAGCGACTTCCGCGGGGGCGGGGGCTGGACCAATTTCGAGACGAACATGCACCGCGTGCTGCCCGACGCCCGGTTCATCCCGATGGATCCGAAGATGCAGGTGTACGACTCGTTCTTCAAGATCGAGTCCTTCGACATCATCCCGCAGTCCTACGATCGCGGGCGGGTGGAGCTGTTCGGCCTGTTCGAGGACAACGACCCGACCAAGCGGCTCATGGTCATCGCGAACCACAACACCGACATCTCCGACTTCTGGGAATTCTCGGCCACTGGTTTCAAGCCGATCGATGAATCGAACGAGGCATACAAGCTGGGCGTCAACTACGTGATATACGGAATGACTCATTGAATGCGGCCGACTGCCGACCGCCGACTGCTGACTGCTGACTGCTGACTGCTGACTGCTGACTGAAGAGGAGCGACCGTGGAACTCGAATCCGCAGATGATGTAGCACTCGCCGACAAGATGAACGCGGGGCGCAAGGCGATCATCGCCGAGCTGCAGAAGAGGATCGTCGGGCAGGGCGACGTGATCGAGCTGGTGCTGCTGACGCTCTTCGTCGGCGGCAACAGCCTCATCGTGGGCGTGCCGGGACTGGCGAAGACGCTGCTCATCGCGACGCTCGCCCAGGTGCTCGAGCTGAAGTTCAACCGCATCCAGTTCACCCCCGACCTGATGCCCTCCGACATTACGGGCACCGACATCATCCAGGAAGACGCGGCCACGGGACGCCGCCAGATGGTGTTCGCGCCGGGACCGGTGTTCGCGAACATCGTGCTCGCCGACGAAATCAACCGCACCCCGCCGAAGACGCAGGCGGCGCTGCTCGAGGCGATGCAGGAGCACCGCGTCACGATTCAGGGCCGCACCTACACGCTGGACGAGCCGTTCTTCGTGTTCGCGACCCAGAACCCGATTGAGCTCGAAGGCACGTACCCGCTCCCCGAAGCGCAGCTCGACCGGTTCATGTTCCACATCGTGATCGAGCACCCGCCGGAAGACGAGGAGTTCAACGTCGTCCGGACGACGACGGCGATCGTGGATCCGAAGTTCAACCGTCCGGTCACCGGCCCCGACCTCATCGCGTTCCAGCGCCTCGTCCGGCGCGTGCCGGTCGCCGAGCCGGTGATGCGCTACGCGCTGCACCTGGTGCGCACGAGCCGGCCCAAGAGCAAGGAAGCGCCGGAGTCCGTGAAGAAATACGTCGCGTTCGGCGCCAGCGTGCGCGCAGCCCAGTACCTGGTGCTCGGCGCCAAGGCGCGCGCGATCACCAACGGCCGCTACCACGTGAGCTTCGAGGACATCCGCGCCATGGCGCACCCGGTGCTGCGGCACCGCGTGCTGACCAACTTCCGCGCGGAGTCCGAAGGCATCACGACCGATTCGATCGTGGACGATCTCCTGGCGGCCGTCGCGATGCCGAAGTCGGGGATGTAATGCAGCACCAGGCCGACGCGACCACGATGCCGGGGGCGCAGTTTGTCGATCCGAAGATCCTGGCGCGGATCGGCAACCTGGAACTGCTCGCGCGGACGGTGGTGGACGGCTTCATCAACGGCCTGCACCGCGCGCCCTATTTCGGCGCCTCGATCGACTTCGCGGAGCACCGCGGCTACGTGGCCGGCGACGACATCCGGCGCGTGGACTGGCGCCTGTACGCGCGCACCGATCGCTTCTACGTCAAGCAGTACGAGGCCGACACCAACACCAACTTCTCGCTTTTGCTCGACCTGTCGAAGTCGATGAGCTTCGGGAGCAAGGGCATCACGAAGCTCACGTACGCCAGCTACCTGGGCGCCTGCCTGGCTTACCTGGCACAGCGGCAGCGCGATCGCGTCGGCGGCATCACGTTCGACAGCGAGATCGTGAACTACGTGCCGCCCTCGGCCAAGCACTTCAACGTCCTGCTGCACACGCTCGATCGCGCCAGGGCCGAGCGGCGCGGCGAGCTCATGCGCCCGCTCAAGGACATGTCGGAGCACTTCAAGCGGCGCAGCATCCTGGTGCTCATCTCGGATTTCTACGAGGATCCGGACGTCATCCTCGAAGCCATCAAGCCGCTCCGGTTCGCCGGCAACGACCTGATCGTGTTCCACGTCCTGGACCCCGCCGAGCTCGACTTCAGCTACACCGATGCGTCGAGCTTCGAGGACCTCGAGAGCGGCGACCAGATCCCGGTGGTGCCCGACTCGTTCAGGGACGAATACCGCAAGCTCATTCGCGGGCACATCGACGCCCTGACCACGAAGTTCTCCGAGCACCGGATCGACTACACGATGGTCAACACGTCCGAGCCGCTCGACCGGTCGCTCTTCAGCTATCTCTCGGCGCGTGAGCGCATGATGCGCGTTCGGTGAACCGGAACCCGAACCGTGAACCTTGAACCTTGAACCTTGAACCGTGAACCCTGAACGATGTCTTTCCTGACCCCGTTCTTCCTGCTCGCCTCCGCGGCTGTCGCCCTCCCGATATTCGTGCACCTGATCCAGCGCGAGCGGAAACGGGTCATCCAGTTCCCGTCGCTGATGTTCGTGCAGCGCATCCCCTATCAGTCCGTGCGCCGGCGGCGCATCCGGCACTGGGCGCTGCTGCTCATGCGGTGCGCGGCGCTCCTGATGATCGTCGCCGCCTTCGCGCGCCCGTTCCTCCGCCAGCAGGCGATCGCCGCCGCGGCAGCGGGCGGCAGCCGCGAGCTCGTCGTCGTCCTCGATCATTCCGCCAGCATGGGGTTCGGCGATCACTGGCAGCGCGCGCGCGACGCGGCACACGCCGCGATCCGATCGCTCGGCGCCAACGATCGTGCGACGCTCGTCCTCTTCAGCCGTAACGCCGAGGAGAACATGCGGGCGACCACCGACCGCGCGCGGCTCGACGCGGCAATCGACATCGCCAAGGTGGACGCCGATTCCACGCGCTACGGTCCGGCGCTGAAGCTCGCCGAGAGCATCCTGGGCCGATCGCAGGCCCGCCGCAAGGAGGCCGTCCTCATCAGCGACTTTCAGCGCGCCGGCTGGACCGGTTCCGAGGACGTGCACTTCGGCGAGGGCTACACGCTCACGCCCGTGTCGGTCGCGTCGCCCAAGTCGAACAACATCGCCATCCCGTCGGTCACCTTCGCGCGCGCGTCGTTTTCGGGCCAGGAGCGCGTCACCGTGTCCGCCGGCATCGCCAACAAGGGCAGCGAGCCGGTGTCGGACGTGCCGGTGACGCTGGAAGTGGAAGGCCATCAGATCCAGACGCAGCAGGCGAAGATCGGCGCCAACGCGACGGCGTCCGTCTCGTTCACGCAGTTCACCGTCGACCGGCCGATCGTCAAAGGCACGGTCCGGGCCGGAACGGACCCGCTGCCCGCCGACAACGTGTTCCACTTCACCGTATCGCCGGCGGCGCCGGTGTCGCTGCTGCTCCTGACCAACCCGGACCGAAGCGATTCCGCGCTGTACCTCTCGCAGGCGCTCGCCATCAGCACGACGCCGATCTTCCGGACGGAAGTCGTGCCCGTCACGCGTGTGACGCCGGCGAACTTCGAGAAGCGGTCGGTCGTGATCTTCAACGACGTGCCGTTCCCGTCGGCCGGCGCGAACGGCACGCTGAAGAAGTACGTCGAAAGCGGCGGCGGCCTGCTGGTCGCGGCCGGCGATCGCACGACGTGGCCGCAGGGCGAGGCGGACCTCCTGCCCGGCACGCTGGGCCCGAGCGTCGATCGAACGGCGCGCGGCGCGACGCTCGGCTTCCGCGACTACGGACACGCCGTGTTCGAGATTTTCAAGGCGCCGCGCAGCGGCGACTTCTCCGCCGCGCGCATCTACCGCTACCGCACGCTGACGACGGGCCCGAACGACCGCGTGCTCGCGCGGTTCGACGATGGCGCGGTGGCGGCGGCTGAGCGGAAGGTGGGCCTGGGCCGCGTGATCGTGTTGACGTCCACGCTCGACGATTCGTACAGCGACCTCCCCAAAAAGCCCATCTACCTGCCGCTCGTGCACCAGCTGGTGAAGTACCTCGGGCAGTTCGAAGCGCCCCGATCGTGGATGACCGTGGGCCAGGTGGTGGACGTGTCGGCGCTGACCAAGGCGCGGGCGAACTGGCTCGTCGTGACGCCGTCCGGCAAGCGGGTCACTTCCGCGGGTCCGCTGGAGCTGAGCGAGCAGGGGGTCTACGAGATCCGGCCGGCGGGTGGCGGAAACGAAGCGACGGCCGCTCCACAAGCCCTGGCGGTCAATATCGACCCGGCGGAGTCCGATCTGACGCCCATCGACCCGGCCGAGCTGGTCGCCGCCGTCACTGGCAAGGCCACCCAGGCCGCCGCCGTGACACTCGGACCAACCGAAACCACCGAAGCCGACGTCAAAGATGCAGAGAAACGTCAGGCCTTGTGGTGGTACCTCATGTTAGCCGGCCTGCTGCTGCTCGCCGTCGAAACCGTCGTCTCAAATCGGCTGTCGCAGGGCGAAAGATTCCTGTAAGCTTTGCGTAATAGGGAGGTTGGAGGTTAGAGGTTAGAGGTTGGGGCAGAGCGCTCCGCATCCGCGTCCCCTAACCTCTACCCTCCACCCTCTAACCTCGTTCTTGGAGGCTTCCCCATGGACCGTCGCGGCGAGCTGCTCGAGGTCATTCGGTCAGTGCGAAACCGCTGGCGCCAGCGCCTCGCCATCCGGGGCGCGGTGGTGGTCGTGGCGGGCACGCTGCTGGCGTTGTTTCTGTCGGCGTCCAGCCTCCAGGCGCTCCGTTTCAGCCCGGCGGCGATCATCACCTTCCGGTTCGTGGCCGTCGCGGTGTTCGCGCTGCTCGTCTGGCAGTTCCTGGCCCGCGCGATGCGCCGGCAGGTCACCGACGGCCAGGTCGCGCTGTACCTCGAGGAGCACGATCCGTCGCTCGAAGCGGCCATCCTGAGCGCGATCGAGGCCACGTCCGACTCGACCATCTCGAAAGACCACTCGCCGCACCTCGTCGAGAAACTCGTGGATCAGGCGATCACGCAGTGCCGGTCGCTCGAGCACGGCCACGCGATCGATCGCCAGGGGGTCAAACGGCACGTGGCGATGCTCGGCGTGGTCGCCGCCGCGGCGCTGCTGCTCGTCGTCCTCGGCCCGGCGTACCTTCGGCAGGGGCTCTCGGCGCTGCTCGTCGTGACGCGGGCCGCCGAGAAGTCGAGCCCGTACAGCATCGACGTCCGGCCCGGCAACACGAAGGTGCCGCGCGGATCCGATCAGGCCGTGAGCGCACAGCTGAACGGGTTCACGTCGAAAGACGCGACGCTGATGACGCGGACGTCGGCCGGCGCCGCGTTCGAGCGGATCCCGCTCGTGGCCGGCAGCAACCCGTCGCTCTTCGAGGGCATGCTGTTCAAACTGGACAAGGGCACCGAGTACTACGTCGAGGCGAACGGTGTCCACTCGCCGACCTTCACGATGTCCGTGCTCGACCTGCCGACGGTCGGCAAGCTGGAGCTCGAGTATCACTTCCCCGCCTACACAGGGCTGCCCGTTCAAAAGGTGGAGCTCGGCGGCGACGTGGCCGCCCTGCGCGGCACGGAAGTGTGGATGAAGATCACGCCGACCATGCCGTCGCCGGACGGAAAGATCCTGGTCAACGAGTCGGGCAACGACGTGCTGACGAAACAGGCCGACGGCACGCTCACCGGCAAGTTCACCGTGAAGGACGAAGGCTTCTACAAGATCCAGCTGACAGGCCCGCACGGCGAGCAGGTGGACGCGTCGCCGAAGTACACGATCGACGTCCTGAAAGACCAGCCGCCCGTCGTCTCGTTCACGAAGCCGGGCCGCGACAACTCGGCGAGCCCCGTCGAAGAGGTCTTCGTCGAGGCCAAGGCCAGCGACGACTTCGGCGTGAAGCAATTGCAGATGATCTACTCGGTCAACGGCGGCGCCGAGAAGACGATCAACCTGTTCGGCGACGGCAAAGTCCTGCAGGAAGTCTCGGCGGGCCACACGATTTACCTCGAGGAGCTGGGCGTGAAGCCCGGCGACTTCGTGTCCTACTACGCCAAGGCCACCGACAACAACGCCGCCGAAGGCGCGAAGACGACGACGAGCGACATCTACTTCGTGAACGTCCGGCCGTTCCGCAAGGACTTCAAGCCGGCGCAGTCGCAGGCCGGCGGCGGAGGCGGTGGCGGCGGTGGCGACGTCGGGCAGCTGTCGGAACAACAGCGGCAGATCGTCGCGGCGACGTTCAACACGGTCCGCGACAAGCCGAAGCTGTCCGCGGAGAAATACCGCGAGAACGTCGTGTTCCTCAACCTGGCGCAGGCGAAGCTGCGCGCGCAGGTGGACGAGCTGGTCGGGAAGCTCCAGGCGCGCGTCGGCGTCGTGGATCCGGGCTTCAAGGCCATCGCCGAGGCGCTGCCGAAGGCGTCGGCCGAGATGAAGACGGCCGAAGGCAACCTCAAGGCGCAGCAGGCGAAGGAAGCGCTCTCGCCCGAGCAGCGCGCGCTCAAGCTCCTGCAGGACGCCGAGCAGAACTACGAGATGCAGGTCCGCCAGGGTGGCGGCGGCGGTGGCGGCGGCGGACAGAGCCAGCTCTCCGAGGATCTCGCCGACCTGTTCGAGCTCGAGCTCGACAAGCTCGCGAACCAGTACGAGATGCAGAAGCGCGCCGAGCAGCAGTCGGGCGACCAGAAAGTGGACGAGCTCGCCGAGAAGCTGAAGGACCTCGCGCGGCGCCAGCAGCAGGAAGCCGAGCGGCAGCGCCGGATGGCGGCCTCGGGCCAGCAGAACAGCGGCGGAGGGGGCGGTGCCAGCCAGCGTCAGCTCGCCGACGAACTCGAAGAAGCCGCGCGGCGGCTCGAGCAGTTGACGCGCGAGCAGCAGCGCCAGGATCTCTCGGACGCGGCCAAGCAGATGCGCGACGCGGCGCAGGCCATGCGGCAGGCGGCGGCGAACGGATCGCGCGACGGCGGCGCGCAGGCCACGGCGGCGCTCGACAAGCTGCGTCAGGCGCAGCAGAAGCTCGAGCGCAACCAGGGCGACCGCGCGCAGCGCGACATCGAGTCCGCACGCCAGCAGGCCGAGGCGCTGGCCAACGAGCAGAAGCAGGTGGCCTCTGACGTCAACGGTCTCGAGGGCGCGCAGGCCGGCGCCGACCGGCAGCAGAAGGCGCAGGGCCTCGCGCAGCGCAAAGAAGCGATGGACGCGAAGGTCGGCCAGCTGCAGAAGGATCTCGAGCAGATCGCCAACGAGACGCGCCGCGATCAGAAGGACGCCTCGCGCAAGCTGGAGGAGGCGGCCGGCACGATCCGCGACAAGCGGGTACGCGAGAAGATCCGCTACAGCCGCGCGCAGCTGGGCGGGACGCCGAGCGACTACGCGAAGGCGATGGAAGACGACATCAGCGCGAACCTCGACGCCCTGCAGCGCAAGATTGGCGAGGCGGGGGCGGCGCTCGGCAACCAGTCGAAGAAGGACGCGCTCGGGCGCGCCGCCGACAAGGCCGGCGACCTGGTCCGCAACCTCCAGTCGATCAACGAGCGCATGCGGCAGCAGCAGGCGCAGGCCAGGAACGGCCAGCAGGGCCAGCGCAACGGCCAGAACCAGCAGGGGCAACAGGGCCAGCAGGGTCAGCAGGGTGGCCAGCAACAGGGCCAGCAG
>Ga0070665_100001809_pt1 | contig 24252 bp, 18 predicted proteins | sample KBSS13metaG_FD_65862 | JGI IMG/M metagenome (GOLD analysis project Ga0070665, IMG submission 65862) | Switchgrass rhizosphere microbial communities from Kellogg Biological Station, Michigan, USA - KBS S1-3 metaG | ecosystem: Host-associated > Plants > Roots > Rhizosphere > Soil ... | reverse complement strand
GGGCGCCGAAAGCAACAGCTTTCGGGAGCGCTTTTGGCTGGCTCAAACGACTCCAGGATCGGCTCAGAGCGCTGCTTCCGTAGAGGCCACCCCTCAAAGTCTCGTGCTGGAGGAGGTTGTCGTCACCGCACAGAAGCGCGCCGAGAACCTGTTGGAGGTGCCGGTTCCGGTGACTGCGATCAACGCACAGGACCTGGTGGCGGATAACAAACTCAGGCTGCGCGACTACTACTCGAGTGTCCCCGGCCTCAGTATCAGCTCCAACAACCTCGCGGACAGCAATCTCTCGATCCGCGGCGTGACCACCGGAGGACTGACGAACCCGACGGTCGGGATTACCGTGGATGACGTGCCGTTCGGATCGACCACCGCATTGGGTAGCCGTACTGCGGCACCCGACATCGATCCAAGCGATCTGGCGCGAATCGAGGTCCTCCGCGGGCCACAAGGCACGTTGTACGGCGCAAGCAGCCTGGGTGGACTGCTGAAGTACGTCACCGTGGATCCCTCGACCGCCGCGCTTACCGGACGGTTGGAAGCGGATCTGAATAGCGTCCACAACGGTGACAACCTGGGATTCGGCTTTCGCGGCGGGGCCAACATCCCGGTAGGCGACAGCTTCGCCATCAGGGTCAGTGGGTTTGTGCGACGTGATGCCGGGTACGTTGACGATCCGTCGCTGAACGCCAGTGGAGTCAATCGCGTTCACGCGGAAGGGGCCAGAATTGCCGCGCTCTGGAAACTGTCGGACGCGTGGTACCTGAAGCTCAGTGCTCTATATCAGGACACGAGCGCTGACGGCGCATCCTACGTGGCGTATGTACCGCCTCTGCACGACCTGCAGCAGTCGCTCCTGGGCGGCACAGGGGGGTACAACCATCAAATCCGTTCACTGTCCGCCACGATCGGCGGCACCTTCGCCGGGATCGATGTGATCGCCATCAGTGGCTACAACATCGATACCTACCACGGGACCAACGACCTGTCCGGCTACTACGGCTCTCTCGCAGATGCGGTCTATGGCGTTGGCGGGGTCGCTCAGTATCAACACGCGCGGACCCGGAAGTTCACCCAGGAAGTTCGTCTCACGGGAAAGCTCTCGGATCGACTGGACTGGCTCGTGGGCGGTTTCTACACGCATGAGGATACGCCGACGAACGACTTCTACGCGGCGGTGGATCCGGTGACATTGGCGAGCCCCGGAGCGATCTACGATGACGCCTATCCCACGACCTACTCGGAATGGGCGGCGTTCGCGGACCTCACGATTCATTTCACCCCGGCATTCGATGTGCAGTTCGGCGGTCGCGAAAGCCAGAACCGCCAGCGGTACGAGGAGACCTACTCAGGTGGAGTGTTTGGGACAACCCCGGCATACAACCCTCCTGAGTACACCAAGGACGATTCGTTCACCTATCTTGTCACCCCGCGCTACAAGCTCTCTTCCAATCACGACCTGATGGTGTACGCGCGGCTGGCCTCGGGCTATCGCCCGGGTGGACCGAACCCGACCTGCGTGCTCTACCCGGTACCGTGTCAATACGCGCCCGACAAGACTCGAAATTATGAGCTGGGACTGAAGGGTGCGACTGCGCAACACCTGCTGGAGTTCGACGCGTCGCTCTACTACATCGACTGGCAGGCTATCCAACTGCAGGTGGCCCAGGCGGATGGGAGCACCTATTTTACCAACGCCAGCAGTGCCAGGAGCCAGGGAATCGAGCTGTCGAGCAAGTTGCGCCCGGCCCGAGGACTGACGGTCGCGGGATGGATCGCGCTCAACGATGCGCATCTCACCACAGCGCTTCCGGCGAGTAGTCCGGTCGTCGGCGGGTCCGGGAATCGCTTGCCCTTCAGCAGCCGCTTCTCCGGCAACTTGTCCCTGGAGTATGAGCGTCGCCTGGGCGCGCATCTCGCAGGCTTCGGCGGTGGCTCGTTGAGCTACGTGGGGGATCGGGAAGACGTTTTCGAGCCCGTGGGAACGAGTCGCTTCCACCTGCCGGGGTACGCACAAGCCGACCTGCATCTGGGGCTTCGGGCTGCTGAGTGGACGGTAAGCCTCTTCGCCAACAACATCGCCGATCGCCGCGGGTTACTGTCCACCGGTCAGATCGGACCTGAGACCTGGGTCGCCAACTACATTCAGCCGCGCACGGTCGGCCTGTCGGCCAGCAAGACATTCGAGTGATCGCGCGGGGCTTGGGATACCGGCACTACGTCCTCAGTGCCCTGCTGTTGGCCTATGCATTCAATTTCCTCGACCGGCAGGTCCTGGCCATCGCCATGGAAGCGATCAAGACAGATCTGTCGCTCACGGATACCCAGCTGGGACTGCTCAACGGGATCGGGTTTGCAGCCTTCTACTCCATTTTGGGAATTCCGATCGCCCGTTGGGCGGACCGGGGTAACCGCCGGCTCATTATCTCGCTATCGCTCGGGCTCTTGAGCGCCACTGTTGCTTTGTGCAGCGCGGTTACCGGATTTGCGCAGCTCGTGACGGTGCGCATGGGCGTAGGAGTAGGGGAGGCCGGTATCGTGCCTCCGGCGCATTCTCTGTTGGCCGCTTATTTCCCCCGCCCGGAGCGGCTTCGGGCGATGTCACTGTTTCTCCTGGGTGGCCCACTCAGTATGGCGGCAGGATATCTCCTGGGTGGTTGGATCACGCAGTGGGCCGGGTGGCGCTCGGCCTTTTGGGCTGTGGCCGCGCTCGGAGTCTTCCTCACCCTCCTGGTCGCACTCACTGTACGCGAGCCCAGATTGCTTCCCGCGAGCATGAGGGTCACCAGAGTTACTCCGGCGGAGTCTGTTCGCCTGGGGACCCTGATGAGCACGCTCTGGAGGCAGCCGACGTTTCGCAACCTGCTCCTCGCCTTTCTCGCCGAAGCCTTGTGTGGTAACGGTCTGCTGCAGTGGATTCCGGTGTTCTTCCTGCGAGTCCACGGGATGAGCACCGGCGAGTTGGGAACGTGGCTCGCCGTAAACTGGGGACTGGGCAATGCGCTGGGAACCCTCGCTGGCGGATATCTCACGGGGCGCTTCATGCCAGAGGCGGAGCGCTTCCAACTCAAGATCATGATGCTCATCGCCTGCGTCTACGTGCCCTTGAACCTGGCGGTACTGCTCCTTCCGGCCACCCATGTGGCGCTGGGAGTGTTGTTTGTCGGCGCTTTCGTGAACGCGCTCGCCAGCGCACCCGGGTATTCCCTCATCCAGTCACTCGTACCCGAAAGCATGCGTGCCACCGCTGTTGCGGCCATTTTTCTGGTCAGCAATCTCATCGGGCTCGGCTTCGGGCCAGTGATCGTCGGATGGCTGAGCGATCTGCTTGCCGGCCGTTACGGCGCGGAGGGCTTGCGTTACGCACTACTCTGCTGCGCGCCGGGATACCTTCTCGTTGCGGCCTGTTACAGGCGCGCCAGCCGCACCGTCATGTCGGACATTGCCGAGGTCGAAGTACGGTCCTGCGCTCCAACCCTGGGGATCAGTCAGCCATGAGCGAGCTGGTCACGCTTCGCGGCACCGAAGTGCACCGGCTGCGGTCACCGCATATACCCGAGACGTTGCGGATCGAGGTCGGTCTGCCGATCGGCTACGAGAGCTCCAACGCCGACTATCCGACGGTCTATCTGATCGATGGGCACTGGTACTTTCCGCAGGTGTTCGCGAGCGCGATGGCGATGGCTTACGCTGAGGAGATCCCTCAGGCTGTGATCGTCGGGATCGGCTATGAGCCGGTGCTGACCGATCGGGCGGCCGAGCTCGCCCGCATCACCCAGCTGCGTTGCCGCGATCTGACCCCAACACATGACCCAAGCGAGTGGTGGCGCGTCGCTGGAGCCGCGCAGCCCATCGTCAGCGACTTCGACACTGGCCACGGCAAGGACTTCGTGATGGCACTCGAAGAGGACGTCAAGTCGCTCGTTGAGTGCCGCTACCGGATAAAGCCGGGTGCAGGGGTCCTTTGTGGCTTCTCACTCGGAGCGCTCTTCGCGCTCCACGTTCTCTTCTCCCAACCCGCGAGCTTCAGCGGTTACATCTGCGGCAGTCCCTCACTGTGGTGGCATGATGGCGTGATATTCGAACGCGAAAGAGAATACGCGGCTCGCGCGATCGATCTCGCGACGAATCTCTTTCTTTCCGTCGGTGCACGCGAAAGTACCGGCGCGGCCAAGTCGGCGCGGATGGTCGAGAATGTCGAGGCTTTCGCACACCAGCTCACGGCCCGGAAGTACCGGGGGCTGCGGTGTGAGTACAAGGTATTCGAGGACGACACCCATGCCAGCGCGGCAGGGCCCGCCTTCACTCACGGGCTCAGGGCGATCTTCGCCGGCAGCCGCCCGAGGACATCAGAACGTGCGACTTAGACGTTACAGGTGAGGTTTTCCGGTTCCCGCCGGTCTAGCACTCGATGGAAGCTCCACTGAGGCTGTTCCCTGATGCCCAATCCTATGGATTGGTTCCTTAAGCACGCCCCCCGGCTCCGTCGGATGCTGCGGCGCCGGGGGCGCTCGCGTGAGGACACTGAGGACGTTCTTCAGGAGCTCTTCGTTCGCGTCATGCAATATTGCCGCGAAGGACGCGAGATCAGGGATCCCGAACGGTTCCTGAGCCGCACGGTTTTGAATCTCTCGAGCAATCTTCGCGAGCTCGAGCATCGGGATCTGTATGTGAGCTCCCCGGTGGAAGACCTCGCTATAGAGGACCACTCCTTTGCTCCGGAGGACAACGCCAGCGCTGATCAGACTCTCGAGCGCTTGCAGCGCACGCTGGACGCGCTGGAGCCGAGAACCCGGGCGGTGTACACGATGCACCGTCTCAAGGGCTTGTCCTATGAGCAGATCGCTGAACATTTCGAGATATCGGTGAGCGCCATCGAGAAACACATAGCGCGCGCCACGATCGCCCTGACCAAGGAGATGCTGCGCACATGAGCAAGGTCACCGAACACCTGGGGCCCAAGGAGGACCGCGCCATCGAGGAAGCCTCCGCTTGGCTAGCCTTGCTGCACGGTCCCCGGCAAGCGCACGACATCGCCCAGGGGCTGCGGCGGTGGATGGATGAGGATCCCGCGCACAAGGAAGCATTCGAGTCCGTGACCAGAACGTGGGAGATGGCAGGTGGACTCTCCGGACGGTCGTTACCGCCACCCCGGCGCTCACAGCGTGCGGGTTTCCGTATGGGCTTGCGCTGGGGTCTTGCGGCCGCCGCAGCGGCCGTAGCGGTGCTCGCTGGCGGCATTTACTGGCTCAGGCCGAAAACGGTCGTCGCCACTGACGTGGGCGAGCAACGCATCCTGACCCTCCAAGACGATTCTCGCGTCTACATGAACACCGATACCACGGTGCGCGTCCTCTTCAACGCTGGAGAACGAGTCGTCGAGCTCGAGAAGGGCGAAGCGCTCTTCGAGGTGGCGCAGGATCGAACCCGGCCCTTCATCGTTCGCACCGGGCGACAGCAGGTGAGGGCGCTCGGCACATCGTTCGTCATACGACGCGATGCGGATTCAACAACAGTGACATTGATAGACGGAAGGGTCTCCGTAGCGAATGGTATGGACGCGAGTGAGGCGTCTACACCGTCCCACGAATCCGTGGTTCTGGCCCCGGGAGAGCGCTTGACCATCGGCACCAGGACAAGACGCCCCAGCATCGATCATCCCCAGATTGAGAACGTCACCGCCTGGCGCCAGGGCCGCATCGAGCTTCGCGATATGCCTTTGTCCGACGCCGTGTCGGAAATGAACCGGTACAGCAACGTGAAACTCAGCATCGAAACCCCCGAGGCGGCGCACATCCGCGTGACCGGCGCCTTTCGGGCGGGTGACAGCGTCAGTTTCGCGCAATCGGTGGCGGCGAACTGCGCGCTCAACGTGGTGCGCCGGGGAGATGATCTGCGCCTCGAGGGGGCGCCCGCCGACAACTGTAAGTGAGGTTTCCGTCTTCCCGCCGGTCAATACACCGACCTACATCAAAAGCGCGCACCGACGCGCGAACGGGGAGAAGCGTGATTCGTCGCTTGTTGAAGTGCTATTGCCTCATCGGTTTCATCTCCGCGGTTTTGGCTGCATCGGCTGCGCAAGCGCAGTCCGCGGTCTTCTTTGACCTACCGCAGCAACCGCTGGCCGAGTCGCTCATTGCCGTCGCGAATCGCACAAACACCAACATCTACGTGGACAGGAAGCTGGTAGGTGACCGGGTTGCTCCACCGCTGAAGGGCTCGCTGACGGCCGAGGAGGCCATTACGAAGCTACTTGCAGGCTCCGGGCTCGGCATCAAGAAGATCGACGAGAAGACGATCACGCTCGTGCGTGAGCCGGCCGCCGTGGTGCCGAGGCCCTCTGGGGTAGGCCAAAGCGCATACCGGGCCGGCAATCCCGATAGAGAGCTGCACCTCACCCAGACCCAGGGGCCGAACGCTTCGGACTCGCAAGCCGCGGCGAATGACGTCGGCCAGGTTGCACCCGTCACGCTCGAGGAAGTGCTCGTCACCGCACAAAAGCGCAGCGAGCGACTGATCGATGTGCCGCTATCCGTGTCGGTATTGTCCTCGACGGAGCTCGCCAATCTCGGCGCTACGCAGTTACGTGACTTTGCCAACACTATTCCCGGCCTGAGCTATACATCGACAGGAGCCGGTCAAGCGACGCTCTCCCTGCGCGGCGTCACGACAGGTGTGCCGATCGGCGCCACCGTCGGCGTTTATGTCGATGATGTGCCTTACGGCTCGAGTGGCCCGTTCGCTTACGGTGCGCAGCTGGCACTCGATGTCGGCTTGTTCGATCTCGATCGAATCGAGGTGCTCCGAGGTCCCCAGGGCACCCTGTATGGCTCGAGCACGATGGGCGGCCTGCTCAAGTATGTGACCCAACAACCCGTCACAACCGACGTCAGCCTCGCGCTGCAGTCCGGGGTCTCGAGCACCAACGACGGCGGCCTGAATTACAACGGCGCCATCGTGGCCAACGTCCCGATCGTGACGGGGCAGGCGGCGGTCCGTACCAGCGCGTTTTATTCGCGGGACGGCGGTTATGTGAACAACGACACGCTGGGCCTGCGCAACGTCAATCGTTCGGATGTGTATGGCAGCCGGCTGGATCTGCTTCTGAAGCCCTTGGACGCGCTGACCATCCGGCTCAATGGCTATCTCCAGGATATCTATCGTGATGGCACCGCCGCGGTGGACTATACCCTGACCGGGCGTCCGGTCGCGGGCGAGCTGGCGCAGTACCGGCCGCTCGCGGAGCCCTTCAACCAACAATTCCGGCTCGTCAGCGCCACAGTCGACTACAACTTCGGCTTCGCCGCATTAACCTCCATCACCAGTTACCAGGCGACCCGGACGCTGCTGTTTCACGATCTTTCCGGATCCTATGTGCCGCTGCTGGAGCTGTATGGCTTCGGGACGTACGCCGGGGTCGGGCTGCCGGAAAAGCTCAGGACCAACAAGCTCACGCAGGAGGTGAGATTCGCCTCGCAGGGGTCTGGGCCGCTGCAGTGGCTGCTGGGCGGCTACTACACACACGAGTCGTCCCAGAACGACCAGGTATTCGACCTGCTGGACGCCGCACGCCAGCCGGCGCCGAATGACCTCTTCACCTACTCGACTCCGACGACCTACGAGGAGCGCGCCGGGTTCGCCGACCTCACCTATCGGCCGACCACCCGATTCGACGTGTCAGGTGGCATTCGCTACGCCCGGGATGAGCAGAAGTACACCCAGATCGGCTCCGGGGCCCTGGTGGGCTCCGAGCCTGCCCGAAGCGCCGCCGAGAACGTTGTCACCTACCTGGCCAATGCCCGCTATCACTTCGATGACTACTCTACCGGCTATGTCCGCTTCGCAACCGGATACCGACCTGGCGGCCCCAACTTCGTCGCCATCGATCCGGTGACTCACCTCCCGGAGGGTCCGTCGACCTACAAAGCGGACAATCTGAAGAGTTATGAGCTGGGGTTCAAGGCGCTGACACCGGAACGGAAATTCGGCATCGACATCGCGGCCTATTACATCAGGTGGAGTGATATTCAAGTTGCGACCTCACGCGGCGGCTTCAGCGTCATTGTCAACGCGCCCGAAGGAGCAACCATTCGCGGCGCGGAAGTCAATCTCACGGCGCATCCTCTTCGGGATATCTCCTTGAGCGGGGCGTTTGCTTACCAGGACGCGCGGTTGTCCGGCTCGGATAGCGATCTGGGAGCCCGGCGTGGCGAGCGGCTGCCGGACGTACCCCGGGTCTCCGCAGCGCTGAATGCCGATTACACGACTTCCCTGGCGAATCTCAGGCCGGGCATTGGTGCGACGCTACGCTACGTATCCGATCGTTGGTCGAGCTTCGACAACAGCCAGCTGTACCCGCAATACCATCTGCCGGCCTACGCGGTGATCGACCTACGCAGCTCCCTGGCGTTCGCCGTGACAGAGAGACACCCGGTCACTGTGCAACTGTTTGTGCACAACCTGTTTGATAAACGCGGGCAACTTTCAGCGTTTGGCTACTATTCGGCACCGGGTACCACCGCGGTAACAATCCTTCAACCGCGTACCATCGGCCTCAATGCATCCACCGGGTTTTGAGAGTCGCCGGGTGCGGGATGCTGAAACCCACGTGGACATCATCGCGATCCTCGGCGCAACCCTCATCGATGGCAATGGGGGTAGTCCGAGCAGCGATGCGGTCATCCTCATCCAGGGCACGCGTATCCTCGCGATAGGTGGCCGAGAGATGCCGGTTCCTTCGCAGGCTCGAATCATCGACGCCTCCGGCAAGTACGTGATCCCGGGTCTGATGGATGCGAACGTTCATCTGTTCTTCGCCTGCTCGCCCGATGCCCTGGTGCGCTACGAAGGCCGTTACGGCGATGTCATCCGCGAGGCCGCCCAGATTGCCTTGAAAAATGGCCTCACGACTGTCTTTGATACCTGGGGACCCAGGCGAGCGTTGACGCGAATTCGCGACCAGATCAGTCGCGGTGACATACCCGGAAGCCGCATCTTCCTTGCGGGCAACATCATCGGCCTCGGTGGGCCGACATCCGAGGATTTCTTTCCGCTCGCGCGCACCGTTCTCAGCCGGAGTGTCGCGGATACGATTGATGCCCGGTGGGAGCAGGGCGTTGGATCGGACCTGCTCTGGAGGACGCCGGAGGAAGTCCGCGCGCGAGTGCGGGCCTATATCCAAAGCGGGCAGCAGGACTTCGTGAAATACGCCGGCAGTGGCCATGGACACGTCCAATACATCTGTTTTTCAGAGCAGGTGCAGCGAGCCATCGTCGAGGAGGGGCATAGGGCGGGTTTGACTGTGCAGTCTCATACAACGACTCCCGAGAGCTTGCGGCTCGCCATTGAAGCCGGTGTTGACCTGTTGCAGCACCCGGACCTGACAGGGCCCGCGAGCATGCCGGAGCGGACGTTGGCGTCCTTGGTTGAGCGGGATATTCCTTGCGCGGCGCTTTTTGTCACCCGGAGGTTCCTTGCCTGGAGTGACGACCACCTCCCCGAGGCGGTGAGGATATTCAATCGATACAAGGACGAGAACGATGCGCGCCTCATCAACGCTGGCGCTCGAATATTGCTCACTACCGACTCCGGGGTTCTGCCGGAAGAGGCGGTTGGCCATCCCTTGCTGGGCTCGTTCGTAGCCGCGGAGGATTCGCCCCTGTGGCTCGGCCGGTCTCACTTTCTCTGGCTCGAGGCCGCGGAGCAGCTCGGGATGGATCCGATGGACGCGCTGCTCGCCGCGACGCGTAACATTGCCAGAGCCTACAGAGTCGATGAGCACCTCGGCACGTTGGAGGAAGGCAAGAGCGCGGACCTGTTGATTCTGGAGCGCAACCCGCTCGAGGCCGCGGCCAACTATCGCGGCATTCATCTCGTCATGAAGGAAGGTCGGGTCATCGATCGGGACGGACTTCCCACCCAGCCCATCTTGACCTCCCTTGCCAGCTCTGGCCCGCCTCCCGAGGACCCGGGCTGACGAGCGCCATGAACAAGGTTGCTCCTCGAACCTACCTGCTGGCGGTTCTGCTGGTGGTGTTGGCATTCAACTCTGTCGACCGTGTGGCCATGGGCCTGCTACTGCAGGACATCAAGGCGGCCCTGCGACTCAGCGATACCCAGTTGGGTATCCTGAGTGGGATCGCCTTCGCGTTGTTCTACGCCACCATGGGGATTCCCATCGCGCGCTGGGCGGATCGCGGCAATCGCGTCATCATCATTGCGGTGACGACCGCTTTATGGAGCTTGATGGTCGCCCTTTGTGGGTTTGCGGCCAGCTTCGGGCAACTCGTGCTCATCCGGATCGGCGTGGCGGTTGGCGAGGCCGGGTGCGTGCCACCGGCACACTCTCTGATCGCCGACTTTTTTTCTCGCGCCGAGAGGCCGCGTGCCATCGCGATCTACATGTTGGGAGGCCCGTTGAGTATGGTGATCGGCTATTTCATCGCCGGTTGGCTCAATGAGCTCTTCGGCTGGCGCGCGACCTTCGTCATGCTGGGTCTGCCCGGGTTGGCTTTGGCCTGCGTGGTGTGGCGCACCCTCCAGGAGCCCCGACGCATCACTGCACGAGCCGCCCTCGGACGGACAGCGCGGCACGAGCCGGCTTCTCAGGAGACTCCCTCCGTCGCCAACGTGGGGCTGGGCAAGGTGTGCGCAACCTTATGGCGCAGCATCACCCTCCGTCATCTCCTGCTCTGCAATGCGGTGATCTGCTTCTTCACTTACGGAATCATGCAATGGCAGCCCGCCTTCTTCATCCGCAGTTATGGGGTCAAAACCGGAGAGCTGGGGACCTGGTTCGCCGTGATTTACGGCCTGGGTGGAATGCTGGGCACCTACCTGGGCGGCGAATGGGCCTCGCGCCGGGCTGCCAACCGTGAGGCGCTGCAGCTCAGGGCGCTCGCGCTGGTGATTGCCGCTTTCGGCGTGCTCTCGTTCGGTATCTACCTGGCTCCAAACCTCCCGGTGGCCCTGGGCCTGTTGGGGGTGGCCACGGTAGGGGCCTACACATTCAACGGCCCCCTGTTCGCAACCATCCAGACATTGGTGCCGGACCACATGCGGGCCACCTCGATCGCGTTGTTCTACCTGTTCGCCAACCTGGTGGGCATGGGGCTGGGGCCCTCGGCGGCGGGGGTATTGAGTGATGTGTTTCGACCCCGGGCTGGAGAGGAGTCATTACGCTACGCGCTTCTTTGCCTGTGCCCGGGCTATTTCTGGAGCGCCTGGCATTTGTGGCGGGCGAGTACCAGCGTCGCCCGGGACCTGGAGGGCGGGGGTCACTAACACGCATGCGTCAATTTGAACCGCCCGATCCCGTATGCCATTCTACCGGTGGGTGCCCCGATACGCCGGAAGCTGTGCCGATATGAGAACAATCGACCGTAGCACCATGAAGAAGCAGGTCGTCCGGCTCAAAGACGCTGAGAATCGTGACGGCGCGCGCAAGGTCGCCCTGGCCCGGGCGGCCTCGGAAGAGACCGATTTCCGGCAGGGCCGGGACTGGTTCCGGCACCAGATCTGCCGGCATGACACGTTCTCAATGTTTACGCTGGAGGAATACCGTCACAGCAGTGAGGACCTGGGCTGCAGCCTGCAGGGAGATTACGTCAAAATCAATTTCTGGTTGCGTGGTAAACATACCACCATACTCGACAGCTATGGTCAGTACGACCACGATTGTCCCGAGGTCTTCATGACCAGTGGGCCTCGGGACATGATCAAAATGGACTTGTTGAATCGCGACACCCAGTTGGCCTTCGTCGCGCTCTGTCTGTTACCCGAGTTCTTTCCGCGCCTGCTGGGAGTCGCGCTGGACGAGTTACCCGAGCCGCTGCGCACGATAATGACGTGTGCGGAAAGACCGTTCGGCTTTCACCGCTTCCGCCTGACGCCTGACATGGCTGTCGCAGCGCGAGCGATTCTTGCTGCGCCGTTTGCTGTACGCCGCCAGTTGGCTTACACGCAAGCCAAGGCTGTGGAGCTCATGTGCCTGTTCATCAACTCTCTGCAGGAAGATAGCGGGGAGGCCCAGCCCAACAAGCGAATATTGGCGCGGCATGAGCCCCGGTTGCACGCGGCGCGCGAGTTCTTGACCCGGTACTATGCGGAAGAGGTCACGCTCGAGCGAATCGCCAGGGAGATCGGTTTGAACCGGATGACACTCACATCCGGCTTTCGCGAGTTGTTCGGCCTTTCCGTGCACGACTATCTGCAAAAAATCAGAATGGAGCGGGCTTTTGCGCTCTTGCAGGAAGATGCCGCCGCCTCCATCACACGCGTTGCCGCAGCGGTCGGCTACAGTCATCACTGCAATTTTTCGACGGCTTTCCATGCCTACTTCGGTTGCCCGCCGCAGCGAGTCCGCGGCGGCCGGCGCTGAGCGCTCGCGTGGCGAAATAGATACGGCGGCAAAAGCCTTTTTGCCGGAATCAAAAGCCAGCAACCCTCCCATCCAGTAGCTTGACACCTGTTCCGGGGTCAGTCGCGGTGGGTGGTGAATAGCACAGGTGGAATCGAAACGATGGCGCTGCCCTCCCGGGCCCCCGCAGACTCCGGAGCCCGCATGTCGTCAACGCCGCCCGGGATGCTGCTCACTCCAGTGGCCCGTTGGAGTGCGCTCTTCATCCTGTTCCTGGTGACGACGTCGAGCTATTTCGACTATTACGTCCTGTCGGTCGTGCTGGAGCCGATCAAGCGGGAGTTCGCCGTTTCCGACACCCTGCTCGGATTGTTGGGCGGCTTCAGTTTCGCGGCGCTGTATTCGGTCACCGCGGTCCCCGTCGCCCGCTGGGCCGATCGCGGCAATCGCCGCACAATTATTACCGTGGCATTGGTTGGGTGGAGCGTCATGACCGCCTTGGGCGGCCTCGCGCGCTCGTTCTGGCAGTTGGTGGTGGCGCGCGTCGGCGTCGGCATGGTGGAGCCCGGTGCGGTGCCACCGGCGCAGTCGTTGGTTGCGGACTACTTTCCGCCCGAGCGCCGCGGTACGGCTAGCTCACTTCTCAACGCGGGGAGTGCCGCGGGATACCTGGTCGGGATCGGTTTGGGGGGCTACATTGCCGCGCGCCTCGGCTGGCGCATGGCCTTCGTCATCGCGGGACTGCCCGGTCTCGTGTTGGCTGCCGTAGTGCGATTTGTAGTGCCGGAGCCACGAACCCGGCTCGGCTTTCCCACCGAGGCAACGCAGGAAGGCTGGCGCCAATCGCTGCAACATCTGCGGCATAACCGTACCTATGTCGCGGCATTGGCGGGCGCCTCCCTTTACACCATCTTCTCCTTCGGTAGCGGCATATTTCTGCCCTCGTTCATGCTTCGCGACTTGCACGCCACGCTCGCGCAGATCAGCGGAGCGTGGGCGATTGCGATCTCTGCTGCGACCCTCATCGGGTCGATCGTGGGCGGTCGGTTGGTCGATGCGCTCGTGAAGCGGGATATCCGCTGGTATGGTTGGCTTCCAGCAGTGGCCTGTGCGTTGGGTGCCCCATTGTACTGGGCCGCGCTGGCCACCCACAGCGTGGAGCTCTTCATAGCGCTGGATTTCGTGGCCGAGCTGATCCTCGCCATCGGCCTCTCGGTCTCATTCGCGATCGCCCATACCGTGTGCGGGAGTGTGCGTCGCACCCAAGCCATTGCCCTTCTGCAGTTGTCCTTCATGTTGGTCGGTGCCGGCTTCGGGCCGCTCGTGGCCGGAGCGCTGAGTGACCTGTTGTACTCCATTTCAGGCGAGTCGAGCTTGCGCTACTCGCTGCTCATCATGGTGTCGGTTTTGTTGCCCGCCGCAGCGGCTTTCTACCGTTCCGGTTGCACACTTCCAGGTGACGTCGAGGATTGAGGCCCAATGGAGAATTCGATGCCTGTGGCGCAGGAACAGCAGCGTGAGATTTACCGCCGGATGGTGCGGATACGCCGCTTCGAGGAGGAGGGCACACGCCTTTACATGGCGGGTGAGATTCCAGGCGCCTACCACGCCAGCATCGGGCAAGAGGCTACCATCGTCGGAGCCTGCATGGCCCTGCGCGACACGGATGCCATGACCGGAACCCATCGCTCTCACGGCCATCCGATCGGTAAAGGTGCGGACCTGAAAGCCTTGATGGCAGAGCTCATGGGCAAGTCCACCGGGATCTGCCGGGGACGCGGGGGCTCGATGCACCTGGCCGATGCGAGCGTCGGCATCATTGGTGAATCGGCGATCGTGGGCGGCGGAATCCCCTTGGCGACGGGGGTAGGCCTGAGCTCCAAGGTGCTGGGCACGCAGCTGGTGTGCTTATGTTTCTTTGGCGATGGTGCGGTGAACCAGGGCACGTTCCATGAATCACTCAACATGGCGTCTCTGTGGAAGCTGCCGGTGATCTACCTGTGCGAGAACAACGGCTACGCCATTACCACCTCAGTTGCCATGAGTCATGGTCAACCCAACATTGCCCTGCGGGCCCAGAGCTACGGCATGCCCGGCATCGTCGTCGACGGGCAGGACGCGGGCGCGGTGCTGGATGTGACCGCGGCAGCCGTGGCGCGTGCGCGCGGCGGCAAAGGTCCCACCCTGATAGAAGCCCAGACATACCGGTTTGATGAGCACCAGGTGGGACTGGTAGTCCCCGGGACCCCGTACCGAACACTTGAAGAAGTAGCGAAGTATAAAGCGCACCGCGACCCGATCGTTCTGTTCCGACGAGTGCTGCTGTCAAATGGGATTGCGGCAAACGAGCTCGAAGCGATTGAAAGCGAGGTGGCTACCGCCGTGGCCGAGGCCATCCAGTTCGCGCGCGACAGTCCACTACCCGACGTCGCCGGGCTCTATGACAACTTGTACAGCCGTCCCCTCGAGACCGCCTCTCCATAAACCACGTTGACCGCAATGAAACACGAGACTTCCGCCGAGCGACGGCAGATCAATTATCTGGATGCCATCGTGCAGGCGCAGACCGAGGAGCTGGAGCGTGACTCGCGCGTCATCATGATGGGCGAGGACATCGCCATTTATGGCAGTGGCGATCTGATCGAGCGCTTCGGACCAACGCGGATCTGGGCAATGCCCATCTCAGAAGCCAGCTTCACGGGCGTCGGCATTGGCGCGGCCATAGCCGGGCTGCGCCCCATCGTCGATCTCAACATCGCCAGTTTCATGTACCTGGCCTCCGACCAGATCATCAACCAGGCCGCCAAGCTGCGCTTCATGACCGCCGGCAAGGTGAGCGTGCCGATTGTTTTCCGGGTCTGCATGTACTACGGCGCCTCGATTGCCGCGCAACACTCGGACCGACCTTATCCGTTGTTCATGAATGTACCGGGCCTGAAGGTCATCAGCCCGAGTAGCCCGGCGGACGCCAAGGGGTTATTGAAGGCGGCGGTGCGGGAGGATGACCCGGTGGTCTTCTTCGAGGACTCGAAACTCTGGAATGTCAAAGAAGAAGTCCCGACGGACCCGGACTTCCTGGTGCCCATCGGTAAAGCGGATATCAAACGCGTGGGGAGCGATGTCACGTTGGTAGCAATCTCGGGAGCCATGCGGCCCACACTCGAAGCCGCGGACGCACTTGCGGCGCAGAGAATCTCCGCGGAAGTCATCGACCCACGCACTCTCAAACCGCTCGACATGCGCACCATCGTAAGGTCCGTGGAGAAAACTGGCCGGCTCATCATCATCGAGAACGCTCACCGGATTCTAGGTGCGGGCGCCGAGATCGCGGCGTTCATGGCTGAAGAGGCCTTCGAGAGTTTGCGCAAGCCCATCATCCGGCTGACCAGCCCGGACGTGCACGTGCCGTTCAGCCCGGTACTGGAGGAGGCGCTCTACCCACGCAAGGAGCAGATCGTTGCCGCCGCAAAGCGTCTTCTGACATGACCAAAGTCAACTTACCCAAGTCGGGCATGGGAATCGACGAGGGCACCGTCCTGCGGTGGCTCAAGGCGGTCGGTGACAAGGTTGCCAAGGACGACATCCTGGTCGAGATCGAAACGGCGAAAGCCGTGCAAGAGGTGGCGGCGCCCGCCGGCGGCACGCTCACCGAGATCCTGGTCCCCGAGGGCATCACGGTGCCCGTCAACACGGCCCTGGCCGTCATCGATGAAAGTCATGAGTGACCCTCGCAGGCTCGAACAACAGGTGGCCCTGGTGACCGGCGGCGCGGCTGGACTGGGCCTGGCCATCGCGCGGCGCTTCGTAGCGGAAGGCGCGCAGGTCGTCATCTCTGACATTCAGCGGGAGTGCGGGGTAGAAGTGGCCCGCCAGGACGGGCTCCACTTCATCGAGCAGAATGTCTGTGACGAAGCGGGTTGGCCACGGGTCATCGAGGAAATCGACCGACGCTTCGGGCGCTTGACCATCCTCGTCAACAATGCCGGCATCGTGGGTCCAACGCAACAGGTCGATCCTGAGAATACCCTGTTGGTGGACTGGCGCCGGACGTTCGCCGTGAACGTCGAAGGCACCTTCCTGGGGTGTCGCAGCGCAATCCCCGCCATGCGCAGTGCCGGCGGCGGGTCGATCATCAACATATCATCGGTTGCGGCCTTGTTGGCCACGCCTGACGCCGCCGCCTACGGGGCCAGTAAGGCGGCGGTCCGGCAACTCACGAAGTCCGTCGCACAGTACTGCGCGGAGCGGAAATTGAACATTCGCTGTAACTCGTTGCATCCCGGCATGGTCAGGACCGAGCTCTGGGAGTCACTTGCCCGGGAGCAAGCCCGTCTGCGCAACATGTCAGTAGAAGAAATGGTGCGCGAAGACCAGGCCCGTGTTCCTCTCGGGGACTTCACTCTGCCCGCCGACGTGGCTGCTGCCGCCGCTTTCCTGGCGTCCGCGGATTCGCGACACATGACGGGCGCGAAGTTGGTTGTCGACGGCGGGCTGAAGTATTGCGATACCTACCAGGCGCCCAAGCCATGATCAAATCGTGGGAGCACGTAGGTATTTCGGTGCGGAGCCTGGAAGCTTCCATGAGGTTTTACTGCGGCCTCCTGGGCCTGGAGCGGGTGGGTGAGATCGAGCGGTTCGAAGGTCCGCTGTACGAGAAGATCATGGGACTGCAGGGCGCAAGCGGCCGGGTTGCCTTGCTCAAGAGTGCTGACGTGCAGATCGAGTTATTCGAGTTTGCGAGCCCGCCCGCGCGCGTCGCGGATTCGCGCCGCCCGGTCTGTGATCACGGCATCACCCACTTTGCAATCAAGGTTGCGGACATACAGAGTGCTTACGCTGGTTTGAGGGCCGCCGGCGTGCCCTTTCATTGCGAGCCGCTCGATATGGGGGGCATCTGGGCCACCTATGGGCGCGATCCCGACGGCAATGTGTTCGAGTTGGTGGAATTGCCTCGATGACGGACTGGATCGCCAGGGCGGCGGTATTGCAACCGCAGGTCAGGAATTGGTTCGCCGGCCACTGGCAGCAGGGCAAGCCTGAGGGCCAGCTGGAGAAGTATGGGCCGCGCGACGGTCGACTCCTGTATGTCTTGGGAACGACGAATGAGAAGGACATCGACCTGGCGGTGCGCGATGCTCGCCGGGCATTTGCCGATGGGCGCTGGGCGAAGCGGCCCCTTCAACATCGCAAGGAGGTGTTGCTGAAGCTGGCCGCGCTGGTCCTCGCCCATCGGGACGAGCTGGCGCTGCTCGAGTCCCTGGACGTCGGCAAGCCCATCAGTGATGCATTGAGCTTTGACGTGCCGACGGCTGCGGCCATCATTCGCGCCTGCGCGGAGGGCGCGGACCATGTATACGGGAAGGTCTACGGCATCGATTCGACCAGCCTGTCCTATCAACTGTATCGTCCCGTCGGTGTGACCGCGGGAATCATTGGTTGGAATTTCCCCTTGATGTTGGCCGCCGGCAAGATCGGGCCGTCGCTGGCCATGGGCAACAGCCTGATTTTGAAGCCTTCCGAGCTCACTTCACTGTCGGCCGCGCGGTTGGCTGAGCTGGCTCTCGAGGCCGGTGTTCCGGAGGGTGTGCTCAATGTCATTCACGGTGATTTCCGCGCGGGCACGGCTCTCGCCCATCACGCCGATGTCGACCTGTTGACTTTCACGGGCAGCACGCACACCGGCAAACGGTTGCTGGTGGCGGCAGGCCAGTCCAACATGAAGCGCCTCATCCTCGAGTGCGGCGGCAAGGCACCGAACCTGGTGTTCGAGGATGCCCCCGATCTGAACGCGATCGCGGATTCTGTGCTGGGTAGCGCATTCTGGAACCAGGGAGAGGTCTGTACGGCCAGTTCCCGGCTCCTGGTGCAAGAAAGTATCAAGCAGCAGCTCCTCGATCTGCTGATCGAGAAGGCGGCCAACCTCACGATCGGCGATCCCTTGCAAGAGTCCACTCGCTTCGGCGCCTTGGTCAGCCGCGCGCATCGACGCAAGGTTATCGAGTATGTCGATGGAGGGGTCAAAGAAGGCGCGCGTATTGTCTATCAATCTGAGCAGGCGGCGCCGTTCGCGGACGGCTTTTATGCGCCGCCGTCGATTCTCGACCGGGTCTCGCCACAGCAGAAGATCGCGAAAGAGGAAGTCTTCGGACCAGTGCTGTCGGTGATTTCCTTTCAGGACGAGAGCCATGCAATCGAAATCGCCAACGGCACGATCTACGGCCTGTCGGCGGTGCTATGGACCCGGGACCTCGCCCGTGTGCACCGACTCACCCAGGCTGTGCAGGCCGGTTGGATCGTGGCCAACACGAGCAGCCAGCCTCGAGGGGGCCCGGGCGAGGGCGTGTTATCCATCGGCGGCCACAAGCAATCGGGCCTGGGTGTCGAGGGCGGTCTCGAAGGCCTTGCCGCGTACACCACCCAAACCGCCGTGCAGGTGTATTGCTGAATTTGTCACATTGACCTGGCGCGATCCTGAAAATGTACTCTGGCAACAGCCTTTTTGCCGAATTCAAAAGGCCCGCGCGGCATTCCCTTGTAAGGTAACACCGTCGCTGGAATTGAGTGGAGCACGCCGTGCCGGTCGCCAAAAATCAACTAAAACTAACCCTTGCGATGTGCGGTCCGATTCTGTTGCACGCCGCGAGCATACCGATTGCTGCCGCGGAGGATGCGGCGGCTCCTGCTACCGCGGTTTTGGAAGAGGTTATTGTAACGGCCCAGAAAAGAGAGGAGCGCTTGCAGGATGTGCCGGCGCCCGTCACCGCTGTCAGTGCCGACACCTTGGTCCAAAACAACGAGCTTCGCATCGAGGACTATTACACTTCCGTACCCGGCCTGAGCGTCACGTCCGACTCGTTTGGGCAACCGAGCCTTTCGATCCGTGGCGTCACGACGGCAATCGGTACGCTGACGAATCCCACGGTGGGCGTCGTAGTGGACGATATCCCGTTCGGCTCGACCACGCCCCTGGGTGGCGGCGCGATCGTGCCGGATATCGATCCCAGCGACCTGCAGAGCATCGAGGTATTGCGGGGGCCGCAAGGCACGCTGTACGGTGCGAGCAGTCTGGGCGGTTTGTTGAAATTCGTGACGGCGGATCCCTCGACGGCGGGTGTCAGCGGTCATGTGCAGGCGAGCGTGGGGCGGATCCATAACTCCGATTCCGCCGGCTACGGCGTACGCGGCTCGATCAACGTACCCCTGGGCGATACCCTGGCGCTTCGGGCGAGTGCCTTTACTCGGGACGATAAGGGCTATATCGACGATCTCCTGACGGGACAGAAAGCCGGTGGCGAGAAAGCCGACGGCGCGCGTCTCGCGCTGCTATGGCGCCCCTCGGATGCTTTCCAGGTGAAGCTCTCGGGCCTGGTTCAGGAGAGTCGCTCCGATACTGCGCCGCTGGAGACCGTGGGCCCGGGACTGGGCGACCTGCAACAGCAGTTCATTCTGAACTCCGGGGCCTATTACCGGCGCTACCAGGCATTGAGCGCGACGCTGACCGCCCATCTCGCGGGGGTGACCATCACTTCGCTCACCGGCTACAACATCAATTCCTTGCGCGATTCGCAGGACAACTCGATCTATTTCGGCGACATCATTCGCGATGGCATACCGGACCTGGTGCCGGCCTACGGTGTCAGCGGCTCGCCCCTGGCCGAACGCAATACGACCACGAAGTTTTCCGAGGAATTGCGCGTTTCCGGGTCAATCGGGCCTACCTACGAGTGGTTGGTGAGTGGCTTCTTCACCCATGAGAACTCGCCCTATACCCAGAGTATCCTGGCTGAAGACATTCCCACCGGTGCGATCGTGGGCCACGCCTTGGATTTCAACTGGCACGACACGTACGATGAGTACGCGGCACTCGCGGATCTGACGGTGCACTTTACCGACCGTTTCGATACACAATTCGGCGCCAGGGAGAGTTTCAATCACCAGGTGTTCACCGAGACCGACGTGGGTCCGTGGACGATCCTGTTCGACAACCAACCCCCGCCAGTCTATTACGGGCACATCACCCGGACCGAAAACTCATTCACCTACCTCGTGACACCGCGCTTCAAACTGACGCCGGACCAGATGATTTACGCTCGCATCGCGTCGGGTTATCGTCCGGGCGGTCCCAATGATGTGGCCCAGGGACTGGGGGTGCCGCCGATTTACCACTCGGACACGACTACCGACTACGAGTTGGGCTACAAGTCGACCCTGCTCGACCGCAAGCTCACCATCGATGCGTCGATTTACTACATCGATTGGAAAAATATGCAGTTGACGGTCGAAACGCCCAGCACCATTGCGTATTTCAGCAATGGCAGTCGCTCGAAGAGCGAGGGCGTCGAGGTGTCACTGCAGATGCGACCGCTACGGGGGCTCACTGTGGCGATGTGGGGTGCCTGGGACGAGGCGGCACTGACACAGAACTTTCCAAGTAGTGCCGCAGCCTACGGAGTCGCGGGAAACCGCCTCCCCTATAGTCCCAAAATCTCGGGTAGTCTCTCGGCTGACTATGACTTTCCCCTGACGTCCAAGCTGAGCGGGTACGTTGGCGGCAATGTAGATTACGTCGGCGAGCGTCTCTCGGGCTTCCAGGCGCCACCCCCGCCCGGGGAAGAACCGACCCCACGCGACGTCTACCCTGCCTACGCAAAGACTAACTTCCGCACGGGCGTGAAATTCGATGACTGGACGGTGAGCGTGTTCGTGAACAATGCCTTTGACAGGCGGGGTACGCTGTCAGGCAATCCTTCGGTCAACAATGTAACCAATATTGTGTTGATCGCGCCGCGTACGGTTGGAATGTCGGTTGCCCGATCTTTTTGAGGAGCAACGAGGCTGAAGTCCGCGCCCATGCAGAGGTTGTCGCGAATCAAGGGCACTGCGCTGCTGGTCGTCCTCGGCCTGGCTGCGAGTGGCTCAGCCAGCGCTGGGGCGGCGCAGTCCGTCGTCGATGCTCGCACCGCCGCCAGCGTCCTGCGCATTGATCGGACGCACGTGAGCGTCCAGTGGGCCACCTCGAGCCCTGTCGACATATTGATGTCCGACCGATCGGACGCGGACCTCAACTCCGCGCGGTTGCTGGCCAAGGATGTGCAAGGACCCATTCGCCGCGAGAAAGCGAGCGATATGCCGCGGCCGTATTTTCTGCTGCGCAGTTCAGGTGATGGAGCGACCGTAAAGGTCGCTGAACGTGTGCTACCGCTGGAGCACGGCTCTAACTTCAGGGACATTGGTGGCTATCCGGCGGCCGGCGGCAAGCACGTTCGGTGGGGCTCGATCTACCGTTCTGGCGCTACGCCTCTGCTCTCCGAGCGTGATATTCGGTACCTCCGCACTCTGCATCTGACAGCCATGATCGATCTTCGGTCGCTCGAGGAGCGGGAGTTGGCACCCACGCGGCTGTCTGCAGCGAGCATTCACTATGTTGCGATCGACTATCATTTCGACACGCTGATTCCGCAGGCACAGGCGCAAGCACTGACATCGGACTCGGCCGATGTCGGCCTGATTTACCGCCACTGGCTCATCTCGTTGGCGCCACAATTCCAGGCGGTGTTTCGCGCCCTGCTGGCGCATACCGGACCAGTGGTCTATCACTGCACGGCGGGTCAGGATAGGACTGGTGTGGCGACCGCCTTGGTTCTGCTGGCTTTGGGAGCGCCGCGTGAGGTCATTCTGCAGGACTTCCTGATTTCGACCCAGTACCGGCATCCTGAGTACGAGATTGCCGCATTGGACCTTTCCAGGTATCCCGACAATCCGGCCGCCGCACTTTTGAGTGAGGTGCGCACAGAAAAGCCGGCCCCATTACTGGGGCCCTCAGGACGGCCGTTTCTGGCTGATGTGTTCGATGAAATCGACCAACGGTGGGGCAACATCGACAACTATCTCCGTGAAGTGCTGGGCGTCGATGCGCCGCAAATTGCGAGGCTACGTGCCGACTACCTGGAGTAGGGTGATGCACGAAGTGGCGCGTTGGTGCAGCTTGCTCGGCGTCTTGACGTTTGGAGGGGGCTGCGCCCATGCGGAGAGCGTGACGCAGTGGCTGGTGCACGCGCAACGGCCGGGCGTCGTCGCACACCGCGGCTGTTGGGGACCCGCGCCGGAAAACTCCATCGCCTCGTTGCAAGCGTGTTTCGAGTTGGGGGTGGAGGGGGTCGAAGGAGATCTGCGGACGACGAAGGACGGCGTGTTGGTGATGTTGCACGACGAGACTCTCGACCGCACGACGAGTCTTTCGGGCCCGCTGAAGAGTTACACCTATGATCAGATCAAAGGCGCGATGCTCCGGGCCGGTGCTGGCGGTGAGCGCGCGCCATTGACCCGGGAGCACATCCCTGCTTTTGCGGAGTTCCTCAGGGCCGCGCGCAGTCACGTGTTTCTCCTGCTCCATCTGAAGGAACCGAATTTTGACCAGGTGTATGCGGAAGTGTCCGCCGCGCATGCCCGGGACCGTGTGATCTTCTTACCCGACGTGGGATCGAAACCGCAGCTTCGGGCAGCCCACTTTTTGGGTCACGTGGCATGGATTCCGTTCATCTGGCGCTGTGGAACCGCAACAACCCCTACGGCATGCTACGAGCACTTCGGGCAAGCGGTGCATGACTACGAGTCCCTACGGCCCGCGGCCTACTTTCCAGTCAGCGACGATGCGACCTTTCTGAGAGAGGCCGGCCGGCTGGCCCGGTCAGGTCGCGTCAGGTTGCTGGAGAGCAGCAATGACGACGACCTCACGACGGACGCCGCCGCCATCTGGGGCCCGCTGATCGATTGGCATGTATCGGTGATACTGACGAATCGGCCGGCACGGGTGATCCAGTTCCTGCAGGCGAGGGGGCTACGATAGATATCGTGAAGTGGCCCAGACTCATCGAGTCATTGTTCGCTCTGATTCTGACGATTCACGGCACGGGCGCTGCGGGCCAGCCGGAGAATCCCCAGCGCCGGATAGAGGTCGTTCTGCCCGGATCCGCCCCACCAGCACCCCTGACAGGTCGCATCCTCGTCATCATCACCCATACCAACGAGCCCGAGGTTCGCCTGCAGACCGGTTGGCTCACGTCACCGCCAGTGTTTGGTGTCGATGTACATCGAATGACAGCCGGGCAGAGCGCCAGCATTAATGGCGACACCGAGGGTTATCCATTGCGGACCCTTGATGACATTCCACCCGGTGACTACTACATCCAGGCATTGTTGAATGTTTACACCGAGTTTCATCGAGCCGACGGTCACGTGTTATGGGCCCACATGGACCAGTGGGAGGGGCAGAATGCCACGACCTCACCAGGGAATCTATACAGTCGGGTCACCCGTATTCATCTCGACCCCTCGAGCCCGACCCACGTACGGCTGGAGTTGACCGAGCGCATCCCGCCGATACCGGTTCCAGCGGATACCGCCTGGGTGAAACACGTCAAGATTCAAAGCAAGCTGCTGTCGCAATTCTGGGGCCGACCGATCTATCTCGGGGCGGTGGTTCTTCTGCCCCGGGATTACGCGACCGATCGAACGACCCGGTATCCGGTCATTTATCAGCAGGGACATTTTTCTCACGGCGCACCCTTTGGCTTCTCGACCGAGGAGGTGCCTGAGACCCGGGACGAGCGGGAATTTCGCGAGAGTCGGGGCCTGGAGACGGGCAAGGAGTTCTACCAGCGTTGGAACGGAGAGCACTTCCCGCGAGTGATTGCGGTTACTTTTCTGCACCCGACGCCGTTTTATGATGACTCGTACGCGGTCAATTCAGCCAACCAGGGTCCGTATGGCGATGCCATCATGACCGAGCTGATTCCGTATATCGAAGCGCAGTTTCGGATCATATCGAAGCCGTTCGCACGCACGCTGACGGGCGGCTCGACCGGTGGCTGGGAGAGCCTGGCGCTGCAGCTCTACCA
>Ga0070665_100001808_pt1 | contig 24253 bp, 27 predicted proteins | sample KBSS13metaG_FD_65862 | JGI IMG/M metagenome (GOLD analysis project Ga0070665, IMG submission 65862) | Switchgrass rhizosphere microbial communities from Kellogg Biological Station, Michigan, USA - KBS S1-3 metaG | ecosystem: Host-associated > Plants > Roots > Rhizosphere > Soil ... | reverse complement strand
CGCCCGGTGCAGATCCAGTCGACGTGCGGTCTCGTGACGATCTTCTTCAGCGAGACGCCCGTCACCGACTACGCGGGCGCGCAGGCGTGCGACGCGGAGCTGTACGGCGCGTGGTGCCGAGCGCTGCTCGCCAACGGCGTGTACCCGCCGCCGTCGCAGTTCGAGGCCTGGTTCCCGTCGCTCGCGCACACCGACGAGCACGTCGAGCGCACGATCGAGGCGGCGCGGGCCGCCTTCGCAGCCCTATGAGGGCCGAAGACTTCGTCTTCGGGCGCGACCAGATCGCCGAGCGATCCGGTCGCAGCGCGGGGGAGCGCGCATGAGGGTGGGCGAGCTGGCAGCCGGCGGTCCCCGCGCCGAAGGGCACGCCGACGCGGTGCGCGCCGGGGTGGACGCGGTCCGCGAGGGCTACGAGCACCACTACGGCGACGCGCAGTCGCCGTCCGCGCCCGACCGCGATCTGGCGCTGCTCGACGGCGATCGCCGCTACGCCGACGGCCTGGCGGCGCTGGCCGCGATCGGCGACCTGACCGCGATCGCAGAGCTCGCCGATGCCATCTCGCTGTGTGCGCAGTCGCACGCCGAGGACCGCCCGGAGATCGCTGATGCCGTGTGGATCGGGGCCGCGACCGCGATCGGCTGGGGCGAGTCACCCGACCTCGTCGGTGCCAAGCAGCGTGCACGCGCCGGACAGCGGGGCGCAGGCGACGCCCTGCGCGACGCAGCCGATAGCATTCGCCGCCCTTCCCCCCATGGCTGAGACACCCCCCGAGAAGAAGTCGAAGTACACAACGGACCGCCGCATCCCCGGCGCGTTCGAGGGCGAGACCGTCACCCGCCGTCGGGTGATCGGCGGCTCCGTGCAGCTGTTCGGCGCGACTGCGACCGCGGCGTTCCTCCTTCCCTCCCTCGGTTTCGCCGTCGCTCCGCTCTTCCAGAAGCACGAGCCGCAGTGGGAGAAGGTCGGCGCGCTCGCCGACTTCCCCGACGACAACTACGTGCCCCGCGTCATGACGCTGAACGCCGACATCGGCGAGGTGGGCAAGACCACGGTCTACCTGCGCCGGCGCAACACGGAGTACGACAAGGAGCCGGCCGACCAGTACAACCAGGTCGTCGCCATCTCCACCCGCTGCATGCACCTCGGGTGCCCGGTGCGCTTCGTCCGGGCCTCGGCGCGCTTCATCTGCCCGTGCCACGGCGGCGTCTACGGATTCGACGGGATGGTCGACGGCGGCCCCCCTGTGCGCCCGCTCGACCGCTTCTACACCGAGATCCGCGGCGCCGACGTCTACGTCGGCCCACGCTTCAGCGTGAACTCCGAGCTCGAGCGCTTCTCCCCGCGGTACCCGGGTGAGGAGCTCGACGGCATCGGCCAGTACCTCTACCCGTCGCGTCCCACCGCGCGCAAGCTCCCGGGGGCCTGATGCCGCTCAAGCTCCCCAAGCCGCCGATCCCCGACGCGCTCAACCCGCGTCCCAAGCGCCCCGGCGATCCCACGCAGGGCGCCAAGCCGGTGGACATCGCGAAGGAGACGGGCATCTCGGCGGCCGACTGGGTCGACGAGCGCCTCGCGCTCACGCAGCCGGCGCGGTGGGTCATGTTCCGCAAGATCCCGCGCGGGACGAACTGGTTCTACACGCTCGGCTCGGCGACGATGTTCGCCTTCCTGTCGCAGGCCGTGACGGGCGTCTTCCTGGCGATGTACTACCGCCCGGACGTCGCCGGCGGCGCCTACGAGTCGATCCGCCACATCAACGACGACGTCTTCCTCGGGCAGTTCGTGCACGGCATGCACAAGTGGGGCTCGACCGTGATGGTCATCCTCATCTGCCTGCACATGGCGCGGACGTTCTTCTTCGGCGCGTACAAGTACCCGCGCGAGCTGAACTGGGTCATCGGCGTCGTGCTGCTGATCCTGACGTTCACGATGTCGTTCACCGGCTACCTGCTGCCGTTCGACCAGCGGTCCTACTGGGCGACGGTCGTGGGCGTGAACATCAACGGCACCGGTCCGCTCGTGGGCCCGTTCCTCAACGACTTCCTGTACGGCGGGCCGGACTTCAACGCCACGACGCTCTCGCGCTTCTACGCGATCCACATGCTGTTGCTGCCGGGCGTCATCGCGGCGCTCATCGGCGCGCATCTGTGGCTCGTCATGAAGCACGGCACGACCGCGCCCCCGTGGCTCAAGCCGCGTGAGCACGAGAACGGCCACGCCGAGTCGGAGTACGCGGCCGTGAACGGCGGCAACGGGCGCAACGGGGGCAACGGCAGCACCAACGGCGGGCACTCGTGAACCAGCGCGAGAAGGAGGCGTACCTCCGGGAGTACTCCCAGCTGAAGGCGGAGGGCAAGCCGTTCTACCCCTACGCCGTGGCGAAGGACTCCGCGATGGCGGTGCTCGTCCTCGTCGCGATCATCTTCATGTCGCTCATCCTGGGCGCGGAGCTGGGGCCGAAGGCTGACCCGACGACCACGACCTACGTGCCGCGGCCGGAGTGGTACTTCTTCTTCCTGTTCGAGCTGCTCAGGGTCATCAAGCCGTCCGTGCTCGTCCCGCTGGCGACGATCGGGATCCCGACGATCTGCATGATCCTGCTGTTCCTGCTGCCGTTCTACGACCGTGGGCCCGAGCGCCGTCCCGAGCGCCGGCCGATCGCGACGGCCGCCGGCATCTTCACGATCGCGGCGATGGCGTACCTGACCTACCTCGGCGCGGCCGCCGGCTCGCCGAACTCGATCGACCTCCCGACGCCGAAGAGCGTGGTCGCGCAGGGCGGCCAGGTCGAGCAGCAGTTCAACGCGGGACGCCAGGTGGCGGCCCAGTCGGGCTGCCTGGCGTGTCACAAGTTTGGCGAAAACGGCAACGCCGGTCCCGGTCCGCATCTGACCAACATCGGGGCACGGTTGCCGAAACAGGCGATCGCACGGACGCTCGTCAACCCGACGGCGCCGATGCCCTCCTTCGCGGACCTGCCGCCGGAGAAGCGCGACGCGCTCGTCGAGTTCCTCTCGCAGCTCCGCTGACCAGATGACGAACGCTCCGGGCACGCTGCCCGACACGCAGGTCCGCGCGATGTTCGACCGCATCGCCGGCTTCTACGACCTCATGAACTCGGTCATGACGGCCGGCCTGCACCATCGCTGGCGCGCCCGGGCGGCGGACCTCGCCGACGTGCGGCCGGGCGACCGGGTGCTCGACGTCGCGACCGGAACGGGCGATCTGGCGATCGAGCTCGCCAAGCGGACCGCGCCGGGGGGCGAGGTCATCGGGTCGGACTTCTCGGACGGGATGCTGGAGCGCGCGCGCGAGAAGGCCCCGCAGCTGCGGTGGGAGCACGGCGACGCGCTGGCCCTGCCCTACGGCGACGGCGAGTTCCGGGCCGCGACGGTCGGCTTCGGCGCGCGGAACTTCGGCGACCTCGAGAAGGGCATCGCGGAGATGGCGCGGGTCGTGGCGCCCGGCGGCAAGGTCGTCGTCCTCGAGATCACGACGCCCACGAAGCCCCCGCTGTCCACGTTCTTCTCGCTGTGGTTCGACCGGGTGATCCCGCTCGTCGGCAAGGTCGCGGCCGACTCGCAGGCCTACTCGTACCTCCCGAGCTCCGTGCGTCGGTTCCCCGGCCCGGAGGGCCTCGGTGCGGTGCTCGCCGGCGTCGGGCTGACCGACGTCCGGTGGATCCTCACCGCCGGAGGGATCATCGCCCTCCACGTCGGAACCGTACCCAGCACGTGACCTCACCCGCCCAGGCCGTCGGCCAGATCGTCGAGGCCGCGGGGCCGCGCGTCCCGGCGCTGCTCTCCGACGTCGAGGACCGCCTGGCCGAGCTGGTGCGCGGGCACGGCGAGGTCCTCGCGACCCATGCCGGCGCGACGATCGCCGCCGGCGGCAAGCGACTGCGGCCGCTCCTCGTGCTGCTCGCGGCCGGGCCGCCCGACGATGACGCGCCCGACGTGGTCCGCTGCGCCGTCGCCGTGGAGCTCGTGCACAGCGCGACGCTGGTCCACGACGACGTGCTCGACGCCGCCGACCTGCGGCGGGGGCGCCCCACGGTGTGGGCGTCGGCCGGTCGCGACATGGCGATCGCGGTCGGGGACCTGCTGTTCTCGCGCGCGTTCGCCGAGATGGCGCTGACCGGCTCGCTGGCGTCGGTCCGGTCGCTGTCGCGGGCGAGCTCCGCCCTCGCCGAGGGCGAGCTGCTGCAGCGCGAGGACGCGTGGAACGCCGACGTGAGCGTCGAGCGCTACCTGCACCGCTGCGAGCTGAAGACGGCCGCGCTCTTCGAGGCGTCCTGCGAGCTCGGCGCCCAGCACGGGGCGCGCGACACGGAGCGCGGCCTGCGCGCGTTCGGGCGGCGCATCGGCCTGGCCTTCCAGCTCCTCGACGACGTCCTCGACGTGTCGGGGCCGCCGGAGCGCACCGGCAAGCCGCGCGGAACCGACCTGCTGGACGGCACGGTGACGCTGCCGCTCATCCTCGCGCGCGAGCGCGACTCCGAGCTGCGCGAGCTCGACGTCCGGGCGATCGACGGCCCGGAGGCGGCCGCTGAGGTGTGCGACCGCATCGCAGACACCGGCGCGCTCGAGGAGTCGCGCCGGCGTGCGCTGGAGGTCGTGGCCGAGGCCAAGACGGCGCTGCCGCACAGCCGCCTGGGCGACGGGCAGCGGACGGCGCTGGAGCTGGTGGCCGACTCGGTGGTCGACCGCTACTCCTGAGCCCGGCGGGCCGGGACTAGAAGTCCTCGGGCACGATGTGCCCGGCGGTGAGCGCGGAGACGAAGCGCTCGATGTCCTCTTCCATGTTCGCCTGCATGAGGCGCTTCAGGTCGCGGACGAGGGCCTCGGTGCCACGATCGAGCTCCTCGTCGAACCGCTCGACGACGTCCTGCTCGAAGGTGCCGGTGCCGGCCCACTCACAGTTGGGGCAGCGAAGCGAGACGTCCCAGTGCGTGGCGCCCGCCTCCTCCCACTCCGTGGGGTACACGAGCTCGGAGTCGCAGTCCGCGCAGACGTGCAGGTCGGTGGCCTGCTCGCTGCTCAGAGGTGCGAACGAGGCGAGGTGCTGCTCCTCGATGTAGACGACCTCGATCGTCTTGCCTGAGGGCAGGACCACGCGGCGAACGTTGTGGCTTGAATGCTGGGGAGGTTGGCTCATGGCTGCGGGGGGAGGGTGCCTACAGCCATCTCATCGGACGGTGCGCGGAGGAACTTGAACGTCCAGTGACCCGAAACCGCCGTTTCCGCGAAACAGGTCCAAGTAGCCTGTTCTCCACCCGACCCTGAGGAGGCAGCATGCCTGGCGGCATCGGCCCACTCGAACTCGTGATCGTGCTCGTCATCGTGCTGGTCGTCTTCGGTCCCAAGCGCCTTCCTTCGCTCGGACGGCAGCTCGGCGCGGGGATGCGCGAGTTCAAGGACTCCGTCACCGGCAAGGACCGTGATGACGACCATGAGGACGACAACGACGGTCAGGGTCAGATCATGCGGTCGACCGCGACGACCGACCCCGTGGCTGACGAGCGCGCCGCGGAGCCCAAGACCCGAGCCTGAGCCGGCCGGGTAGCCGCAGGAGAGCAGCATGGCCACCGCCCTGCGGCCAGTGGGCCACGAGGAACGGCTGACACTCGTCGGCCATCTCGAGGAGCTCCGCAAACGCCTGATCATCTGTGTCGCGGCGCTCGCCGTGACATTCAGCGTCTGCTACTGGCAGAACGATCTGGTCCTCCAGATCCTCAACAAGCCGCTGGAGACGAAAGAGCAGAACGACAGCTCCAAGTCCGGCGGCGACCCGCTCGAGCAGCAGGCGCGGTTCTCGAAGCTGCAGAAGCAGGCCTACGAGACGCAGGCGCGGTTCCTCGACTCGCTCTCGGCCGCCGACCTCCAGCTCACGCCGAGTCAGACCCGGCTGCGCGCCGAGGCGGTGACGGCGGCGCGCGCGGCCGCGGCCGGGGTGCCGAAGGACACGGCGTCGAACCCGATCACGCTCGGGGTCACCGAGCCGTTCACGCAGACGATCTCGGTGGCGCTCTACGCGGCGATCCTCCTCGCCCTGCCGCTGATCCTCTACCAGGTGTACGCGTTCCTCATACCGGCGTTCACGCCGGGCGAGCGCAAGGTCGCGATACCGATCATGGCGTTGGTCCCGTTCCTGTTCCTCGCGGGCCTCGCCTTCGGCTACTTCGTCGTGCTCGAACGCGCGATCGCGTTCCTGCAGAACTTCAACGACGACAACTTCGACATCCTGGTCCAGGCCAGTACGTACTACAGGTTCGTCGTCCTCTTCCTGGGGGCGATCGGGCTCCTGTTCCAGATCCCGGTGGCCGTCCTTGCGGTCACCCGGACGGGGATCCTGTCGACGAAGCAGCTGCGCAAGGGCCGCGGCTACGCGATCCTCGGCATCGCGGTGCTCGCCGCCGTGGCGACCCCGACGCCCGATCCCGTGACCATGACGCTGGCGATGGGCCCGCTCATCCTGCTCTACGAGGCCAGTATCCTGCTGGCCCGTTGGCTCGACCACGTGAGTCCGCGCGTGTCACGCTGGGACCTCGACGACGACGTGGACGACGACGTGGAAGAGCTCGACGACGACCCGGATGAGATCTCGCTCGACGGGAGCGACGACCGCGGTTCGCGTCACGACCGAGAGGACTGACCCGCCCCATGCTGTTCGACCTGCGCGGCAAAGGACGTCGCCGCACGGTGCAAGTCATCTACCTGGGCCTCGCCATCCTGATGGGCGGGGGCCTGGTGCTGTTCGGCATCGGCGGCGCGACGTCGGGTGGACTCTTCGACGCGATCAACGGCAACAGCGGCAGCGGCAGCACGAGCGATGCCACCAAGGTGATCGAGCGCACGGCGACGACGGCGCAGGCCGCCACCGTCGCCAACCCGAAGGACGCCGCCGCATGGGCGCGGCTCGTGAAGGCGCGCTTCCAGCTCGCGGGCGCGAACGAGGGCGTCGACGCCAACGGCACCTGGACCGCCGCCGGCAAGAAGCGGCTCGTCCCGGTCGAGCAGGCGTGGGACCGCTACGTCGCATTGGAGCCCAACCCGCCCGACGACACCGTCGCCGGCTACATGGTGCAGGCGTTCGCGCCGACGGGCCTCGACAAGCCCGACAAGGCGGTACGTGCGCTGGAGATGATCATCGACGTGCGCGGCGGCCCCGACGCCGACTCGACCACCCGGTCGAACCTCTACACGCAGCTCGCCGTGTACGCGTACGCCGCCGATCAGATGCGCAAGGGCGACCTCGCGGCCGGCAGGGCGGTGTCGCTGGCGGCGGAGAGCGAGCGCAAGCTCCTGCGCCAGAACCTCGACAACGCCAAGGCGCAGGCGGTGCAGCAGCAGGCCTCCAAGGCCTCGACGACACCGGTCCCGACGACGACGAGCACCACGTCGACGACCGGCTAATCTGAGCGCTCCCCGCCCCTATAGCTCAACTGGCAGAGCAGCGGACTCTTAATCCGAAGGTTCTAGGTTCGATTCCTAGTGGGGGCACTCGCGAGGTAGGGTCGGGCGCGTGCCTCGCCTGGACCGCCTCCCGCAGGTCGCCCGCACCTCGCTGGAGACCCGGCCGGTCGAGGTGCACCACGACACGCCGTTCGTCGCGCCGCGCGGTCCGCTGGACACGCTTCGCCTCGCCCTCGTCACGACGGCCGGGCTCCATCTGCGTGGTGACCGGCCGTTCACTGTCGACGATCCGACGTTCCGCGTGATCCCGGGGACGGCGCGTCCGGCCGACCTCGTCTCGAGCCACACGAGCATCGGCTTCGACCGCAGCGCGCAGACGCGCGACCTCAACGTCGTCCTGCCGCTGGACCGCATCGGCGAGCTCGTCGAGCGCGGCGAGCTCGGCGGCATCGCGCCCCACCACTACGCGCTGCTGGGCGCGCAGAGCGATTCCACCCGCGTGGCGGAGCACAGCGGCGACGAGCTGGCGCGGCGGTTGCGCGAGGACGGCGCCGACGTCGTCCTCCTCACACCGACCTGACCGCTGTGCACGCACACCGGCGGTGTGCTCCAGCGAGTGCTCGAGGCGCAGGGACTGACGACGGTGTCGATCAGCCTCGTGCGCGAGCACACCGCGAAGCTGCGGCCGCCGCGCGCGCTGTTCGTGCCGTTCCCGTTCGGGAGTCCGTTCGGCCGGCCCGGGGATGCCGCGCAGCAGCACCGCGTCCTCCACGCGGCGCTGGCGCTCCTCGACGCGCCCGCCGGGCCCGTGCTGAGCGACCTCGAGGGCGAGGAGGATCCGGACGCCGCGCCCGCGCCGGTCCAGTCGGGCGCGGTCGACCGCGCTCCGGACGGCGACGTCGCCGACGAGGTCACGGCGATGCGCCGATATCACGAGCGCTGGGTCGAGCGCGAAGGCCGCACGACCGTGGGCGTGACGGGCATCCCGGCCGTGCGCTTCCGTGGCATCGTGCGCTTCCTGCAGGCCTACGCCGCGGGCGGAGACGCCGACCACCCGCAACGCCCGGACGACGTGTCCGTCGAGGTGTTCGCCCGGTGGTGCGCGGACGACCTCAAGGCGATGTACCTCGAGGCGCGCCTCATGATCGCGCCGCCGGACGAGACGCCGCAGGACACCGCGCGGTGGCTGTGGGGGGAGACCGCGCTGGGCTCCCTGCTGCGCGACGTCGCCGAGCGCATGCGGGCGTCGGGCGATCCGGACCTCAAGCGCATCGCATTCGGCATCGCCCGCTGAGACGTCACCCGTACCCTCAGGCCATGTGAGCCGCCCCTCGCCCCGCACGGCCATCGGCCTCGCGATCCTCGCCCTGCTGGCGGCGGTCGCCGCCGTCCTGGTCCTCCGCGGCCGGGGGCCCGAGGCGCCGCCCCCCGAGCAGCCGCCGCCCGCCAACCGCATCGTCCCCGACGGGTTCGTCGCGCGGCTCTCGACCGAGGCGCTCGGCCAGGCGCCCGACCAGCGCGCGTGGGAGGCGGCGACCTCGTACTTCCAGGAGCACGGCTGCACGACGGCGACGGTCCAGGAGTACGCGCGCCGGATCTACACCGGCGACGAGTACGCCGGGCTCGACCTCGGGGCGCCGGAGCGGGCGATCACGCTCTACGCCGGACTGCTCGCGCGCGAGCCCGACAAGTCCGGGGTCGACCACGTCGTGTCGGCGCTCGGGGGCGCCGGCGCGTGGAAGGGCGTCGTGGACTCGATCCTGAGCTCTGCGGAGTTCACCACCCGTATCGCACCGGCGATCTGCGACGCGGCCTCGCCCGCCTACGGGGCGGTCGCGCCGACCGCTCCGGTCGACGTGGGGGCCGGCGACCGCGGCTTCACCGGAGACCAGGCGGCGCTGCAGGCCGCGCTCGACGCGGCGCCCCCCGGCGGGACCGTCAGCCTCGCGCCACGCGCGGTGGTGCGGATCTCGTCCCCGCTCGTGATCCCGCGGGGGGTCACGCTGACGACGACGGGCGACCCGGCGGTCACGCACTACGCGAGCATGGGCCGTCTCGTCCGCGGGGGAGCGCCGCCGAACGAGACCGAGTCGTCCGTCGTCGACCTGGGACCGGACGCCACCCTCAGCCACGTGTGGGTGTCGGGCGGCCGCTCGTGGCTCGGGCAGCCGGTCCGCGCGGCCGTCACCGTCCGGCTCCGGGGTGACGGCGGCACGGTGGAGTCGTCGAAGATCGCCGACCCGCTCGGCGGCTCAGGGCTGTTCGTGTCGTCCTCGCGCTACGGCGGCGACTGCACGAAGGCGACCGTGCGCGGCAACCTCATCACCGGCTACAGCAGCGACCATCGCGGGGGCGGCTGGGCCGACGGCATCAGCGTCGCGTGTGCGAGGACGGAGGTGACCGACAACGCGATCGTCGACGCCACGGACGTCGGGATCGTGCTCTACCGCGTCGACGGCGGCACGCAGGAGAGCGTCGTGGAGCACAACCGGATCATCGCCGCCGGTCGCTCGGCGTTCGCCGCGCTCGCCGCCGACCCGCTCATGCACGGGGACGGCGCCGAGTTCTCCTTCCGGGGTGCGAGCGTCCGCGACAACGAGCTGTGGACCGGATCGCGGACGCACTTCGACATCGGCCTCGCGGTCGGCACCCACGCGTGGTTCGGTGACATCTCCGACAAGGGCACGGGCGCATCGTTCACCGGCAACACCACCGGGTCGCTCTCGATCCGCACGACGAACGCGTTCGCCGTCGACGGCATGCTCGACACGACCGTCCGCGGCAACACGCTCAACGCGCTGCCGATGGAGAAGACCGCGTGCCCGGTCGGCCCGAGCGCCTCGCGGAGCGACGGCTGGGCGTCCGGGACGATCGAGGGGTCTCCGAAGGACCAGTCGCTCGCGGGCTGCATCCCGCTGGAGCGGTGACCTACGGGCCGGCCCGTCGGCGGGTCGTCACCGCGAGCGCGGCCAACAGGATCACGAACGGATCGATGGGACTTCGGTAGCGCGGGGTCTCCACGACGAGGAACACCACACTGAGGTACATCAGCGCGGGGATCGCCCAGACGAACAGGGGCGTCCGCCGGGCGCGGACGGTGAACGCCCCGGCGACGGCCAGCAGCGCCACGACCCAGAAGACGATGATCCCCGCGTTCGCCCACCCGGGCTCGACGCTGACGGTCCCGTAGGTGTGCCGCGCCCAGTCGAGGCCGCCGAGCTCGAGCAGCCGCCGCGTCGTCCAGAACGCCACCGTCGCGACGTACGCCGGGTGGTCGCGGATGTAGTGCAGCGCGGCGCTGCGGAACTTCTTCTCGAGGGTCGGCTCGGGGATCGTGCCGACCTGCGCGTAGATGTGGCGGTAGTCGTCGACGCGTCTCAGCGACCGCCAGGAGGCGGGGTTCTCACGATCCAGGCGGGCCTCGTCGTTGTACGTCCCGGCGAGCGCCGAGCCGAGCTGCGTGCTCACCGGGACGAACGCGTGGAGCTCGACGGCGTTGCGCACCGTCCACGGAGCGACGGTCGCCAGCGCGACGGCGACGAGCAGCGCAGGGGGCGCCAGCGCGCGCCACGACCAGCGTGGGCGCACGGTCCAGACCCCGACCGCGAGCGGGAGCAGGAGGACGAGGCCGTTCGCCCGGGTGAGGACCGCCAGGCCCCCAACGAACCCGGCCAGCAGCGCCCAGCGGTAGGCGTGCGTCGATCTTCGATGCTGGATCGCAGCCGCGAGCGACCCGAGCATGAGCACGACGAAGAGCGGCTCGGACATGAGCGCGCCGCCGATGAGGATGAGGGGGAGGTACACCGCCCCCAGCGCGAGCGCCGCGAGCGCGGCCCGCCGCCCCCAGAGCTGCGCGGCGATGAGGCCGATCAGCGCGACCGCGAGCGTCCCGATGAACGCCTGGACGATCCGGGCCGGGGGCACCCGCTCGGCGACGCCCGCGCGGGCGACGCCGGCGACGTCGTACACCCCGGCGAGCAGGAAGGTGTAGCCGGGGGGGCGGAATGCGGTCGGGATCCCGAAGGACAGGCCGTAGCCCTCACCGCGGGCGAGGGAGCGCGCGTAGTAGTCGTAGTCGCGCGCGTCGTGGACGATGGTGTAGTCGGGCGTCGCCGCGACGTACCCGAGGCGCAGCACCAGCGCCACCGCCAGCAGCGCCCAGACGGCGAGGCCGAGGCGCGGCAGTCGGCGCCGGCTCACGCAGCCGGTCTCGCCGACCGGACCGGTGGCTCCGGCCAGTCGACCGCGGGGCGGCGCAGGAGCGTCCAGCTCCGGCCGTGGCGGTCCGCCGTGAAGCGGGCGAGGACGCCGAGCGTGTCGAGGCCGTAGCGCACGCTCGTCGTGAAGCTGACGCTCGACGCCTCGTGGAAGTACCGCGTCGGGATCGGGATCTCCGCGACACGCGCGCCGTGCGCGATGACCTGGGCGAAGAGCTCCTGGTCGAAGACGAAGCTGTCGGAGTTGCGCAGGAACGGGATCGACCGCAGCAGGTCGGCCGAGAACGCCCGGTAGCCCGTGTGGTACTCCGAGAACCGGACCCCGAAGGCGCGGTTCTCCGCCTCGGTGAGGAGCCGGTTGCCGACCCACTTCCAGCGCGGCATGCCGCCCGCGATCGCCTGGTCGTCGAGCAGGCGCGACCCGATGACCATGTCGGCGTCGCCGTCGAGGATCGGCTGCGCCATCACGGGCACGAGCCCGGGGTCGTACTGGTCGTCGGCGTGGACCATGACGATGACGTCCGCGCCGTCGAGCAGCGCGCGCAGGTAGCCGCTCTTCTGGCTGCCGCCGTAGCCGAGGTTGACGGGATGGCGCAGGACGTCCAGGCCGTGCGCGAGGGCCACCGAGGTCGTGTCGTCCGGGCTCGCGTCGTCGACGAGCAGCGCGCGGTCGGCGACGCCGGCGTCCATCTCCGCCGTGACCGCCGGGATCGTCGCCACCGCCCGGTAGGCGGGCAGGACGACGTGCACCGACGTCTCGCCGCCGCGGTCGGACATGAGCGGGTCGGGCGCGTCGATGACGGCGACCTGCTGCGCGATGACGACGCGCTCGTCCCCGAGCGACAGACTGAGCGACGCCTGGGGCGGGACGACGCGCCGGGCGACCGCATCGACGGGGCCCTGCAGGCGGCCGAGGCGCTCGGCGAGGCCCCCGACCCAGCGGCGGGCCGCGAAGGTCCGCACGAGCGGGACGTCCGCCGCCACGACGAGCCCGGCGCCGATCAGCAGCTCGCGCAGCGTCCGGCGGGGGAGCAGGCAGGTGTGCGCGGGCAGGTAGCCCCACCAGCGCCGCCCGGCGAGCCGCGCGGTGGCGGACGACGGGTCGGGCGTGACGACGCACACGACGCCGCCCGGGCGCAGGAGGTCCGCGCAGCGCGCGATGGCGCCGACCGGGTCGCCCACGTGCTCGATGACGTCTGCGAGGACGACGACGTCGAATCCGCCGGCGTCGTCGAAGTCCTCCAGCGCCACCTCGCGCACGTCCAGGCCGAGCGCGTCGCGCGCATGCTGCGCCGCCTCCCGCGAGAGCTCGATGCCGACGACGTCGTACCCCGCCGTCCGCGCCTCGTCGAGCAGCAGCCCGGGCCCGCAGCCCACGTCCAGCAGGCGCCCCGCGGGCACCTGCTCCGCGATGAGCCCGAGCAGGCGGCGTGCGGTCGCGCGCCGGCCGGCCTCCTCGGTCAGGTAGGAGCCGTCGCGCGTCTCGCGGTACAGCGCGTGCAGCTCCGCCCCGGACGGCAGACCTGGCTGCTCGACGGCGCCGCACTCGTGGCAGATGAGGAGGTCCCCGTGCAGGCCCAGCTCGTGGCACGACGGCGAGAACGCGTCCGCGCCGGCCGCGGCGTCCGATCCCGGCAGGAGGAGACGCAGCTCACCGGAGCAGACACGGCAGCTGAGCCCGGCGGCCATAAGGCGCGGCACGGTATCACTGAGCGCAGGCAACGATCGCGTGGACGAGGTAGGTGGTGTCGTCGTCGAATGGCCAGGTCCACCAGCGCTGCGAGGCGACGGCGTCCCCCGTCGCGCGCACGGCGCCCGCGACGTCGCAGCCCGCGGGCCGCCCGAGCCGGTGCAGGAGCGCCGCCGGGCCCGGCTCGGCCGCGAGCACCTGCTCCGGTGTCAGGGGCTGCGCGTGGCCGGGCCACCAGCCCGCGACGTCGTTCACGTGCACGACGTGGCCACCGGCCGTGGAGGCGTGCAGGCGGCCGACGACGGCGTCGGTGAGCCGCTGCCCGTGCAGCCGCAGCGCGGGCCCGCGCCGTGCCGGATCGACGTCGGCGTCGAGCAGGGCGGGGAACAGCAGCTGGGTGTAGAGGAGGTCACCGACCACGACGTCGTACCCGCCGGTGCCGATCGGCTCCCGCGGGACGTTCCCGCCGCGCACGACGCCGTCCGCGACGACGGCGGAGGCGATGCGCTGCGCCGCGCCCGCGGTGACGTCCTCCTCGATCGCGGTGATCCGGCTGCGCAGGCTGCGGCGCTCCCGTGCGATGGCCCGGCGAGGCGCCATGACGTCGAGGTCGACGAGGTGCACCTCGGATGCGCGCGAGGCGAGCCGCGTGAGCGGCACGTCGTCCCCGTTGCCGGCCCCGGCGATCGCGACCCGCGCGCCGGCGGGGACGATCGGGTCGAGCACGGTCCAGAGCTCGGCCCGCGTCCGTCGCCAGCGCGCAGGCCGGTCGGCGGTCGCCCGCGCGTTGCGGCGCGCGTTCGCGGCGTGGACGAGATCGGTCGTCGAGGAGCGCATAGGGTCCCGGCATGATCGCCACCGGCCAGGCTGCCGTCATCACCTGCCCCATCATCGGCGGCTTCGCGTCGAACAACCCGAACCACCCGAGGACCCTCGGCGACATCGTCCGCCACGGGATCGACGCGGTGCACGCCGGCGCCGCCGCTCTGCACATCCACGCGCGGGACGCGGAGGGCGGCGTCACGCAGGACGCCGCGGTCTACGACGAGATCGGCGCGGCCATCCGCGCCGAGGTGCCCGACGTGATCCTCAACTACACGACCGGTGGCAGCGTCGGCATGTCCGACGACGAGCGCCTGGGATCGGTCGCCGCGCACCCGGAGCTCGGCTCGCTGGACTGCGGCTCGATGAACTTCGGCCCTGCCGTGTTCATCAACTCGCCCGAGTTCATCGACCGGTGCGCGACGGAGATGCGCGCGGCCGGCGTGAAGCCGGAGATCGAGTGCTTCGAGGCGGGCATGGTCGCCGCGGGCGCGCGCCTCGTCGCGCAGGACAAGGTCGACTCGCCCGCCCTGTTCCAGATGGTCCTCGGCGTCCAGGGCGGCGCCCCCGCGCGCGTCGACACGCTCGTCAGCATGGTCTCGCTGCTGCCGCCCGGCGCGGTCTGGGCCGCCGCGGCGATCGGCGCCTCGCACTTCCCGCTCATGGCGGCGGCGCTCGGGATGGGCGGGCACATCCGCTCGGGCATGGAGGACGTCGCCTACGTGGCGCGCGGCGAGTTCGCGACCGACAACGCCCAGCTCGTCACCCGCGCGGCTGAGCTGTGCAGGGCGGTCGGCCGTCCGGTGGCGACGCCCGCTCAGGCCCGGGAGATCTTCGCGCTGTGAAGCGCATCGGGCTCCTCGGCGGGATGAGCTGGGAGTCCTCGCTCGTGTACTACCGCCTCGTCAACGAGGCGGTCCGCGAGCGGCTCGGCGGCCTGCACTCGGCCGACTGCGTGCTGCGGTCCGTCGACTTCGCGGAGATCGAGGCGTTGCAGCGCGCCGGGGACTGGGACGCCGCGGGCGCCCTCCTGGCCCGCGAGGCCGTGCGCCTCGAGCGGGCGGGCGCGGAGCTGCTCGTGCTCTGCACGAACACGATGCACCGGGTCGCCGACGAGATCGTGAGCGCGGTCGGCGTGCCGCTCGTGCACATCGCCGACGCGACCGCGGACGCGGTGCGCGCTCGAGGCCTGCGCGCGGTCGGGCTGCTGGGCACCGCGTACACGATGGAGGGCGAGTTCTACGTCGGGCGGCTGCGCGACGTACACGGGCTCGCCGTCCTCGTCCCGCCCGCCGACGACCGCCGGCTCGTGCACGAGGTCATCTACGAGGAGCTGTGCGTCGGGGTGGTCGACGACGGCTCGCGCGACGCGTACCGGCGGATCATGGCGGCCCTCGCAGAGCGCGGGGCGGAGGGGATCCTCCTCGGCTGCACCGAGATCGACCTCCTCGTGGGACCCGGGGACGCGCCGGTGCCGGTCTTCGACACGACCCGACTGCACGCCGACCGCGCCGTCGAGCTGGCGCTCTAGGCGTACGCGGGTCTGCGGCGCCGCGCCAGCAGCCACAGCGCGGGCGCGACGACCAGCGCCGTCGCGCCCAGCGACAGCGCGGCGACGCCGAAGCCCGTGAGGGCCAGGCCGCCGAGGAGCGCCAGCGACGCGCCGGTCGCCCCGGACAGGAGGTCGTTGAAGCCCAGGAGCTTCCCGCGCTCCCACGGCTCGGAGGAGTCGGCGAGCTCCGCGGTCGCCGCGACGAACGAGAGGTTCCAGCCGACGCCGAGCACGAACAGCGCGATCGCGGTGACGAACACCCCCTCGACCCACAGCAGGCTGATCGCCGCCAGGGCCATGAGCAGCAGGCCTCCGGACAGCGCGGGGCGGCGGCCGATGTGGTCGATGACGTCCCCGATCACGATCACGAGCGCGTACATCCCGATGACGTGCGCCCCGATGATCGGGAAGACCGCCTCCGCGCTGTGGCCGTGATGGTCGACGACGACGGCGCCGGTGAGCGTCATCAGCCCGACCATGACCCCGAAGCTCGCCTGCGCGCCGAGCAGCGCGGGGATGACGCCGGGGCGGCGCAGCAGCTCGCGCAGCGGCGCGGGCGTGCCCTCGACCACGTCCTCGCCGGCGCGCGAGGAGATGAGCCTCGCGATCTCCTTGGGGTCCGGCCGCACGAAGAGGACGATCACGACGCCGACGAGCATGAACGCGCTCCCGGCGAGCCAGAGCTGCGCGAGGACGTCGCCGGACAGCTCGCGCCCGGACAGCAGCGGGCTGAACACGGCCGGGCCGAGGATGGCGCCGAAGACCGATCCGAAGAGGATCATCGCGATGCCGCGCGCCCGGTGCGCGGGCGGGTACATGTCCCCGGCCGCGGTGCGCGCGAGCAGCGCGACGGCGCTCGCGGCGCCGACGCACATCAGGCCGCCCAGGACCGCAGGGGCGAACGCCGTGGCGCTACCCAGCGCCGCAAGCGCACAGCCCGCCGCCCCGGTCCCGAATCCCAGGGCGAGCACCGGCACCCTGCCCGCGCGATCCATCGCACGGCCGGCCGGCAGCGCCGTCAGCGCCCCCGCCGCCAGGACGATCGCGGGGCCCAGCCCGAGCAGCCCGTCGATGTCGAGGACGGACACGAGGGTGAGCGAGGCGACGGCGGCCGAGAGCTGCAGCATCGCCGAGCTCATCGCGAGCGCGGCCGCGAGCAGGATGCTGTTGCGGCGGATCGGCAGGGAGGCGGGATCCGCCACGGCACGAGCGTATCCACTCGAGGATCGGGCGCTCCGAGGGCTACGCTCCGGATCGAAGCGTCAGACAGATGGGGGAGCCGTGGCGGACGTCATCCGGGCCGAGGTCGTGGGGAGCATGCTGCGCCCGCAGGAGCTGCTCGAGGCGCGCGAGCAGCTCGCGGCGGGCGCCATCACGAGGACGGAGTTCAAGCGGATCGAGGACGGCGCGATCGATGATGCGATCGCGCTGCAGGAGCGGGCCGGGGTGGAGATCGTCACCGACGGCGAGCTCCGGCGGCTGTCGTTCGTCGGCCCGCTGACGGACACGGTCGACGGCGTGCGTCCCATCGAGGGCGCGAGGGTCGCCTGGCACGACGAGGGCGGCGAGAAGCCGCACATGCAGCCGGCGATCGTCGAGCGCCTCACGCCGCGCCGGTCCCTCGCGACCGAGGAGTACGCCTACGCCCGGGGCCGCACGGAGCTGCCGGTGAAGGTCACGCTGCCGAGCCCGCTCATGCTCGCCCTGCTGTGGAAGCCGGGCGTCTCGACGGAGGTCTACGACGACCCGTTCGAGGCCTTCCGGGATGCCGCGGCGATCGTCCGTTCCGAGGCGCTCGCCCTCGCCGAGATGGGCTGCCCGTACATCCAGATCGACGCGCCCGAGCTGGCGACCCTCGTCGACCCCGCCCAGCGCGACTTCTACGCGTCGATCGGCATCCCGCCCGCGCGGATGCTCGGGGAGGGCATCGAGCTGCTCGACGCGATGGTCCGGGGCGTCGACGCGCACCTCGGCCTGCACCTGTGCCGCGGCAACAACGCGGGACAGTGGATGAGCGAGGGCGGCTACGACGAGATCTCCGAGGCCGTCTTCAAGGGCGCCCACGGCTACGACGTCTTCCTCCTCGAGTACGACGACCACCGCTCGGGCGACTTCGCCCCGCTGCGCGACGTCCCGGACGACAAGATCGTCTCCCTCGGCCTCGTGACGACGAAGCACGACGACCTGGAGACGGCCGAGACCCTCCTCGCCCGCATCGACGAGGCCGCGCAGCACTTCCCGCGCGAGCAGCTGTCGCTGTGCACGCAGTGCGGGTTCGCGTCGGTCCTCGCCGGCAACCCGATCGCGTTCGGGACGCAGGAGCGCAAGCTGGCGCTGGTGGCCGAGGTGGCGGGAAGGGCCTGGGGCTAGAGGTCGGGCTCGTCGCGCAGGAGCCGCGACATCCGCCGCTCGACCTCGCGCTGCACCTCCGCGACCGCGAGGTCGTAGTCCACGCCGCCGCGGACGGCGGTGCGGACGGTGTCGGCCTCCTCCGCGCCGTCGAGACCCTCGAGCATCGCGAGCAGCGCACCCAGGTCGCGCCGCGAGGCGGCGCGGTAGACCGCGAGGAAGTCCGATCGATCCGGTGGCGGGTGGGCGGCGCCCATCGCCAGACACTACGCTCGCGAGGTGTCTCTGGTCTGCATCGACGGCGTCCTCACCGGCCCGGCCGACGCCGTGATCCCCGTCACGGACGAGGGCCTGCTGCGCGGCGACGGCGTCTTCGAGGTCATCCGCGTGTACGCCGGCCGCCCGTTCGCCCTCGAGGAGCACCTCACGCGCATGACGCGCTCGGCCGACGGGCTGCGTCTGCCGCTCGACGTCGACGCCGTGCGCGCCGACGTCGGGACGCTCCTGGAGGGCGGGCAGGAGATCGAGGGATGCATCCGCGTCCTCGTGACCCGCGGCGGCCGCCGCATCGCGCTCATCGAGGCCCTCCGTGAGCTGCCGGAGACGCTCGCCGTCGCGTCGGTCACCTACGCGCCCCCGCGGCTGCTCGACGGCATCAAGTCCCTCTCCTACGGCGCGAACATGCTCGCCACGCGCCTCGCGAAGGAGGCGGGCGCCGACGAGGCGGTGCTCGTCACGCCCCACGGCCGGGTGCTCGAGGCGCCGACCCGCGCGATCTTCGCGGTGCTGGACGGCACGCTGCGAACGCCGCCGCTCTCCGACCACATCCTCGACTCGATCACCCGCCGCGCGGTGCTGACCGTCATGGAGGTCGAGGAGCGCCCGATGACGCTCGACGAGCTGCTCGGCGCCGAGGAGGCGTTCCTCGCGTCCACGACGCACGAGGTCATGCCGATCCACCGCGTCGACGATCGCGACCTGCCCGCGACCCCGGGCCCGGTCACCCGCCAGGCGAGCGAGCGGGTCATGGAGCACATCTCCGCAGCGCTCGCGACGACCGCTTGAGGGTCGTCACCGTCATCGGCAACCGGCCCCAGTTCGTCAAGGCGGCCGCGGTCAGCCGGGCGCTGCGCGCCGAGCACGACGAGATCCTCGTGCACACCGGCCAGCACTACGACGACGAGCTGTCGACGGTGTTCGTCGACGAGCTGGGGATCCCGCGCCCGGAGCGCCAGCTCGGGCTCGGGACGGGGACGAACACGGAGCAGACCGCGCGGATGCTGGCCGCGCTCGGGCCGTTGCTGGCCGAGGAGGGCGCGGACGCGGTCCTCGTCTACGGCGACACGAACTCGACCCTCGCCGGCGGCCTCGCGGCCGCGCAGGCGCGCATCCCGGTCGCGCACGTCGAGGCGGGGATGCGGTCCTTCGACCGCCGGATGCCGGAGGAGCTCAACCGGGTCCTCACCGACCACCTCAGCGACCTGCTGCTCGCGCCGAGCGAGACGGCCGTGCAGAACCTGCGCCGCGAGGGCGTCGCGGGCGCCGTGCGCCTGGTCGGGGACGTGATGGTCGACGTCGCCCACCTCGTCCAGCCTCGCGCGCGCGAAGAACTCGCCCCGCTGCGCGAGGCAGGCGTCGAGCCGGGTGCGTACGTCGTCGCGACGGCGCACCGCGCCGGCAACGTCGACGACCCCGCGCGCCTCGGGATGCTCGCCGCCCTGCTGCGAGCGGTCCCCGGGCAGGTCGTCCTGCCACTGCACCCGCGCACCCGGGCACGCCTGCAGGACGCCGGGCTGCTCGACGCGCTCGCGGCCGAGGTCACGCTCACGCCGCCGCTCGGTCCGCTCGCCTTCACCTCGCTGCTCGTCCACGCCCGCGCGGTCCTCACGGACTCCGGGGGCGTGCAGAAGGAGGCCTATCTCGCCGGCGTGCCGTGCGTGACGCTGCGCGACACGACGGAGTGGGTCGAGACGGTCGACACGGGATGGAACGTCCTCGTCGACCTCGACGCCGCCGCGGCCCTGGAGGCGCTGGAGCGCGCGGTGCCTGCCACGCGGCCCGAGCTCTACGGCGACGGCCGCGCAGGCGAGCGCGTCGTGGCCGAGCTGGCCGCGCTCGCGGCCTGACCGCCGCCGATCCGCAGGACCGGCACCGCGAAGCGCGCCGGGTCGAGCACGCCGCGCCCGTCGACGATCGCGCGGGCGCCGGGGACGTCGGGTCCGCGCAGCTCGCGGTACTCCGCGTGGTCGGCCTGCAGGATCGCGCCCGCGACGGGCCCCCCGTCCCACGGCGTGAACCCGAGCGCCGCCAGCTCCTCGTCGGAGTACAGGGGATCGGCTGCGACCGGCGCAGCGCCGCGGGCCGCGAGCTCCTCGCGCAGCACGAGCGCGCCGCTGAACGCCGTCTCCTTGACCCCGCCGCGGTACGTGACGCCGAGGATGAGCACGCGATCGCCCGCGACGCCGCCCAGCGCGCCCGCGAGCAGGTCGACGGCGTAGGCGGGCATGGCCGCGTTGACCTCGCGCGCCGCCGCCGGCAGTCGCGCGCCGGGATCGCCCGCGAGGTAGAAGCGTGGGTACACCGGGATGCAGTGCCCGCCGACCGCCACGCCGGGGCGGTGGATGTGGCTGAACGGCTGCGAGTTCGACGCCGCGATGACGCGGTCGACGTCGAGGCCGAGCGCGTCCGCGTGCCGGGCGAGCTCGTTGGCGAAGCCGATGTTGAGGTCGCGGTAGGTCGTCTCGGCGAGCTTCGCCAGCTCGGCCGCCTCCGCGGAGCCCATCGGCCACACGTCGGCGTCGAGGAACGCGCCGTAGAGGTCGACCCCGCGCGCCTCGCCGCGCTCGCTGAGCCCGCCGACGAGCTTCGGGTACGTCGCGAGGTCGCGCAGGACGCGCCCGCTGAACACGCGCTCGGGGCTGAAGACCACCCAGAAGTCCTCCTCCGCGCGCAGTCCCGAGGTGGCCTCGAGCGCCGGGGCGATGCGAGAGCGCGTCGTCCCGACCGGGACGGTCGTCTCGATCGCGACCGTCGTACCCGCACGCAGGCCGGCGCCGATCGCGGCGACCACCGCGTCGAGGGCGCCCCAGTCGGGCTGCGCGTCCTCGTCGACGTACAGGGGCGGCACGGCCACGACGAGATCGGGCCCCTCGGCCACGGCGGCGGTGGTGTCGGGAGTGGCCCGCAGGCGCCCGCCCCGCACGGCCTTCCCCAGCGCCTCCTCCAGGCCCTCCTCGCCGGGGAACGGCGCCAGCCCGCGGTTGACGAGGCCGACGACGCGCGGATCGATGTCGCAGCCGGTGACCTCGTGTCCGGCGGACGCGAGCTGCGCCGCGAGCGGCAGCCCGACCTTCCCGAGCGCGACGACGACCGCCCTCATGTGACGACGCTCTCGCCGCGCCTGGCGCTGTCGAGCACGGCCTCGGCACAGCGCACGGTCTCCAGCCCCTCCTCGAGCGTGACGACGGGCGCGTCCGGATCGCCGCCCAGGAGGTCGCAGAACGCCTCGAGCTCGGCCAGCAGCGGCTCACGGCGGGAGAGCGCGAAGCGCGTCGCATCACCCTCGCTCACCCCGCGCAGCGCCTGCGCGCTGGACCATTCGGAGGTCACGCTGCCGTTGCGGAACAGCGTCAGGTCCGCCGTGAGCGTGTCGGCCACGAGCATGCCCCGGTCGCCGAGGATGCGGCTCTGCCGGCGCTTCGTGGGCGTGAGCCAGTCGACGATGCAGTTGAACGGCACGTCGGATGCGAGGCGTCCCGTCACGAGGACGAGGTCCTCGTGCTCACGGCCCATGCGATGGGCGGTCTGCGCGGCGAGCGTGTGCACGGGGGCGCCGCCGAGCCAGCGCACGAGGTCGAGGTCGTGGGTCGCGAGGTCCTTCACGACGCCCACGTCGCGCACGCGGTCGGGGAACGGGCCGACGCGCTCCGTCGCGATGAGGATCGCCTCGCCGACCTCGTCACGCCGCTCGCGCAACGCCAGGAGCGCGGGGTTGAACCGCTCGACGTGCCCGACGGCGGCGTGGACGCCGGCCTCGCGCACCGCGGCGATGATCGCCGTCGCCTCCTCCGAGGTCGCCGCGAGGGGCTTCTCGACGAGGATGTGAACGCCCGCACGCGCCAACTCGCAGGCCACCTCCAGGTGCTCCTCGGTCGGCACCGCGACGATGGCGAACTCCGGGCGCCCGCGCTCGAGCAGCTCGCCGACGGACGCGAAGATCGCGCCACGGTCCGCGACGGCACCGTATCGGTCGCCTCCCGGGTCCACGGCGCCCGCGAAGTCGACCCGCGCCGAGGACTGCAGCAGGCGCGCGTGATGGCGCCCGATCATGCCCAGGCCGAGGACGGCGCCGCGCAGCGGAGCGGGGACTGCGGGGGCGGCGGCCACGGGCGGCTAGGGTACCGCCCGATGGATCAGACCCCTCCGGGCCTCGTCGTCGCGCCGACAGCGACGGTCGGGCGCGACGTGACGTTCGGCGCCCACGTCGTGGTGCACCCCGGCGTCGTCATCGGCGACGGCTGCGTGATCCAGGACGCGGTCGTGCTCGGCAAGCCGCCCGCGCTGTCGCGGGCGTCGTCCGCGCCCCGCGGCGACCTCGAGCCGCTCGTCGTCGAGGCGGGCGCGACCATCTGCACCCAGGCGATCGTCTTCGCCGGCAGCTGGATCGGCCCCGGCGCGATCATCGGCGACCAGGCCTACGTCCGCGAGCGCACGCGCGTGGGGGCCGACTCCGTGGTCGGCCGCGCGACGACGGTCGACAACGACGTCGTGATCGGCGAGCGCGTCCGGCTGCAGTCCAACGTCTACATCACGGCGTTCTCGGAGATCGGCGACGACGTCTTCGTCGGACCGTGCGCGATGACGACGAACGACGACACGATGGCGCGCCGCTCGCCGGACAACCCGATGGAGGGCGCCCGCCTGCGCCGCGCGTGCCGGGTGGGCGGAGGTGCGGTCATCCTGCCGGGCGTCGAGGTCGGCGAGGAGGCCTTCGTCGCCGCGGGGGCGGTCGTCACGCGCGACGTTCCCTCGCACAAGGTCGTATGGGGCGTCCCGGCCCGGATCGTGCGCGACGTGCCCGAGGACGACATGCTCGAACGGTGGCGATGAGCGGACCCTCCCGCGTGCTGCGCTACAAGCGCGGGACCTTCGCGCTCGGGGCCGGCGCGCTCGGCCTGACCGGAGCCGTGCTGGGCGGGGAGATCGTGCGCATCTGGCGGCGCGGGTCGACCCCGCGGCCGGGCAAGAGCGTCGGGCTCGTCGACGTGGGCATCGGCATCGCCCGCGAGACGGCGGCCGTCGCGATCGCCGGCTACGAGGGCGGCACGCGGCGCGAGCACGCGCTGCTCAACACGCTGGGCTCCTACATGATCACCGGCGGGATCGTGCGGTTCTCGACCCACGTCATCCGGCGCCGCGGGACCTGGGGGCCGTTCCGCAACCTCCACGTGGGCAACAGCCACGTGCACCACTTCGTGCCGGGGATCGTCATCGCCTTCCTCGCCGGCGGCGCGTCGATCGTGCTGCGCGACGAGCGCCTCGGCCCGCTGCTGGCCATCCCCTTCGGCTCCGGCGTGGCGCTCACGCTCGACGAGTCGGCGCTGCTGCTCCGCCTCGACGACGTCTACTGGACCGAGGAGGGCATCGTCAGCGTGCACATCATGCTCTCGCTGCTCGGCGGTCTCGCGGGGCTCGCCCTGCTGCTGAAGCTGCTGCGACGCGGCGAGGAGCAGGTGCTCCAGCCGCTAGGGTCCGCGGAGTGAGCGCCGAGCGCCCGCCGGGCGAGGAGGGCCCAGACCGCGACGCGGACTCGGACCCGGACGCTCCCGCGCCGCCGCCGCCGTGGCGCCGGGACCCGCCCGCGGAGCCCGACGCGACGCCCGCCGAGTCGTCGTGGCGCCCGTACCCGGAGGACGAGGAGCCGGCCGCATCCGCCGCAGAGCCGGTGGACGCCCCGCCGCCGCCCTGGCGCACGGAGCCGGCCGCGCAGTCCGACGGCGAGGAGGCTCCGGCACCGTGGCACCGCGACGCCCCGGCCGAGCCGGCCGGCGAGGAGCCGCCGCCGCCCTGGCGCCGCGACCCGCCCGCCCAGGCGGAGGAGCCCACGGAGGCGCAGCCGGCCTTCGGGGACGAGCCTGCGCCGGCGGGCCACGAGGCGTTCGGCACGCCCGAGCCGGCGGTCGACCTGCCGCCCGAGCCCGAGCCCGA
>Ga0070665_100001807_pt1 | contig 24257 bp, 25 predicted proteins | sample KBSS13metaG_FD_65862 | JGI IMG/M metagenome (GOLD analysis project Ga0070665, IMG submission 65862) | Switchgrass rhizosphere microbial communities from Kellogg Biological Station, Michigan, USA - KBS S1-3 metaG | ecosystem: Host-associated > Plants > Roots > Rhizosphere > Soil ... | reverse complement strand
TACGACGAGGTGATGAGCACGACCTGGTCGAATCCGGACTCGGTGTCGAGAGTGAACATCACGCCGGCCGCGCCAGTGTCGCTGCGAACCATCCGCTGCACGCCCGCGGACAGGGCGACGTCTACGCCAGCAAACCCCTTGTGGGCGCGATAGGCGATCGCACGGTCATTGTAGAGGGACGCGAACACTTCCTTGATCGCATGAAGAACGTGGTCGAGGCCCTTGATATTGAGAAATGTTTCCTGCTGGCCTGCAAACGATGCGTCGGGGAGGTCCTCGGCGGTGGCCGAGGAGCGGACGGCGAACGATGCGTCGGGATGATCGCGAGTCAGTGCGGCGTAGGCCGTTCCGATGGCGGCAACGAGCGGCTGTGGAAACGGCGCCTCGACGATCCATCGGCGAATCTCGGCGCCGGCTTTTGCCAGCGCGCCGACGTCGGCGACGTCGAGCGACTCCTGCCGCGACCGGATCTTGGTATCGAGGTCCGCCTGGGCCAGAAATTCACGAAATGCGCTCGCGGTGGTCGCGAATCCGCCCGGAACGCGAATCCCAGCGTCCGCGAGCTGACCGATCATTTCGCCGAGCGAAGCGTTCTTTCCCCCGACTTCCCCCAGATCCGTCATTCGCAAGCGATCGAACGGAATGACGCGCGTAGCCTCGCTCATGCTGCTCCCGGTCCCGACATGGAATGCGGCGCAAGGACGACGCGCCGCGCAATGACAATGGCAATCGGTGCTAGTTTACCGCGTCGGCGGGACAGTTCCGGAGAGGAACCGGTTGAAGCGTCAGCCCGCTGGAGACCGCCGACGACAACCAGGCGCGCGCCGCGGCGACAGGGTCGGCGCGGCGGCGCGGCAGGCTAGCGATCAGCCGCGGGCGTTATTTCGTTGGTGACGGGGACTTCCGGCGAGACGGCATCGTCCACATCGTCGGGAATGCCATCCTCGTCGGCGAACGGCGCGGCGCCCACCCCCTGCTTCTGCCGTCCCTTAACGGCACGGCGCAGGTTGCGATAGAGATCGGGATGCGATTCCTTGAGGTAACTGATGATCTCGAAGTCCACCCGCTTGACCTGCGACAAATCGATCTGCTCGACGTGCACGAGTCGGAGGAGCTCCTTGACGGGACGCGGCATTTCGCGTCCGCTCTCGTAGCGCGACCCCCCGCTTTGCGTGACGCCGATCTGCGTCCAGAACTGTTCCTGGTTCAATCCGAGGCGACGCCGGATTTCACGAGGATTGAAGACGCGATCCAGAATTTTCACGAACGCTCCCTATAAGTGGTGGTGGCTACGCTATGACCGCGATGCACCACTTCTCGGCATAACCATACCGCTGACATATTTTTCGTCATCGGAGGCAACAGCGCAAGCATTGCCGACGAGCGGCGCATTCGAGTCCCATGCCCTGTTGCATCGTAGCCCACAGTGCTTAGATAAGGATTCGCATTCAATGTTTCCAGAGCAGACGGAACGCATCGCACAAATCGGCTATGCTGGGCCGGTAGACCATGCGTTACGACCTGCACTGCCACTCGACCTGCTCCGACGGACTGCTCGCCCCGGCCGAGGTCGTCCGGCGCGCAGCGTCCCGCGGCGTCGACGTCCTGGCGCTCACCGATCACGACGAGTTGCAGGGTCTCGAGGAAGCCCGCGAGGCCGCCCGCGAGACGGACATGCGGCTCGTCAACGGGACCGAGGTTTCGGTCACCTGGGACGACCACACCCTCCACATCGTCGGGCTGGGAGTCGACCCCTACGAGCAGGGGCTCGTGCAGGGACTGACCGACATCCGGGCGGGTCGCGATTCCCGCGCGCGGCGCATCGCCGATGCACTCGAGGCGGCAGGAATCGACGGGGCTTTCGAAGGGGCCCGTAATTACGTCACCAGCGAACGTCTCATTTCCCGCACGCACTTCGCGCGCTTTCTGGTCGACAGCGGCCACGTGCGGGACATCAAGGATGCGTTCCGGCGTTACCTGGTGCGCGGCAAGCCGGGATATACATCCCATGTCTGGGCGACGCTGCCGCAGGCGCTCGGCTGGATCCATGGCGCGGGCGGCCAGGCCGTGCTCGCCCATCCTGGACGCTACGACCTGACGCCCACCGGCATGCGCCGGTTGCTGGCCGAGTTCCGCGACGCCGGCGGGGACGCTATCGAGGTGCTCTCTTCGTCGCACACGACGGCGCAGTATGCCGAATACGCCACGTACGCCCGCGTGTACGGCCTCAAGGCGTCGTGCGGATCCGACTTTCACGGACCGGGCGAAAGTCGGCTGGATCTGGGCGAGCTGCCGCCCATGCCGGCCGGTGTCGATCCCGTATGGTCAGTATGGTGATGCCGGTCCGTATGGTAATGCCGGTCGGCGCAACCATGCTGGATCACGACGCGTAACCGGTCCTGCCGCCCCATGCCCGCGCAACGCACGGTTTTTTTCATCTCCGATCGAACCGGCATCACGGCCGAGATGCTCGGCAACAGCCTGCTGTCGCAGTTCGAAGACTTCCAGTTCCAACGCATCACGATTCCCTTCGTCGACTCACCCGAAAAAGTGGCGGAGGCAGTTCGCCAGGTGAACGCCACCGCCGACGCCCTGAAGAACCGCCCGATCGTCGTGAGCTCGGTGGTCGACGAGGCGATGAGCGAGACGATCCGGCGCGACGTGAATGCGTTGACGCTCGACCTCTTCCAGATGTTCATCCAGCCGCTCGAGGCCGAGCTGGCGGCGAAGAGCTCCCATGCCGCCGGTCGCTCGCATGGCCTCGCGAACAGTCACGAGTACTTCGCGCGGATGGAGGCGATCAACTTTGCGCAGATGCACGACGACGGCGCAGCGACGCGCGATCTCGGCAAGGCGCAGGTGATCCTGGTCGGCGTCTCGCGTTGCGGCAAGACGCCGACGACGCTCTACCTTGCCCTGCAATTCGGCATTCGCGCCGCCAATTTTCCGCTCACGCCCGACGATTTCTCGGACCGCAGGCTGCCTGCCTCGGTGCTGCCCTTTCGCGACCGGCTGTTCGGCCTCACGATCCTTCCCGATCGGCTGCGCGAGATCCGCGAGGAGCGCCGTCCCGGCAGCAAGTACGCGTCGATCGACAACTGCCGCTACGAAGTGCGCGAAGCCGAGCACTTGATGGAGCGCGAGCGCATCCCGGTGCTCGACACGACCACCAAGTCGATCGAAGAGATCGCAACCACGGTCCTGCACCGCGCCAAGCTGCAGCGCCGCGCCTACTAGCGACTGTGATTGCTCGAGCCCGACCCGTTGACGTGGACTCCGTCGCTCCCGCGCACGCGGTGACCACGTGAGTCTTGTCCGCGATATCACTCGTTTCACTTGGCGTGAGTCGATTCGCGCAACGTCCTCCTCGCACTGATTGCAGCGCGCAAGCATGCCCCTGCATGATGACCACCCTATTGCAATCTCATGACCACGAGCGATCCCATGTCTGATCTTTCACCCGCCGCACGCTTCGGCAGCGGGCGTGCCGTCCTTCGCGTCGAGGACGCGAGCCTGTTGCGCGGCGAAGGCCGCTTCGCCGACGACGTGTCCGCACCCGGCCAGGCGATCGCGTGCTTTCTTCGCTCGCCGCACGCGCATGCGCGGATCGAGTCGATCGACACTGCGGCGGCATCCGCCATGCCCGGCATCATCGCCGTCACGACCGGCGACGATCTCGTGCGCGCCGGTGTCGGGCCCTTGCCGAATTCCGCCGATTTCAAGCGCGCCGACGGATCGCCAACGGCATCGCCGCCGCGACACGCGCTGGCCGTCGGCACGGTGCGCTTTGTCGGCGAGGCCGTCGCCGTCGTGATCGCGGAAACGCGCGCGCAGGCGCACGACGCGCTGGAAGCGATCGACGTGCGGTATGCGCCGCTGCCCGCCATTGTCGGCCTCGACGCAGCCACGGCACCCGACGCCCCGCGCGCCTGGGAGCCCGCGAGCGGCAACATCGCGGCGGAAGCGCGCCATGGCGACGCCAAGGCGACCGCCGCTGCGTTCGGGCGAGCCGCGCACGTGGTCACCCTCGACCTCGACAACCAACGGGTCGCGCCCTGTCCGGTCGAGCCGCGCGCGGTGCTGGCCGCCTACGATCCGGCGACCGATCGCATCACGCTTCGGGTGAGCAGCCAGACCCCCGGCGGACTGCGCGAGACGCTGTGCGACGCAGTGCTGAAGATTCCGCACGACAAGGTGCGCGTGCTGGTAGGCGACGTCGGCGGCGGCTTCGGCATGAAGACGGGCCTCTACCCCGAGGATGCGGCGCTGGCATGGTGCGCACGCGCATTCGGACGGCCGATCAAATGGTGCGCCGATCGCATCGAGGAGTTCCTGGCGGCGACGCACGGACGCGCGCTGTCGAGCCACGCCGAGCTGGCGCTCGACGCCGATGGTCGCGTGCTGGCGCTTCGCGTCGCCTCGCGCGCCGATCTCGGCGCCTACGCCACGCCGGCGGGCGTGGTGATTCAATTGCTGATCGGCCCCTGGGTGTCGACGTCGATCTACGACATCCAGACGATCGACGTGCGTATCCAGGGCATCTTGACGCACACCTCGCCCACCGGCGCCTATCGCGGCGCCGGCCGTCCGGAAGCGATTTACATCATCGAGCGGCTGATGGATGCCGCGGCGCGCGCCCTTTCACTCGATCCCGCGGAGATCAGGCGGCGCAACATGATCCGCCCGGCGCAGATGCCCTATGACAATCCAATGGCCAAGACGTACGACGGTGGCAGCTTCGAATCGGTGATGGATCAGGCCTTGCAGCTGGCGGACTGGGGCGGATTCGATCGCCGGATGGAATCGTCGCGGCAGCGAGGCCGGTTGCGCGGCCGCGGGATGGCGGCGTTCCTCGAATGGACCGGCGCCGACGTTTTCGAGGAGCAGGTCACCGTCATCGTGAGCGGAGACGAGCACATCGAGATCTTTTCCGCGACGCAAGCCATGGGACAGGGTCTTGCAACGACCTACGCCCAACTTGCGGTCGACGTTTTCGGTGTTCCCATCGAGCGCATCCGGATCGTCCAGGGCGACACCGATCGCGGCACGGGGTTTGGCAGCGCGGGCTCGCGCTCGCTCTTCGTCGGTGGCTCGGCCGTGCGCGTTGCGGCCGAGCGCACGGTCGTGAAGGCAACGTCGCTCGCGGCCGCGGCGCTGGAGGCGTCGGAACGCGACATTGAGTTCGCCGACGGGCGCTTTCACGTCGCCGGCACCGACCACGCCATCGGCCTCTTCGAGCTCGCGCGGCGTCAGCCGGACACGTGTATCGTCCTGGCCTCCACCAGTGCCGTCGCGGGGCCGACATGGCCCAACGGCTGTCACATCTGCGAGGTCGAGGTGGACTCCGAAACCGGCCGCATCGACGTGCTCTCGTACGCGTCCGTCAACGACGTCGGGCGCGTCGTCAACCCTACGGTCGTCATCGGTCAGCTCGACGGCGGCGCGGTCCAGGGGATCGGACAGGCGCTGCACGAGCGCTTCGTCTACGACGCTGGGTCGGGCCAGGCGCTGACGGCGAGCTTCATGGACTACTCGGTGCCGCGCGCCAGCGACGTGTGCAACTTCGTCACGCGCATGGACGAATCGATACCCTGCCGCAACAACCCGATGGGCGTGAAGGGCGTGGGCGAGCTCGGAACGATCGGCGCCACGCCGGCCGTCGTCAACGCGGTCATGGATGCGCTGGTGCGCGGCGGCCACGGCGCCGCGGCGGCAACGTTGCAGATGCCGCTCACGTCCGCGCGCGTATGGGAAGCGATCGCAGCCGCGTCGCCTCAACCGGCAAGCGCGTAGAAGCGTCGCGCGCTGCCGCCCAGGATCGCCGCCCGGTCCTCGTCGGTCGATGAGGCGAGCAACGCCGCGGTTGCCTCGCGCCAGCGGGCAAAGCCGCCCGCGAGATTCACCACCGGCCAGTCGCTGCCCCAGAGGATTCGCCGCGCGCCGAAGCATTCCAACAAATGGGCAACATAGGGCCGCAGACTTTCGGCGTCCCAGGCGACGCCCGCCTCGGTGACGAGGCCCGACAGCTTGCAATGCACCTGCGGCCGCGCTCCGACCTCGCGGATCAGATCCGCCCACGGCTGCCACCCTCCGTTCGCGATGTCCGGCTTCGCGCCGTGATCGACCACCACCGACAGTGCCGGATTGCGATCGAGCATCGACAGCAGCGCGGGTAGTTGCACCGGTGTCACCAGGGCGTCGAAGCGGAGCCCGAGATCGGGCAGCGCCGCAAGCGTCGCCTGCACGGGGGGCCGGAGTATCCACGCCGGATCGGCGAGATCCTGCAGCATTGGCCGGATCGACTTCAGCAGCGGATTGCGGGCGAGGCGGCTCAGCGTTGCAACCGCATCTGCAGCTTCCATGTCGACCCAGCCGACAACGCCTTGCACAAACCCGTCGCTGTCCTGCGCCACGTCCAGGAGGAACCGCGTCTCCGCGACGGTCGGCGCAGCCTGCACGAGGACCGTCGCGGCGATGCCGGCAGCGGCCGCGTGCGGTGCGAGGTCATCCAGCGAGAAGTCCCGGTGGATCGGTTCGAGGCGAGGCGTCAGCCAGCCGTAGTCGCCGCGCGCGAGCATCCATACGTGGTGGTGGGCGTCGACGTCGCCGCTCATCGCGTCGCCGCTTGCTGCGCATCCGAGGGCAACGGCGACGCCGGGTCGACCAAGCCCTGCGCGCGAAGGTCGGCCCAGAAGGCCGCAGGGATCGGGTGGCGCGCGTAAATCAGGTTCGCGTCGAGCTCGGCCGTGGTGCGCGCGCCGACCAGCACGTTCGCGACCGCGGGATGTGCCCGCGGAAACTGCAATGCCGCCGCGGGCAGCGGCACGCGGTGCGCGGCGCAAACCGATTCGATCGCGGCCACCCGTTGCACGATCTCCGGCGGCGCGGGCCCGTAGTTGAAGTACGGCGCGCTGCCGTCGCGCGGGTGCGCCCCGCTTGCCAGGATGCCGGAGTTGAACGGACCCCCGGCGACGACCGCCACGCCGCGCTTCTCGCACAGCGGCAGGAGTCGCGCGAGCGCCGACTGGTCGGCAAGCGTATAGCGGCCGGCGAGCAGGATCACGTCGACGTCCGCGACGGCCAGCGTGTCGAGACACACCTGCACGTCGTTGACGCCAAGACCGAAACCTCCGATCGCCCCTTCCGCCTTGCGCCGGGCGAGTGCGGGAAGCGCGCCCTTCATCGCATCGCGAAAATGGCGCGGCTGCGCGGTGCCGTGCGTGGCGACGTCGATATCGTGGATGTATGCGATGTCGATGACGTCGAGCCCGAGCCGTGCTGTGCTCTCGTCCAGCGATCGCAGCACGCCATCATGGGTGTAGTCGTAGTGCTGCGCATAGGGCAATGCGTCGACGTAGCCGTGCTGCGCCGAAGGCGCCGTCGGGTCGTGCGTCAGGAGCCGCCCCACTTTTGTCGAGAGCAGGAAACGCTCGCGCGGAACGTCGCGGAGCGCCGCTCCGAAGCGCGCCTCCGAGCGTCCGCTGCCGTAATGCGGCGCCGTGTCGAAGTAGCCCACGCCCGATTGCAGCGCGCCGCTTATGGTGGCGATCGCGTCGTCTTCGCTGACGGCGCGGAAAAGATTGCCGAACGGCGCGCCTCCGAGGCCAAGTGGCGTGGCACGCAGCCGGCTCAGCGTTCGTTCCGTCAGTCCCATGCGGCGCGCCCCATCCAAGCATTGACAGGGTACTATGTTAACACTAACATGTCAGTGTGTTGCGAGTGCGGAGGAGCGCTCGCAGCGATCCGCTTCACCGACCGAGCGTTTCCCGGGATCAACGTGACCGCAGCTTCGGCACCCGCGCCCTTTGCCACGCCAGCCCGGCGCACCCGCCGGCGCGTCACTTCGCTTCCAGCCGTGTTAATCGCCCCGGCGATCGTCGCGGTGTTCCTGATCTCGATCTACCCCGTTTTCGATGCGATCGTCCTCTCGCTCTACCAGACGCGGTACGCCGAAAAGCTGCGCTACGTGGGTGCGCAGAACCACATCGCGCTGTGGAACGATCCGACGATTTGGAAGTCGGCCTTCAATTCGATCGTGTACGTCGGCGCATCGCTCGCTCTGGTCGTTCCGCTCGCCCTCGGACTTGCAATGCTGCTGAACGCGAAGATCCCGCTCCGCGGCACGGCGCGCACGATCATCATCCTGCCCTGGGCGGTGTCGCAGACGGTCGTCGCCTTGCTCTGGGCGTGGCTGCTCAACGCCGACTGCCGCGATCGTGCCCGCCGCGTTTGCTCGTCGTTGATCGTATTCCGTAGCGAGTCGCCGACGTGACCGAGTCGCGTCCCCGCGCGCGCGCCCGGCCGGCGCCGCGATCTCCTCCACCGGACGCCGGGCGCCTGCGCTGGCAGGCGTACGAGCGCTTCCAGCAGCAACTGATCGCCTCGCGGATCCGGCCGGGACAGTTCGTCTCGCAGCGCGAGCTTGCGGCACTGATCGGCCTGCCGCTCGGCGCCATTCGCGAGATGATTCCGCGCCTTGAAGCCGAAGGCTTGTTGCGGACCGCGCCGCAGCGCGGACTGCAGATCGCGAGCGTCGACGTCAGGCTGATTCGCAACGCCTTCCAGTTGCGCGCGGTGATCGAGCGCGAAGCCGCTGCGCAATTCGCGGTGACGACGACCGAGGCCGAGCTCGACACGATCGAGGCCGCGCATCGCGATATTCTCGCGCGGGCCGAAGGGCCCATCACGCGCTCGCTCCTCGACGAGGCGCAGGCGATCGACTGGGGCCTGCACGACCGCATGGTCGATGCGCTCGGCAACGAGATAATCTCGGGCATCTACCGCGTCAACAGCCTGCGCATCCGCCTGATCCGCCTCGATCGCGTCACGCTCGATGCCGACGCGCTCGTACCGGCGATGCAGGAGCACCTGGCGTTGATCGCCGCGTTGCGCACCCGCGATCCGAAGCTGGCGATCGACGCCATCGACGAACACCTCACGAGCGCGCGCCATCGCGCGCTCGGAATCTGACCGGAGAATCCGATGACCCCACCGACTTCCATTCGCGGCCTGTGGTGCGCGACGCTCACCCCGCTGGCGTCCGACGGTGCCATCGACCACGCGCGCATGGCCGCGCACGTGCGCTACCTTTTCGCGCAGGGTGTGGCAGGCGTCGCGCCGTTCGGTACAACGGGCGAGGGAACGTCGTTCTCGATCGCCGAACGCCGCGCGGGCATCGACGCGCTCCTCGCCGCGGGCATCCCGGCCTCGCGCATGGCGGTCGCGACGGGGGCGGCGGCGTTTGCCGACGCGGTCGCGCTGACGCGGCACGCGATCCAGGCCGGCTGCGGGCGCTGCCTGGTGCTGCCGCCATTCTTCTACAAGAACCTGACCGACGACGCAGTGCATCGCTACTTCGCGAGCCTGATCGATGCGGTCGGCGACGCGAGACTGTCGCTCTACCTGTATCACATCCCGCAATTCTCGGGCGTCGCCATCGCCCCCGAAGTCGTCGCACGCCTCGCGTCGGAGTATCCGAAGATCATCGCAGGCGTGAAGGACAGCGGCGGCGATTTCTCCAACACGAAGGCGCTGCTCGCCCACGCGCCCCAGCTGTCCATCCTCGTCGGTCACGAGCCGCACCTGCCGCAGCTCCTGAAGGCCGGCGGCGCGGGTACCATCTGCGGGCTGGCGAACACGTTCCCGTCTCTCGTCGCGAGGTTGCTCAAGCCCGAAGTGACGGCGGCGGACGAGGCAAGGATCGCTGCGCTGCTCGACGTGGTGTTCAAGTTTCCATTCCTGCCTGCGTTCAAGGCCATCCGCGCTGCGCAGACCGACGATGCGGGCTGGTGCGCGGTGCGACCTCCATTGACGGCTATGGACGAGCGTACGGGCGAGACGCTGCTGGACGCGCTCGATCGCGCAGGGTTCGGCCTGGCGCGCGAGCTCGCGCAATGACGACGCTTTCGGCGGATGAGCTCGCGGGCCTGGCGGCGTTCGACACACCGACCATCTGCAACGCGCTCGAACAGCTCGATCCCGCCACCCAGAGCCGCGGTTACACCACCGCTCCATTCGTGTGCGGCTTTCCGCACCAGAAGCCGATCGTCGGCTACGCGCGAACGGCCACGATCCGCTCGGCCAAGCCTTCCGGATTGGCGGCGGCGCAGCAGCGGCAGCTCCAGAACGACTATTACCGCCATGTGGATCGGGGGCCCCGTCCGTCGATCGTGGTGATCGAGGACCTGGATGGAGACGCGGCAGGCACCGGCGCGTTCTGGGGCGAAGTGCAGTCCGCCATTCATGTCGGCCTGGGCGCGGTCGGCCTCGTGACGAACGGTTCGGTTCGCGACCTCGACCAATGGGCGGCCGGCTTCCAGTTCCTGGCGGCACGCATCGCCGCGTCGCACGCCTACGCCAAGCCGGTTGCGTACGGCGTCGATGTCCAGGTGCTCGGCATGGCGGTGCGCGACGGCGATCTGCTGCATGCGGATCAGCACGGCGCAGTCGTCATCGATCCTGCGCTCGTGCCCCGCATCGCCGCAGCGGCGAAGGAGGTCGCCGCGCGCGAGGCGCGGATCATCGCCGCGGCCCGGGCGCCGGGATTTACGGCGGAACGGCTGATCGACGTATTCAAGGATCTCGACGCGCTGCACTGACGCCAGCACATACGAGCGGGCGCGCTTTCGCTATGATGCGGGCAAGCGCGATGCAAATCGAAAGCTTGCGCAGGCCCATCCATCCACGGCCGCGCGAGCGACACGCACCATACGAAGGGCACAGACCCTAACAGGAGGCAGCATGGCAATTCACGATCGCGACATTCCCGAGGAAAATCGGCGCCGCCTTCTGCAGGCGGGTGTGGGCGCAGCGGCCCTGGGCATTCTTCCAGGGGCCCAATTCGCCGCCACCGCGCAGGGCACCTTCGACTGGAAGAAGTTCAAGGGGGAGAAGATCGAGGTCTTCCTGACCAAGAGCCCACGCGGCGATCTGCTCACCAAGTATCACAAGGAATTCGAGGACCTGACGGGCATCAGCGTCGGCTCCGAGATGGTTCCCGAGCAGCAGCAGCGGCAGAAGGCGGTCATCGAATTCAACTCCGGCAATCCGAGCTTCGACGTGATTGCGCTTTCGTATCACGTGCAGAAGCGTCAGTTCGCCAAGAACAACTGGCTCGCCGACCTCCGGCCCATGATCAACGACAAGTCGCTCGCGGATCCCAACCTCGACTTCGCCGATTTCGCGAAGGGCGGCCTCTTCTACGCGGTCGAACCCGATGGGCGCGTGAACAGCCTGCCCTTCAATCTCGATCCGTGGGTCGTCTATTACAACAAGGAGCTCTTTGCCGCCAAGGGTCTCGCATTTCCGAAGACGTTCGCCGAAATGCTGGATGCGGCAGCGAAGCTGAACGACCCTTCCAAAGGCGTATCGGGCTTTGTGGCGCGTGGCCTCAAGAACGCGAACGTTCCCGTCTGGTCGAGCTTCCTGTTGGGGTACGGAGGCAGCTTCGCCGACGACAAGGGCAAGCTCATGACCGATTCGCCGGAGGCGATCGAGGCGGGCAAGATGTACCAGACGCTGCTCGCGAAATACGGGCCGCAGGGTGTCGCGGGATTCAACTGGAACGAGTCGCAAAGCCTCTTCCTGCAGGGCAAGGCTGCGATGTGGCTGGACGGCATCGGCTTTGCGCAGCCGCTCGAGGATCCGACGAAGTCGCGCATCGTCGGCAAGGTCGGTTACGGCGTGATGCCTGCCGGACCGAAGCAGCAGGTGTCCGCCCTCTTCGCGGACGGCGAAGGCGTGTCGGCCTACACCAAGAAGAAAGGGCCGGCATTCTTCTACATCCAGTGGGCATCGAACAAGGCCAACCAGACGCGGATGCTGCAAGCGGCCGCGGGCGCGCCGGTGCGCACGTCCGCCTACGCGGCAGCGCAGGCGTCGAGCGACTTCAAAGCGCCGAAGGAATGGGTCGAATGCATGCTCGCGTCCGCGAAGATTGCGCAGCCGGGCCTGCCAGTCATCGCACCGGTCACGGAATTCCGCGATGTCTTCGGCGTCGCGCTGACCAACATGATCAACGGCGCCGATCCGGCGACCGAGCTCAAGAAAGCGACGGCCGAGTTCCAGCCGGTGCTCGACAAAAGCGAAAAGGGCTGACTTCAACTCCTCGTTCCCCCGAACGCGGCGACCCGTGATGCTTGCGAGCGACACCGGGTTGCCGCTTTCGCGGAACGACGATAAGCGTCATGTTCGTATACGTTCGTCGGTTTGTCTCCGGCCACGACATACGATCGGTGTCGAAGGTTGAACGACACCCTCGCCGCCGCGCCGTACGATCGAGGCTGGACACCCCAGGAGCGTTTCCATTTCCACTTCTTCATCCCCACAAACCTGGGGATCCAGTGGCTTTCCGCCGACGACACTGGGCCCCCGCTTTCGCGGGACGACGGTGAACAGCTGATGCGCTCCGCGTTTCCCTCGGTTTTCGCCACACCGCGATGACCAACGCCGCAACGCACCCGCCCTCCTCCGCGTTTTTCGCGCGCAGACGGCGGAACTATCGCCGCTTCGTCATTCCTGCGCTCGTCGTCGTGGGTGCCGTGATCGTGTTTCCCTGGCTGTTCACGGTGTACATGAGCGCGCTGGACTGGAAGATCGGCACCACCGCCCACTTCGTGGGCTTCGACAACTACATCAAGCTCGCGACCAATCAGCGCTTCATCGAGTCGATCGGCCATACGTTCTATTTCACGCTGCTCGCCGTGGTCATTCCGCTCGTCCTCGGCACTATCGCAGCGCTGATCTTCCACCGCGAGTTTCCTTTTCGCGGGCTCATGCGAACGATCTTCACGATGCCCATGATGGCGACGCCGGTTGCGGTCGCGCTGGTGTGGACGATGATGTTCCATCCGCAGCAGGGGGTGCTCAACTACCTGCTGTCGCTAGTGGGGCTGCCGCCGTCGCTGTGGGTCTATTCGCCGACGCTCGTCATACCGAGCCTCGTGCTGGTCGAGATCTGGCACTGGACGCCGCTGGTGATGCTGATCGTGCTGGGCGGCCTTGCCGCGCTGCCGGTCGAGCCCTACGAGTCGGCGCGCCTCGACGGCGCGTCCGAGTGGCAACTCTTTCGCTTCATCACGCTGCCGCTCGTGATGCCTTTCCTGATAGTCGCCGCGGTGATTCGCACGATCGACGCGGTGAAGGCGTTCGACACGATCTACGTGATCAGCCAGGGCGGTCCAGGGACTGCCTCCGAGACCATCAACCTGTACCTGTACCTGCAGGCGTTCGCGTTCTACAACATCGGCAATGCCTCTGCGGTGGTCGTGGTGTTCTTCGCGATCATCCTCGCGCTCGCGCTGCTGCTCCTGCATGTGCGCCAGCGGGCGCAGTGGGCCGTGGCCGCCTGAGGCGCACGATGAGTTCGACGATCGCCGTACCGCTCCCCAGCGCAGCACCGTCCCGCGGGCGCTGGCGGCGGCTGTGGCGACGGATCGGCTTCGCCTTCGCCGTGATCGTGATCGTGTCGCCTGCCATCCTGGTGTTCCTGTGGATGCTGTCGCTCTCGCTCAAGAACGAGATCGACAATCTCGCGTATCCGCCCGTGTTCATTCCCGACCCGGCGACCTTCAAGAACTACGTGCAGGTCTTCACCGAAAATTCGATGGGACTGTACTTCTGGAACAGCGTCGTGGTTTCCGGCGGGGCCACGCTCATCGCGCTTCTGGTCGGCGTGCCTGCGGGCTACGGGATCGCGCGACTGCAGGCGCATCGCCTCACGGTGCTGATCCTGATCGCGCGCATGACGCCGGCGCTGTCCTACCTGATCCCACTGTACGCGGTGTTCCAGTTCCTCGGTCTCAACAACACCCTGACCGCGCTTGTGGTCACGCACCTCGTCATCACGGTGCCGATCATCGTCTACATCATGGCGGGCTACTTCGAAACGCTGCCGCGGGAGCTGGAGGAGGCCGCGCTGATCGATGGCGGCAGCGCCTGGACGCTGTTCCGATATGTCGCGCTGCCGCTGGCGCGGCCGGGGATCGTCGTCGGCACCATCCTCGCGTTCATCTTCTCGTGGAACAACTTCGTGTTCGGCGCGGTGCTGGCGGGCCGCGCGACGCGCACCCTTCCCGCCGCCGTCTACAATGTGCTGACGTTCGAGCAGCTTGCGTGGGGCCCGCTGGCCGCCGCGGCAATCATCGTGACGCTGCCCGTGCTGATCCTCACTGTTTTCATCCAGAAGGAAATCGTCGCCGGCCTGACGCACGGCGGCGTCAAGGGCGCCTAGGAATCCCCATGCTGCGCGGCATTCATCCTCTGCTGGGTCCCGACCTGCTGGCTGCGCTTGCCGCGATGGGACACGGCGACACGCTCGCCATCGTCGATGCCAACTTTCCCGCCGCCAGCGTGGGCCGCCGCGTGATCGAGGCGCGCGGCGCCAGCTCGCCGGCGCTCCTCGATGCCGTCCTCACCGTGTTTCCGGTAGACGCCGCGAGCGTGCCCGCCGTACTGACCATGGAGGTCATCGGCGACCCTGATGCGGTTCCCGAGCCGGTGGCCGACTTCGCTGCGGCGATGAGCGATCACGGCCTGGCCGACTGTGAAATCGGCAGCCTCGAGCGGCAGGCATTCTACGACCGCGCGCGCGCCGCATTCGTGGTAATCCGCACAGGGGAGCTGCGGCCCTACGGCAACATCCTGCTGGTGAAGGGCGTGGTCAACGAGTACGTCCGCGCCGGCTGACGGCCCGCGCATGGTCCTCGTTCTCGGCTCGATCAACCTCGATCTCGTCGTGCGGGTCGAAGCGCTGCCGCGACCGGGCGAAACGAGGACCGGCGAATCGTTTGCGACGCATCCGGGCGGCAAAGGCGCAAACCAGGCGCTCGCCGCACGCCGGGCCGGTGCGACGGTGGCCCTGTTCGGCGCGGTCGGCGGCGATGCTTTTGCGGGCCCGGCTTTGGCGTTGCTGGGTGAAGGCGCGGTCGATCTCACGGGCATCGCGGTGGCCGATGCCGCGACGGGCGTCGCGCTCATCCACGTCGATGCGCGCGGGGAAAACACGATCACCGTGGTCCCCGGCGCCAACGCACGCGTGTCCGCGTCCTCGGTGCCTGCGAGCGTGCTCGGCCCGGAAACTGTCGTCGCCATGCAGCTCGAGATACCGCTTGCGGAAGTCGCCGCGATGGCGCATCGGGCCCATGCCTCCGGGGCGCGGGTGATTCTGAACGCCGCACCCGCGCGAGCTGTTCCCGCGGACGTGCTCTCCGATATCGACGTGCTGGTGGTCAACGAGATCGAAGCGGCAACGTTGGCGCCGGCGTTGAACGCGCCTGCGTCCCCCGCGGGCTTTGCGACCCATCTCGCCACGACGTTCGACGTTGCGACCGTCGTGACGCTCGGTGCCGCGGGGTTGATCGCAGTCTCGAGCGACGGCGTTATCGCATTGCCGGCGCCCCGCGTGCAGGTCGTCGATACGGTCGGCGCGGGCGATGCGCTGGTCGGGGCGCTCGCCGCGGCGCTCGATCGCCTCGAATCCTGGCCACGCGCGCTTCGTGAAGGGCTGGCGGCGGGATCGCTTGCCTGCATGAGCGCCGGCGCCCAGCCCGCAATGCCTTTCCGCGGTGCCATTCGCGCAATGGCCGAAACTATTTGATACAGAACGTGTCGCAAGCGTTCTGAATCTCCTGATCGGCGCGGCGGTTAAACTCCACAGATTGATCACATGAAGGATGCCGATGCTTTTCGCTTTTTTCCGTCACTGCGCGCCTGCATTTTCGCGGCGACTCCAGGCACTGGCGCTCGCGCTGGTCACCGCAGCACTCCCGACTTTGGCCCTCGCCGCGGACTACACCGACCTGTGGTGGGTCCCGAGCGAATCGGGCTGGGGCGTCAACATCGTGCAATCCGATTCTTTCATGTTCGCGACGTTCTTCATCTACGGCCAGGACCACAAGCCGACGTGGTACACCGCGCAGATGACCCGGGATGCCACCGGTGCCTACAGCGGCGGGCTGTTTCTCACGTCCGGCTCGTACTACGCGTTGCCGTGGAATCCGGACGACGCCTTGCCGGGGGCGCAACAGGTCGGCACCGCCACCTTCCAGCCCGATGCATTGAAGGACTACCTCGCCACGCTTACGTATGTCGTCGACGGCATCGGAACCGTCCAGAAATCGATCGAGCGGCAGACGCTCACGCCGATAGCCCTGGGCGGCGCGTACACCGGCGGCATGTCCGCGTCGCAGAGAAGCTGCAACAACGCGTCTGCCAACGGCGCGTTCAAGAACTCCTACGATCTGCAGGTGACCGTCACGTCGACGCATGCCGCGACACTGGCATTCACCTTTCCGACCTACGCATGCGTGATGTCCGGAACCTTGGCGCAGCACGGCAGCCAGTACACGATGACCGGTGCGAGCTACACCTGCACGCAAGGCGGGCGAACGGTATTCTCCACCACCGCCAACCTGTTCGAAATCAAGGCCACCGCGCAGGGCATCGAAGGCCGATGGGGCGCGTCGGTGGGCAGCGGCTGTCAGGAAGCGGCACAGTTTTCCGCGGTGCTGCTCTGACGCGCCTGCCAATGCCTTTAGCTTCAAGAGACGACCATGTGCCGAAGCATCAAGACGCTGTTCAACTTCGCGCCTCCCGCAACCGACGCTGAGATACGGGCGGCCTCATTGCAGTTCGTGCGCAAGCTCTCAGGCTTCACGGCACCGTCGAAGGCCAACGAGCAGGCTTTCGAGCGCGCGGTGGACGAAGTGTCCGCCGCCGCGCGATTGCTGATCGATTCGCTCGTCACGAACGCCGAACCCCGCGATCGTGCGACGGTGGCGTACAAGGCGCGCGAGCGTTCCGCATTGCGCTTCGGCATCAAGAACTGACGTTAGCCCGCGTCGCGGTCCGCGCCTGCATGTGTGCGGCACGGCCGGGCATGTCGCTTAAGTGCAGGTAACACGAGGAATGAACATGAAAGTGACGGGCCGTTGTCATTGCGGACAGATCGCCTACGAGGCCGAAGTCGATCCCGCGCGTGCGCAGGTATGCCATTGCACCGATTGTCAGCGGCTGTCGGGGTCGGCATATCGAGTCAACGTGCCGGCTCCCGCAGAAACGTTCGTGCTCCGCAGCGGGCGGCTCAGCACGTATCTGAAGACGGCCGAAAGCGGATCGCAGCGCATCCAGGCGTTCTGCGGCAACTGCGGGGCACCCGTGTACTCCGCAGCGCCCGTCGAGCCCAAGATGTATTCGCTTCGCATTGGCGGCCTCGATCAGGCGGCGCTGCTTGCGCCCATGCGCCAGATCTGGCGTCGATCGGCGCTGCAGTGGGCGCAGGACATCCACGAACTGCCGCAGGTTCCTACGCAATAGTCGAGCCGGAATGTCGCAGGGGTGCGACCAGGCCTTCTGAGCGACGCTGGCGCAGACATTCGAACAGTGCTACCGCCGTCGCCGCCGCCGCGTTCAGGGACTCGGCACCGCCCGGCATCGGAATAGCCACGCGCTCGTCGGCGGCATTTACAAGTGCCGGCGACAGTCCGGTGCCTTCATTGCCGACGGCGATCGCGATGGGACGCTGCAGGCGCGACGCATACAGGTCCGTCGCGCCGCGGGGGTCGAGCGCAAGCACCCGTCCGCCCCCGGCACGAAACGCCGCCGCCCACGCAGGCAGGTCGACGTCCTCGACGATCGTGGTCAGGAAATGCGCGCCCTGCGCCGCCCGCAGTACCTTGGGCGACCAGGCGAACGCGCATAGCTTCGACAGGTGCACCTGCCCGACGCCCGCCGCGGCGGCGGTGCGCAGGATGGTGCCGACGTTGCCGGGATCCTGCAGGTCCTCGAGGAGCAGGCAGAAATCGGCGGGCGCAGTCGGCGTCGCGTGCGGGGTCTGCACCACGGCGAGCACGCCAACCTCAGGCGGGAGCGTCGATATTTCCGCAAAGATCCGGCGCGGCACGACCAGCACGTCGCCCGGCGACATAGGGGCGACCAGCCTCGCGATCCGCGGATCGGCGGCGCGCTCCGCCTCGACGATCAGCGTTTCCGGGCGACCCGAGCGCTCCAGATAAACCGCAACGAGGTGTTCGCCTTCGAGGATGCAGCGGCCGGCCTTGCGCCGGTCGCGCGACGACTGCGCCAGGCGGAGCGCTTCGCGCAGGCGCGGATTCTGCGCCGACGTCACCTGCGGCATGGGCGTCGTGGCAAAGGCGCGCAGGCGCCGCCGGTGCTCAGTGCGCGGACTTGGCTGCCGCGGGTACCGCGGGCTTGGACGTTGCGGAAGCCGCAGGCTTGGCCGCTGCGAGCGCCGCAGGCTTGGTACCGCCGGCCTGCAGCTGAAACACGACCTCGTCGCTGCGAATCATCCCAAGCTCGCTTCGCGCCCGCTCCTCGATCGCCTCGTAGCCTGTCTTGAGGTCGCGGACGTCCGCATCGAGCGAATCGTTGCGCGTCTTGAGCTTCGCATTGACGTCGCGCTGGAGCGCAACCTGCCGGTCGTACTCGCGCACCTGAAGCCACCCGCCTTTTCCGAGCCACATCGGATACTGGAGAATGGCGATGAGCGCGACGAAAATGTAGGCGAGGGTCCGCACGGCGGGACGATTCTAGCGGAGATTGAAAAACGCCGCACGACCCGGGTAGCTGGCGGCGTCGCCCAGGTCCTCCTCGATCCGCAGGAGCTGGTTGTACTTCGCCATCCGGTCCGACCGGGACAGCGAGCCGGTCTTGATCTGGCCGGCATTGGTTCCGACTGCGATGTCCGCGATGATCGAGTCCTCGGTCTCGCCCGACCGGTGCGAGACGACGGCGGTGTAGCCCGCGCGATTTGCCATCGAAATCGCCGCGAAGGTTTCCGACAGCGTCCCGATCTGGTTGATCTTGATCAGGATCGAATTGGCGACGCCCCGCTCGATGCCTTGCTTGAGAATCTTGGTATTGGTGACGAACAAGTCGTCGCCCACGAGCTGGATGTTCTTGCCGATGCGGTCGGTGAGGTACTTCCATCCGTCCCAGTCGTGCTCCGACATGCCATCCTCGATGCTGATGATCGGGTACTTGTCGGTCCATGTGGCCAGCATGTCCGCAAACTGCTCGGGCGTGAGCGCGCGATTCTCGGACTCGAGGTGATAGCGGCCGTCCTTGAAAAACTCGCTCGCCGCGCAGTCCAGCGCGAGCGCGATATCGGTGCCCGGCGTGTATCCGGCCTTGTCGATGGCCTCGACCAGGAGCTGCAGCGCCGACTCGTTCGACGGCAGGTTGGGCGCGAACCCGCCTTCGTCGCCGACGGTCGTCGGCATGCCGCGCTCGTCCAGCATCTTTTTCAGGCGATGGAACACTTCCGCGCCATAGCGAAGCGCTTCGCGGAATGTCGGCGCGCCGAGCGGCACCAGCATGAATTCCTGCAGGTCGATGGCGTTGTTCGCATGCGCGCCGCCGTTGATCACGTTCATCAGCGGCACCGGCAGCTGCATTTGCCCCGCGCCGCCCAGGTACCGGTACAGCGGCAGCGCGGATTGTTCTGCGCCCGCCTTGGCCACGGCGCACGAGACTGCGAGAATCGCGTTCGCCCCCAGGCGGCCCTTGTTCTCGGTGCCGTCGAGGTCGATCAGCGTGCGGTCGATCAGGCTTTGCTCGGTCGCGTCGAGACCGAGGATCGCCTCGCAGATCTCGGTGTTGACGTTCTCGACTGCCTTGGTCACGCCCTTGCCGAGATAACGCCCGGGGTCGCCGTCGCGCAGCTCGATCGCCTCCTTCGAGCCTGTGGAGGCGCCCGACGGAACGGCGGCGCGTCCCGACAGGCCGGATTCGAGGACGACGTCCGCCTCGACGGTGGGATTGCCGCGCGAATCGAGGATCTCGCGCGCGATGACGTCGACGATGGCGCTCATCTCGGACCTCCTTTGTCGTCGGCAGCTTCGTAATCGCAGATGATCCAGTCGGCGATCTCGCGAAGCTTGGCCGCCACTTCCTGATGTGCAGGGTGCGGACCGTACGCGTCCAGATCGGCACGCGTGGCGAAACCCAGGTTGATTCCGAAATCGTAGGCGATCGGACGATCGGTGGTGTTCCACCCGCTCTCCATGCGCACGATCCCCTGGCACTGGTGCTCGAGCGCCCCGAACATCTTCCTCCATGTCGCGACCCGTGGATCGTCGCGCGTAACGCCCGCCTTGAGCTTGATCAGCACCAGATGCACGTACATCCTGCTCCCCTTTTCATGTTGTCATCATTTCGTTTTCGGGCCATTCGCCCTGTTTGACCACGGCATCCAGCGCTTTCAGCGTTTCCAGCAGCGCACGCATGCGGGCGAGGGGCCACGCATTGGGACCATCCGATAACGCATTCGCGGGATCGGGATGCGTTTCCATGAAGACTCCCGCCACGCCTGCGGCAATCGCCGCGCGCGCGAGCACCGGCACGAACTCCCGCTGTCCGCCCGAGGACGTGCCCTGCCCGCCGGGAAGCTGCACCGAATGCGTCGCATCGAAGACGACCGGGCAGCCGGTATTGCGCATGATCGCGAGCGAACGCATGTCGGTCACGAGATTGTGATAGCCGAACGACGCGCCGCGCTCGCATACCAGGATGTTGTCGGCGCCGCTCGCGTCGCGCGCCTTCGCCACGACCTGCTTCATGTCCTCGGGCGCGAGGAACTGTCCTTTTTTGATGTTGACCGGCCGGCCCGCCGCTGCAACCGCCTGGATGAAATCCGTCTGCCGGCAGAGAAATGCCGGCGTCTGCAGCACGTCGACGACGGCCGCCGCGACCGCCACTTCGTCGATCGTGTGCACGTCGGTCAGCACCGGCACGCCGATGTGCCGCTTCACTTCCGCCAGCACCCGCAGGCCTTCGTCCATTCCGGGCCCGCGGAACGACGCATGCGAGCTCCGGTTCGCCTTGTCGTACGAGGACTTGAAGATGAACGGAATGTCGAGATCGCCGCAGATGCGCTTTAGCTCTCCGGCGACGTCGATCTGCAGCTGCCGCGATTCCACGACGCAAGGTCCGGCGATGAGGAAAAACGGCCGGTCGAGACCGACATCGTGACCGCAGAGATTCACGCGCGCGCTTTCGACGTTGTTGGGCACCGCGCGACGCTCATCCACCCGCGCGCGACGCATTTCGCACCGGCAGGAACGCCCGCGTGGTTCAGATCGACGCCACGAGCTCCGGCACGGCGCTCGGTGCGCCGCCCATCGCGCGACGATGCTGTTCGAGGGCGGCACGCACAAAGCTTGCGAACAGGGGATGTCCGCGCCGGGGATTGGACGTGAACTCCGGATGGAACTGGCAGCCGAAGAACCACGGGTGCTGCGGCAACTCGACCATCTCGCAAAGATCGCCCGCGGCTTCGCTCTTCGCCCACGCGCTGACGGTCAATCCGGCCGCCTGCAGCCGGGGAAGGTAATGATTGTTCACCTCGTAGCGGTGGCGATGCCGCTCGGCAACCCGCGTTGCGCCGTAGATGTGGTGGGCAAGGGTTCCGGCAACCACTTCGCAGGGCTGCGCACCCAGTCGCATGGTGCCGCCCAGGTCGGATTGCTGGCTGCGACGCTCGATCGAGCCGTCCCGGTTCTGCCATTCGGTGATGAGCGCGACCACGGGATGCGGCGTCTGCGGATCGAACTCGGTGCTGTTGGCGTTGGCAAGCCCTGCCTTGTGCCGCGCGAACTCGATCACGGCAAGCTGCATGCCGAGGCAGATGCCGAGATACGGAATGTCATGCTCGCGCGCATACCGGATGGCCGCGATCTTGCCCTCGACGCCGCGCTTGCCGAACCCGCCGGGGACCAGCACGGCATCCATGCCGCGCAAGCTCTCGACGCCGTCACGTTCGATCGCTTCGGAGTCGACGTAGTGGATATTGACCTTCGAGCGGGTATGAATGCCGGCGTGGATCAGCGCCTCGGACAGCGACTTGTACGACTCCGTCAGGTCGACGTACTTGCCGACCATCGCGATGTCGACCGCATGCTCGGGTCGCTCCAGCGCATCGACAAGGCGATGCCAGGTCGCAAGGTCGGCCGGCGGCGGATCGATCGCGAGCTTCTTGCACACGATGACATCGAGGCCCTCGGCCTGGAGCGCCGCCGGAATCTTGTAGATCGAGTCGGTATCCAGCGCCTGGATGACGGCATCGGCGGGGACGTTGGTGAAGAGCGCAATCTTGCGACGGTCGCCGTCGGGCACCGGACGATCGGCGCGGCACAGCACGATGTCCGGCTGGATACCGATCTCGCGCAGTTCCTTCACCGAGTGCTGCGTCGGCTTGGTCTTCATCTCGCCGGCTGTCGGAATGAACGGAACGAGCGTGAGGTGGATATAGCAGACGTTCTCGCGACCGAGCGTGATGCCGAGCTGCCGGATCGCTTCCAGGAATGGCAGCGATTCGATGTCGCCGACCGTGCCGCCCACTTCGACCACGGCAACCTCGGCATCGCCGGCGCCGTTCTGGATCCACAGCTTGATCTCGTCGGTGATGTGCGGAATGACCTGCACGGTGCCGCCCAGGTAGTCGCCGCGGCGCTCCTTGCGGATCACGCTCTCGTAGATCTGGCCCGTGGTGAAGTTGTTGCGCTTCGCCATGCGGACGTCGGTGAAGCGCTCGTAGTGCCCGAGATCGAGGTCGGTCTCGGCGCCGTCATCGGTGACGAACACCTCGCCGTGCTGGAACGGCGACATGGTCCCCGGGTCGACGTTGATGTAGGGGTCGAGCTTGAGATTGGTGACGCGGACGCCGCGGGAGGCGAGGATCGCTGAGAGCGACGCAGCGGCGATCCCTTTGCCGAGAGAGGAGACGACGCCACCGGTCACGAAGACGAACTTGGTCATCTCTAGGTCCCGGAAATTCGGTATTTTACCGGAAGCCCGGCCGGCCGGCCAACGGCGACTGCGCACGCGCCGCGCGCTATAGTGACAATCCCGCCTTCATTCGTGCGCGTGCGGTCTCGCGCCCCAGGAGCTCCACCACCGCGTCGATCGCGGGCGTCTGCAGCTGCCCCGTCACGAGCGCGCGGAGCGCCATCATGATCTGCGGCGGCTTCAGTCCGTGCGCCGTCGCGGTCGCCTTGATCGATTGGGCGAGTGCCTCGCGGCTCCACTCGACGCTCTCGAGGCGTTCCCAGAATCCGATCAGCGCCGGCCGGACGGCAGGTGTGATCTTTTCGGCCAGCACGTCCGCGGCGGGCGTGGGCGTCGCATAGAAATAGTGCGCGGCATCCGCCATCTCCACCAGCGTGGCTGAGCGATCGCGCAGCAGTGCCGCTACTTTCGCAACCGGCGGTCCTTGGGCGGGATCGAGCCCTGCCTGCGCCAGAAACGGGCGCAACCGCTCCCCCAGATCCTGGTCATCCGCGCGCTTGATGTGCTCGTGATTCAGCCAGCGAAGCTTCTCGGGATCGAAGCGGCCGGGCGACGGTGTCAGGCCGGTCAAGTCGAACCACTCTACGAACTCGTCGCGCGAGAAGACTTCGGCATCGCCATGCGACCAACCGAGCCGCGCGAGATAGTTGACGACGGCTTCCGGCAGATAACCGTCGTCGCGATACTGCAGAACGCCGCGCGCGCCGTGGCGCTTCGACAGGCGATCGCCTTCCGGGGTGAGCACCGTCGGCAGGTGCGCATACACAGGCGCGGAGGCTTCGAGCGCGCGAAAGACGTTGATCTGCCGCGGCGTGTTGTTCACATGATCGTCGCCCCTGATGACGTGGGTGATCTGCATGTCGATATCGTCGACGACCACGCAGAAGTTGTACGTCGGCGTGCCGTCGGCCCGCGCGATAACGAGATCGTCGAGCTCGCTGTTGGCGATCTCGATCCGGCCCTTCACCGCGTCGTCCCACGCGACGACCCCTGCGTCCGGATTGCGAAAGCGATAGACCGGCGCGATGCCCGCGGGGATCGCCTTGCCTTTCACGTTCTCCGGGCGCCAGCGGCCGTCGTAACGCGGCTTCTCCCCACGCGCCTGCTGGGACGCACGCAAACCGTCGAGTTCCTCCGCCGTCATGTAGTCGCGGTATGCGAGTCCGCGCGCGAGCATCTGCTCCAGCACCTCGCGGTAGCGATCCATCCGCTGCGTCTGGAAGTACGGACCCTCGTCGTAGTCGAGCCCAAGCCAGCGCATGGCGTCGATGATCGCCTGCACCGACTCCGGGGTCGAGCGCTCGGCGTCCGTGTCCTCGATGCGCAGGATGAACGTCCCGCGCTGCCGCCGCGCATACGCCCAGGGAAAAAGCGCCGAGCGGATATTGCCGAGATGCAGGAATCCGGTCGGACTGGGGGCGAATCGGGTACGCATTTCAGAAGTCAGGGATCAG
>Ga0070665_100001804_pt1 | contig 24284 bp, 30 predicted proteins | sample KBSS13metaG_FD_65862 | JGI IMG/M metagenome (GOLD analysis project Ga0070665, IMG submission 65862) | Switchgrass rhizosphere microbial communities from Kellogg Biological Station, Michigan, USA - KBS S1-3 metaG | ecosystem: Host-associated > Plants > Roots > Rhizosphere > Soil ... | reverse complement strand
TTGCTATTTTATATAATATTAGTCATTATGTTCCATACGTTCAGCATCCGCCCATAGAGTCTCGAGATTATAAAACTTACGCTGCTCCTGCTGAAATATGTGTACTACTACATTTACGTAATCTACAAGGGTCCAATAATCGCCATGCTCTACATGGTAGGGTTTTTCTCCGCATTCCTGAAAAACCGCTTCTTCTATATTAGTAGCTATTGCCTTAACCTGTATATGCGAATTTGCCTCGCATAAAATAAAAAAATCAGCTACTGCTTCATCAATCTTTCTAAGATCAAGCGATACGATTTTTTCCCCTTTTTTGTCTTTGATTGCTTCAAGGATGGCTTTAAATAGCTTGCTGTTTCTCGTCAGGCGGGTTACTGGTTTTTGCCGCCCCTGTAATGCACTTATTATTTTCTCCAAAATTGCTTAAAATCTATTTAGTTTGGCAATATCAATACAATTAATCAAATTTATAAAATCTTTTTGGCATACACGTTATGGCTTTACCAGATGCACCGATTATAGAACTTGATACTATAGACAGCACCAATAACTATGCCATGCGACTGATAGATGCCGATACGGCACAGCATGGCCTGACAATAGTAACCCAACAGCAAACTAAAGGCAAAGGACAGAGAGGGAGACAATGGGTAGATATACCCGGGCAAAGTCTGTTAATGAGCATTATTTGCAATCCCAATCGTAAAATAGATTCACAATTTGTATTTAATGCTTCTATAGCGGTAGCTGTGGCGGAGGTTTTGCAGGAAATGTATGAAAATTGGAATGTGTCTATTAAATGGCCTAACGACATTATTATCAATGACAAAAAGGCAGGAGGTATATTGATAGAAAATATACTTCGCGGTGCTGAGTGGTCGTATGCCATTATTGGGCTTGGATTAAATATTCTGCAGGACGGTTTTCCACAGGAATTGCCCTATGCTACATCCTTAAAAATAACCTCAGGCAAAGATTTTATTCTGAATGAGGTGCGTGATAGGATTCGGGAAAGGATACTGGAATATACCTCTAATAGCCTGGGTGCAGAGAAGATAATGCGACTATACAACCAGTCATTATTCCGCAAGGGAGACAGTCAAAAATTTACAGATGGGTCGCAGGAATGGGCGGCTATGATAGAGGGTACCATGGCCGATGGTACACTGCAGGTGCGTATCGCCGATGGCAGCATATTGCACTATACGCATGGGGTGGTAGTATGGAAATGGGAATAGTTATTTTTATGTTATAATTCTTAAACATACATTTTAGCCCAGTTTTTAAGCATTTTCAGGCCATCGGTAGTACCCACAGATTCCGGGTGAAACTGTATACCAATGCAAGGATATAAGGTATGTGCCAGCGCCATAATAGTATTATCTGCAGTATGTGCTATAGTTTTCAGACCTGTATTTTCAAATTGCTCTACCGCTAAGGAATGGTAACGCATGGCTGTGAACGGATTGCAAATACCTTCAAATAGCGCATGCCCTGTGTGATATACTTCGCTTGTTTTGCCATGCATTGGAGCGCTATGTACTAGCTTTGCACCGAAATACATCCCTAAGGCCTGGTGCCCGAGACATACGCCCAGTATAGGGATGCGGCTATGAAAATGATCAATAGCATCCATGCAAATGCCAGCCTGCAAGGGGGTTTCGGGTCCCGGCGAGATAATAAGTTTGGCAGGTTGCAAGTCGATTAATTGTTGTAGCGATAGTTCGTCATTACGATATACTTTGCATTCATGCCCGGTCTGCAACAAATAATGTAGCAGTATATAAGTAAACGAATCGTAATTATCGAGCAGTACCCACATGGTCTGGCAGTTTTTGATTTACATGCTCGAAAAAATGTTGGAGGTCGCTGAACGTATTTTTGGCAAATGGCAGTAAGGCGCCTACATGTGTAAATACCCAAGGGGCTAGCGGTGCTAAATAATTATATGTTTTGGAATAAGCAATTGTTTCGGGAGCTATCAGGTGCATCTGGTTGCCTATCCATAAAAGAGAGCTCCATACTATTGCGGCCAGGAATGCATATAGCAGGCCACCTATGCTTTTATCTACCCAGCCCAGCATTGCAGCCTTCATTGTTGTTTCCAGCGCCTTAGCTATCAACCGTACAATAAGCACTACGCCGATGAACATAATAAGATAGCTAATAAGCTGCCCCCAGCCAGATGTAATGATGCCTTTGTTAAATAGGTACTGAGCCAGCACATGAGATAGCTTTAATGCGCAAATAACGCCCAGTAAAATGGCAAGCACAGAAAACGCGGCTATGATGAATCCCTTCATATAGCCGCGAATAAAAAATAATAATATCAGTATGATACCTATAAGGTCAAGGACCATATCAGGCGTTTTGTGAGAGTAATTGTTTCACTGTTTCGGAAATAGCTTTACCATCTGCTTTTCCCGCCAATTGTTTGCTGGCCACGCCCATTACCTTGCCCATATCAGCAGGTGATTTTGCGCCTACCTGATCCATAATAGCTTTCACTTCTTTGGTCAATTCCTCTTGCGACATTTGCGCAGGCAGGAAACGCTCTATGATCGCCAGCTCTTCTCTTTCTTTCGAAGCGAGGTCTTCGCGGTTTTGCTTTTCAAATATTTCAAGAGAATCACGGCGTTGTTTTGCCAGCTTCTGCAGCATTTTAGTTTCTGCGGCTTCTGTCATGGTATCACTAGCGCCTTCCGATGTTTTTTCAATTAATATAGCAGCCTTTATAGCGCGGAGCGTGCGTAGTGCAGCCTCGTTCTTGTCGCGCATAGCCTGCTTTAGCTCTTCCATTACTTTTTGTTCCAGTGACATATTATCAGGTCTTAAGATGTTAACTTATTGATTTTTTTCCAGCGCTTCAGTAGCTTTTTTATGAAAGGTTTTGGCAAACTCTTTCAGCTCATTTGCCAGCTCACCATTTTTGGTAGCCCGCAAGTAAGTATCTGCCATTCCAAAAAAAGTTTGATAAAAGAAATCATTCATTTCATCTACCATCATCTTTTTTGTCCACAGATCTATGCGCAGTGCAGACTTCTCTTCACCATCCCAAAGGCCCAGTAATATAGCCTTAGCCTGTTGTAAACCATCCACGCCACCATCAGGTGCGTTCCACTCTATTATCTCCGGCATTTTTTCATTGTCCAGCTCTATCTGGATATGTATGTTGGATTTTTTGCTCATATTAATTATTCAGAACTGTAAAAGTATTTAAAAAGCTTTAGTAAGTACTTTTTGCCCATTTATTAAGTTGTTTTATGCAGGCGGCAATATCCTTTGGCAATGGGGCCTCCACATTTATGGTTTCCCCATCCTCAGCCTTAAATTCCAACCGCTGGGCGTGCAATGCCAGCCTGCTAAGCAGTGGTCTTTCCTGCTCATCTTTATCGGACAGTTTATACTTGCGTTTGATACCGGACAAAAGAAAAGGCATGCCGTCGCCGTACAGCTCATCGCATACTATGGGATGACCTATTGACTGCATGTGCACACGTATCTGGTGTGTACGGCCGGTATGTATCTGGAACTGCACAAATGAATAAAGCGGCCACTGCTCAATAACCTTATAATCTGTAATAGAAGCTTTCCCTTTCCTAGCCACTATCATTTTACCCTTTATAGCAGGGTGTTCTACTATGGCTTTCTCTATACGGCCTTCTTCCGGAATTACGCGACCATTTACCAGCCCCACGTAGAACTTACTTACCTCACGCTCCTGAAAGAGGGTCGAGAGATATTTGTGCGCTGCTTCATTTTTAGCAAAACATATTACGCCACTTGTATCGCGGTCCAGGCGGTGGACTATCCATATTTTCTGGCCCAGCTTCGCTTCAAGGCTTCTGCCCAGCGAGGGCAGGGTAGAATTAAAGCGGTCTGGTATTACGAGTATACCTGCGGGTTTATTCAGTATTATCAGGTCCTTATTCTCAAATAGTATATCTAAATCCATATAAAATCTTAAACTTTAAAATATTCCTTCAGGCATTTATCTTCCTGCTTTCTCATTTCTTCTTTATCTGCTGTCTTTTTATCCTTAAAGCCACACAAATGTAATGCACCGTGAAAAATTACTCTATGTAGTTCGTCTTTATAGGCAACACTGAACTTTTTAGCATTTTCTGCCACCCGGTCTATACTTATGTATATCTCTCCGGTCACTTCATCTGCCTGCTCACTCATGTCAAAAGTAATAATGTCGGTAAGCGTGTCATGGTTTAGAAATTGCTGGTTCATGGCCAGCAGGTAGCTGTCATCGCAGAAAATATATTGTAATTGTATTTTCTTAATGTTTTTTAAATGCTTGCTGATAAGCTTATCGAGAAAAGCGGAAAGCTTCCGTTTATCCTTTAATTTTGCAGCTACTTCCTGTTCATAAAATCTTGCGGGCATGCAATGAATTTTGTGCAAAGGTCGTAACAATTTTTTTAGCTGCTGCTTAATTACTTATTTTTGTATTAATGAAGGTGTTGGAAGAGAATGTAGTACAGCTTTCCAGGTTATCTACGGGTAAGCGTGCAGTTATCAAGTCTCATGACGAAAGTGATTTCCAGTTGACCCTGATGGAAATGGGTTGCATTCCCGGTGAGCCTGTTTGGGTAGAGATGATAGCCCCTCTTGGCGACCCGATGGCTATACAGATAGCCGGCTATTATCTAAGCATTCGCAAGAAGGATGCAGATAAGATATGGGTAGAGATTGTATAGCTTTATAATTTTTCTAAGATTATATTTAAATAAATTACTGCTGTATAGCCATAAGTGCTCTATGCTTTTTATTAGCTTTGCCGTATGCATATAGGGCTATATTTCGGTAGTTTTAATCCCATTCACATAGGTCATTTAATAGTAGCCAACCATATAGTACAGAATAGTGAGATTGATAAGGTGTGGTTTGTAGTATCACCCCATAACCCCCTGAAGGATTCCCATTCTCTGCTCAATGAGTATCACCGCCTGCACCTGGTAAACCTTGCCATTGAGGGAAATACTAAATTCAGGGCAAGTAATGTGGAGTTTCATTTGCCCAAGCCTTCTTATACCATTAATACCCTCACGTATCTCACTGAAAAATTTCCACTGGAGCGTTTCTCCATTATCATGGGCTCAGACAGCTTTCAGAATATACACCGCTGGAAGAACTTTGAGCAGCTCATAAAGCAATATTCTTTTATTGTGTATATGCGCCCCGGCTTTGAAATAAAAGAAAAGCATGGGGCTGAGGTAACCGTTTTGCAGGCGCCTATGCTGGAGGTTTCCTCTACCTATATCCGCGACCAGATAAAACAAAAAAAATCTATCCGCTATATAGTACCTGATGCAGTGGCAGAATATATACAGGATAATAAGTACTACCAGTCTAAATAATTAATTATCTGATTTTTCAGGAAGCGTTTCATTTGCAGCGACATTCTGCGGAGAAAATTCTACACGATATATTTCTACCAGCAGCAGCATGTAGGAGAGCAATAGTGGCCCGAAAATAAAGCCTATGAAGCCAAACATAGGCACACCTACCAGTACGCCCATTATAGTAATGACAGGGTGTACATTGCCTATTTTTTTTAGCAGGGTGAAGCGTAATATATTATCGAGCGTGGAAATTACTGCTGCACCATATAGCAATACGCCTATACCTTGCGCTACGTGCCCCTTTGCCATCATTAGTATAGAGATAGGTATCCAAATTGCGGCTGTTCCTACCACAGGCAATAAAGAAAATACGCCTGTTACCACAGCCCACAGAATAGCGTCTTCTACACCAAATATGTAATAGCCTATACAAGCCGTTACCGCCTGGCAGGCAGCTAATACCGGAATGCCTATAGCATTTGATACTACCATAATACGCGTAGCTTCCCAGATATTATCGATGTTCTCACCTTTCAGCGGCAAGAAGCGCTGTATATGTCTTTCCATTTTACGGCCATCTATCAGCATAAAGTATAGAAGGAAGAATGCGAGAATAGTATTTACCAGCATTACCATTGTTGCACCCAGTATTGCCGGTAATGCAGAGGCAATGTTTTTCATTAAGTCCTGTATCTGTGCCTGGTCAAACCTTGCCTGCGGCACATATTGCTGTACATGTTGCTTTATAGTGCTTAAGTTTTGGTCCAGTTGCCCGGGTGTATTTATATAAGCAGTAATGCGCGGCAGCAATACCTGTATTAATAAAGTAATGGGAACCACAAAAACAATGATACCTATCAGTATAAATAATGCGGCAGTAAGAGATTTTTTCCAGTTCTTTACAACTGTAAGATGAAAGTACTGTTTGCGCATAAGTATGTATAATGTAACAGCGCCCAGCACCCCCGGCAGGTAATCTCTCAGTTGCCAGCATAGTATGGTACCAAGGCATATTATTATGCCTAAAAGAAGAAATTGTTTCAGTTTATCTGAATTGATTATGTTCATACTAAATGCTGTAAGATTAACATTATTAAAACCCTGCCATCAAAGGTGTTTGGCATGATATTTATTACTTTTGTTGAACAGATACACTATCATTTAAAACGCTAAAACAAAAAAGACATGGCAAACACAGGAAAAACCGTAGCTACATTATTAATTGGCGCAGCTGTTGGCGCAGCAGTTGGGTATATACTTGCAACTGATAAAGACAAACGTCAGGAAGCGTATGACAAGGTAAAAGACCAACTAAGCAATCTTAAAACAAAATTTGCTAAGAAAGCAGAAGATGTAGAACATGACATCTATAGCGCTTAATCTGATACCAATATGGCCATTATCAGTAAGTGGATAGATAAAATAGCTCAATACATGAACGTGCGTATTCGCTCTTTACAATTATCAATTGTAGAGCGTAGCTCGGCAATATTGAGCTATTTTGCTTTTACGCTCATCATGTTATTCATAGGCTTCGCCATTCTTTTATTTCTTGGTTTTGGAGTAGCCGAAGTATTTACCGCACTTGTAGATAGCCGTATCGGTGGCTTTTTTCTCACCGTTGCTTCCTATGTGCTTATTATGCTCATAGTATTTCTTTTCAGGAAATCTATAATCAAAGGTTTTGCTTCTATATTCATTAAGATATTAACGAATGATGATGACGAGGACGATGAAAAGGAAGAGCTTATATAAAACAGCCACCAATTTGAAAGATTATTGCTCATGAAACTTTATCCTAAAAAACTTAGCAGTGTCGCAGAACTAAAGCACGAAAAGCGATTGCTGAAACAGGAACGTAAGGACACTGATCTCAAAGACCTTTTTTCTGTTGACGGTGCATCGTCATCTGCAGAGGAAAAAGAGAGCGCTGGGGGTGGACTGTTAGGTATGGCGTTGTCCCTAATGGGCTCAGAGTCTTTATTGGGCGCTGCTTTTAAACATGCGCCTTCTCTTTTTGGCATGTTTTCGAAGAAGAAGACAAAACAGGAATATGTGCCGCCGGTAGCGGAAGAAAAAGGACCATCTCTGCTTATGAAGGCCGTAAAAGAGGTGGGCTTTGGCTACCTGAAATGGAAAGCTATAGAACTAAGCTGCAAAGGCATCAAAAAGCTTATTAACTCCCGCAAACAGAAAGAAGCATAACCTTCTTCCCATCAATTTATTTTTACTCTTTCTCATGCAGTGCTATCAATGGTATATGGCTTATACCCGCAATAGCTTTGGTAGTGCTCCTATGAAAAAGGCTTTCCCAAAGCGAATGTTTGTGCGGTGTTATTACCAACCAGTCTATATGTGCAGCTGAGACAAAGGATTGTATAGCTTCATCAATAGCCTCACTGTCAGAGAAATGATATTCGGGTTTTACTACTGCCAGCATACTATGCAGTGATTCAGTGTCGAGTATGCTTTCTTCATTCAGGTCTTTATTGTTATGACCTATGTGCAGCACATGCAATGCTGCTTTAGTTTCTTCTACTAATGATAGCAACTGCTCTGCCGGAAACTTCCGGCTTATTTTTTTATAATCAATAGCCAGGCATATTTTCCTTACAGGTCTGTATACTGCATCCGGCGGCACCGCAATGACAGGGCAGGAAAGATTTTTTAATGCACTTATTACTGTACTGCCCACCCAAAGACTGGTATTGCCGCTACCGCTATTGCCTAATACTATGAGCCAGGGATTAGATTGTTCGGCATAGTCGAGCAGGCAATCCACTATTTCGCCATAGCTTACCTTACTTGTTATATCCAGGCCGGGAAAAGACTCTTTTAGCTCCGTTATTAATTTGCCCATCCGCTCTTCTGCTATGTGTTGCCCATCATTTACCGGCATCACGGGTATGGGGGTATCGCTAATGGTAACCGGTATGATAAAAGAATGAACTACCTGTATTGAGGCATTATGTGCGGCTGCCAATTGGCAGGCATAGTTTACGGCTTTTGCAGCAACATCGGAAAAGTCGGTAGCTGTTATTATCAGTGACATGTGTATGAGTTTAGTTACAAAAAGTAGCGAAAAAAATGATACCAAGCAATTTCACCGGATAATAGCTATATGGAATTAACCCTTCTTAGGAGAAATATTCAGCGCTTTAAGCACTACCAGGCCTATGGTGGTAAAAATGATTTTTATATCGCCCCATACACTTCTGTGCTTGAGGTAATATACATCCCATTGCACTCTTTTGCGCAGATCCCTTTCCATGCTTATTTCACCAATGTAGCCCTTCACTTGTGCCATACCGGTCATGCCGGGTATAGCTTCGTGGCGAAGATTATAATAAGGTATGCTCTGTGCATAATAACGGGTATGGTATAGCATATGCGGGCGTGGGCCAACGATGCTCATGTCGCCAAACAGCACATTAAAGAACTGAGGTGTTTCATCGATATGCGTCATGCGCAGGAACTTGCCTATAGGGGTTATGCGTTTGTCGCCTCTTGATGCCTGGCGTATGTCTGCATCATCATTTACATACATAGTACGAAACTTGAAGCAGTCAAATTCGATGCCCTTATAACCTGTGCGCTTTTGTATAAAAAATACCGGCCCTTTAGAGCTGAGCTTTATAAGCAAAGCAACGATAGGAAATAGCCAGGACATTATTAAAATGCTGAACGTGAGGGAAATGGTAAGATCGATGGCACGCTTTATTGTATAATAATAGGATGGCGGCTGATATACCATATAACGATGGTTTATCTCCTGAAACATTTCACGTATCATACCAATTTCTGTCTGTGGTGCAATGTGTCTTTCAGGCCGTTCTACAGGAATATTTACTACAAAAGGGTGTTCCATTATTCAAATAAAAATGTGATTTGCTTTGTCCTCACATTATCACAGCAAAAATCGTGTCAAATTTACACTACAAAGGTGAAAAAATTAATTTACAATTTCATAATGCTGATTCTAAGCATTTTGTGAAAGTTTGTAATTATAGCGAATTTGCCAAAAAACGCTTGATATAAATAAATAATAAATAATGCCCGCTTGGGTTTGCAGGGCTGATTCCTGTAATATTATAAATAAAAAAGATAAATGAAAGAGCAGAAATATATTGCTATCCGGAGCTTTATTTATATGAAAGAAAGGTATAAATATAAATAATAAAAATGTGACCAGTCCTAAGATGCCTAACATCATAAACGTTTGAAGGAACTGATTATGTAAATTAAACTTCCATATATATGGGTTATACCGGGTATCAATCTTGTCGTCATATACATGCAATTTTCGTTTTTGGTATACCTCTACATCACCGTTACCGCAGCCTAACCAGTAAAGATTGTTTTCTTTAATGTTTTGACAGGCGGTTTTCCATATAAAGAGCCTGAGCGTGAGATTATTGAAATGCTTCCCTGAGGGGTCGTTAGATTGCCATATGGCATTTTCATTGTTCTGAAATACCTGCTGGTAGCGAACTCTTATTGGATTGTTTGTAAACGCCAGCAAGCAGATAGAAATAATGAAAATGGTAACAGCAAGGATGCGTGGCACTAAAAGGCTCTTTCGCCTATGCCGCATTAAAAATATTGGGAGTACTATGAGGATAAAGAATACCAGCAAGGTTTTGGAGGATAATAAAACCAAAAACAGTATTTGTAAACTTGTAATGAGATAATAAATCCATTTTCTTTTAAATATTGCTACATCAGACCAGCTATGCAGCAGCAAAATGCTTAGGGAGAAAATGGTATAAAGCGCATAGTAGATGGCATTAGCGTCAAGGTCTGCAACAAGTGAGTGGTAGAAAAACTGTTCTGTGGTGTGGTCTTTAACCCATATATAGCCTGCCCTGGAAAGGCAAAACAGGGCAATGAGGCTAAGGCTGGAGACAAAAGCTGCAAATAGTTTTTCGAGCACTTGCTTGCTAATAGTAGGTCCCAACCCTACAATGACGGGAAGTATTACAAAACTGGCTTTCTTGCTGAGGTCAAGCAATGATTGCGTTTTGTCGCTGCTGTAGAAATAACTGATAGCATGGAGCGCAAAAAGAATAATGGGTAGCCATAGCATTTTGCGCTGCTTCAGATTTTTAAAAGCATTTTTTAGATCTGTAGTGAGTAGCCATGCAAGGCTGAGCAAGACGATGGATACAGAACCGAAAATGTAAGGCAGCGGTATAGCAAAAGCGACAATATATAAACAGATATAATAGAATTTGGTGCTTTTGCTGAGAGGCATGGACAAATTTAATAGATAAAACAGAATACTACTATTACTATTGTGTGTCCTATATGCTTTTTTAAATATTATAGCGATTTGAAAAAAATATCGAATTTTGAGCAGCAGATATTAAATAGTGTTCAAGTTACTTGCTTATTAAAACTAATATAAAAGTCTTAATTTAAAGCTCTTAAGTTTTGAGATGTTGTTTTTGTATGTATCAGTGCTAAAAAATTGTTCACGCAACTAATGAATAAAAAACATTTCAAGACTTTTTCTGCCACTACTTTCCAAATTATTTCCAATCAGTTTTTAGGTCTTGCATTGTTTGTATTGCTTGCTTTGTGCGTAAGCAAAAATGATTTTGGGGACCTTAACTGGTCGCTGGCAGTAGGTAGCACAGTTTGCATTATCCTCACCTTCGGCTTTGACCATATAGTGGTGAAAAAGCTTTCAGCAGGAGCAGCCATACAGGCTACAGCAGGTGCCTACCTTACACACGCCATACTGCTTTCCCTGCTTGCAGCCCTTGTGATGATTGGCCATTCCTGGTTGTTTCCCGGTTTTCACCAGGTGCATAAACTGTTGCTGGCTATTTTCATTAGCAGTCTGCTCACTTTTATCAGCTCACCGTATAAGCAATTGGCAAATGGCACCGAGCACTTCTGGCACCTGGCAATAATGAGCATAATAGGAAACCTTGCCAAAGTGGTAGGCTTGCTTGTAATGCTGGCTGCTAAAAAGATAGATACCACTGCGCTTTCTGTATTGTTTATAGTCTCAGGGGTTGTAGAGTTGTTGGTTTGTGCTGTTGCAGCTCGCACTATTCTAAAGCGATCTTTAAAGATTTCTTTTAACTTAAAAGTATATAAAGCCCTGGTGAAGGAGGCATTACCGCAAATGGGTGTAGTATTGCTCGATTCGTCATTTGCACGTATAGACTGGATATTGATGGGTATCCTTAGCACCAATATATTCACTGCAGATTATAGCTTTTCTTATAAAGCATTTGAATCGTCCCGCATACCCTTGCTAATTATAGCGCCGGTGTTGCTGCCAAAACTTTCGAAAATATACAGTAGAGAAGATGCTTTTACAGATACGGCTGTAAAAGAACTGAACAGCCTATGGAAAATAGAAAGTGTTATTTGCGTTATTATTCCGCTAATGCTTAATGTGTGCTGGGAAGATTTGATAAACGCGTTTACACATCACCGTTATGGTACATCTACTAAATGGGTATATGCCATTCTTTCTTTCTCATTACCTATGCTATATATGTCAAACTACTTATGGACACTGGCATTTGCACAGGGGAGGCTAAAGCTGACTTTCAAAATATCGGCAGTGGTCACTATTACCAATTTCCTGCTCAACATACTGCTTATAAAAAGATATAGTGCTGTAGGTGCTGCTATTGCATTTTCCCTAAGCACATTAATACAATTGATACTATACCGTGTAACAGTAAAGGAGCAGCGCTTAAATAATGGTCTTGGCGATTTTGTGAAGACAACAGTGCTCGCCATTATCATAGTAGCTGCTTTCCAATATGTGCACATATTCTGGATGCTGCGAATGGCTGCCGGTTTATTATTATTTTTGGCGCTTATTTATGTTTTAGGAATTTATAGATTTACAAACCCTCTTAAATTATTAAAGAACGCGCGCGGATAAGTGTATTATGAATGACCTGAAAGCAAAAGGATTATCAAAGTATCTAAAGAATATTGACTGGCTGTTATTGTTTTTTATTTCATTGTTCACAATGGATAAAGCCATACTGAAGCCGGTAGTGCTTCTTATTGCCTTATTTATTTTAAGAAAACACCTGTCTTTAAAAGAGATAAAGCAGGTGCCGCTATTCTACATACTAATACCGGCGTTAGAGGTCATTAAGCTATTGGTATTCAATAAAGATTTTTCGCAAGGGCATATAGTATCGTTTCTTATTGGTGAGTGTTATTGGATCATGTGCCTGCTTGCTTTTATTGTTATATCTGTCCGGGTTAAACTTCGTTCTATTGATAAATTAAATAGCACGCTTACTGCTTTCTTTATTATCAATGTTATTTGGTCATTAGGGAATCTTGGTATGGTAATGCTCCACGCGCATACCTGGAATCCTTACAGCTCAAGTTCTCTTGTTTACGGAAACTCTACCGGCGATTATATAAAAGGTATCTTGATGGGACCCTGTTATATAAATATGTTCGTGAACTCTTTCTTCGCAATATATTTTTTATACAGGGAAAGATACTTTTTCACTTTTGTAGCAGTGCTCATAGCCTGTCTTACTACCAGCAATTTTGCCAATGTCATTTTTATACCGGTGTTGCTTGTGCTGGTCTTTGCAATGAAAAACAGGAAAGCCCGTTGGATAATTGTTGGCCAGCTTGCCTTTTTTGCGATATTCTATGTTTTCGCTTCTTACGACAACCTGGTGTATATGCTTAGCTCTCTGCGGGCTAAAGAAGATTTTGCACAGGTACCGCTTACTGCAGTAGGGAAAAAATTACTGAAGCCAAATGGAAAAGCAGTTTCAGTAGAAGAAACATATTCATATTTGCTTAGTAGCCCCGAGCATTTTGCATTTGGTGCAGGTATAGGTAATTTTTCTTCACAGCTTGCTGTACGTACTTCAGATCTTAATATAAAGAACAGCTCACGCTTGTTCAGTTTATTGCCACGGCACATAGCGCCAGACTTTTATAATAATCATTACCAGATATATTCATTGGTCTATAGCCTGCCGCCTGCCTATCATTCTATACGCCACTTGCCATCTTCCTTTCTCAACCAGATTTTTGGGGAGTATGGTTTTGTTGGTTTTCTGATTTTTATATTGTTCTATGTGGTGTATGTATTCAGAAGGCACAGGCAAATAAGCTATAGCTTTGTTATGCTGTTTTTGCTGGGAGGATATCTCCTGTTCGATTATTTATTTGAGTACTTGTCTGTGGTCGTGTTTTTTGAATTGTTTTTCCTGGTAGATATTAAACAACATCAGGAAGCTAATAAAATATAGTTAATGAATCAAAATTCCCAGCCATTAGTTTCCGTTATCGTGCCTTGCTATAACTATGCAAAGTTTTTGTCTTTCACACTGCAAAGCATAGCCCGGCAAACATACGGCAACTGGGAGTGTATAATAATAAATGACGGCTCTACTGATGATACGGAAGCAGTAGCTATGCAACATGCGAATGCTGATGCGCGTTTTATTTACCTTGCGCAGCATAACCAGGGTCTGTCGGGAGCAAGGAATTCCGGCATAAAGTTGGCTAAGGGGAAATATATCCAGTTGCTGGATGCAGATGACCTGATCGAAGAAAGGAAATTGGAACTGCAGGCAGATTACCTGGAGCACCATTCCTCTGTAGATATTGTATATGGAGATGCGCTGTTTTTCCAGACAGATAAGCCGGATGTTTTTTTGAAAACACGGACTAAGGGCGAGCGGTCTAACAATGATTTAAAGATATCGGGCAGTGGTAAAGAAATGATAAGCAGCATAGCCCGGGATAATTTTATAGAAGTATCTGCGCCTTTGTTAAAGAAGACAGTTTTTGATAAGGCCGGGCTGTTCGATATTGAGTATCGTTCTTATGAAGACTGGCGTTTTTGGTTTAAAGCAGCTGTGGCAGGAATGAACTTTGCATATAAGCCAATGGAAGGAACAAAAACATTTATCCGTTTCGGGCACACAAGCCTTTTGTCGAACAATAAACACCTGGTGAAGGTGGGTATAGCATTGCGCAGAGATATGCATAATGTTTTGTCTGGCAGCATAAAAAGGTATAATGCTTTCAGGCTGTTAAAGCTTTACATAAAGAAATTATTTTACGGTATATAACAGTAATGATAGATACGAACGTCATAATACTAAATTGGAATAATGGCCCCGATACAGTTGCCTGCATCGGCAGTATCATTGCATTGCCCAGCGTTCGCATTACTGTGCTTGATAACTATTCAACCGATAATTCTGTTGAAATTATCATGAATTACCTGAAGGCAAATTCACTTTATTATATAACAACTGAGCTCGCTGCTAAAGAAGAATTAAATGAATTGCCGGCTAAAGTAGTCCTTGTTCGCTCCACTGAAAATCTTGGTTTCGCCAAAGGCTGCAACGCAATAATGCGATACTTTATGAATGATGCAGCGATAAAGTATACCTGGCTGCTCAATAACGACGCAATAGCAAAAGATACAGCACTGCCTGCCATGATAGCTAAGATGGAGGAAAATGAGCGCAATGCATTCGTCGGCTCAGTGATATTAGATTATAGCCAGCCAAAGCAGATACAGTGCTTCGGAGTTGATTATTACAAGTACTTTGGTGTGTCGAAGCTTATATTAAAGCACGAGGAATGGGATAAAGTAGATAAGAAAAACCTGCCTGTAGATAAAATTGAGTTTCAACACGGCGCCAGCCTGCTGGTGCGTATGAGTACGCTGAAAGAAATAGGTTTAATGGATGAGGACTTCTTTCTGTACTTTGAGGAACAGGATTGGCAATTTCGGGCGCGCGCTTTGGGTTATAACAATGTGATTGCAGATAAAAGCCTTGTATATCACAAGGGCAGTGTTAGTACCAGCACTAAAAAGTATCTTTTCTATTATTACTATAATAAGTCTGCCATTATCTTTTCGCGCAAGCATTATAATGTCCTGGTAGTATTAAGTGCTACATTAATGCTTACAGGTATTACATTTGTGCGCACAAAGCTTACAGTTAAGAGCTTGCAATGGGGTATAAAGGGAATACTAAATGCTCTGACCAAAAGAATGTAATGAGCTTACAACGAATAACCATATTTGATTTTGACTTTATCTCTGCAGCATCAATAAATGATGTAGTGGCAGATATTATGACCCATCTAAACGATAATGCTGCCAGTGCGGACTTCCTTATTACCCCCAATGCTTACCAACTGGTGCATTTTGCAGAGAAAAAGAATGCGGCAATTAAACACTTTTATGAACACGCTACTTATGTGTTGCCGGATGGTATGCCTATAGTATGGCTGGGCAAAATGCTGAAGAAAGACATACAGCATCGCCTTACCGGTAGTGACCTTTTTCCTGTATTATGGCAGGAAATAAAAAGACAAAATCTTTACGCAACATTTGTATTGCCAGATGATAATATCAGCCATTTATTCCAGCGGGAGTATGTGCAATGCAGTTGCTTCGTTCCGGATTTTTTCAGTGTTGGGGATGAGCAATATATTGACACGCTTGCTACATCAGTAGTTGATAATATTGTTAAAAACAATGCGCGCTTTGTTTTTCTCGGGCTTGGTTTCCCAAAACAGGAACTGCTGGCGATGCGAATTGAAAAGAAGCTAAAGGAGAAAGGGTATAACAAGCCTGTATTGTTTCTACTATTAGGGGCTTCCTTTGAATTTTATTTTGGCTTGAAGAAAAGGGCCCCTGTGTTTTTTCAGAAGTCAGGACTTGAATGGCTTTATCGCTTTGCTAAAGAACCACGCCGCTTATGGAAACGATATACTATAGATAATCTACGTTTCCTGGCTATAGTTACTAAAGAGATTTTAAAAGGATAAAAAAAGACGCAGTGTTTAGCTGCGTCCAGTATCATAATTTGCAAAGCTTACTTTGCAACCTTAGCTTTAAATTTATTAATAGCATTGCGGGTGAATTCACTCAGCACCAGTCTGCCGCTTATTGCTGCACGTTCTGAGAGCAGCTCATCCCAATGTGATGTGCCATACCAGAATATTTTCTTCAGTTCAGCCATAGCATCCGGGCTGCTTTGGGCCAGCCTGTCAGCAAGTTTTTTTACAGCATCATCTACTTCTGCTATTGTTTTATGTACTTCGGAGTAAAGGCTATGTTTTTTAGCCCAGTCTGCCGAGCGCCATTCAGTAGCATCTATTGCCAGCTGAGAGAATGCAGATACGCCTGCTTTGCGTTCTACCGCAGGGCCGACCACAAATGGGCCTATGCCTACTGCCAGCTCACTTAGCTTCACCGAAGATTCTTCAGTTGCTATCGCATAGTCGGCTGCTGCTATCAGGCCTACGCCACCGCCTACAGCCTTGCCCTGCACACGCATTATAATGAACTTATGGCATTTGCGCATTTCATTGATTACATGTGCAAAGCCACTGAAAAATTTCTTGCCTTCTGCTTCATTGCTTATTGCAATAAGCTCGTCAAATGATGCACCGGCGCAAAAGGCACGGTCTCCTGCACTCTGCAGTATTATCACTTTCACACGGCTGTCAATACCTATGTGGTTAATAGTTTTTGCAAGCTGGGTTAATATGTTGCCCGGTAAAGCATTGCTTGAAGGGTGATAGAACTCAATGGTAGCAATACCATGTTCTATTTCTGTGTGTACATAACCGTCGGGGTGTTGCATGGTTGGTCTGTTTTGTCTTTACTCTGTTGTTTTTTATTAAAATTAATCTTGTTTCATCATTTTTACCATAGTAAGGATAGTGGCTATGGCTACGGTTTCTCCCGTTTCGTCATATACATCTACCAGCCATTTTACTATGCCTTTTGCTATATCGTCTTCGCTGCGTTTTTCCTGGGCCGTTTTTTCTTTTACGGTCAGGCGCACACCTATCGTCATGCCGGGGTATACAGGCTTGGTAAAACGTGCTTCGTCTATACCATAGTTCAGTAATACCGGTCCTTTCTTGGCATCAACAAACAGTCCGGCTGCCTTTGACAGGATAAAATATCCATGTGCCACACGTCTTTCAAATATTGTGCCTTCAAGGGATGTGGCGTCCATATGCGCGTAGAAATTATCTCCGCTCACGTTGGCAAAGTTTGTGATGTCTGTTTCGGTCACCGTATGTTTGGCCGTAGTTACGGTATCGCCAATCTGTAGTTCTTCAAAATGCTTGCGGAATGGGTGAACGATTGTTTCTGTTTGTTTGCCGCCCTGCTGGTAAATATTGGTAATGCGTGACAGTGTAGTAGGGGAGCCCTGTACTGCTACGCGGTGCAGGTAATGCAGTACACCACGCTTACCGCCCATTTCTTCGCCACCGCCCGCACGTCCGGGGCCGCCATGTACCAGTAGTGGCATAGGTGAGCCGTGACCTGTGCTTTCTTTTGCACAGTCATTGTTCAGTATTAATATACGGCCGTGCATAGATGCAGCGCCCAGTACAAATTCTTTAGCCACATCGTCATCCTGTGTTATCAGCGAGCCTACCAGCGAACCTTTACCCATTTTTGCCAGGGCTATTGCTTCATCCAGCGTATTATAAGGCATCATTGTAGATACCGGGCCAAATGCCTCTATATTATGACAATCAGTTTTATTGAAAGGATCGTTGTTTAAGAAAACAAGGGGCGGCAGGAATGCGCCTTTTTCTTTATCAGCGCCAATTACTTCAAAATGCTCCATGTCACCGATCACTATGTCCTGCGATTTGGCCAGCTGCTGTACGCGTTCGCGTACTTCATTACGCTGAGATATGCCTGCTAAAGGGCCCATGCGCACGCCTTCGGCGCCAGGGTCTCCTATGGTAGTTCCCTTCAGGCGTTTGCCCAGTGCTATCTGCACGTCCTCTACCATATCAGCAGGTACTATTACGCGGCGTATAGCCGTACATTTCTGTCCTGCCTTTACGGTTATCTCGCGTGATACTTCTTTTATGAAGATGTCAAACTCTGGCATGTCTTTCGTTACATCCGGTCCAAGCACAGAACAGTTTAATGAATCGGCCTCCAGGTTGAAATCAACAGCCTCTGATACAATGCGCGGATGCGATTTCAATTTGCGTCCGGTTTCTGCGGAGCCGGTGAATGTTACTACGTCCTGTGTTTCTACAGTATCCAGTATACCACGTGCCGAGCCACATATCAGTTGCAGCGAGCCTTCAGGTAGTATGTTCGACTTGATGATCTCTTCAAATACTGCTTCGGTGAGGTAAGAGGTAAGAGTGGCAGGCTTCACTATGGCAGGTACACCCGCCAGCAGGTTAACCGCTATTTTTTCCAGCATGCCCCACACAGGGAAGTTGAATGCATTAATGTGTATAGCCACGCCTTCCAGCGGCACCATTATATGCTGCCCTATGAAAGTGCCGTTCTTAGATAGCTTGGCAGCTTCTGCATCAACATAGAAGCGCTCATCAGGAAACTGGCGGCGCAGACTGGCGTAGGCAAACAGGTTACCAATGCCTCCTTCTATATCCACCCATGAGTCTGCACGGGTAGCGCCTGTATAGGTACTTATTTTATAGAAATATTCTTTGCGCTCCAGCAGATACATAGCCAGGGCTTTCAGCATGCGTCCACGCTCATGAAAAGTGAGCTTGCGCAGTGCAGGGCCGCCTACTTTTCGTGCATAATCCATCATAGCACCGAAATCCAATCCCTCGCTGCTGGCAGTGTATATAGCGTCCCCGGTTATGGCATTGTATAGCGCATCGCCTTCTGTTTTAGCTGTTACCCACTTGCCTTCAGCGTAATTCTTTAATTGTGTTACAGACATCTGTCTATTATATTAAAATGAGATATTAAATAAATCTTTTCTGTCTTTGGAAATAGACTGCAATTTATAATATTTGCAGCGAATTTACCCTTTATGCCACCCTGCAAGCCCTGTATATCAGTAAGTTTTAGCGTTATCTTCTCATTTTTCTTCTGCTTTACCGCTTTGCCCAAAAGAAATATCAGTTCGGCTTTGATACAGCGATTGCTTTACCCAAAGGAGCGGTTTATAGCGATGTTAAGGTAATAGACGAACGGCCTGATAAAGAAAGTTTTGGTACAACAAATAATGGCTTTCGCAAGAAGAAAATGGTAACTGAAGAATCTTTCGGAAATAGTATAGCATCCTTTGGTATACATTTATTACGAAAGACTGGAATTTCCAACACTAAAACGCTGCTTATAATATTGCATCAATTTGATGTGCAGGACCACATGAAAGGAGATGTTGTTTCTATTTATATAAATGCTGAATACTATTTAAATTCAGGCGACAATAAATACAAATTATTGTTTGTGATAGACGACTTTAATGAAAGTAAAACGCGAAATATAAAAGCCGAGATAAATAGAATGTTCTATTCTTATTTTGATTCCGCATCGTCTCAAAATTTTTTAGAAAATAACGAATCAAAACTTTATACAGAACAGGAGGCAGGCAACCGAATAGAAACGCTGAAAAGACAATACCCTGTTTACAATACTGATAACTATAAAGTGGGCGTATATTATACTTTAGAGCAGTTTTTAAATAATAATCCTGGCGACACATTATTTCGTGAAGATGATCACTATGTAAAGATTGGTGATTCTCCTAAGTTTTATTATGTAGATAAGAGAGGATGGAGAAATGGACGCATAAGTGAAAAAGACTTCTTTGCTGTTTACAATGGGAAGCGATGGTTTAAATCAACAGCTGATGGTAGTTTTGGAATGGATAAAATTAATGGAGACTTTTATTTTAAAGGTCAGAAAAAAGGTTTAAGCGGAGACTATAATAGTAATACATATGTTGTCGCTGGTGGGGGAGGGATTATTGGTACCATCATAGTCGCTGCAGTCACAGCGGCCGTTGTAAACGCTGCAGAAAGCAATATAAAGCATAAAGAACCCAAGAAAGAGAAGATTTTCTACCTCTTCAAAATTGACCCGATCAACAAAGTATTCATTCCTGCTAAGCGCTTACAATAAGACATGTTAGATGGCTACTCCAAATTGCCTTAAATGATGTGTAGCATGTTTGTGTAACAACTGTATAGATTGCTCATAGCCAAGCTCACCGAAAATAGGATTTGTTACCTTCTTCTCAGCATCCTGTTTAAAAACTTCAAAAAAGTGATTTACTTCATTTTGCAATTCTGCAATAGCATGTTGCGCAGCCGGGTGTTTTACAGCTACAGGTATGTCAGGCATTAAGGGATTGGCTGTGTTTTCTTTAAAAGGCTTTTCACTTTCCATGAAGGCCCTGAACTTCGGCAATACTTCTTCATTGGTTACCACAGGCAATACATGCTTACCGTTGCCTATGCGCATATAGTCGGCCATATGCTCTATCATTTGCTGCACGCTCATTTTGCCCCATAGTGGCTTTGTTTCGGGGCCCAGTTGTTCCAGCAAGGGGATATATTCATTTTTCAGAAAGGCTGCTTTTTCCTGAATGTTTTCCATATTACAGCAGTTGTTTTATTAATGATTCCTGTGTTATGCCTTCTGCCTCTGCCTTATAGTTGCGCAGCACACGGTGGCGAAGTACCGGCATAGCCATAGCCTGCACGTCTTCTATGTCTGGAGAGTATTTGCCATTTAGCAGCGCATTGCACTTTGCACCCAGTATCAGGTACTGCGATGCGCGCGGTCCTGCACCATAAGCTACATATTGAGTTGTTGTATTGGCTGTAGATGATGATGGCCTTGTCTTATGCACCAGGCCCACTGCATATTCCAGCACATTATCCGGCACCGGTACACGGCGTATCAGGTCCTGGAAATATAGTATTTCATCTGCGCCCAGTACCTTTTGCAATTCTTTAGTTACCGCACCTGTAGTGTTACGCACTATCATTACTTCCTCTGCAAAGCTTGGATAGTCCAGCGTTATCTGGAACATAAAGCGGTCAAGCTGTGCTTCCGGCAGCGGGTAAGTTCCTTCCTGTTCTATGGGGTTTTGTGTAGCCAGTACGAAGAAAGGGGCAGGTAGTTTATATAAAGTACCCCCTATGGTTATGCTTTTTTCCTGCATCGCTTCCAGCAGGGCAGCCTGTGTTTTAGGCGGCGTACGGTTTATTTCATCTGCGAGAATGATGTTGGCAAATATGGGGCCTTTCAGGAAGCGGAATTGTCTTTGCTCATCCAGTATTTCAGCGCCCGTTATATCGCTGGGCATTAAGTCTGGTGTAAACTGTATGCGCTTGAACGACAGGTCCAATACATCTGCTACTGTTTTTACAAGCAAGGTTTTTGCAAGGCCAGGTACACCTACCAGCAGGCTATGTCCATTGCATAATATAGAAATAAGCAGCTTCCTCACTACGTCATCTTGTCCTACTATCACGTGTGCAATTGAAGTTCTTATTGCTTCATACTTTTCTTTTAAAGCATTTGCTGCATCTATATCCGTTCCGTACGACTGCATGTTTATTGGTTCTTTATTTATATTAATGTGGAAGTTCCATTATTTTGTGTAAACAAACAAATACTATTAATCGTGGATATTACACTTAATGAAGCGCAACAGCAGGTAGATGAATGGATAAAAACGGTAGGCGTGCGCTATTTCAATGAGCTCACAAACCTTGGTATACTTATGGAAGAGACCGGAGAGTTGGCGCGTATAATGGTGCGCAAATACGGTGAGCAATCTTATAAGGAAAGTGATAAAGACAAAGACCTTGCTGATGAAATGGCTGATGTGCTATGGGTGCTTATCTGCCTTGCTAACCAGACAGGTGTAAACCTAAGCGACGCACTGGCCAAAAACTTTGAAAAGAAAAATATCCGTGATGCTGAGCGGCATAAGAATAATGACAAGCTTAACAATAAATAAAAATGGCTGCCGATTGGCAGCCATTTTCTATAAGAGTAATTCGTATTACTTATTTAATAACAGTCAGTTTGCTGCCTATTCCATCACCACTGCTGGTAGTTACAGTGTACAGGTAGTTACCTGCTGCCATGCTAGATGTAGATACCTGGATAGTATGTTCACCATTGCCAAGGCCTTTCTGCTGAATGGTATTCAATACACGACCACTCATATCCATTATTTCAATAGTTACATCAGCATTCTTAGTTAAAGAAAATTTGATGTTAGTATTGTTAATAGCCGGGTTAGGATATGCACCTGAGAAAGTTAATCCGCCTTTCGTAACACTACCCACGCTTAATGGATCCAGTTCAACTATTGGATACAATGCAAGGAATTCATGGAAGCCATGATCCTGATATAAGTCTCTCCACATATTATTTTGAAAAACGCAATTGCGAGACATATAAAGATCATAGCCAGTTTCATGCATTACATAATCGTCATGACCTAGCCAAGGAGGAAAAGAGCCTGCAGGTTCCTGAATTTCAGCCACACCAACTGTATCAGCAGGAGTTCCATAAGTATAAGCGTTGTCAAATGTAAAGCCTACAAAGAATGGAGCGCTTACTTCCGGTGAACTGCTGAAAGGAGTATATAACCTTTTAACAGTGCCTGTTAAAGCACCATGTGCGGTATTTAAATTAGCGCCTATATGGCCAAAAGAATCTTGTGTGGAGGCTACCACAGTACTTGGAAAGCCAGCAACTGAATCAAGGCCGGTACCGGTTGGATATGCTCCTGCATGTGTATTGTCTACATTCCATATGTGAAATGTTAATTTTTCCGAGCCCACAGTATTCATAGAACCCACCCAAACACTTAACATGCCGGTTACTTTATAAGATTTTGTAGCATCAAAAGTAGGATTGTACGCTTCGGCAGCTCCCATCACCTGGCTGCTGGCATCAGGCGTGCCGGAGAAGTCGCTACCATCATTCATGCCAGCTAAATATCCATTGCCATATTGAGCAGGGTAGGCAAAAAGTTGAAGAGTATCCAGATGACCATTAGCTAGCCCTTTTGATGTATTATTTAACGTATCAATTTGTGCGAAACCACTGTAGCTGGTGATAGCTCCCAACATTAAGAGTAAGGCTTTTTTCATATGCTTGTTTTTAATTTTTAAGTCTTAGCGAATTTAATGGTTTTTTTCTGAAGTCCCTGCTATTATGCTATATTTTTTCAGAGCTAATTTAATGATTGGCAGCGCGATAATTGCCTTATTCTGTCGCCGATTGTCTTAAATTTGTAACAATGAGGTGATAAAATATCCCTTTTGTTTTACATTACATAGACGCTTTAGAAGCATATAAGTTTAATAAAGAATGATCTTTTCCTCGAAATTGATAGAAGATGCGGTGCAGGAGTTTGCAAAATTACCCGGCATTGGGAAGAAAACTGCCCTGCGTATGGTGTTGCAGTTGCTGAAAATGGAAAAAGAGACAGTAGATGGCTTTACGGATGCACTATCGCGTATGAGGCATGAAGTGCAGTTTTGCAAGCTATGCAACAATGTTTCAGATGCTGAGGTTTGTGTTATATGCGCTAATCGTTCGCGCAACCAAAGCCAGGTATGCGTAGTGGAGAATATCAGGGATGTTATAGCAATAGAGAGTACGCAACAGTTTAACGGGCTCTACCACGTATTAGGCGGTATCCTTTCACCGCTTGATGGTATAGGCCCTGAGCAACTATACATCAGTTCGCTGCACGACAGGGTGAGAGATAATGGCGTAGAGGAACTGATAATGGCCCTCAGTCCCACCATAGAGGGCGACACAACTGTGTACTATATTGCACGCCAGCTTAAAGATCTCCCGGTGCGTATTACTACCATAGCTCGTGGTATAGCCTTTGGTGGTGAACTTGAATATGCTGATGAAATGACGCTTGCAAGGTCTATTGCAAAAAGATTGCCTATTGAAAATTATGTAAGCATTCAGGCAAAATCTTAGTTTTATATTTCTATTTGCCCTTCAAAAACAAAGGTTGCAGGGCCGCTCAGTATCACATTCTTTGCAGTGTCGGCAGTGTCTTTCGTAAATGATACACTTAACGTCCCGCCGGGTGTATGCAGTATTGTATTAAAATCTCCAGTGGCTTTTGCTGTGGCTGC
>Ga0070665_100001801_pt1 | contig 24297 bp, 23 predicted proteins | sample KBSS13metaG_FD_65862 | JGI IMG/M metagenome (GOLD analysis project Ga0070665, IMG submission 65862) | Switchgrass rhizosphere microbial communities from Kellogg Biological Station, Michigan, USA - KBS S1-3 metaG | ecosystem: Host-associated > Plants > Roots > Rhizosphere > Soil ... | reverse complement strand
CGCGCGCTGGAAGCGACCCTGCATCTTCGCCAGGCGAACCTCACCTACCATTCGAAGTCCAGCGAGCGGACCAAGACCTACCTCGTGCACCCCTATCGGCTCGCCTACGCCCAGGGTGGGTTATACCTGCTCGCCTTCGTGCCCGAGTACCACGAGGTGCGCACCTTCGCGGTCGAACGGATTCAGGACGTGTCGCTGCTCGAAGAGCGCTTCACGCCGATCGAGGAACTGCCCGACGCGGCGTTCCCCAACTCGCTCGGCGTGCATTCCGGACCGCCCGAGCACGTCGAGGTCGAGTTCGAGCCGGCGGTCGCCGATTATGTGCGGGCGCGGGAGTGGCATCCGTCGCAGCAACTGCGCGATTCCGGGTCGGGCGGCCTGACGCTCTCGCTCGACGTATGTCTCGATCGCGCGCTCCAGGGATGGATCCTGAGCTTCGGCCCCTTCGCACGGGTCATCGCCCCTGAGAGCCTCGCGCGCCAGATCGCGGAACAGTTCGAGGAAGCGAGGGCGAGGTACGCATCATGACGAAGACTGCTGTGACCACAAAGACACGAAGACTCAAGGACGTACACCAAGAAGAACACGACTTTTTCCTGGTGTCTTGGTGCCTTCGTGGTCACGGCGGGGTTCTACTCTGTGTGCTGTGGCTGTCGCTGGGATCGAGTGCATTTGCGGCGACCAGGGCGATTCGCGCCGGCAAGGTGATCGACGCCGGCGGCAAGGTCATCACGAACGCGGTAATCCTGGTGGACGGCGAACGCATCACCTCGATCGGCACCGCGCCGCCGCCGGCCGGCGTCGAGGTGATCGATCTGCGCCGCTTCACGGTGATCCCGGGCCTGATCGATCTGCATACGCACATGACGTATTTCTGGGATCCTGCCTCGGGGACACGGCCGCTGAACCAGCCGCGCCGCCCGGCCGGCGTGACGACGATGCTCGCGGCCGAGAATGCACGGCGGACGCTCGAGACCGGCGTCACCACGGTGCGAGACCTGGGCGCCTCCGCCGACGTCGACTACGCGATGCGCGACCTGATCAACATGGGCAAGATGATCGGCCCGCGGATGTTCGTCGCGGGACAGGGGATCTCGGCGCCGCGCGCGGACGCGCCGAAGCCAGACTATCGGCAACTTGCGGACGCCAGGGTGACTGCCGGCTCGGACTGGGTCAAGGTCTACGGCTCGCGCGGCAGCTACCAGAGCGTCGATACAACCCAGACGCTGACGTTCGAGGAGATGAAGGCCGCGGTCGACGCCGCCCACGCCAGGCAGCACCCGATCGCGATTCACTCCTACGGCGCGTCCGGCGTGAAGGACGCCGTGCGCGCCGGCGCCGACTCGATCGAACATGGCATCGATCTGGACGACGAGACGATCGCCGACATGGTGCGGCGCGGCACGGTGTGGGTGCCGACGATCGATCACAACCGCTACTACGTGGACGCCAAGGACGAGTTCGGCTTCGCGGACGACACGATCCCGCCGCTCAAGGCTTATATCGAGAAGAATCTCGACGCGACCCGTCGCGCGGTCAAGGCTGGCGTGAAGCTCGGCATGGGGTCCGATGCGGTCTACAGCATGTTCGGCCAGAACACCCGCGAGCTCGGCTGGTTCGTCAAGGCGGGGATGTCGCCGGCGCAGGCGCTCGCCACCGCCACGACGATTCCGGCGGCGTTGCTCGGCCACGCGGCTGATCTCGGTGCGATTGCGCCCGGTTATTTCGCCGACCTGGTCGCGGTGGATGGCGATCCGCTCGCCGATATCGACGTGGTCATCAGCAAGGTGCGCTGGGTGATGAAGGGCGGCGCGGTCGTGGTCGACAAGGCGAGGCCGGATGGGTCGGATGGGGCGGGTAGGTCGGGTGCGCCAGGCTCCGCAGATGAGATCAAGGCCCTCGTCGAGCGGTTCCTGCTCAACCTCGGCGATCACGAGGTCGACAAGGTCGCCGCGGATCTCGCGCCGAAATCGCTGATCGTGATCTCGCGCGAACGGGACGGGCAGTGGACCAACACCGAGCAGGCCGGCGACGACTGGATTGCGGCGATGAAGAGGACCACGACGCCGACGATGTTCCGGGAGCCGCTGACCAACGTCACGGTGACGATCGACAGCGACCATCTCGCCCACGTGCGCGCCGACTTCCAGGTGATGCGCGACGGCAAAGCGGTGTCCCACGGCGTCGATCAGTTCACGCTGGTCCGGGAATCCTCCGGCTGGAAATTCGCCGTGATTGCCTACACCTCGATGCCGATTCAGTGATCCGCCTCCTGGCCATCGACATCGACGGCACGCTGCTGGACGGCCGCGGCCGCCTTCCCGGCGCGCATCGCGACGCGCTGATCGAGGCGTCGGCGCTCGGCGTGGAGGTCGCCCTCGTCACCGGCCGCAGCTATCACTTCACCGGCCCGGTCGTGGAACTGCTGCCGATCCCCCTCACCCTCATCGTCAACAACGGCGCGGTCGTGAAGCGCAAGAGCGGGGAGACGGAGTTGCGCCACGTGCTGTCGCGCGACGCGGCGCGCCGCGTGCTGGACGAAACCCGGCCGTTCGAGGACAGCGTCGCCATCGTGTTCGATCGACCCGACGAGCGGCAGATCGTGTTCGAGCGCATGGATTGGTCGCACCCCAACCGGCGCGGCTACTACGAGAAGAACAAGGCGTTCATCACCGGCACGCCGGCGCCACTGCGCGACATGCTGACCGAGGATCCGATCCAGGTGATGTTCAACGGCAGCGTCGAGCCGATGCGCGCGCTGGCCGGGGCGCTGCGGTCCCTGCCGATCGCCGATCAGTTCTCGGTGGCGGTCACCGAGTACGTCGGACGCGATTTCTCGCTGGTGGACGTCAACGCCGCCGGCTGCTCGAAAGGCACGACGCTGGCGGCCTGGGTGCAGCGCCGCGGATGGACCCCGGCCGACGTCGCCGCCTTCGGCGACAACTTCAACGACGTCGAGATGCTCGACTTCGCCGGCACCGCGTACCTCATGGGCAACGCGGACGCCGCGCTCAAGTCGCGCGGCTACCGCGTGACCGCGAGCAACGACGAGGAGGGCCTTGCGTGGGCCGTTCGCGCGTGTCTACAATGTAGAGATTCTGGCTGAACACCTCGGCGTCTTCGAGCAGGCGATCCTGCTGTCGCTGGTCCGCCCGCGCACCGAACTGGGCCGCGAACGTTACGGGCGGGCCATTCTCAAGGAAGTCGAACACCGGCTGGAGCGCCAGGTGTCGCCCGGCGCGGTCTACGCCACGCTCGACCGCCTGGAACAAAAAGGGTTCGTGTCGTCGCACCTCTCGCCAGGCACCGCCGTTCGCGCCGGCCGGCCGCGGCGTCACTACGCCATCGAAGCCTCCGGACTCCGTGCGCTGCAGGACGCGAAATCTGCCGCGAACCGGCTGTGGGCAGGCGTCCGGTTGCCGACCAAAGGTAGCGCCTGACCGGACTTTCCTCACAGGGCGACCCGGGAAACACGCATCCCTCTTCGCCGGACCGACCGCGCCGCGCGGATCTCGGCCGTTTTTCGATGCCGCTGAAAGTCCGGCATCGCTGGCGTACTGCTTGCTATTGTCACGCCCGACGGGGCCACGCCCAGGCGGAACGCCCGACGCGGCTGAACACGACACGCTCATTGCCCGACTTCGCTCGTTGCGAGATTCGTCGGGTCCGCTGTAGCGACCACCATATAGGGAGTCGCGAAGGCGGAAGGGGTTCTAGAGCCCCGGCCTTCGGGCCGCGTGAAGAGTTCGTCAGCGTCGCGTGCCGTGCAGGAAACGCGCCCCGGTCACTCCCCCTCGCCTACCCGTTTGTGTAGTCACCGCGGTTTTCGACCCGGCGTATCATGACTGCGTGGCTCATGCTGAACGTACACCCCGGTCGACGGTAGTTGCCGAGACGCCCAAAGCCCCCAAGAAGAAAGCCTTCACCGCCGGCGCGTGGGAAGAAGCGCGCGGCCTGATCTGGATCCACCGCAAACGCCTCGCCCTGGGGCTTGCGCTGATGCTGGTCAACCGGCTCGCGGGCTTCGTGCTCCCGGCATCGACCAAATACCTGATGGACGATGTCGTCGCCAAGGGACATTGGGACCTGCTGCCCAAGCTCGCCATGGCGGTCGGCGCCGCGGCGATCGTCGACGCCGTCAGTTCGTTCGCCAACTCGCAGATTCTCGGCGTCGCGGCGCAGCGCGCGATCACCGACATGCGCAAGGACGTCGAGGCCCACGTCATGCGCCTGCCAATCCGCTACTTCGACTCGACCAAGAGCGGCGTGCTGATCTCGCGGATCATGACCGACGCGGAAGGCATCCGGAACCTCGTCGGCACCGGCCTGGTGCAGTTGACCGGCTCGATTCTCACTGCGAGCATCGCGCTCGGCTTCCTCATCTACCTGAACTGGAAGCTCACGGTGGTCACCCTCGTCATCCTCGTCCTGTTCGGCGGCGGGATGGCGACGGCGTTCAAGCGGCTGCGGCCGCTGTTCCGCGAGCGCGGGCAGATCAACGCCGAAGTCACCGGACGGCTCGCCGAGTCGCTCGGCGGCGTGCGCATCGTCAAGGCCTACACCGCCGAGAAGCGCGAGGAGCTGGTCTTCGCGCAGGGCGCGCATCGCCTGTTCCGCAACGTCGCCCAGTCGCTGACCGGCGTCTCGTCGGTCACCGCCTTCTCGTCGCTGGTCATCGCCGCCATCGGCATCGCGATGATGCTGATCGGCGGCTCCGCAATCCGCGCCGGGCAGATGACGATCGGCGACTTCTTCCAGTACTTCGCGTTCACCGCGATGATCACCATGCCGGTCATCCAGCTGGCGTCGATCGGCACGCAGCTGAGCGAGGCGTTCGCCGGCCTCGACCGCATCCGCGAGATCCGACGGATGGCGACCGAGGACCAGGAAGACGCCGACCGCGCGCCGCTGCCCGACGTCCGCGGCGAGATCGTGTTCGACGATGTCACGTTCGAGTACAACCCGGGCGCGCCGGTGCTGAAGCAGGTCAGCTTTACCGCCCCGGCGGGATCGACGACTGCGCTGGTCGGCTCGAGCGGGTCGGGCAAGAGCACGCTGATCAGCCTGGTGATGACCTTCAACCGCCCGCAATCGGGGCGCGTCATCGTCGACGGTCACGACCTCGCCTCGATCAAGCTGCGCGACTACCGGCAGCATCTCGGCGTGGTGCTGCAGGACAACTTCCTCTTCGACGGGACGATTGCGGCAAACATCGCCTATGCCAGGCCGCACGCGTCGCGCGACGAGATCAAGGCGGTCAGCCGCATCGCGCACTGCGACGAGTTCATCGAGGGGTTCGAGAAGGGCTACGACACCATCGTCGGCGAACGCGGCGTCCGTCTGTCCGGCGGGCAGCGCCAGCGGGTGGCGATCGCCCGCGCCATCCTCGCCGACCCGAAGATTCTGATCCTCGACGAGGCGACCTCGAGCCTCGACAGCGAGAGCGAGTCGATGATTCAGGACGCGCTGAAGGCGCTGCGCGCCGGCCGCACGACCTTCGTGATCGCGCACCGGTTGTCGACGATCCGGAGCTCCGATCAGATCATGGTCCTCGAGCACGGCGAGATCGTCGAGAAAGGCACCCACGAGGAGCTGATGGTGCGCGACGGCCGGTACCGCCAGCTCCACGACAAGCAATACCGGTTCGAGAAGGATCGCTTCATCAACCCGGGCGAGGACTTCACGCCGGAACCGGAGAAGGTCGCGGCGACGGCGCGCGTCAGCAGCACGCTGTAAGCGAAGGACGTCAGCAGGCCGAAAGGAGGCGCAGCATGTGGTTTAGAACGCTCAGGTGCTCGTTCTGCAGGCGTTCGGACAAGGATGTGGCGAAGCTCGTGGCGGGAGCCAGCGGCTACATCTGCGACAAGTGCGCGTTGGAAGCCGTCCGCATCATGGAGACGACGCCGCCGGCGACTAACGCCTATTCTCCCCGCTCCCATTCGCAATCACGTTGACCTGCTGCCGGCTCATCGCGCGTGAGCGTCCGTCGGCCCCCAACAGGTTGGCGCGCACTTCGTAGGTCCCGGGAGGCAGGCTGCGGAACTCGAAGGTGGTGGTACGCGCGGCCCGCTCGCCCTCGAGCTGAACCTGGCTGCTGCGATAGAAGTCGTCGGACTCCGCGACGATTTCGACGGCCCGGTTGTCGGCGTCGGCGAGGATTGTCGTGCGGACGACAAGATTGGCTGGCGCGAAAGACACGGCCGGAGATACTTTCAGCGTCAGCCGCTCGCCCGCGCCGAGCGACTGCCAGCTGGCCAGCAACACAATCCCGAAAAGAACCGTTCGAACCTTCATCGCATCACCGTCTTACCTGCCGTCGCCGGCTGTGCCGGATCCCCAAAACCCCCGGCTCGTCGTCGCTGCGTTGTGCAGCGCGATGAGCTCGTGTGCAAGTCGGAGACCAGACCCCAGCTATTAGAAAACGGCCGTGATTGAAGTACCCTGAGCGGACTCCGGAGGTTTCCGCATGCGTCGTTTCGTGACCGTCACACTTGCGCTACCGCTATTCGTCCTCGCCGCTCCTACTCTTGGTGCGCAAACGGCGGCGACCGTTTCAAGACACGGCTGGCTCGATGCGTATCGCGAGCCCGCCGCCCGGTTGATTGGTGAGGCGGTCAGCAGCACGTTCGCCTGGGATCGACTGGCAGTCTTGACGGACAGCATCGGGAACCGGCTCAGCGGCACACCCGCGCTGGACCGCGCCATTCAATGGGCGGTCGCGGAGATGAACAAGGACGGCCTGGAGAACGTGCACACCGAGCGCGTGATGGTGCCCAAGTGGGTGCGCGGCAACGAGAGCGCAGAGATTGTCGAGCCGGCGCGCCATGCGATCGTCATGCTCGGGCTTGGCGACAGCGTCGGCACGACCGGCGACGGCATCCAGGCCGAAGTGATCGTGGTCCGCACCTTCGATGAGCTGGATGCGAAGGCAGCCTCGGTGCGCGGCAAGATCGTCCTCTTCAACGTGCCCTACACGAACTACGGCGAGACGGTACGGTACCGCTCCGGCGGGCCGTCGCGCGCGGCGCGGCACGGCGCGGTCGCCATGCTGATCCGCGCCGTCGGCAACGCCGGCCTTCGCACGCCGCACACCGGCGCCCTGCAGTACGCCAGCGACACGAAGAAGATACCGGCCGCCGCGATTTCATCGGAGGACGCCGACCGGCTGCAGCGCATGGCCGACCGGGGCTCCAAGACCGTCGTCCGGCTGAAGATGGAAGCGCATTTCGATGCCGACGCCGAGTCGGCCAACGTCGTCGGCGAGATCCGCGGACGCGAGCGGCCGGACGAAGTGGTGGTCGTCAGCGGTCACCTCGATTCGTGGGACGTCGGCGCCGGCGCGACCGACGATGGAGGCGGGTGCGTGGTGACGTGGGAGGCGCTGCGCATCATGAAGAAGCTGAACCTGCGTCCCCGGAGGACGGTGCGGGTCGTGCTCTGGACGAACGAAGAGAACGGCGGGCGCGGCGGACTGGCCTATCGCGATCAGCATCGCGCGGAGCTCGCCAAGCACGTGATGATGCTGGAATCCGACGGTGGCGTGTTCCGGCCGCTCGGGTTCGGGTTCACCGGCAACGAAACGGGGCGCGAGACCGTGAAGGCGATTGCCACGCTGCTGACGGGGATCGGCGCGGAACAGATCAGCCTCGGCGGCGGCGGCGCCGACATCGGACCGAGCATGCAGGAGGCCCACATCCCCGGCATGTCGCTCGAGGTGGACGGCGCGAAATACTTCCTGATTCACCACACCCCGGCCGACACCATCGACAAGATCGATCCGGTGGAGATGGCGAAATGCGCCGCAGCCGTCGCGGTGATGGCCTACGTGGTGGCCGACCTGCCCCAACGGCTGGGCGAGTAGGACAGGCTATACTTTTGTGATGAAGAATCTGACCCTCGCGGCGCTGCTTGGGGTGCTGACCGCGTGTTCGCAAACCTCGGCCCAGCAGAACCGCCGGCCGGCCCCGACCGAAGCCGTTGCGACGGTCGGCGGCGCGCCAATCACGCTTGCCGAAGTGGACGACAAGGCGCTCGAGCAGCCGGCGGCCAACTTCGGCAGCGCGAAGCTGTCGCAGGCGCTGTACGAAGCGCGGCGCGCCGCGCTCGAAGAGATCGTCGCCAACAAGCTGATCGACGCGGCGGCAAAAGCGCAGGGGGTCGACCGCGCGGCGCTGATCGAAAAAGAGATCACCGCGAAGATTTCGCCGGTCTCAGAGACCGAGATCGCCAGCTGGTTTCAGGCGAACCAGGGCCGCCTCCAGGGGGCGCCGCTCGAGCAGGTGAAGCAGCCGATACGGGCCTATCTCACCCAGGAGCGAATGCAGGAGGTTCGTGCCCGCTATGTCGACTCGTTGAAGGCGAAGACCGCCGTCGCCATCATGCTCGACCCGCCACGGCAGAAAGTGCAGATGGTCGCTTCCAGCCCCTCACGGGGACCGGCGAATGCGCCGGTGGAGGTGGTCGACTTCTCCGACTTTCAGTGACCGTTCTGCCAGAGGGTCGGTCCGACCCTCACGCAGGTCTTCGCCACCTACGGCGATCGCATCCGCTTCGTCTATCGTGAATATCCGCTGCCCAACCACCAGTACGCCAAGGTGGCGGCAGAGGCCGGACAGTGCGCCAACGAGCAGGGGAAGTTCTGGCCGTACCATGACCGCTTGTTCGCAAACCAGCAGCGGCTGACGGTGCCCGACTTGAAGCAGCACGCGGTCGAGGTCGGCCTCGACGCCGCGCGCTTCGACGCCTGCGTCGATTCGCACAAGTACGCGTCGGTCGTCGAAGCCGATATCAAGATGGGGAATGACGCCGGCGTCAACGGGACCCCGGCGTTCTTCATCAACGGGCGGATGATCAGCGGTGCTCAGCCGTTCGAGGCCTTCAAGCGGATCATCGACGAAGAGCTCGCGAAGAAGTAAGAAGTTCTAACTTTCTTATTTCCTCCCCGAAGTCCCCACCGCGCCGTTGGTCGAGCGCGCCAGCTTGAGGTGCTCTTCCAGGGTGGGGAGCGTCTTGGCGGCCCAGGCCTTCACCTCGGGATCCTTCCCGCTTTTCGACTCCAGCTTGAACTCGTTCACGTCCTTGACGTGGTCGCTCACCATCGCCTTCATGTAGGCCTGATCGAAGGCCGGGCCCGACAGCTTCATCAGGCGATCGCGTAGCGCCTTCTCCTCGGGACCGATCTCGGACGGCAGGGTGATGTTCTTGCTCTGGGCGAGCGTCTTCAGCTCGTCGTTGGCCTTGCTGTGATCGTCGGCCATGCGCTGACCGAACTTTTTCACTTCGTCCGACGAAGCCTTTTCAGCGGCGAGCTTGCCGAGCTCGACCTCGGCCATGCCGCCCTTTGCGACCTTGGTCACGAAGGTTTCGTCTGCCGCCCACACCGGCGCCGTCGCGATCCCCAACATCACCGCCCCAGCCAGAATTGCATGTCTCATCGGCGAACCTCCTCTGGTTTGCGGAGGACATATTCGCAAGTCGGGTGCCAGTGCCGAGAGGCCTGCCGCGCGCGGCCAGAAGGAAGTGGACCGTTAACCGAGGAGCGGAAGGGCCGTGAGGATCGACACGATGATGGAAAGGGCGGTGAGCACCATGCAGACCATCGCGATGATCATGTGATCGCCGCGCTCGCGGGTCATCGGGTTGAGAAACGCCGAGGTGAAGTAGCCGCCGGCGAAACCGCCCAGGTGCGCGAAGTTGTCGATGCCGGAGTTCCCCATCAGCACGCCGAAGATGACGGCCTGAATGACGATCGACTGCGCCATCTGTTTGGCGACGCTGCTGCTGGTGCGCCCGTAATGATAGAGCGCACCGATCAGCCCGAACACCGGCGCCGAGGCGCCGACAGTCAGGGAGCCGCCGTGCAGAAACGGCAGCGGCGGGAAGTAGGCCCAGGCCAATGAGCTCAGCGCGAAACCGCAGATCCCACCGACGGTGTAGATGATGACCGTCCTCGCCGGGCCCAGGATGTCCGTCATGGCCGGCCCCATCTGCCGGACCCAGTACATATTCAAGAAGATGTGCAGCAGCGACGCGTGGAGCCAGCCGGCGCTCAGCACCGTCCACCAGCGTCCCGCGAGGAACACCGGCCGGCCGCCGCTCGCGCCGAAGGCCGCGAGGACGTTCCCCGAAGGAGCGAGGATCGACATGATGCCGCCGCCCATGTCGAAGATCGCACTGCCCGACATCGCCAGCGTGATCACATACAAAGTGGCGCACGCGCCGATCACCACGTTGGAGAAGCTGAAGTCGGCGCCGAGGCTGCGAAGCGCAGGCCCGAACCCCCACAACCCGGGATTGGAGCGGCCGCACGAGTAGCACTTGTCGTCGCGCACGCCGACCAGCGATCCGCACGACGGGCACACGACCGACCCAGAGGTTCGACGATTAAGCACGACTCATTCTGACATAGGGCTGGGGACTGGGGGCTGGGGGCTAGGAGCTAGGTGCTAGGTGCTAGGTGCTAGGAGCTAGGTGCTAGGTGCTAGAGGTGAACGATGAGGCCGACCAGCGCACCGTAGACGATGTGGGCGGCGAGCATCACGAGGAATGTGCTTCGCCCGTAATTGAGCATAAGGAATCCAGGCGGCTCGATCAGCGTGATGTCGTTGGCGGCGGTATCGGCCGTCGCCATGCGCGGGTGCACCACCGGCAGCAGGACGCTGACGAGCACCGTCGCGGTGAACAGCGCGTGCAGCACCCCGAGCAGCGCACCGAGACGCCACGACGAGTGGCCGACGATCGCGAAGAACCCGGCGTAGGCTTCCGCGAAGGCGATCCCGAGGACGAAATGGAAGATGTAGCCGAGCGCGCGCGCCTTGCGGCGGTTATCGGTGACCGCGGTGCCGAGCAGCAGCGCCACATCCAACCGGGTCACCCCCGCCTCGGCCGCCGCCTTGATGATCGTGGCCAGCGCAAGCGTGCCGATGACCCCGCCGGCCAGCGCGGACGCAATCACGACGGGCGGCCTTTCGAAATCGCGATCGCGGCGTCGATCAGGGCGAGGTGCACGAGCGCCTGCGGGAAGTTGCCGAGAAAGGCGCCGTCGTGCGGATCGATCTCTTCGGCAAACAGCCCGACGTCGTTCGCGCGCGCGGCCAACTGCGTCATCAGCGCCGTCGCCTCGTCCAGGCGGCCGCCGCGTGCGAGCGCGCTGACGAGCCAGAACGAGCAATTCAAGAAGCAGCCCTCGCCGCCAGGCACGCCATCGTCGGCATGATAGCGATACACCACATCGTCGTGCCGTAGCAGCCGAACGACGGCGTCGACCGTGCCCCGGATGCGCTCGCCACGGACGTCGTCGTATTCGATGATCGACAGCATCAGCAGGCTGGCATCGACGTCGCGGCCGCCGGCGATGCGGGTGTAGCTTCGAAGCTCGTCGGACCAGCAGTGCTCCTCGACAAACGCACGAATCGCCGCGGCCTCATGGCGCCACCGGGCGGCGCGGCTCGCCGGCATCTCTCCCCGATCGGCCAGCCGCCTCGCGCGGTCGAGCGCCACCCAGCACATCACCTTGGAGTGGGTGAACTGAAACGGGCCGTTGCGGACCTCCCAGATGCCCGAGTCCGGCTGGCGCCAGACGTCGCACACGTGGTCGGCGATGCGAGCGAGCACTGCGCCGGTGTCCGAATCGAGGGGGTGATGCCCCTCGCTGTAGAGCCACGCCGTTTCGAACAAGGCGCCGTAGATGTCCAACTGCGTCTGTTCGACCGCGCCGTTGCCCACCCGTACCGGCCGCGACCCGCGATAGCCGGACAGATCGATCTCCCGCTCGGCGGGCCCGATCCCGCCGTCCAACCGGTAGAGGACGTGAAGGCGAGGCACGGTGCGCGCCGTCGCCTGCATGAACCACCAGAAGAGCGAGCGAGCCTCCTCGTGGCAGCCGAGCTGCAGCAGCGCGTCGATCATGAAATTGGCGTCGCGAATCCAGCAGAAGCGGTAGTCCCAGTTGCGCTGCCCGCCGATCTCCTCCGGCAACGAGGTGGTCGGCGCGGCGACCGACGCGCCCGACGGAGCGAAGATCATCAGCTTCAGGACGAGCGCGCTGCGGCGCACGAGGTCAGCCCACGGGCCCTCGTAGGCGTGGGCGCGCGACCACGACTGCCAGAAATCGATCGTCGTCTCCAGCCGCGTCAGGACATCGCGGCGTCCCGGGAAGATCAGCGGCTCGGCGTACGCGCTCGTCACCGCGAGGAGCGCGCGCCCGCCGGCGGCGACCTCGATCTCTGCCTCGATTCCGGCATCGCGCCACGCCGGCGTTCCCGCATCCCAGTTCAACACACCGATCGCCTCCCCGCCAGATACGGCGACCGGGACGCCGTAACGCCACTCGCAGCGGGGCACTTCACGGCCGTAGCCGAACCGCGGCGAGCAGCGCCAGCGCATCGCGACGCGGCCCGAGAGGCCTTCGATCGACCGCACCAGCTCGCGCATGGGATCGAGCCGATCGTTGGGAAGCGTCATCGCGTCAACCACTCGCACCGATCCCTGTTCGGTCGTGAAGGTGGTCTCGAGGACGTTGGTACGTGGCAGGTAGCGGCGCGTGGATTGAAACGGGAGGGCCGGCTGCAGCGTGAAGCTGCCGCCGCGGGTGGAGTCGAGGATGGCGCCAAAGGCGCTGGGGGAGTCGAGGTTCGGGAGGCAGAGCCAGTCGATCGCCCCGTCACGCGCGACGAGCGCCATGGTGCGCCCGTCGCCGATTACCGCGTAGTCCTCTATCGGCGCGTAGCCGTCGATCCGCATGAGGCTAGCCCCTAGCCCCCAGCCCTAGCCCCGGTCGGTGCTTTCCTTCTTCGGCCGCATGTTGGCCGCGAGGATCCTCTTGCGCAGCCGAATCGTCGACGGCGTCACCTCGACGAGCTCGTCGTCGTTGATGAACTCGATCGCCTGCTCGAGCCCGAGCTTGCGCGGCGGGATCAGCCGGATCGCCTCGTCGGCCGACGAAGCGCGCATGTTCGTCTGCTTCTTTTCCTTGCAGACGTTGACGTCCATGTCGGCGGTGCGCGAGTTCTCGCCGATCAGCATGCCCTCGTAGACGTGGATGCCGGGGTCGATGAAGATCTCGCCGCGCTCCTGCAGGTTGAAGATCGCGTACGACGTCGCCACACCCGAGCGATCGGCCACCAGCGCGCCGTTCGCGCGCGAGGCGATCGCGCCGTGCCACGGCTCCCAGCTCGAGAAGATGTGGTTCATGATCCCGGTGCCCTTGGTATCGGTCATGAACTGCGAGCGGAAGCCGATCAGGCCGCGCGCCGGGATCCGGAACTCCAGGCGTACCCGGCCGCTGCCGTTGTTGACCATCTTGGTCATCACGCCTTTGCGCTCGCCGACCTGCGCGATGACGATGCCCTGATGATCCTCGGGCACGTCGATGATCAGTTCCTCCACTGGCTCGACGGTCTTGCCGTCCATCTGCTTGGTGACGATGTCCGGCCGGGAGACCTGCAGCTCGAACCCCTCGCGCCGCATCATCTCGATCAGGATCGACAGCTGCAGCTCGCCTCGGCCGATCACCTTGATCTGCTCCGGCGTCTCGGTCGGCTCCATGCGGATCGACACGTTGCCGAGCAGCTCCTTGTCGAGCCGATCCTTGAGCTGGCGCGAGGTGACGTACTGGCCTTCGCGGCCGGCCACCGGCGAGGTGTTGACGCCGAAGATCATGTGCACCGTCGGCTCGTCGATCGCGATCGGCGGGATCGCAATCTGGTGCTCCATGTCGGTGATGGTCTCGCCGATCGTGATGTCCTCGATGCCGGCAAGGCAGACGATGTCGCCGGCCGCGGCTTCCAGGATGTCCACTCGCTTGAGGCCGTCGAAGGCGTACAGCTTGGTGACCTTGGTGTGCTGCACCGCGGTGTCGAGCTTGACGACGGCGACGGCGTCGCCGATCTTCACGCGGCCGTTGAAGATGCGTCCGATCGCGATCCGGCCGACGTAGTCGCTGGCGTCGAGGTTCGCGACCAGCAGCTGCAGCGGCGCGTCGGGGTTGCCGCGCGGCGCCGGCACGTGTTTGACGACCGCGTCGAACAGCGGCCGCAGGTCCTCGCCCGGTACCTCGGGATCAAGGCTCGCGGTCCCGATGCGCGCGTTGGTATAGAGCACCGGAAAGTCGAGCTGATCTTCGTTCGCATCGAGGTCGATGAACAGGTCGTAGACCTCGTTCAGCACTTCGGAGATGCGGGCGTCGGGCCGGTCGATCTTGTTGATCACGACGAGCGGCGTCAGCCGGCGCTCGAGCGCTTTTCGAAGAACAAAGCGGGTCTGCGGCAGCGGCCCTTCCGAGGCGTCCACCAGCAGCATCACGCCGTCCACCATCGACAGCGTCCGCTCGACCTCGCCGCCGAAGTCGGCGTGGCCCGGGGTGTCGACGATGTTGATCAGGATGTCGTGATAGTGGACGGCGGTGTTCTTCGCGAGAATCGTGATGCCGCGCTCGCGCTCCAGCTCGTTGCTGTCCATCGCCCGCTCGGCCACCCGTTCGTTGGCGCGGAAGGTGCCGCTCTGGTGCAGCAGGGCGTCGACCAGCGTGGTCTTGCCGTGGTCGACGTGCGCGATGATCGCGACATTGCGGCGAAGCGGGTTGGCGACGTCCGCTTTACCTGATTGTGATGAAGGCTTTTCTACTGACAAAGACATCCTCCCAGTATACAGGAGGTGAACGGCCCGGGTTCGGGGTTCAGGGTTCCTGGTTCAGGGGAGAAAGCTAAGGGCTTTTCGACAGACGGGAGATGATTTCCTTCGCGCGATCGCCGAACTGCTCGTCGTCGACCACCTTTTCCGCATACTGCCGCGCCTCCGCCGGCTTCGACAGATTGTAGTAGGCGACGGCGATGTCGAACCACGACGTCGCCAGGTATCGCCGCCCTTTGGCGATGTACTGCTCGCGGCGGGCGATCTTCTTCGCCTGCCGCTCTGGCGGATCCTTGGAGGCGCGGATGTCTTCGATTTCCTTGGTGTAGGCGAGCTCGGCGCCCTGCAGGCAGTCGGACGCCTGGCGCAGCACCTCGGCGGTGCGCGGCCAGGCGCGCTGCTCGGCGAGGACCACGCCGAGGTAGTAGCCGGTCTCGCAGTCGCGCGGGTTGCGCGTGCGCGATTCGTCGAACTTGGCGCGCGAGACGTCGAGCTCGTGGCGGCGGTAGGCGATCAGGCCCGCGAGCTTGGGCACCTCGGCGTTCACGAGCAGCTTCGCCGCGAGCTCGATGTCGGTCCACGCCTCGTCGTTGCGTTCGAGCTCGCTCTCGTTGAGCGCGCGCCAGTAGCGCGCGTCGCCGACGAACCAGCGCTCGGCGAGCAACAGATCGAGGGTCGCGATCGCCTCGACGCTCTGGCCGATGTAGGTCTGCGCCCGCGCCTTGCCCAGCAGCGCGTCGACGGCGTGCGGCTCGAGCATCAGCGTCCGATCGTAGAACAGCGCCGCGCGCTCGAACTCCTCGACGGTCATGGCGATGTTCGCGATCGACTGGGTGAGCGCCGGCCACTCCGCCCGCCAGGCGTAGGCGTCGCTGAACAACCGATCCGCCTCGTCGAGCTTGTCCTGCCCGGTGATCAGCAGGCTGACGTCGTACGATCCGAGGTAATACTTCGTCTCGATGAACCGCGGATCGCCGGCCGACAGCTCGCGCATGGTCTCGGGCCCAAGGCTGCGGCAGATCGCCCGCCTGAACCGAATCAACGGCGCCTCGCTGAACGCGGCGGTGGGCGCAACGATCGCGTCGATCGGCACGTCGCGGGTTTCGCTGGCGCACGCGAACGCCAGCCAGACGTAGGCGTTGAATTCGCTCGTCGGGGCGAGATCGCGCAGCGTGGTCCGCCATGCGTCGTGGTTGACGCGCAGCGCGCGGCTGCGATCCAGATCGAGGTCGCTGGTCGGCGTGCGCGTGACGCCACCGACCGGCAGCACGTCGATGATGTCGAGCACCGTGCGCAGCCACGCCGGCTGAGTAGCCGATCCCAGCAGCATCGAGCGTGCTCGCTGACTGTAGCCCTCATCGATCATCCCCAGCTCGCGCTGGCGCAGCGCGATGAGCGCGGCGCTCCGGATCGCGCCGGCCGTCCCGACCTCGGCCGCTGAAGGAATCGCGCGGAGCAGCTCGTATTGGCCGAAGGCGTCGATCAGGCAGTCCAGGCAGCCGGCGCGTACCAGCGCCTCGGCGGAGGCGAGCCGCTGAGCCGGCGTCGGCGGCGGCGGCGCCGCGCCGACCGGCGGCAGCGGCGCCTTGGCGCATGCGGATGCCGCCAGGAGCAGGGCGAGACATGCCAGCCGGCGTGTGCCAATTCGCATCGGTTCGTTAGACCCCGCTGGAAACGATTCAGCTCTCTCCGGTCAGGTGTAGTGCGGACCTTCCAGTCCCCGGTCCCCGGTCCCAGTTCCTAGAACAGCGGACGCACCGTGGAGAACAGTGCCAGTCCCAGCGTATAGAAGAGGGCAAACACCACGACGAGGGACGTGTAAACAAACCGCGATCGGATCGAGGCGAGCCAGATGAACGCCGGGAACAGCACGGAACAGTAGCGGCCCAGTCCTTCGAAGGCGCCTGACGATAGCGGCAGATACAGATTCACAAGCATGAAGACGCCGTAGGCCGCGCCGAATCGACGCCAGACGAATGGAATCGTGGCCGCGAACGCCAGCGCCGTCACCCCGTACAAGGTGTCGTAAAGCGCCATCGGCTCGGACGCCAGGAACGCGTAGGGGTGGGTCAGGAGTCGATGCGCCAGGTCGACGGGTGCGCTCCACGGCGCGCCGCCGGGATGATACCCGCTCCCCCACCGGGTCAACGCCGTCGCCCACAACAGCGGCTGACCGGTGAGATCGTAGATGTAAGCGCAGTAGCCGACGAACCCCAGCGTCGCCACCGCCAACGCCGCGGACGCCGCGAGACGATCGCGCCCGGCCGGTTTCGCCGTGCGCCACGCGATCCAGGCCAGCGCCGGCCACATCATGATCCCGGTGACGCGCGTCGCCCCCGCCACCGCGCCCGCGACGCCGCCGAGCGCCCACCGCCGCGTCCGGAACCCGTAGAAAGCGAGCAGCGTGAAGAGCAGGAACGTGCTCTCGGTGTAGACCGCGCCGAAAAAGAACGAGAACGGAAAGATGGCCGTCAGCAGCACGGCGCGCTCGGCGCGGCGGCGCGGGAGGTCGAGCGCAGCCAGGCGGTACAGCACGACCATGGCGATCACGAACGATACCCACGACACGACGATGCCGCCAAGGTAGACGTCGCCGGGGGCGCGGCCGAACGCGCGGCCGACGTAGCGCATCAGCAGCGGGTAGACGGGTGCGAAGGCGATATTGCTGCGGCCGCCGGCGACGGCATTGGTCGCGTCGTAGCCGTTGCGGGCGATATCGAAGTACCAGCCGGAGTCGTGCCGGGCGAACGCATCCCAGAACGGGCTCGGCCGGCCCCAGACCGTCGACTGATCCGGCAGGTGATGATCGAGCGGGAACGCGATGTTCGCGCACAGCGCGAGGAAGGCAGACAGGCACCGGAACCCGAGCGCCGCAAGGGCGATGCGCACCTCGACCGCGAAGCGCCCCTGGTAGTAGAAGCGCCAACGGGGGTCAGGCGCCGGGTTTGACAAGAGCCTTCGGGAGACGCATCGCCTCGGCGTCGGCCAGCGCCTGATTGAGTTCCGAGAGTGCGTAGGTCTTCGCCCCGATTGCGCGCCAGGGAATCGCGGCGTGGTGCCGCTCGAGGACGCGCAGCGCGCGGACGAAGTGCGAGACCTCGCTCCCCCAGCAGCCGCGAATCTCGAGGTGCTTCCGGTTGATCTGCTGGTGCACGTTGATCGCGCTCGGGCCGGCATCGGTGTAGTGCCCGGCGATGACGTAGCGTCCGCCGTCGCGGATCAGGTCGAGCGCCTCCTCGACCGCGCGGGCGGACCCGGCCGCTTCGATCGCGGCATCGACGCCGAGGCCGCCGGTCAGATCGCGCACCAGCTGCATCCGCTCGCCGGGCGCCGTCTTCTGCACGTCGACGACGTGATCGGCGCCCATCGCGGTCGCCAGCTCGAGTCGATCGGCGGGCGCACCAAACGCGATGACGCGCGTGGCGCCCGCCAGACGCGCCAGCGCGATCGCGCTGAGCCCGACCGCGCCGGTGCCCTGCACCAGCACGGTATCGCCCAGCATCAGCGCCGCGCGATCGACCGCGTGCACCGCCGTGATCAACCCGCAGCCGCCGCTGATGTAGGTTTCCGACGGCACCGACTCGGGGAGCTTCGCCATCGACACGCCGGGCTCGAGGTAGATCGCCTCCGCCCACCCGCCGAACAACCCGTCGCGCGCGGAATCGGTGATGCCGTACACCCGGCGTGATTCGCAGCGCGTCGGCGTCCGCGTCACCGCGCAGGCGCGGCAGCGGCCGCAGGTACGGTGGACGTCGAAGAACACGAGGCGATCGCCCTCGGCGATCGCGGTCCCGTCGACGCCGCGCACGTCGCCGCGAATCTTGTCGGCGATGCCGACCGACACGTGGCCCGGGATGATCGGGAACGGCACGCCCGCGAGCCGGCCGTGCCAGATGTGCACGTCGGTGCCGCAGACCTCGGAATACAGCGTGCGGAGGAGCACCGACCCCGGCTCGAGCACCGGCTCCGGAAACTCCCGCAGCTCGACCGGCACCAGTGGCGCCGGCATCACGGCGGCAACAATCGATGACAAGGGCGTTAGAATACCCCATGCCTCTTTTCGAATACGAATGCCGCGGCTGCGGTCATCGCTTCGAGTTCCTGACGCGCGAGAGCCAGTCGCCCGCGTGCCCGGCGTGCCAAGGCGTCGAGCTCCAGAAGCTCATGTCCGTCTTCGCGGCGCAGTCGAGCACGCCGGCCAAGTCGGCGGGGGGTTGGGATCGGCCGATTAGCGCGTGCGGATCCTGCGGCGACCCGCGCGGCCCCGGCTCCTGCAGCATGAACTGACCGCGCCGGCACGAACCTCTCAGGCGGTCAGCGCAAGGGGACGAATCGGCGATCCGGTCGCGCCGCGGAACTTCAGCGGGACGCCGACGAAGCCGAACTCGTGGACCTTCCCAGCGGCCAGCTCCTCGAGGTTCAGGTTCTCGATGATGTGGATGCCGTGGGTCACGAGCAGGTGGGCGTGGCCGAAGAGCGCCATGTTGGTGTCGGGATCGCGCTCGGTCATGCAGTCCCACGCCATGTTGTCCGCGCCGACGGCCCTCACCCGCTGGTCGGCCGCCCAGAGGTTGCCTGATTTCGAAACGCCCGCCGCGTTCAAGTAGGTCGCTTCGTCGGTCCACGACGTAGCAAATCCGGTTCGCACGAGCAGGATATCGCCAGGCTGAACGGTGACGGCCGCCGCCCGCGCCGCCGCGACGAGGTCGTCCGCGGTGATTGCGTAGTTCTGCGGCAGCTGCGCCACGCCCTTCCACCCCGCGACGTCGAGCAGGACGCCGCGGCCCAGCAGCGGCTTCATCGTTTCCGCGCCAAGCTCACGATACCCATCCTGCCGCTCTACATCGTCGACCTTCACGCCGCCGTAGAACATCAGGTCGCATGCCTGATGGCAGAGCGCATCGATATGCGTGCCGCTGTGCTCCATCATCGTGAGCACGCCGGATGCGCCCGAGCGCGGCCCGTGTTGATCCGGACGATACGAATCACGGTGCCGGCGATGGAGGCCATAGAAGTAACCCGGCTTGTGGGCAGGATGCACCGGCATGCCGGCAAAGCGGGGTTGTTCGAGATCGAAGACCCGTGCGGAGGACAGCTGTTCGATGAGGGTCATACGCTCCTGCTCACCACATCGTCCGTGCCGGATAGCGCGCGATGATCGGATCGGGAGTCAGGATGATCATCCCGTGGACGATCGCTTGTGCGACCAGCAGACGATCGAACGGGTCGCGATGAATCAACGGCAACCGCGACACATGCAGCGCGGACTCCTCGTCGATCGCCAGCGCCTCGACGCCGTGCGCCTCGCGCACGCGGGGCAGCCAGGCAGGAGGCGGCTCAGCCAGCATGAGACGTTTGGTCGAGTATTTCACGGCGATTTCCGTGCTCGATGCCGCACTCAGGTACACCTCGTTCCTGGGCGATCGATACGCATCGGTCACGCTGGGCGGAAGCCGATCGGCGGCCTCGGCAATCCACAGGAACGTGCAGGTGTCGAGCAGCAACTTCACCGTTTGCGGCGGCGAGCCGCCGGCGGCCCGGAAACGGCGCGGCCTTCAGCCACTCGCGATGGCAGCTTCTCGGCGGGAAAGACCGGCCCGTTGTAGAACTCGTCGAGCCAGTCGTCGGGCATCGGCTCGAAGAATGACGGCGGGATGGAGAACGTGCCCTTGGCCAGGCCGAGGGGACGCGGCTCGGTGCGCTTCTGCTCCACCGCGCGCAACTCGGCGACGGGACGATTGCGCTTACAAATCACCACGTGTTCACCGGCCGCGACCTTGTCGAGATACTCCGACAGCTTGGCTTTGGCCTCGTGGATGTTAATCACGATCATGGTCATAATTATGACTATGATCGTGATCCTAATCAAGGGCGTTTGACCAGGTGAATGGCGCCGGATTGTTCGCGCGCGCGCAGGTAGGTCATGACGTCGGCGAGCGGCAGCGGATCGAACTCGCCGGCGAGGAAGTCGCGGAACTCGAGCGCGGTCATCTTCTTGCCGAGCAGGATCGTCGCCTCCGCGGTCATGTGCTGGGGGAGCCCGCTCCCCAGCGCGCCGCGTCCGCCGCCACCACCACCGCCACCGGGTCCGCCGCCACGACCGGCTGTCGCTCCCGGAGCGGCGCTGCAGCCGGAAAAACTGCTGCCGTTCACGCATTCGATGGAGAGCGTGGACGCTTCGCGCTCTTCCGCCGTCAGCGACGGCTCGGCCGCCGGCGTCCGGCGCTGCATCGCCTGCAGCGCGTAGGCGGCCTTCGCTTCGTCGAGCAGCGCGGCCGCCCGTTTGTCGATCAGCGGCTCGAACACCTGCACCTTCTTCTCGCCGTCGGCGGGGTTGTCGAACAGCGCGCGGGCCGACCGGACGACGCCCTTCTCGACCATCGCCTGATGCGTGATGGCGACGACCGCCTCCCGGTACGCGCTCGACAGCGAGCCGGCGTTGGCAGCGTCTGCCATGTAGGAAAGCGCCTTGCGATACGACTCGCCCATCCGCTCGGCGCCGCGCGACAGATTCTCCGAGACGACCCGTGCCGCCATCTCGTCGCCGCCGGTCGCCAGCACGGTCATCGCCCCGGTCGCCACCACGGCGGCGCGCTTGTACTGGGTGGAGTCCTGCTTGTCGGGCGTGTCCTGCGACGAGTGATACCAGTTGTCGGGCCAGGTGATGAACATCACCGCCGGGATCCCGTGCTGCATGTAGGTCACGTGATCGCTCGAGCCATAGTGCTTGTCGATCTTGATGTAGAACGCATCGTCGCTGCCGTTGGGCGACTGGACGGCGAGGATCGGCCCATAGCCGTTGGCGCGGAAGCGGATGCGCTCGCGCGTGATCTCCGACACGAACTCCATCATGCTCTGGCCGATATCGTTGAGGAACGACGGGAAGGTGTCCGGCGTGCGCTGGAGGATCCAGTAGCTGCGCGAGGTCGAGAGCCGGATCCCTTCCATGTCGAAGTTCAGATCGGCGACGACGCGCCTGGCGATGTCGGGATGAGCCGTGAGCCAGGCGTTGGTGCCGCTGATCTCGGGCACCCAGAGGAAGTGGATGGTGTGCTTCGGTTTCGGCAGCTTTCCTTCCGAGACGAGCTTGATGTAGGCGCGGCCGACCTCGAGGGTCAGCGCGCAGCCGGAGTTGTCGTCGTTTGCGCCCTGCTTGAGATACCCCTCGTAGAGATGGCCGGAGATGATGACATCCTGCGTCGAGCTCGGGTCTCCGGCGATCGTCGCGTGCACGGTCTCCAGTTCGCCGGGCATCGTCTCGGCCTTGATCACCGAGCGCAGCGAGAGCTTCTCCCCGCGCGCGAGGCGCGCGACCAGTTCATGGCCCTGGCGGGGCGATACCGCCCAACCGAAGCCCTGCGCGTTGACCGCGATGCTCGACGAGGGAATCACGTCGACGCCGCGATCGGGATACAGGGTGCTGTAGCCGACCGCGCCAAGCGCGCCGCGCTGGGAGGCCATCGCGAAGATCTGGGCGACGCCGCCGCCGCCGATCGCGATCTTGCCCTTCAGGTCCTTCCCGGCGTAGTCCTCGGGACGCGTGCCCAGCCCGACGTCGACGAGCTCGCCGGTGACGTCCCCGTTCTGGCTGTTGGCTGCCACCGAGACCGCGACGTCGTGGATGTCGTACAGCTTCTTCTGTTCGTTCGCGGTGACCAGCCACAGCTCGCCGAGCGTGGGCGCCCAGCTGCGGTTCGCCGTCGGGAACGACTCGATCTCGACGCTCGAGAAGCCGTATTCCTTCGCGAAGCCGGCCATCACTTCGCTCTCGCGGAAGTGGCCCTGGTACTCCGAGATCGGCCGAATCCGCGGGTAGGGCACGAGCTCCATCACGTGGTGCATCGCGCGCTCCCCGGAGGCTTCATTCACGATCGCGCGCATCTGATCGTGGCTGAGCAGGGTGCGGTCCTCGCGCTCCTGGGCAACGGGATTCCGCGCGCACACCACCGCGATGACGGCGCACAGGCCGAACAACACTCGTTTTGTCATGGGGCAATTGTAAAGGGTCAGACACCTTACAAGGTGTCTGACCCCTGACAACCGTAGCCCCCAACCGGGCGATCGGCGCCCGAGGCGGAGCAAGCTCCGCCGCTACGGCGTCTTGGGTCTCGGCAGCTTACGGTCGGTCATCGCCGACTGATACGCGAAGGTCGCCATCACGATCGCCGCCTGGCGGATGTCGTTCACGTCGAGGCGCTCGTCGGTGTCCATGTTGGTGTGGTGGGTGCGAATGTCGTAGTTGCCGTAGTCCTGGATCGGATTGAAGCCTGGGACGCCCGCGTCGGTGAAGCTCAGGTGATCGGTAGATCCGACCGGCTCGCCGACGTTGCGGCGGGCGCCGATGCCCTTCAGCGGCTCGAGCCAGCTGTCGAAGATCGGCCGGACTTCCTCCTGGTTCTGCAGGAACCAGCCGTAGATCTTCCCGGTGCCGTTGTCGATGTTGTAGTAGACGTCGAACTTCTCGCGCGCAGCGGCGTTGGCTGGGCCGGCAAGGTGCTCGGTGACCCACGCCTTCGATCCGAGCAGCCCCTGCTCTTCTCCGGCCCACAGCGCCACGCGGATGGTGCGCCGCGGGCGGGCGCCGATCGCCTTCAGGATCCGCATCGCCTCCATCACCGTCGTCGAGCCGTCGGCGTTGTCGGTGGCGCCGACGCCGGTGTGCCACGAATCGAGATGGCCGCCGATCATCACGACTTCGTCCTTCAGCACCGGATCGGTGCCGGGCAGCTCCGCGATCACGTTGTAGGCGTTGCCGCCGTCGGCGTCGTAGAACTTCGTCTGCACGTTGACGCGCAGCTTCACGGGCACGTTCTGCTGGAGGTAACGCGCGATCATGTTGTAGTGCTCGGCGCTGAGCGTCACCGACGGGACCGCGCCAGGTCCTTCGTCCCGGCCGGTGACGAACACGGTCCCATGCTCGCCGGTGCTCGGCTTGAGGATCACCGCCGCGCCCGCGGCCTTCATCGCCGCGGTCACGCGCTGGTTCCGCTGCTGCGGCGTCTCGCCGACCGGCGCCGGTCCGCGGCCCCGCCCTGCCGACGTCGCGTAGGCGGCCGACATCGGCACGTAGTCCGGGTCGCTCGGCTGGGGCCGATCCTTGCGCACGAAGTTGGTCAGGATCGGCTGCGTCATGACGATGGCACCCTTGAGCTGGGGAGCGAGCGCGGCGAGTTCCTCCGGTGCCGTCTTGCCGCCGATGAAGGCGGGCGCGCCGACGATTTCACCGCTCATCGACGCCGACCAGCCGTCGGCGTAGCCGAGCAGCGGCAGGTAGCGCGGTTCCACCATCTCGATCGTCAGCTTCTCGAGCGTCCACCCCCGTCCGAACTTCCACGGCTCGAGACGGGCGTTTTCGAGCCCGTACGACGCGAGCCGATCGCGTGCCCACTCCGCGGCGCGCTTGTGCGCCGGCGACGCCGTCAGCCGCGGCCCGATGTTGACCGTCAACATGTCGAAGACGGGCACGACCTGCGAATGCTCCAGCCCCTCGGCGCGGATACGCGCCAGTATCGGATCGCCGGTTGGCGGCTGTGCTCCGACGACGACAGAAAGCAGGATAGTGAGAGCAATCGTGACTCTTGTCATGGCTGATGGCAGATTCTGCCACCTTCTGCGGCAACATCCAAGAAGACGCGCCGGGGGACTCGGTGCGGAGGGACAGCATCTCGC